>OBLU010005056.1_pt1 | contig 11881 bp, 10 predicted proteins | sample 1518681 | NCBI WGS metagenome assembly OBLU01 (sample SAMEA3539304, study PRJEB22396) | soil metagenome | biome: tundra; feature: field; material: soil | place: USA | collected 2010-05 | depth 0.15 m | reverse complement strand
ACCCGCACCCTCACCATCGCCGCCCGCCAGGGCGCCTACCCCAACATGCCGCGCGAAACCACCTTCCACGTCGTCCTCGCTCGCCCCAACCACGGTACCGGCGAAGCCACCGCCGACACCGCCGACAAGACCGTCACGTACGACGGCTCTGAGTTGACTGTGAAGATGCCTTGGTAGCACCAGGCCATCGCCCGTCTACAATCCTCCTGTGACCGCGCGTTTTCAGTTCGAGCATTCGGTAGCGTTTGCGCCCAACAACGCGGCGGAAATCCTGCGCGCAATTCCCGCGCTGCCCGGAGTCTTCGCCCTCCACGGCCCGCGCGTCGAAGGCCAGCCCGAAGCCGAGCCGTACCTCACCCGCGCCGCCGACCTCCGCCGCCGCATCACCCGCATCCTTGCGCCGCCGGAGCCGTCCGCAGACGGAAGACCAGCCCAATCCAAGCGCCTCAACCTCCGCTCGCGCGTCGCCCGCATCGAGTACACCATCACCGGCTCCGAGTTCGAGTCGACGCTAACGATCTACTACGCGGCCTCTGCAATCTTCGGCCTCGCGGAAGCCCGTCGCCGCCTCCGCCTACGCACGCCATTCTTCCTGCGCTTCACCGCCGACAACGCCCACCCGCGCGTCTACTCCACCAACCGGCTCAACAAGCGCGCGCTCTCGACCACCTACGGCCCGTTCCCCTCGCGCGCCGCCGCCGACCGCTACTGCGACGCGGTCCTCGACCTCTTCAAACTCCGCCGCTGCGTCGAGGACCTCGCCCCGTATCCCGAGCACCCCGGCTGCGTCTACCAGGAGATGAAAAAGTGCCTCGCGCCCTGCAACCAGGCCTGCACTCCCGAGGGCGCAGCCGCGTACGCCGCCGAAGCCGCAGCCGTGCAAGCCTTCTTCTCGACGCACGGCGAGTCCATGCTCGCGCCGCTCACCGCCGAACGCGAAGCCGCCTCTGCCGAACTCGACTTCGAGCGCGCCGCCAGAGTCCACGAGCAATGGCAGAAGGTCAAAGCCGCGCAGTCCCTCGCCGATGAACTTGTCCAACCCATCCCCAACCTCCGCGCCATGCTTGTCCAGAAAGCCGCGAAGCCGGAACCCTCCGACACGGAACCCGAGCCAACCGCCGCCGTTTTCCTCCTCCAATCCGGTTGCATCACCGGCCCAGCCCGCCTCTCCACCCTCGGCGTCCGCGCCGTCAAGGAGCAGACCTCGGTCGGCAGCTCCCTCTTCGCCCAGCCGCTGATGCTCGAAGCCGTCCCGCTCGCCGAGGAAACACAACCCACCACAGAAACGGGTGCCCCACATCTCGAAACTGAGATGTGGGTTTCGGCCACGTCAGCCTCCTCCGCAGCCGCTCCCACCCTCAGCCCCGAACTCCGCGCCACCAACCTCATCGCCTCGCTCGAACGACAGACCTCCACCCCAACCGACCTCGCCACCCTCTCCGACCACCTCTCTCTGCTGCGCCGCTGGTACTACCGCCCGGAAAAACAGCGCGTCGGCGAAGTCTTCTTCCCGCGCGAAGATTCCTCCTGGCCCATCCGCCGCATCCTCCGCGGCGCCGCCCGCATGGCCCTCGGCGATCCCAAACCCATGGCCGAAACCCAGCGCGACCTCGCCACCCGCAACCCCGCCGATGCCGCACCAAAACCCACCCGCACCAAAACCCTCCACCCCAACCGCCCCGAAGTAGAACGTACCGTCCCCGCCCTGGACAAAAATCCCGAGGCACCACCTGCCTTCAAGAGTCGCCGCAAACCCCAACCCACCTAGCTCACTGATACACTTCCCTCAACGTTCTTGCACTCAACTAACAACTAGCAACTAACAACCTGCAACTCGCCCTTATGATCGAACTCTGCTTTTCCATCCTCGCCTCCGACTTCGCCCACCTCGCCGATGAAGTAGCCGCGGCCGAGCGCGGCGGCGGCACCATCGTCCACGTCGACGTCATGGACGGCCACTTCGTCCCCAACATCACCTTCGGCCCGCCCATGGTCAAGGCGCTGCGCCCCATCACCAAGCTTCCGCTCGACTGCCACCTCATGATCGAGGACCCCGACGCCTACATCCCCGCCTTCGCCGAGGCCGGCGCCGACATGATCTCCGTGCAGCAGGAGGTCTGCCGCCACCTGCACCGCACCCTCGAGCACATCATCGAGCACAACTGCCTCCCGGGCGTCGTCATCAACCCGGCCACACCGGTCGAGACGCTCATCGAGATCCTGCCCATGGTTCACTATGTTCTGGTCATGAGCGTCAACCCCGGCTTCGGCGGCCAGAAGTTTATCCCCTTCACCGTGGACAAGATCGCCCATCTGGCCGAGCTCCGCGAAGCCCTCGGCCTGAATTTCCGCATCGAAGTAGATGGCGGCATCGCTCACGATACTGTCGCCAGCGTGGTCCAAGCAGGAGCGGAGATGCTGGTCGCAGGCTCCGCCGTCTTCGAAAAAGGGCGCACCGAACAAAACGCCGCCGAACTACTGCGCATCGCCCGCGGCGCGGCCCCGCAAGTCTAGTCTTTCTGCAGTTCTTTGGCCTTGGCACAAAACGTGCAACCCGCATCCCCCAGGGGAGGGCTCGGCGGGCTTGCCGCGCCCGCGCAAATCGCGGGATTGCTCTAGAATAAGAGGCAGCCCGCACAGCCGAGTGCGTGCACGCAGCCGGGCCTAAAAACCAGGCCCCAGAACGCGGCAGATGGAGTTTTCCGCATGAAGCAAAGCACCACCGCCAGCCACATCCCAGGCAGCATTCAGGTTCGCTCCCTCTTTCAGGTTCGTCCCTTCTTTCCCGGTCGCCGCGTCGCGCTGACCGCCGGCATTGCCGCGGCCGTTTTGCTTGCGTCCGTCGCCCACGCCCAGGCCACAGCCCCGGCCCCGGCTACCGATGCCCAGGCCGCCGCGCAAACCACCACGCCGGCCGCCGCCCAGCCTGCTGCGCAAACCACTCCGCCCAAGCCCGACATCGCGCTCAGCAACCAGAAGCCGGCCAAGACGCGCAAGCAGAAGGACGAAAAGGTTGTCGTGTCCAAGGACACCAAGAAAGAGGACAAGCAGGTCAAGAAGGACAACCCACTCCTGGGCCAGGACTCGAAGCTCCCGGACAAGGCCCTCTACGATAAGGCTGAGGACGCAATCAAGCACGGGCGCTACGACGTAGCCCGGCTGGACCTGCAGACGCTGCTGAACACCTACGGCGAAACCCAGTACATGATGCGCGCCAAGCTTGCGATCGCCGACAGCTGGTACAAGGAAGGCGGCACCGCCGCGCTCACCCAGGCCGAGCAGGAGTACAGGGACTTTATCACCTTCTTCCCCAATGCGCCCGAGGCCGCCGAGGCCCAGATGCGCATCGGCGACATCTACTTCAAGGAGATGGACAAGCCCGACCGCGACCCCACCGCCACCACCCACGCCGAGGAAGAGTACCGCCTGATGTTGCAGCAGTTCCCGGATTCCCCCCTGGTGCCCCAGGCCCGCCAGCGCCTGCGCGAGGTGCAGGAAACGCTCGCGCAACGCGAAGCCAATATCGCGTCCTTCTACTCGACCCATGCCAACTGGCCTGCCACCATTGCCCGCTACCAGACGGTGGCCGACACCTATCCGCTCTACAGCCACATCGACGACGTGCTGATCGGCCTGGGCGATGCCTTTTTGGCGGAGGCAACTATCACCCGCTCGATGAAGGCTCCTCCGGGGGCGACCAAAGCGCAGCAGGAGCTGATCGAGTCCTCGAAGGCGCATCTGTTGAAGATCTACGATGACCAGGCGGCTGCAGCCCTCCGCAAGGTGGTGCTGGAACACTCCGCCTCGCCCCACGTCGAGGACGCGAAGGACCGGCTGGTAGGCATGGGCCTTCCCGTCCCGACGCCCACGCCGGAACAGATCGCAGCCAGCGAGGCGCTGGAAAACAGCCGCGGCCAATATACCCTCAGCAAACGCGCCACCCTGATGTTCCTCCACCAGGCGGACACCGTTCAGGCCGCTACCATCGGGGATCCGCCGATCGAGGACCCCAAGCCTGTCAGCGCCGCCGCGGTCCTCAAGCAAGCCCGAACCGACTACATTGCATCGATGAGCCCGCAGGCCAACACACCTGCCCGGGCTGCGACCGCCCTGCCGGAGAACACCCCAGCCGATTCCAACCCGCCCGCACCCGCCGCCAACGCACCGCTCTCGTTGCAGGATGTACCCGCCGCGGGCACCAGTACGGCGCCCGTCGGTACCAGCGTGCAGGGGTCATCGCCGAGCACCACGACCAGCGGAAGCGGCGTGGGCATCGAGATCGTTCAGCCCTCGGCAAACTCGCCTGCGCCGACCTCCACCGCCTTCCCCGGGACTGAGGCTGCTCCGGCGCCCGCAATCGCTGCACCCGCTCCGGCGGCCACGCCCGCTCCAGCGGCCGACGTCAACGGCGGCATAGGCCCTGTGGGTCCGCCCGACGCGACTCCGCTGGCTCCGGTCGAGAAGCCGGCGGTTGCGCCCACGCCCATCAACGAAGCGGCAGGAACCAAGCAGCCGCCCGCACAACTCCCGGCCGCCAACGGCAAGAAGCCCAAGGTGGAATGCGACAAGTCCGACGAGTCCTGCAGCAAGCACAAGCCGAAGAAGGGTCTGGCCAAGCTGAATCCCTTCTAGTCGGGGCCGGCAGCGTCTGCAAGCAAACCGGGAACTTTCAACATTTCAATTCTGCGCCTTCGGGTTTACTATTCAGGCTTGGCATTCGGCCGGAGGTTTGCGCCGTCGGAGATGGGACGCAACGAGCCAATCCGCAGAAGCACGCAAGGCAATGGCGCATCTGTGTCCGAAATCCCCGACAAGCTCTACTTCCGCATCGGCGAAGTCGCCCGGCTCTGCGAGGTCCCGGCCTACGTCCTGCGCTTCTGGGAGAGCGAGTTCCCGCAGCTCAAGCCCAACAAGGGAGGCACCGGCCAGCGCCTCTACCGCCGCCGCGACGTCGAGATGGCCCTGCGCGTCAAGAGCCTGCTGAAGGAAGAGGGATACACCATCCCCGGCGCGCGTGCGGTATTGAAGTCTGAGTTCCGGCAGAAGGGACCGCAGCTCTCCCTGCTCGGCGAAGCTGTTCCCATTCCGAAGTCCGAGGCGAAACGGCTGCGCACGCTGCGCCGTGAGCTCGAAGCCATCGCCACCATGCTCGCAAAGCCCATCGGCAAGCCCGCCGGCCCGCCGAAAGCTTCCGCCCACACCGCGAAGGCCCCCACCGTCCACGCCATGCGCAGCCCCCGCCGCACCTCTGCGCCGTCCAACCGGCCCGCAGCCTCCGAGATCCCCTTCGACTGACCGTTGCCGCCCCGCCCGCCCGCCGTAACCACGCACACGCCTGTGCCTTACTTCTCTTTGTTTGTCATTCCCACAGGGAATCTGCTTGTGCCTGTGCCGCAACCCTCTAGAATCGTTCTATCCCGATGAGTCTGCCGCCCTCGCCCGAAGCGCAATCCCCCAACCGTGAGCCCGCCGCGTCCCACTCCATCCGAAAGCAGCACACCGCCGGCTCCGCGGCCATCCTGCTGATGTTCAGTTCGCTTGCCAGCGGAGTCCTCGCGCTCGTCCGCATCAAGTACGTGAACTTCCTCTTCGGCGCAGGCACCGCGCAGGACGCCTACCAGGCCGCCTTCACGCTCCCCGACCTCATCAACTACTTCCTCATTGGCGGCGCCGCCTCCATCTCCGTCATCACCATCCTCAACCGCTATCGCGAGTCGGGCGATGAAGAGGGCGGCGATCGCGCGCTCTCCGTCATTCTCACCACCATGCTGGTCGTGCTCGGCGCCGGCATCCTGCTCGGCGAGATCTTCGCGCCGCAGTATGTACAGCTTGCCTTTGGCGGCTTCCCCCAGGACCCCGGCGGCGCCGCGCTCTGCACCTCGCTCACCCGCTTGTTGCTGCCTGCGCAGCTCTTCTTCTTTATCGGCAGTGTCATGAGCTCGCGCCTGCAGGTGCGCAAGATCTTCCTCTACCAGGCCTTCACGCCGGTCATCTACAACGCTGGAATCATTCTCGGCGCGTTCTTCCTGCACCGCCGCACCGGCATCTACTCCCTTGCCTGGGGAGTGCTTGGCGGCGTCATCGTCGGCTCCGCGCTGCTCAACTCGCTCGGCGCCTTCCGCACCGGCCTGCGCTTTCGGCCCATCGTCGGCTTCCGCTCGCCCGCGTTCCTCGAGTGGCTCAAGCTCTCGCTGCCGCTGATGATCGGCGTCTCGCTGGTGATGTTCGACGGCTTCTATCTCAAGTTCTTTGCCGCGCGCGCGGCCCAGAGCGGCGGCGTCACCCTCATCACCAACGCCAAAAGCCTCTTCAACGCGCCGTTCAACGTTATCGGCTCCGCCGCTGGCGCGGCTTCGCTGCCCTTCTTCGCCTCGCTTTTCCAACAGAACCGCGCTCACGACTTCTCCGCCTCGGTCGCCCGCTCCGTCTCGCGTCTCTTCGCTGTCGGCATGATCGTTTCCGCCTGGATGATCGCGCTCGCACCCTGGCTGATGGACCTCTTGCGCGGCGGCAGGTTCAAGCACGCCGACGCCGCCGCCATCACCCAGCTCTTCGCCATCCTGGCCATCACCCTCGCCATCTGGGCAGTGCAGGGCATCTACGCCCGCGCCTTTTACGCCGCCAGCGACACGAAAACGCCCGCCATCACCGGCACGCTCATCACCGTGCTCTCGGTCCCGATATACGCGCTGCTCTTCCACGCTCGCGGACTCACCGGCCTGGCTATCGCGTCGGACATCGGCATCTTCGTCCAGACCGCCGCACTCGCGCTTCTGCTCCATCGCAAGCGCCTGGTTTCGCTCAAGCATCTTGAGTTCGCCGAACTCGCCCGCGCCCTCGTCGCCGCGCTGCTCGCCTACGCCGCCACCGCCGCCGCCGCACACTTCCTGCCGCCCGTCTCCACCCACCACAAAGACATGCTCACCATCGCCGCCGCCAGCGTTGCCTGGGCCGCGGCCGCCGGACTCACCCTGCTCGCCACCGGCTCCAGGCTCCCCGCGCAGATCTTCCGCCGCCGCTAGCGGATGCTCCCCCCTTGCTCTTTGTGACCCAGAGCACACCGCCGGACCTTCCCGGAGCGTATAACTCTATCCGCGTTGGAGGTCTCCATGGGAACTCTCGTCAAACGATGCTCAGCAGGCGCAGCGGTTGTTGCTGTGCTGCTTCTCGCAGGGTGTTCGCAATCCACCCCGCCGCCGGCAAGCGGCGGAGCCGCAGCGGCAAACGCCCCCGCCGGCCCCCCCGAAATGGTCACCGCCAAAACCGCGTTCTGGCCTACGTACAAGTCCGCGCAGGCGTGGAGCAGCGACGCCGAGGCCATGAAGATCGCGCCCGCAGACGCTCCCGGATTCAAGAACGATGGGGGCAAGGCCGCCATGTGGCAGGTGACGTTCGGCTCGCCCGGCAAGCATCAGTTCCGGATTTTTTCGTACGCCATCGCCACCGTCCCGCCTGATATTCACAAAGGCGTATCGGCCGGCCTTCCCATGCCCTGGGGCGGGCAAACCCGTGATGCAATGCCCATCGACCTGACCGTCTTCAATATCGATTCGGATGCCGCGTACAAGACGGCAGCCGCGCAGGCAGCCGTGTGGATCGCGAAGAATCCAGGTAAGCCTCCAACCTCGCTCGAACTGGGCAGCACCTACGAGCTGCATGCACCGGTGTGGTACGTGGCCTGGGGCAACAAGAAAGACGGCTATATCGCCCTGGTGAACGCCGCTACCGGCGACCTCTTCAAGAGCAGAAAATAGGCGCGACGCACTTCCGCCACGCTACCCCGGTCGCTTTGTGCGCCACTGCCTCTATGCGTCCCCCTGTAGCCCGTCTGAGCTACAATGTTGTTATGGCCGAGAACGCAGTAGTCCGAACCAGAATCAAGTCCGAGGTCAAGGAACAGGCAACTGCCGTCCTCGAACCCATGGGCCTCACTGTCTCCGATGTCATGCGCATCGTGCTTACCCGGGTCGCGCACGAACGTGCTCTGCCCTTTGAACTCACTCCGAACAAACTGACGCAGGAGACTCTGCGCAAAAGTGCAAAAGGCAAAGAAGTGCATCGCGCCAAGAATGCCAAAGATCTCTTCGATAAACTCGGCATCTGAGCGCAGCTTTGATCTAAACTAGCACTAGCGAGATTCTGAACTGACTTCCTTTTGGAAGATCCGGTCATGGCTCGGAAGCGTGGATGGCTTCCGGGCCATCTGCATTTTCAGGGATCTTTCCAAAAGGAAGATAATTATGTCGATGCGGTTCCCGAGTACTCCACGCAGTTCCATCGCGACGTCAAACTTGCCCAGAAGCGTGGCAAGGACATGGCGAAGCTGAGGGACCTTCTGGCCATTCTCATCGCGGACCAGCCCTTGTCGCCTCGCTACAAAGACCATCCGCTGCGCAACAACTGGTCAGGCTATCGAGACGCACACATCGAGCCGGACTGGATACTCATCTACTGCACCATGGACGACGTGGTCCGATTCGAACGCACTGGCACCCACTCCGACTTATTCGAATAGCCCGCGCGCGCTACGCGTCGCCGCGTTCCGCCACATGCAGCGTGGTCCACGGCCCGGAGTTCACGTTGTAATAAATCCGCTTGCCGTCCGGGCTGAACGCCGGATGCGGATGGTTCTTGCGCCACGTGGTCGCGCCCTGGTCGCCCTGGAACTTCGCAATCCACGTCCAGTCCGCGCCCGCCGCGTCGCACACCGCAACGCCCCACTCCCCGCGCTTGCCGCTGAACGCCTCCAGGTGCGTATCGGTCACAAACAGCTTGCCATCCGGGCTCGGCGTCAGATGCTGCCCGGGAAACTCCGGCAGGTCGGGAATCGAAACCGTCTTGCCCGTATACGCGTCCGTCACCGTGTTGTGGTAGTTCAGAATCCGCCGCGAATCCGGAAACCACGCCGGATGTCCCCAGTCCCTCTGGAAGAACACCGGCTTCCCGCTCTGCACCTCCACCACCACCAGCCCCTCGCGGTCCGACTCATAGCTGTGCGGCCAATGCATCTGCCCCGGCGGCTGCTCCTTGTATCCATCGTCGGTCGCCGACAGCTTCACAAACAGCAGCTTCAGGTCCGGCGAGATCGTCCCAAACGGCGTCGAAATCGGCTTCTGCCCATACAGCGCCTCCACCTGCGCGGGATACGCCGCCCGGATCGCGTCCGCCTTCGCTACCGTCCGGATCTCGCCCGTCGCCGCGTTCAGCAGCTCCACATCGCGATACTGGTCCGGCTGGAAGTGCACGCCGTAAATCGGCACCAGGTCTGAATCCTGCTGCCCGAAGCTGACCATGCGGTGCTTCGCCAGCACCCGCTGCTCCTTGGTTGCCGGGTCCACCGTCACCACCACCACCTCGCCGTCGCGCAGGTCGTGGAAGATCACTCGCCGCCCCTTGGAGATCCATTGCTGGCACGCCACCCGGTGCGCGTCCTCGCAGTCCAGCCCCGTCACCAGCGTCCGTTCTTTCCCCGTCTTCCGGTCCCGCACCACCAGCGACCCCTGCGTCTGCCCATCCGCCACCGGCGACGTGTAGAACAGCACGCTCTTGCCGTCCGGGCTCTCCGGCGTCACGTTGAAGTAGGTGTGGATCGTGTGCCGCTCCGGCACGTCCGAGACCTGGCTGATCTTCACCCCCGACTTCCACGGAGCCAGCGCCGCGCTGTGCCCGCTGTCCGGCTCCGGACCCCCGCCGCCCCTCGGATTCGGCGGCTGCGCCAACGCTCGCTGCACCCGCAAAGCCGCAGCAGCAGCTCCAGCCAGTTCAAGAAAACGGCGGCGCGAAAGATTCATGGCAACTCACCTTTCCAACAACTCACTCAGGGAACGCTAGCCAACCGCCTCCGCCTCTGTCAACCAACCTTCACGTCACCTGAACTTCTTGCCATCTTTCACGCTTGTCGAGCCATCGCAAGGTCCACGATCTCCCCGATCATCTGGGTATAGGAGAGGCCGGATTTCTTCGCGGCCATGGCGAACTCCTGTCCGCTGGAGAGCCATGGGTTCGGATTCGCTTCGATGACATAAACCTCGCCCTTGCTCGATAGGCGCATGTCAATGCGGCCATAATCGCGAAGCTTGACGGCGCGATAGGCCTTGATCGCGATCTCGCTGAGCTTGGTTACGGTTTCTTCATCGAGGTCTTCGGCAATCGCCGATTTCGTCAGCTTATAGGCTTCCGTGTCTTTCTCGAATTTCACATCCAGGCTGGCGATCCTGGGCATGCCCTTGGGAAGCTTTGAAAGGTCAAGTTCGACCAGCGGAAGTGCACGAGCGTTCTCGTAACTGCCCAGGATGGCGGCGTAGATTTCGCGTCCTTCGATGTACTCCTCGATTAACGCAGGAGAATCGAACTCGGTCTGTATATAGTTGACGCGCTCCATCAGCTCCTTGACGCTGGTGACCACGGCAGCGGCATCGATGCCGATGGATCCATCTTCGGAGGTGGGTTTCACGATGAGTGGGAACGAGATGTCATGTGCGTGGTCGATGGTGCCGCGATAGGCAGTCGCGAAGTAGGGCGACTGAATCCCGTAAAACGCGAACATCTTCTTGGCGATCGATTTGTCCTGGGCAAGGATGGTCGCGTGCGGTCCGGCGCCGGTGTAGGGGATCTCGAGCAAGTCCAGAAATGCAGCGATTTGCATCTCCTTGGTGTCGTCGCCGGCGTAGGATTCGGTGAGGTTGAAGATGAGATCGGCGTTACATTTGGCGAGTCCAAGCAGGGATTGCGGGCGGCCGTCGAGAACGTAATACGACGGCTCATGACCGAGCTTCTCCAGGGCCTCGAAGATCTGTTCGCGGTCCTGCTTTTCCGGCTTCTTCTTGCGCTTCTTCTGGCCCTTGCGCTTGCGTGCAGGAACTTCTTCCTGCACTTCAGCAGGTTCTTCTTCCCATAAGTCGTACAGTACGGTCACTTTCAACTTCGTTCCAGTCATGCGGCCTCCAATCAAAGTGACGGCAACTGCCGGGCCTCAGGGATGAATAAACTTCCCACGAACCAGGTAATTCATTGAGAGTGCGGTGGTGTACACGGTGAACTCCGTCAGGTACTCGGACTCGCGGCGAACGTCCACGCGCAGACCCAGGTCCTCAACCCGCTTGCAGATGGCTTCCACCAGTCGCTTGACGATCGGACGTTGCACCCCGCTCCAATACGCGACCTTGTCGACAATGGGCTTACGATGCTGATTCAACATCTCCTGGGCCGGTCGCACGCCCCTGCGTCGCTTGGGGGAGATATTGAAGATGTCCGCCAGGTCGGTATCCAGCGCCAATTCCTCCACTGGAATCTCCTCCGGCAGGCTCAGACCATAGAACTCGCCGAGCGTCGTTTCCATCTCATCGACGGTGATGTCGGTGCGGCCGCGACGCCGGCTGGGTTCGACATCTCCGACTTTTCGCGCCATGCGATCGACGTATTGGAGCTTGGCCAGCGCGCCCCAACCCTGGTAGCGCTTGCGCCATTGCGAGCGAGGCGTGAGCCAGACCGCAAATGTTTCCGCAAAATCTTCATCCGGATGCTTCTGCGCGTACCACCCGGCCATGTGGCGAACAAACTTCCGCGAGAACGGTATGGGACGGTAATTATCGCGATAGGCGCGGCGAAACGGACCGAAGAGATCGCGCCACTCAGCTGACTTGTAGAGCTGGTACGCGTAATTGAATGCGTGTCCGGCCTCATGACGCATGTACATCATGATCTCGCGTGCGTCTTCCAGGTCGTTCATATCGCGCTCTAGCTGTGCCAGGTCCGGGTTGGCCAGATAGAACGGAATGCCGATGACGGGCTCGCCCGAGGGACATCCCCATTCATCGGTGAGATAACAAAGCGGACGGAACTTGTGGATGCCCTTGGCTTCCAGTTCGCGATAAAGCTGCTG
>OBLU010005055.1_pt1 | contig 11881 bp, 6 predicted proteins | sample 1518681 | NCBI WGS metagenome assembly OBLU01 (sample SAMEA3539304, study PRJEB22396) | soil metagenome | biome: tundra; feature: field; material: soil | place: USA | collected 2010-05 | depth 0.15 m | reverse complement strand
TCACGCCGGCCTGGGTCCAGGCCATCATGGTGAGCCCTGAGCAGTCGAAGGCGTTAGGACCAACGCCGCCCCAGAAGTAGGGCTTCCCGAGCTGCGCGAGGGCGTAGGTGATCGCGACCGTTTCAGCGGCCGTGGCATCGTAGGGAATGGCGTAGATGGTTGGCAGTCCGTTGTCGACAACGGGCGAACTGGGCAACGTCGCCGAAGCCGCCGCCCCGCAATTCGAATTCGAAGTCGGCGCAGTAGTGGTGGCCGTACTCGTCGAATTGGTCATGGATTGGGCGGGGTGGTTCGCGAGCACGCAGGCTGCGACCTGCGTCGTACCGCCAATGCTGCTCGTCAAAACGACGAGTCCGAATAGTGCCGTAGCAAAACAGAGAGACGAAGCGATTACCAGAATCGCAATGTTCTTCACGTCGCTGACCATTCCGAAAAGCGCTCACGGAATCGCACCGTGGAACGAGCGTCGCAAGGGTCGGACAATAGAGGAGGTGTAATTGGATCGAGGGTGTTGGTACCGTTGCCTAAGTCGCAACTTCTCCGGTGGCGCGTCGACCCCGCCGGATATGACGAATGCACGTTGCCCGAACAGATTGCGACTAACGAACATCGATTAGTGCACTTAGTCGGTCGCGACTCCGTCAAAGTGTGGCCGCCGATTCTAATTGTCTTGGCGCCAATGTTGAGATGCCATAGTTCAACCGACGCGACCTCGATCACCCGAAGCTCTCTTTGTCCCATATGCACCGCAACGGTCCCGCCGACGCTCAGTTTCAGGAACACAATTTTTGATAATTGGCAACAATTAGATTTGCCGACATCGCAAGTCACTAACTAGCTGGCCTCAGTTTCCCAAGCTGAGAACACGACCTCGATTCTCGTCGCCCGCTCTAAGAATTTTCATTTAGAGCCCAATTGATGTAAGAGGTTTTGATTGACGGGTAGTGACCGCGATTGTCCCTGTTTAGTGCCCAGGGGCAATTCGACGTCACAAATGCTTGCCATTTTTCTTACTGCTGAACTCTCTAATGGTTCTCATGCCACCAAAACGAAGGTTTCTAATTCCATGACTCCGTCGCAGTTGCAGATATTTCGTTCCACCAGGGACTCAACTCGGCCGTTCTCGAGCCATACTGCGTAAATTGCATGTTCGCAGCTGTGATCGCCAATCCAAATTTTGCCCTCGAAAGCATCACGTGGAGCGTCCGCAACTCCTCTTCTTGCGCTCTCTCGTCGGTGGCCCGAAAATCTGGAACGACGCCATCTTCCATTCCCATAACCATTACCCAATCGAATTCTTGGCCCTTCCCAATATGAGCATTGAGTAGGTGAACGCCAGGGCAAACAGGTGAATCAATATCGCCTGCACGTTTGCAGGCCTGAACGGCTTGTCGAAGCGTGAGACCATGACGCACTCTCTCCGTCATTTCATCGCACGCGGCGATGACTTCGCCGATTACGTCAATGTCCCATTCATCAACTGAATGTAAACAAAGAACTTTCAATTCCGCAATCTGTTCTGTAATCTCGCGAGAGAATGTCTCCGCATCTACGACGTTGCTCACCATCAACTCGACGATTGGGGCAACGTGAGTTGGTGCGGTCCAGTCTTCATAGTTCAATCCAACATCATCCAACCTGCTCCGAACCGAACCAAGCCGCGTGCCTCGCCGGACGATGATCCCAATCGAAACTGACGCATCCTTGTCAAGTATCCGGCGTGCATTTTGGACAACGACCACGGATTCGTCGTCTGGGTCATTGCATCTCACGGTCGCAACGACGCCCCCGCCAGGAAACTTCTCCGGTGACGCACATTCCAATTCCGTTGAACCCATTCGCCGCGCAATTACGTTGATCGCTCGAATAACAGCAGGACTTGATCGATGGCATTCGTTTAGTGTGATCACTTGGCCCGCAGTTGATTCAATTTCAGTAAATATTCGATCAGGTTCGGCGCCAGCGAATGCGTAGATTCCCTGCGCAGGGTCTCCCGCGTAACTTGCACAGCCCGACGAAATGGTTTTCACTAACTCAAATTGGTCCCATGAAAGATCTTGAACTTCATCCACTAGAACAACTGAAAAATGAAGTCGATAGATCTCACGTACGGCGTCAACTTGGAGAACTCGTTGACCGAGTCGAAGAAGATCGTTGAAATCGAGTCTGGATTCGTCGCGGAGCTGACGTTCAAATTTCAATGCAAGGGAATTACCTGCATCTGTTAATCGATCCATCACCAATTGATCATCCACGGGACCGCTCTTGGCATTTCTCAAAACCCTTTCAAACTCTGCAGAGTTGTTGTAGTTCACGCCCACGGACTTACATGCCCGCTGGTACCAAACCTTGTCGGGTAATACAAGAGCAGGATCGAGACCAATCGCCTTTCCATGTGCTTGAATCACTCGCGCAGAGAATCCGTGCAGATTCATGACGTCAGCGTTCCGATTCCATCTATTGCCCATCGTGGCGCTGAGTCGTGTAGCAATGTTCGCTTTGGCCTTGTTTGAAAACGACAATGCCAAAGCCTTTCTCGGAACCTTGATCTCACCAGTGTCAACGAGATGCGCAACCCGAGCAGCTAGGGCTTCAGTCTTGCCACATCCTGCAGGTGCGATCAGCAAAACCTCCTCAATCGGTGACTCAACAAATTCACGCTGTTTCGTGCTAAGGCGAATACGGTCTTCATCCGTCAAATCGACTCCTTCAAAAGTTCAATGAAATTCAAGAATCTCTTGGAATCACCTGATCGAAAGCCGTTGGCTACTGCCAGTGCACAAATCACCTTCCTCTTTCCGCAATAACTTTGCAACTCTGATTGTCCAATTGAACTCGTGGGAGACAAGCCAGTTGCCTTCCGAATGCGAACTTCGCTCATTCCACTCGCGGCTAAAAGTTCAATTATTCGAGTCGTACCGAGAGCGTCGATGTAAACGGCTTCAAGATCTGGAATGTTTACGACAAAGCCCTCGGCTTCGAGAGTTGCCGGATCGACGTTCATTGTCTTTGCCCAGCCAATTCGCGCGTCCTCATCAAGCACTCCGCTCAGGGGCAGGTCAAATCCATTTGGTCCGAAGAATTCGTACGCTGTTCCGAAGAATCCACTGCCGTCGAGTTCAAAAATCACTGCACCGCAACGGTCCAGGTCAATTCCGGATGCCTGAGCTAGTCCTTGGAGAATAATTCGATCTGCAGGACCTTCAACGATGATCAGCCTCCTCGACGTCAAGGGTTCGAGAAGCCTCGCCGACCAGTGTCGCGTAACTTCGTTCGAGGTTGACAAAGGCGAATTCAAAGGAAGTTGTCTTACTCGATGGTCTGTTCCGATCACAACGATGTCTAAGGGATTCATCTGGCTTACGATCGCCGAAGAATGTGTTGCCACTAATTGCTGACCTAGGCCAATGGCAAGAGCCTTGCCGATCGTACGTTGCGCTGAAGCATGTAGGTGCGTTTCGGGCTCATCGATTCCGACAATTTTCGCCGTTCGATGAGATACTCCCAGGATTGCCAATAACGACATTGCGCGGAAGCCATCGCTCTGTTCTGACAATGGCGTATCAGTTCCATTATCTTTTACAGTAACAACCACTCCCCGAAGTGGATCTCCAGTTACCTCCGCCTCATTCCGCAAGTGAAGATCCTCTTTACTTAAGCTCCTTGGTAGCGTTCCGGAAAGTGCGTCGGCCAACTCTGTTCTGAGTTCTACGAATACCTTCGATTCGTCAAACACGTTACGCATATTCTCAATTGCAGATTGGATTGCTTCTGCGTCTTCCTCGAAATTCAAACTCGAAATAAGGGAATGTATTGCGCCACCGGCCGTTGGACCCAATTCTCGTATGAGTGATCTGGTGGCTGGAATATATGCCCACCCAATGGTGTCAAGTTGAAGTCGCGACGGAACGCGCAACCGTCCCGAATCAGGAAACGACCTCGTGATACTGAACGCCTCTGCATCACTCGGATCGATCTGGGCAGTCAGTTTAATTCGCAGCAACTCCGGAGGACCGAGATCAATTTCGTCGGGAAACGCGATCCTCTCTTCACCGTCAAGGTCACTAAACGTCAACATCAGTTCGAGCGGCAATTCTGCGTTTGTGAAATCTCTTTCCTGTATCGCCGTGCCGAGTTGCGCCCCCGTCACTCCTACGCACAGATGCACTGCGCGAAGAATGCTTGACTTACCAACGTCGTTTGGTCCTATGAGTACTAAATGATTGCGAAGGTCAATCGCGGAGTCAGGTAACCTTCGAAAGTTTGACCATTCAATACGGGACAATCGCACGATTCACCGACCTCTCGTTGCGACCTGCAGGTCGAACAAGACAAGAGACTATTCGAGAGGGTTCGATACTTCCACTTGATCCCCAGTTCATGCGCCAAACGCACGAAGAGAATGCGCAATCAGCTAAGGGCGCCCCGTAATGCAGAAGTTCATCTCGGCACTTTCTCCGATATGGCGTCGAGTCGTTTTACCAATTCGTGTCTCGCGATAATCCGCTGAGAAGGGTTCTCTTTGAATTAACCATCTCATTTTCTCTTGGGGAACGGGTCGATCGTCACCATTAGAAGCGTGACGACAGGGCGCATTCATGGTTCTGGCCTTAAATGCCCGCGGGCACGATGTCACGTTCCACTCTTGGCGCTCAGTGTTCCACTAGCCGGCGTCTTCTGGTAGGGAAGCGCAGTCGCTTCATTCATCGCTTCCGCATTCTGGGTTGGGCTTGTTTTCTTCACTTTGGATCGATCTGACCCTCGCGCGTGCGAGTCCGAGGTCCCCTTCCGACCTGAAGACAGAGATCCAGAGACCGATAAGTATCGCAAGAATTGAGAAAGGAATTGGACCCCTCCAAGCTTCCGGGAACTGAAACGCAAAGATGGCCAGAGAAGCGCAAACACAAGCGCTTACAACTGGCCCTGATATTGCTGAGGCCCAAATGATTCTCGCCGAAGCCGTACCAACGGGCTTCGTATAGAGCGTTGTTCCAATCACCACATTCACCCTTTCTGGCCCCGCGACGAGGAAAACACACGCATGCCCGAGCTCGTGAAAAAGTCCTTCCAGCATTATGATTGGGCCACCAAGAAGAGCCCACACAATTGGCAGTGGCACGCTTGCTCCACTTACTAAATAAATGAACGTGGCTGTTAAGACGCTTCCAGCCGAGTATCCCAGCATCGTACGAATCACGAAAATTGGTGTGACGATGAGACGAATACGACCAACGTTAATAGTGTGCGTAGCCACTCTGCACACGTTAGGTCAATGGTCGATGACAGCTTCAACCTGTACGAAGTGGAGAAGCTTTTCAGTGCCTTCTGATTTCGCTCACGGTTATTGACTTGGAGAACGATTGGGGAGGCGAACTAAGGAACTGAAGTTGCCAACAATGCAGCGTGAACCTCAGGTCGAATCCGGATCAGCTGGCCGCTACCTGTGGCGGATCCAGATGTTGGGTTCCACGTAAGTGCCGAGGTTCGCAGACCTATCGATGTGAAGGGGTGCCATGCCGTCCGGGATGACGTAGTCCCCTGACTCGGGAAATTCCATGCCGCTCCACTCTTCCCATTGAGTTATCGTGCCGATAATTGTTTGCGCTTTCTTGGCGAGATCTATCAATTCGCCACCCATCCGGACGTGGAGTCGCAACCAAGGATCCCAAGGAAGATCATCGTTGCGCACCCATTTCGCATATGCATCGACGCTTTGCAGGGGGTAGAGGTGCTTGAGTGTCGGGCGAACCGGCGCTATTACCCTTGGCAGACTATGAGTCACTGCGGTGTCAATTAACGCGCCGATAAGTGCCTGCGCGACACCGCGTCCCTTACGCGCGGGATGGACGATCGCACCACAAATTACGAAGGTGTCCGCCACGAAGGATGCGTCGTAAGTTTCAAGTGAGCGCTCAAGCACACGAGCAAATGTTTCGGGGAGGTCCGGCACTTCGCCTGACCACGAGATGGGTACTCCCCAACCGGTCGCCGCCGGTTCACCCTGTTCATCCGCAAGCATGATGTTGTACTCGCCAAATAATTCGCGAACGCGGTCGATTTGCTGCTTGACGTCTTGGTCACCGACTATGAAGGCAGGAAATCCCTGTGCGAAAAGGGCATTCATCTGTTCATCAGACCAGGCGCGTGCGCTCGTCAATTCAACTTGGAAAGCCATTTTCGCCCTTCTGATCACCGGTTGCAGAAGTCGAATCCTAGTTTGGTGAGCGACGAGCCCTACTAGTGATGAGGGCCGGAGGTGCGTCCCCCGTATAACAGCACTCACAAACTGCATCACAGCCCTAAACCACTTAGTTTGGCTGACCTCAGTCGGTCAACGAGGATTCAATTCATGTGGGCCAAGAGGAGAATTACGATCACCAAGAGAGCCACAAACGACAACGCAAACATCAATCGATTCAACCTTGACCCAAATCGGCCAACACGTCCGAAAACTCGTGCCGCAGTCGAGTTCTTAATCACGCCAGTAACGCTCGCGACTCGCACCAACATCGAAACCACGATCACGACAATTAGCCCGTCGAACACATCTCGCACAATCAAAATGCCCCCCTAGTTCAATGTCGTGAACTCCCTAGACGCCAAACGGCCCGAAGCCTATCTTCATTGCCACAACATCGGTAGGGCGGCGGCGCGACTTGATGTTGTTCTCGAAATCGGACATTCTCTTGCTGGCTCGCTTGATGATCGGGAGGATCGCCGGATTGTCTACGTAGGGAGCAGGTAATTCGAGCATCGGGAAAGCCTTCTTGAAGGCGGCGTGGTCGCGGTAGGCGGCCCTACCTGAACCGGCACACTAAATCGAATCCGCAGATTCACTTTGCTCGCAGGGCAGCCAGCTCCGCCGAAAGAAGGACTTGAGTTCGTGCAGTGCTTCTCGCGATTCTTGGAGTAGTCCCGTTGAACGAAATCCTAGAAGTGGATAAAGGTTGCCTCGCCAATAGACTCATAGCGCTCGGGCGACGCAGTCAAAAGGATCACCTGTGCCGACTTGGCTGCTTCCGCGAACACCGGCCCAAGCCGCCGGAGGCGCGTTGGGTCCGTAAAGCCCAGTACGTCATCGAGAATGACAGGAGCACCAGCTTCACCGTCTCGCCCATCGGGATTTACCAAGATGGCGCAGGCCAGTGTGGCGACGACTGACATCTGCTCCTTCGCTCCGGTAGACAACTGGTCAAAGGAGACCGTAGTGCCATCCATGGTCCTTGAAGTGACCATGAAATCGGACGAACTGATGGTGAAGTGGGCAGTTGGTCCAAAGACGAAGCGTCCGAGGCGGTCCACCTCGTTAGCGTACGGCCGGGCCCGATTCGCTCGCGCTGTCTCGCGGTGGCGATTGAACGTGTTGCGAAGCAACTGCGCGGCACGAGCTCGCCGCTCAAGCGCCTCGTATTCACGGGTAAGGGTGTCTACCTCACCCTGAGATTGGTCAAGGTCAGCCTGGAGATCCTGTGAGCCGAGCGCTCGAAGCTCTCCGGTCAATTGCTCACGACGGGTTCGATCGGCGTCGAGCTCATTGAGCACTCTGCGCTCTCGCGCCTCTAGATTGGCGGCAGCCGCGCGGACCGCTTCGGGTGATGCAGCGTCTCGACGTACTTGCAAGGCCTGCTGGCACTCAATAGCTCGAGCCAGAACCTCTTTGGAAGAGTCCACGGCGGCTCTTAGGTCAGCGTCACTCCTCACCGCGCGTGCCTGGGACAAGGTCTCTGTCGTGCGCTCGAGAGATTGCTCAGCATGGGAATGCTCCCCGCCTAGTCGACTCAGCTCGATGCGTTGCGTATTCGTGTGCTCATCGAGGCCCCGACGTTCGGCGCCAGATCTCGTAAGAGCTTGCGCCGCCGCTGATCTTGACACCGTGGCCTCAGCCAATGCTGTCTTCGCCGCCTCCACATCGAGGGATGCGTCAGCATCGTCAAACCCTGCAATGAGCGCTACGGCGTTTTCGTACTTCGCCTTCAGTTGCTCAGGTGTCAGATCAAAGAGCGCTGCATCGCGTCGCGAGTCGGCGTGCACGATGTTCTGTTTCGCAGCAGCAATTTCGGCGAGTCGACTCTCAAGATCACCCCGTGGATCGCGAACGTCAAGGCCGTACTTCTCAACGACTCGAATGAGATTGGCTTGAGCGGCGGCCAACTCTTCTTCGACCTCGTCGTCGGTCGGAGCAGTGACGACTACCTTGGCGACATCACCAAGCACAACTGTCGACGTACCGTCAACTATCCAGCGCTTGAACTCTCCGCCAACGATGGTTTCTTTCACGCCATCCACCTCGACCGATAGGTCAGATGTTGGCTCGACGATTACCGTGGGCTGCCCTGCGGTGCGGACGGCCTCCGCCTGCGTCACCCTCGTCAATGCCTGGTCTAGTGCGCCTCTAGCCTTGGTCGTGATGGCATCGTTCGTCTCGAGCACTCGCGTGGCAGCCACGCGAAGCTCTTCAGCCTGGTTGAAATCATTGAGACGGCGACCGAGGAGCCCGACAGCCACATGCGCATCTCGTCGTTGGAGTTCAAGACCCGCCACCTCCTCGGCGTCCAATGCCGCCTGGTGGGCTTGTTCACATCGATCGACCTCTTCGAGAACGCCGGCCAGCGCGGCGTCAGCCACAGACAAGATCTCGGCCACGGTGCCTCGTTGCGCCTGGAGGCGATCAACGTCGTCGCTAGCTGTGCGCTCGGCATCTATCAACGACATACGGTTCGCCTGGTCTCTCAACACACCCGCTTGCTCACTTCCGGCGAGTCGGCAGTCGGCAGCGGCTTCAGCCAAGTCTCGCTCTACGGCGTCAATCTCCGTGAGCATTGCATCGATCTCTACTCGCTCTACACGACACGTCTCTAGGCGGCCCTCGGCCTTCATAATCCGCTCAACGACAGAGGCGAATTCAGCTCCAAGTTGTTCGAGCTCCCTTAGTGACTGCTTCGAAGACTCGAGACTGGCCCGTGCAGCGGCGAGACGCTCTCCCACCTGAGCACGTTCCACCTTGACCTTGCCACCGGGCGTGAAGTAGCGCTCGTACTCCGCTTCGATGGCATCGATCAGGGCAGTGCCACCGTCAGGCTCTGCCGAATGGGAACCCGTCGCCTGATCGAGCGCTGCCATGAGTGAGGTCGACTTAGAAATGCCGTGTTGGCCGACTGCGGTCCCCTGGACATACCGGAGTGCGTCGAAAAGTGGTCGGTCCAGATGGTTGTCCAAAAGCTCGATCACCTTGTCGTGAGCGTCACGACCAGTCAATTGTTGGTGCGTGGGCTCACTGATCGTCAGTGTCGTCGTCGCGTTCTTCAGCCAGCGCTTGCTGTACACGAAGCGATACGCGCCAAGGCTGATATCCGCTTCAACCTCCGGTCCCGCATCGTTACCCACCGGCTTTAGGTCGGTAATCTCAGATCGTTTCGAGTCGTGAAAGATGCGGAGTAGGACGTCGAGGCCTTCGGGTATCGAAGACTTACCAATCTCGTTGGGTCCGACGAGCACCGTGACGCCTTGTGTCGCGAACTCAACAGTGTTATCCGTAACGCCACGGAAGTTCTTGAGCGTGATTCGATGGATCCTCATCGCGCCCCCTCAAGCAGTCGGTAGAGAGTACGGAGCGCGAGAACCGCGTCGTCGCCTGTTTCACCACCCTGCGTCGTCATGGCAATCAGATCCACGACGGCGTCATCCCCGTAGCCGCCAATCGCCAGCGTCGTAAGGTCCTCGTCGTCCACCAGTACGGCGAGGTCGCAATGATCCTCCGACAGTCGGACCGACGCATAGAGATCGCCCGCTTCGTCGAGGATCTGATCGAGTTCAGCACGTTCCGCCAAATTTACGGTTCCTTCAAGTACAAACCTGATCGCCATTCGAGCGCGGTCACCAGGTAGTGCCAGTTCGCCTCCCACGGCCTCAATGAGGTCCGCTCCGGAAGCAGCAATCTCAACGCGTCGGAATTCCCATTGACCGATCTCAACTTGGTCAACCCTGACATCGGTATCAATCGTGACCACGAGAGCTCGATTCGTGGTCTCCAAGTCCTCACGAAAACTAGTCATCACTGGTGCGCCCGAATACCAGACTCGACCAGTGACTCCAATCGACAGAGCAGAATGCCGGTCACCAAGCGCGACGTAGTCGATGAGACCCTCGCCAATTGCGGACTCAAGAGAAGCAAGTCGAATCAAGTTCAGGTTTCCTGGATCGGGGTTAATGGAATCAATCCCACCATGTCCAACGAGAATGCGCGTCACCTCAGGTGGAGGTCGATTGAGATCTTCTAACACAAGGGCCACGAGGTCACGATCGGGACGACGGCTCGTCCATGGCGCCCCAACAATCTCCAGACGACCGCCGCTCACGGAGTGGATCGTCGAATCCCGGATCAACGTCACATTCGATGGCAAGCGCGATGCAAGATTCCCAGTCGTCCAGATCGACTCAGGGCTACCGGCGTCATGATTCCCCGGAAGGAGGAAGACGGGAACAACAAACGATCCGAGGGCGTCAATGGCCCGAGTGACAATTCGGCGATCCGGCAGAACGGCATCGAAGACATCGCCCGCGATAACAACGGCGTCACAGTCGTGTTCGGTCGCAATCATCGCCAACCTTCGCAATGCATCGAACTGGTCGTCGGAGTACCTTGCTTGCGCCTGGTCATCGAAGAATCGACGAGTCATTCCGAGCTGAAGATCCGACGTGTGCAGGATGCGGATCACGACTCGATCGTAGAACCCTTATGCGACATGTCGAAGAAAATGATCGGTCTATGAGATGAAAGGGCTCGACTTCAGGTCCGAGATGAAGTATTCACGCCATCAATGGGAGGGGGGCCGGTCAAGAGCATGGGCCAAGGTTGCCAGCTCCGTTGCCCTAATCCCTCGGTCAACCCCAATGGCCTATGAAGATCTCCTCGCGCCGCCTGTGCCAAGAGTGAGCCCCGGTATTCAATGGACCCAGTGGGTGCTACCTAATAGCGTCTTCAAACACGACAGTGGAAGTCAGGGAGCAGGTTAGGCAAATCGAGCCCACAACCGAGGGGATCAAGGTTCCATCGAGCCGGTCGCGGCAACCCTATCAACGCCACCGTCGTTGTCCTAGCTCCCCATTATCGTAAATATCCCCCCCCCTTCTTTGTCCTTACTCTCGACCCCGCTACCTCCTGCTGCTCTAGCTCTACCCAACGTACGCACCTTCCCTCTTCGGCCTTGGTACCTCCTGCTTCTCAATCCGCTTTCATTCCCCGCCCTATGTGCTCACTTACATTTGTTGTCTCACACGTCTGGCACTTGAGCGTCCTTTATCGCGACAGTTGCGTTGCATGCAGGCGCCTCCGACATGATGACGATTCGGCGCCTCAGCATCGGAGCGGGTTACAAGTACCTGCTCAAATCAATCGCCGTGGGCGATGGTCCCGAAGGCACCGACAAGTCGGACCTCGTTCGCTACTACAGCGAAACTGGCACACCACCCGGAGTCCTTCTGGGAGCCGGCCTCGTCGGTCTTAACAACGGTCTGGGTGTTGCCGTCGGACAGTCCGTTAGTGCGGAGAACCTCCAACGGATGCTCCAAGACTGCGCCGATCCGATCACCGGCGAGGTGCTCGGCAGGGTTCCGAGCACGAAGGCCGTGGGTGGTTTCGACTTGACGTTCAGCCCCACCAAGAGTGTCTCTACCGCTTGGGCTCTGGCCGATCGGGAAACTCGCGAAGTGATCTACCGGTGCCACCAGACTGCGATCGCGGAAGTTCTCACCTACGCCGAGCGCGAGGTCTTCCACACGCGAACGGGTAGCCAGGGCTGCGTCGAAGAGGACATTGTCGGCGTCGTCGCCGCGAGCTTCACCCACTTCGATTCTCGAGATGGCGATCCCCAACTGCACGACC
>OBLU010005054.1_pt1 | contig 11882 bp, 8 predicted proteins | sample 1518681 | NCBI WGS metagenome assembly OBLU01 (sample SAMEA3539304, study PRJEB22396) | soil metagenome | biome: tundra; feature: field; material: soil | place: USA | collected 2010-05 | depth 0.15 m | reverse complement strand
TCAGAAATCAACGTTTTCGAGCAGTTGCGGCGCATTCGCTGCCCACAGGGGCATTTGTCTGCGGCTAAGGGACCAGACGGGTGCCGGTGTGGCCATCCAATGCGGCGGGGAGTGCTTCGGGGCAGGTAATCAGAGCTTCATGACCGCTGTTCGTGACGAATTGGACGCACGCTTCGATTTTGGGGAGCATCGAACCCGGTTTGAAATGGCCTTCGGCCATGTACCGCCTGGCTTCGGCCACGGTCATCGAGTCGAGCGCCCGTTGCCCGGGGGTGCCGAAGTTCAGGCAGACTTTCTCGACGGCGGTGGAAATCACCAGCATGTCGGCGCCGATTTCTTTGGCCAGCACAGCGGAAGCAAGGTCTTTATCAATCACGGCCGCAACTCCGCGAAGGATGCCTTTTTCGTCTGCCACCACGGGAATGCCGCCACCGCCCGCCGCGATGACGACATAGCCGGCCTTGACCAGGTGCCTGACGACTTCAGATTCGATGATGCGCACGGGGATTGGCGAAGCGACAACCCGCCGCCAGCCGCGGCCGGCGTCCTCCATCATCGTCCATTTCTCAACCCGCATCCGGTCCTCCGCCTGTTCGCGCGTGTAAAATTCACCGATGGGTTTGCCCGGGCTGGCAAAGGCAGCGTCGTCGCGGTTCACGAGGGTCTGGGTCACCACGGTCACCGCCGATTTCTTCAGGCCGCGGCGGCGGAACTCGTTCTGAAGCGCCTGCTGAATCTGGTAGCCGAGCGCGCCCTGGGTATCGGCGACAATGGAATCGAGGGGCACCTGGTGCAGGATGCCGCGCGAGTGTTCGCTGCGGAGCAGAATGAAACCAACCTGCGGTCCGTTCCCGTGAGTGATGACGATGCGATGGCGATGTTCCAGCAGGTCGGTGATGTGATGCACGGTTTTGACCACGGCGGCATACTGGTCGGGCACGCTCATGTGTTGCGCATTCGTGATGAGCGAGTTGCCGCCGATGGCGATGACGAGTGTTTTCACGGTGCCGCAAGCCTTAACTTATCCAACGCGACTGGGTATTCGCAACGTTCATTGCGCCGACACCCGAAACCCTTCTTTATCGAGGCGTTCGCGAATGCTGGCGATGTGAGCGGCGTCCCGGGTTTCGACGACGCAATGCACGCTTACCGTCGTGATGTCATCGCTGGAGAATGCGCGGTCGTGAGCGATTTCGATTATGCTGGCGCCCGCTTCGGCAATCAGGCCCGCAAACCGCGCGAGCCCGCCCGGACGATCGCTGATCGTTGCCGTGAAGCGGCAAAGCCGCCCGTCCGAGGCCAGGCCCCGTTCCAGGATCCGGCCGAGAATGGGAGTGTCAATATTGCCGCCGCACAATGGCAGCACGACGTTCTTTCCTTTCAGTTCCGGCACCAGACCGGCCAGACAGGCAGCGAGCGGAGCGGCGCCGGCTCCTTCGACCACCGCCTTTTCAAGTTCCAAGAGACGCAATATGGCGAGCGCAAGCTCGTGCTCGCCGACGAGCACGGTTTTGTCCACCAGTTTGCGGGCGATGGCGAAGGCGTGTTTGCCGACCTGCGGCACCGCCAATCCGTCCGCGAGCGTGGGTTGAACTTCAACCGGCACCGGCCGGCCGGCAGCCAGAGCCGCGGTGAAGCTGGCGGCGCGTTCGGGTTCCACTCCGATTATCCGCACCCGTGGTTTGAGGGTCTTCAAGGCGAGTGCCAGCCCGGCAACCAACCCGGCGCCGCCGATGGGAACAATCACCGCCTCGACGTCCGGAACCTGCGCGGCAATCTCCAGGCCAAGAGTTCCCTGCCCGGCGATGATGGCGGGATCGTCGTATCCGTTGATGTACCGGAGGCTTTTTTCGGCGGCGATTTCGTCCGCGCGCAGGCGCGCTTCGGCAAGATCGGCGCCGTGCAGCACGACCGTGGCTCCCAGGCGCCGGCAATTCACCACTTTCATCAGCGGAGCAAAGCGGGGCATCACGACCGTAACCGGGATGCCGAGCAACTGGCCGTGATAAGACAGGCCGAGGGCGTGATTCCCCGCGGACGCGGCGATCACGCCGTGTTTTTTCTGTTTTGATGGGAGCGTCAGGAGCGCGTTGCGGGCGCCGCGTTCCTTGAAACTGCCGGTGCGTTGCAGGTATTCCAGTTTGCAATAGACGTTTAATCCCGTGGCTTCGGACAGCGGAATGGAATGCGGGCAGGGCGATTGAATGACGTGGCCGGCGATCCGGTTCGCCGCCTCCTGGATGTCCTGGAAAGTGACCGGCATGCCAACCACTAATCATTCGGAAAGCGTCCTGTCAATCACAGAGCCGCAACGCGGCAGACGCCGCAACCAAAGTAGCGCGGACTTCCAAGTCTGCTGTATCGCGGGTTTCCAAACCCGCTGCCTGCACAACTGCCGCTTGTCCTGCCGACTGGGAAGTCGGCGATACAGCAGGTTTGGAAACCTGCGCTACGAAGTCCGGCGGCCATTGCCTTGAAAAATCTTCGCGGCTTGTGACGATTCTGACGGATAGCACTGCAACGCGGCAGGCGATTTGCCGGTCGGGAAGGCGGAACCGTCCTTGTTGCATCCAAACGGCGGTTGAAAGAGCGAATCGGGCTGAGGCACGGCAACCTGCCCATCGCTGGCAAAAAAAGTGAAGCAAAGGGCAATAAGTGTGTGGGTGGGATGTTCTTGCGATGTCACGATAAAAATGGTTAATCAGCATCAGAGCTATGAAAAAGAATGACGGCTCTCTGACCAACGCCCAGTTACAGGCGGAACTGAACCGGTGCGAGTACTGCGAAGAGAAACCCTGCAAGGAAGCGTGCCCGGCAGATTGTTCGCCGGCGGATTTCATCATGGCGGCGAGAGTCGGTGAGAAATCAGACTTGCGGCGTTCGGCCGCGATGATCATGGGCTCGAACCCGCTCGGCTGGGTTTGCGGCGTGGTCTGTCCGGATTACTTCTGCATGAAAGCGTGCTCGCGGCGGACTTTCGACCGGCCGATTGAGATTCCTGCCGTTCAAGCGACCGTCATCAAGAAAGCCAACGAAGTCGGGATGGCGAAATTCCAGCGCGCTGAACCGAATGGGAAAACCATCGCCGTCATCGGCGCAGGACCGGCGGGCTTGGGCGCGGCGAGCGTGCTCTTGCAACACGGCTACAAGGTTGCGATTTACGAACAGCAAAAACGGGCCGGCGGGGCGATGAATCTCATCCCCGACTTCCGGTTGAACAAGCAAGTCGTTCGCGCCGACATTGCATTTCTCAAGAGCCTTGGCGAGGTTGAATTCAAACACGGCAAAGCCGTCGCCAGCCCGGAAGAATTGCTGGCCAAGCACGATGCCGTCATCGTATGCGCTGGCCTGACTGAACCGATCAAGCTGAATATTCCCGGCGAGGAACTCACGCTGTCGTGGCAGATGTTTCTGGAAAACCAAAAGCAGCTCAAACTCAAAGGCAAAAAGGTCGCCGTCCTCGGCGGCGGCGCGGTGGCGGCGGATTGCGCGACGACGGCCAAACTTCTCGGCGCTGCCTCCGTCGAATTGATTTATCGCCGTCGGGAGCAGGACATGCCGTTGACACACTATGAGCGCGACATGCTGCTCGAACACGGCGTTGGGATCACCAGTTGCTCCAGGCCGCTGGCCGTCGTTCGCCAGGGCAAACGCGTCACCGGCCTTCGCCTTGCGCGCATGATGCTGCCACCGGGCAAAAAGTCGCGGCCGGAGAATTTCGTCGTCAGTAAAAAGGAATCGCCGGTCTTCCGCGAGTTCGACCTTGTGGTTTCCGCCATCGGCAGCCGTCCCAAACTGCCGGTCACGAAAGTCAGAGGCATTTACTACGCCGGCGACATGGTGCTCGGCGCGGCAACCGTGGTGGAGTCGGTCGCCAGCGGCAAGAACGCCGCCACTGAAGCCGATGCGTTCATTCGCGGCGAAACGCAACCCAGGTTCAAGAACCGCACGAAGAGCCGCGTCATCCTTGCCGGCGTGCCGTTGCGTCCGGTGCCGCTCGACGCCGATTTCTTTGGCCGCAGGATTCTCTCGCCGTTCCTCCTTTCTGCCGCGCCACATACGGATGGCTACCTCCAGATGCGAAAAGCGTACGAGCGCGGCTGGTCCGGCGGCGTGATGAAAACGGCTTTCGACAGCGTGCCGATCCACGTTTCGGGAGAGTACATGTTTGTGCTGGGCGCTTCCACCTACGGCAATTGCGACAATGTTTCCGCGCACCCGCTGGAACGTGTCTGCCGGGAAGTCGAAAAGCTCGTAAAGGAATTCCCTGATCGCCTGACGCTCGCCTCGACCGGCGGCCCGGTCACCGGTAGTGACGGGGCGGACAAGGCAGTCTGGCAATCCAACACGCGCAAGTTGCAAAACGCCGGTGCGATGGGCGTCGAATACAGTCTGTCCTGCCCGCAAGGCGGCGACGGCACGCACGGCGACGTTGTTTCGCAGAACGCCGCGCTGACCGCGAAGATCATTGATTGGGTCATGGAAGCGAGCGACGGCGACAACCCGAAGCTGTTCAAGCTCACTGCCGCGGTTACCGCCATTCAGCCGATCATCAAAGCGATTCAGGAAGTCTTCGCGCGTTACCCGGGCAAGAAAGCCGGTGTCACGCTCGCCAACAGCTTTCCGTCCCTCGCGTTTCGCAAAGTGGAAAATCGTCGTTGGGAAGAAGGCGTGGTCGTTGGCATGTCCGGCGAAGGCGTTTTGCCGATCAGCAACCTCACACTCGCCAAGGTTTCCGGCACGGGCATCACCGTCTCGGGCAACGGCGGCGCGATGACCTACCGGGACGCCGCGAACTTCCTGGCGCTCGGCGCGCAGACCGTCCAGTTCTGCACCGCCGTGATGAAGTATGGCCTCGGCTACGTGGACGAACTTCATTCCGGTCTCAGTTATCTGATGGAGGAGCGCGGCTTCCGCTCGGTGAAGGAACTCATCGGCTCGGCGCTGCCGAATCCGATCACCGACTTTGAGGCGTTGTCGCCCACGAAGAAACTCCCGCAAGTCGTCGCCGCGCTTTGCCAGCATTGCGGCAACTGCGCGCGCTGTCCGTATCAGGCTATCACGTTGAATGGTCTCGGCGTGCCGGTGTTCGATCCGAGTTACTGCGTCGGCTGCTCCCTCTGCGCGCAAAAATGTTTTGCCGGCGCAATCTCGATGCGCGACCGCACGCCGCAGGAACTGGCCGCGCTGAACGAAGGCTGACCATGAACCGGACGCCCGCAAACGTGTATGTAGCGCAGTTTTCCAAACCTGCTGTATCGCCGATTTCCCAATCGGCAGTGCGTCGTAAAACCGAGCGCGTTGGACTGGCGGGCGATGCGCAGGTTCGGAAACCCGCGACACAGCAGACTTGGAAGTCTGCGCTACGTCGCAGCGCGATAGGCGCTGCTCCAACGCCAATCCTCGGGGCTGGCGCACAGGCCGGCCGATACGGGATTGTTCCTGATGTAGCGGGCGATGCGGGCCTTTTCCTCATCGCTCCGAATCCAGTGATCGTAGGATTCGGGTTGCCAGAACGGATCTTCGCCCAAACCCACAATTTTCTTGGCGCGTCGCGACGTGAACTGTTTCCAAGACTTCAGAATGTCGCTCATCAGATGGTTTGGCATCGGCCAGACGATGGCGTGCACGTGGTTGGGCATCACCACCCATTCGAGAAGCAGATACCGGCTCTCGTTAAAGTGCCGCATCGCATTGGCGACGAGATCAGCGATGTCCGGTCGGCGCAAATGACAAACGCCCGCGCTCTGGTCAAGGTAACGTTCGATCTTGCGACGAAAGTCGCGCGCAATTTCTTCTTCGGAATCGTTGATGGTTTCGCCTCGCTTCGCAAAGTTGTTCACCCAGCGCAGGCGCCCGGCCTTTTCGCGTTCATATTCCAACAAGACTTCCTTGGGCAACGAATCGGCCAAACGAAACGTGACGAAGTAGGAAGCGCCTTCGCGTTTTACGTGCGGCAAATAACCGCGCGTGTGAATGCCGGAGCGAAGCGAGTTCGCCGCTTCGTCTCTCACTCCGCTGGAGCGGAGTTGATGGCGCGTCCGTTCCAAGCCGCGATTGGGGTCATCCGGTTTGTGCGACTGCATGGGCGGAGGCTAAGCGATCGGATTATCGGAGGCGAGCGCAACGCGCGTTCCGTAGCGCAGGTTTCCAAACCTGCTGTATCGCCGATTTCTAAATCGGCAAGTCGAGTGCAGTCGTGCGGCGAGCGGGTTTGGAAACCCGCGACACAGCAGACTTGGAAGTCTGCGCTACAGGACGGCTGCTCAACGCACCACTAACCCACGATGCCCAATTCCCTGCTCATCGAAAACGGAACGGTGCTGACCTTGGGAAAAACCTCCAGGGTTCTGCGCGGCCATTCGGTTCTGATCGAGAACGGCCTGGTGGCGAAGGTCGCGCCGAAGAAGGCGATCAAAAACTTCCGCGGCAAACGCATCAATGCGACGGGCAAGGTTGTTCTGCCGGGCTTCATCAACGCCCACACACATTTCTACAGCAGCTTTGCGCGCGGGCTGACCAAAACGAAGCCCGCGAAAGATTTCAACGAAGTGCTCAAGAATCTGTGGTGGCGGCTGGATTCCGCGCTGACTGCGGAAGATTGCTACTACAGCGCGCTGATCGCGTTGCTCGGCTCGATCCGCCACGGCACGACGATTCTGATTGATCATCATGCCAGTCCGGGCGCGGTGGCCGGCTCGCTGGGCGCGATTGAGCGGGCCGTGCGTGAAACCGGCTTGCGTGCCTGCCTCTGCTACGAGCTGTCCGACCGCGACGGCGCGCGAATCGCGAAGGAGGGGTTGGCGGAGAACGCGTCGTTCATCCGCCAATGCCAGCGGCAGAATGACTCCCGCGTGAAGGCCCTCTTCGGTTTGCACGCGTCGTTCACGATTTCCGACGCCACGATGGAAAAGGCCGCAACCCTCGGTCACGAGTTGCACACTGGCTTTCACATCCACGTCGCCGAGGCGCAGAGCGATCAGGATTGGGCGCTGCGGCACTGTGGCAAACGCGTGGTCGAACGGCTGAAGAAGTTCGAAATCCTCGGCCCGCGCTCCATCGCTGCGCACTGCATCCACGTCAACCGGCGCGAAATGGATTTGCTGGCGGAGACGAGGACCGCGGTCGTTCACAACCCGCAATCGAACATGAACAACGCCGTCGGCGTGGCGAACGTCATCGAACTGGCCAAGCGCGGCGTCCTCGTCGGCCTCGGCACGGACGCGATGACCACGAACATGCTCGAAGAATTACGTGTTGCGCTCTGGGGACAGCATTTACGCGCTGAGAATCCGTCAGTCGGGTTCGGCGAAGTGACGAATGCGTTGTTCGCGAACAATCCCAAGATTGCCGGGCGCATCTTCGGTCTGCGCTTCGGCGAGATTTGCGAAGGCGCTGCCGGAGACATCGCGATTTTCGATTACGACCCGCCGACGCCGCTGGAGAGCGGAAATGTGTTCGGCCATCTCGTGTTCGGGATTTCCCAGACCGGGGCGGACACAACCATCGTCGGCGGCCGCGTGTTGATGGAAAACCGGAAGCTCGCGCTGAACCTCGACGAGGCGCGCGTGAACGCCCGCGCCCGCGAGCTGGCACGCGATTTATGGAAAAGAATGTAAAGATGAAAACGAAAACCAAGAAGCAAGCAACCGCCCCGATCACCTACGACCTGATCCGGAAACGCGCCAAGGCGATGGAGAAAGACACCGTGCGGTTTCTCGCCGACCTCGTCCGCACCCAATCCTTCTCCTCCAAGGAAAAGAACGTCATCGCCGTCATCAAAAAGGAGATGCAGAAAATCGGCTTTGACGGAATCCGCATTGACGGCCTCGGCAACATCATCGGCCGCATCGGCAAGGGCAAACGCGTGATTGCGTTCGACGGCCACGTGGACACGGTTTATCCCGGCGACCTGTCGCAGTGGAAGTTTGATCCGTTCAAGCCGTTCGTGAAGGACGGAAAGATTTGGGGTCGCGGCTCGGTTGATCAGAAAGGCGGCGTGGCCACGATGATTCACGCGGGCCGGATCATCAAGGAACTCGGTTTGAATGATCAGTTCACGATTTATTTCACGGCAACCGTGATGGAAGAGGACTGCGATGGGCTTTGCTGGCAATACCTGCTCAACGTCGAGAAGTTGAAACCCGAACTCGTCGTCATCACCGAGCCGACGAACATGAACATCTATCGCGGCCATCGCGGGCGCATGGAGATTCGCGTCGAGGTGAAGGGCAAGAGCTGTCACGGCTCTGCGCCGGAGCGCGGCGACAACGCGATTTACAAAATCGCCCGTATCGCGCTCGAAATCGAAAAGCTCAACGAGCGGCTCAAGCGCGATCCGTTCCTCGGCAAGGGCACGGTCACGATTTCGGAAGTGAAATCCTCGTCCCCATCGCAGTGCGCAGTCGCCGACGGGGCGGGCATTCACCTCGACCGCCGGCTCACGTATGGCGAGACGAAGGCGAGCGCCATCGCGGAAGTCCAGGACGCCGCGAAGCGTGCTGGTTATCCGGACGCGAAAGTTTACGTGCTGAAATACGAAGAGGCGGCTTACACGGGCAAAGTATATCCGACCGAGAAATACTACCCGACCTGGGCGCTCGATGAAAAATCTCCGTATCTCAAGAACGCTGTCGCAGCTTACGCGGGCGTGCTCGGGAAGCAGCCGTTCGTGGACAAGTGGACGTTCAGCACGAACGGTATCGCGACCGCCGGCATGAAGGGCATTCCGACCTTTGGCCTCGGACCGGGCAACGAAGTCCATGCCCACGCGGCCAACGAGGCCTGCCCGATCGAGCACCTGAGCGGCGCAGTTGCGTTTTATGCGGCATTTGTCGCGAAGCTGAATGGAAAGGTTTAGCAAACTGGAAGAATGAAAAGTGCGTCCATCAACACGCGAGCGGCAGGGAGAATCGCTCGTAGCGCAGGTTTCCAAACCTGCTGTATCGCCGACTTCCAAGTCGGCGGGGCGTTCAATGTCGTGCGGCCTGCGGGTTTGGAAACCCGCGACACAGCAGACTTGGAAGTCTGCGCTACGCTGCCACTCACCCCGCCCCTCTCCCGTCGGATGGGAGAGGGGTCAGGGGTAAGAGCTGGAACTGAAATCAAATGACCAAATTCCTTTACCAATGCAGCACGTGCGGGAAAAGTTACCGGAGGGATGAGGTGCGATACCTCTGCCCGGCCTGCGCGAAGCAATATCGTCCGGGGATCCCGCTCGTGGGAGTGCTGTCGGCCCGGTTTGATTACGGCGCCATACGGAAAAAGTTCAAGAAGGCGAATCCGGATTGGACCCTCTTTTCGGCGGTGGAAAAGAAATATTACCCGGCTTATCCGGTCGGCGGCACACCCTTCCACCCGGTGGCGGCTCTCGGCCGGGAACTGCGCTGCGAAAATCTCTGGGTAAAAAATGACGGGCTGAATCCCAGCGGGTCGTTGAAGGATCGGGCTTCGTTCCTGGTGGTGGCCGAGGCCGTCCGGCTTGGCGAAAAATGTGTCGTGACGGCTTCCACCGGCAATGCGGCGAGCGCGTTGGCCGCCGTCTGCGCCGCCGCGGGCAGGCAGGCCATTATCCTGGTCCCGGAAACTGCGCCGAAAGCCAAACTCGCGCAGATGCTCCTTTACGGGGCGCGGGTCATACCGATCAAGGGAACCTACGACGACGCTTTTCGCCTCTCGCTCGAATACACCGCCCGGCGCGGGGGATTAAATCGGAATACGGCGTATCATCCCTTGACGATAGAGGGGAAAAAGTCCGTCGGATTGGAAATTTTGCAGCAGAACAAATTCAAAACGCCGGATGTCATCCTGGTGCCCACTGGCGACGGCGTAATTCTCAGCGGAGTTTTTAAAGCGTTCCATGATGCCAAAGCGGCGGGGTTGATCAACAAACTCCCGCGGCTGGTCTGTGTGCAGGCCGAAACCTCGGCGGCCATTCACCATTACATCACCAGTGGAATTTACCGCAACGCCGACCGGCCGCATACGATTGCGGATTCGATTTCGGTGTCCATTCCTTCCAATGCTCACATGGCCCGCGCGGCCGTTCGCGAAAGCGGGGGTTTTTCTGTGACCGTGACGGATGAAGAGATTTTGGACGGACAACGGCTCCTGGCGGCGAAGGCCGGCGTGTTTGCGGAACCCGCTGCGTCGGCGACCGTCGCGGCGTTGAAAAAACTTCGGAACTCGCGGTTGCTTGAGCGGAACGAGCAAATCGTTCTGCTGATCACGGGGCACGGCCTGAAGGACGTGGATGCCGCCCTGAAAGGTGTCCCGCTGCCGGTCTCGGTGGAGCCAACGATGGAAGGAATCGATTCACTTGCGGCCCGGCCATGAAAGTGCTGATTCGCAACGGCAAGGTCTGCTTCGAAAACGCAATCGAAGCAGCAGACATTCGCGACGTTCCCAATGGCATTGCGGGAATTGGCGCTTTGCCTCACCTGGCTTATGCGCTCTTGCGACCGCATGTTTCCAACGCGCTCATCGAGCTGGCGCAACGCATCGCCACCGCTCCGGCGAAGGCCTTCCGGATTTATCCGCAAAAGGGGACCATAAAAGTGGGTTCCGACGCGGACCTGTCGATCGTCGATATTCATGGCCAGGCAAAAACCATCCAATCGAGTCTGGCGGGTTCCTACGAAACCTATCCCGGCCAGAGCAGCACGCTGGATTTTAAATATGTTCTTGTTCGCGGTGAAGTGGTAGTCTCCAACAACCAAGTGCTCGAGGGCAGTCTGCCCGGCGGAGCGTGCTTATGCCGGAACTAGACAAAAAAAGCTGGCGCAACGATGCGTATGCCAAGGTGACCGGCCGGGCGAAGTTCACCGACGACCTGAAATTCGCCAACCTTCTTCATGCGGCGCCGGTCTATTCCGATTACGTCCACGCGAAGCTCATCGCGATCACCACCGCGGAGGCGGAAAACTTCCCCGGCGTGATCAAAGTGCTGACCGCGAAGGATGTTCCGGGGGCAAACCGGTTCGGCCAGATCATCCGGGACTTCCGCATCTTTGCGGATGATAAAATTCGTTATCACGGCGATGTTGTCGCCATCGTCGTCGCGGAGACGCGCGAGATTGCGATTCGCGCGGCGCAGTTGGTGAAGGTGAACGCCGAACCGCTGCCCGCGGTGCTCGATCCGGAGGCGGCGATGCTGCCGGGCGCGCCGCTCGTCCATGAAAACCACGGTACGAACATCGTCAACACGCATGTCGTCCGGCGCGGCGATGTCGAGGCGGCCTTCCGCCAGGCCGATTTCGTGATCGAGGAAAAATTCCAGACGCAGACCGTCGAGCACGCTTACATGGAGACGGAGGCGGCGGTTTGTGTGCCGCGTTGCACGGATGGCGTCATCGAAGTTTACGGCAGCATGCAGCATCCGTTCAGCACGCGCCGTTTTGTGGCGGCGTGCCTGGGCGTGGCGCTTTCGGAAGTTGAGGTCATCGGCACGCCGATGGGCGGCGGCTTCGGCGGGAAGGACGACACCGCCGCAATCGTCTGCGCGCGCACCGCCCTCGCCGCGAAGCTGTTGAATCGCCCGGTGAAGATGGTTTATCGCCGCGACTGGTCCATGCGCGAGAGTTACAAGCGCCATCCGTATCGTGTGCATTACAAGATGGGCGTGACGAAGGAGGGCCGCATCACGGCGGTGCAATGCCGCATCGTCGCGGACGGCGGCGCGTATTGCTCGGTCACGCCGTGGGTCACTTGGCGCTCGACCGTGCAATGCTGCGGTCCTTATGTCGTCGGGAATGTTCACTGCGACACGTTCGGCGTTTACACGAACAATGTCGTCGCTGGCGCGATGCGCGGGTTTGGTTCGCCACAGATGAATTTCGTCATCGAGCAAATGGTCGAGATTGCGGCGCAGCGGGCCGGCATTT
>OBLU010005052.1_pt1 | contig 11885 bp, 13 predicted proteins | sample 1518681 | NCBI WGS metagenome assembly OBLU01 (sample SAMEA3539304, study PRJEB22396) | soil metagenome | biome: tundra; feature: field; material: soil | place: USA | collected 2010-05 | depth 0.15 m | reverse complement strand
GATGGTGCTGCCCCCATGATCACACCTGACATCGGCGGCCTGGACGCGAGCCGGTACAACTTTCTTTACGACGGAGAGGAGTACCTCGGCACCCTGCGCACCTGGAAGTTCACCTTGACCCCGAAAGATAGTGCCGGTCCGGGAGCGTTTGCCGGCCAGATCTGGGTGGCGGACCACGACATTGTAAGGTTTTCCGGACGTTTTGTGAATCCGCCAAGCGGTCGAACTTACCTGTCCTTCGACAGCTTGCGGTACAAGAGCGCCGGCGGAAGGTGGCTGCCATGGTTGACCTATCTGGACGCGACCGGTCTGCCGCCCGAACCCATGGGAAGCCGTGCGCTTCGCGCCCGGATCACGATGTGGGGATTCGCGAAATCGATGGACACTGAAGGAATCGCCAAGATCCGGACGGACGACAGCGTGGACGCCAGCCGGGCTGCCGGGACGCCCGCATCCCCCGAAGACGCTTACCTGAATGCAGACAAGAACTTCGTCGAATGGCTCGAGCGCACCGGCTTGATGGCCCGACCGGGCAAGGTGGAGCGCGAGCTGCTGAATCCGATGCTGCAGGAAATTGTCGACACCAACAGAATCGCCCTGCCGCACCCCCTCACGGCGCGGGTGCTGCTTTCGGTTCCCGTGGAAACGGTGCTGTTCGAGCAGACCGTGGGAATCAGTGCTTCCGCAATCGATTTGGCGCCCAACAACGCGATGGTGGCGCTGCTGCTGGCCCGCGAGGTTGCCTTGGCGCTGATTCGAAAACACCATTTCGACCTGGTGTGGGGGCGGCCCGATATCCAGCTCCAGGACGAGGTGGAACTGATCCACGGCTTTGCCTTTGCCCCCACGCAGGAGGAGCTCGACCAGGCAGAGGAGCTCGCCGTCAAGTTCCTGCTAAACATCCCGCGATACACGCCCCAGCAGATCGCAGGTGCCGGCTATTTTCTTTACGCAGCGCGGCAGGCCTGCACTGCCATACCGGCCATGTTCATTCCGCGCTTCGGTGAAGGGCTGCCGGGGTGCGGCCGTTCCGGGCGGATCAGCCGGCTCGAGACCACGCCGCCGCCCGACAACGATCAGAGCCCCGCAATGCACGTGAGCGCGCGGCTGGAGTTGAACCCGTCCAACAACATCCTGGAACTGGTGGGGGCGAGTGACGTACACGCCCCGTTCCGGATCGTCCCGCCGCCGTCGATCCCTAGGCTGGCGGATGCGAATGCCGACCCGGCGAGCCCGGTCCTGCCGCCCGTCCCGATCGTTCGTCAGCCGCCGCCGCCGATCCTGCCCGCCGTCAAGATCAAGTAGAGTGAGACGCGAGGATCAAATCCGATAGGGGAGCGGCGAAAGCGGAGAGGACCGAAGGGCGGCGGTCCATCCGCTAAATAGACAGATCTTCGTCCTGGGTGGCGGAAACCGTCGGGCGGCGTCCCTTCACCAGCGTGGCTGCGGCCGCGATGAGGGGGGCCGGCAGCGGGCTGGACACCGAGATCGCGGAAATAGTCGCCCGAGGCACATTCGCCGGTCAGGGTTCGGCACGGCCGCGGACGGCGCCGGTGATAGGAGAGAAACGGTCCTTACGGCGGAAGATCTCGAAGCTGGGGCAGAAAAGGCGTGACGTTTGCAGAGCCGGTGGCATGGGCCATGAAGCTGCCGTGGAAATCCATACCGCGCTGTTCCGGAGCACCCACGACCCAAACTATGGTTCTGTTCACCTGTCTCGCCTCGGCGGGGATTCGGTCCGATCCGAATTTCACTGTTGTGGGTAAGTATCCCCAACGGGGCCGAGATCGCCCAATGAACTCCGCCATCGGCGCCTCAGAGAAGTTGCGACTGTGTGCTCGGCTAAACCAATCCCCCGTCAGAACTGGATTGAAAACAGACCGAATCCCCGCTGAACGCGCAAAGTCAGCGGCGAGGTCGGCCGTATCCTCCGGACCGGTAGCATGCGGGTCTTGATTTCTCATCATCCACGGCGCATAGCGCGCAGGGGGTGGCAACCCAGATTCGACTGTCTATGTCAGGAGCGCTCGTTTTACCGTGAAATGCATGGAAAGCGCCTCGTTTGGTCTATTTCTGAATTTGCACCGGCTTGGTTTTGATATCTAGAAATTCCCATCGACCGCTGCGGAGTTGATAAAGCAAGGCTCCCATCGTTTCCATCATCGCGCCACCGGGTTGCCGACTACCAAGCTGCACAAACTGTCGGCACAACTCGCCGGTTGCGGCGGCACCTGTAGGTTTCCAGTTATCCGACTCCACCCAAGGGTCTGCCGCGTCAGACGCGGTGCTGCTGAAGCTAAATGCGCCCAGGGGACCAATTGTAGTAAAGCTGCCGTAGTGTTTGCGGATATCTTCCGTGATTTGCGCCCAGGGCGGTGGTGGCGGAGCACGTCGGACAGCGAACGGGGCCTTCTGGGGTGGGCCAGGCGAAGGAGAAGTGAGCGCGTCACCCGGCTTGGTCGCGGGTGGCGCCATCTCTTGAACCTTGGACTTGGCCTTTGCGTTGGTCTTTGCGCCCGCCTTCGGATCTGTCAGCAGTTCATTCGCAGTCACCGGCGCCGAAGAGGGCGGGGCGATCGGTGCAACCGCGGGTCTAGTTCGATTCCACGGCTGCCAGATGACCCCAGCCAGAGCCCCGATTAGCAGCAGGACGGCAAATCCTGCAGCTACCATCCGCGCCCGAGAGCGTTTAGCTGGTTCGCGAATAGCCGCCGGCGTTCCCGGTAGGCCAATCGTGGTCTGGCCACTCTGCGCCCTTGTCACCGATTCTGTCGGCAGCGCAAGCAGAGTTGCGGGACGGCTGGCGAAAGCTCCAGTCAGGGCACTAGCGAACTCGCTGCAAGTGGCGAACCGGTTCTCGGGGTTCTTTGCCAAGACCTTCGCCAATACTGCGTCCACGCCTGGCGGAAGCGAGGCGTTACGCATACTCGGCAGCGGCGGCGTCTCGTTGACGACTTTGTATGTCAGGGTGGCGACGCTGTTCGGTCCGAACAGGGTACTGCCGGTCATCATCTGGTATGCCACGACGCCCAACGCAAACTGGTCCGCGCGGCCGTCCAACGGTATACCCAGAATCTGTTCCGGAGCCATGTACTCAACAGTTCCCATCACCATCCCTGTGGGCGTACAGGTGCGGGCATCGCTGATTCGCGCGATGCCGAAATCCATGACCTTTGTGTTGCCGGCCGAATCTATCATAATATTGGCCGGCTTGATGTCCCGATGGATCACACCGCGTGCATGCGTATAATCCAGCGCGTCCGCCGCCTGGCGCACCACTTTCAGAACCACGAATGCCTCGGGTAAACAACTGTTCTTCAGCCCCGCCGCAAGAGTGTCGCCTTCCACATATTCCATCACTACATAGGCATGCCCGCCATCCTCGAAAACGTCATGGATGCCGACGATGTTAGGGTGCTTGAGTACGGCTGCGGCCCTGGCATCGCGAAGCAGTCGATTGCGCAGGAACTCCCGTTCCAAAGGATCGTCCACCGCCAAGTCCACCGTCTTAACCGCTACCTGTCGGTTGAGCATTGGATCTGTGGCGAGGTACACCACTCCCATTGCCCCGCGGCCCAACATCCTCATCACGACATATCTGCCAAATGTCTCGCTCATTGCCCTTCCGATCCACCATCCCGCCAGTCCCAGAGTAGTCTCCCGCGGATGTTACCCTGCCGCGGGGCTCATCCCGAAATCTTGCGCCCCGCTCGCAACTCCTTAGGAAGCGTCTGCGAAATCGGAACCCCAAACTTAGGGCTTGTACCGTTCACCTTGCCTAAACAGCTTCGGTCTCCCGTCGCTGCTTCGAATCGCCTCTGCTGGTACCGCGCGAATTAACTTCCACTGTGGTATTGCTGAGCCCGGCGGGTAGTCGGACTTGCCGCCAGGTTTGTAGGTTTTGCCCTGGGGGGTGTTGGTGTACCCGCGAAGTTCGAATTCGGCCGGCGCCGGCGGCCGTTTCAAACGCATGACATAGGCGCCTTCGTACAGGGAGCTCGACGGCAGCCCAAGCCTGCGCGCCATTTCTCCGCAATCGCACCCAAGAAGATACTTTTCCAGGGTTATATATCCGTCAACAGTGGAAAGCGGCCCCTTTCTCGCAGAAACCACCTTCACAAGCCGGCAAGCTGACCAACTTTCAATGGCTATTCTCTTCAGCTTATCGATATCGACACGCGAGTAGTCGGGCGGCGCATCGCCGTCTTCGGGCGGCATATGTAGTGTTTTGCCGAGCAGGGCCGGAACGCTGCCCTTAAGTAGGCTAAAAGGGACAATTCCACGCTCGGGGATGAAGAATATCCGCCCACTGTCAAGACCGCACATACCACTACAAATGAGCGGCTTTCCTCTTATGATCGACTGGGCAGCCCAGTCATCTCCTAGAACGAAGAACACGGCAACCGTCTGCTTGCTCCCGTTGGAACCCAACATCTCCACGTTTCGGTAGACCCAGAACTTGGTTCTCGGCCCTGAAGTCAACCGAGAGGCCTCTTGCCTTATAGCGTTTTTGTAAGACTCGATCGTATTGAAGTCACTTGGCTTAAGCATAACAATCCGGAGAACCTCATTGATTTGCCAAACGATACCCAAATGAGACGCCAGGAAACCGACCGGCGCCGGCACGAACCCGATTCACACCGATGGCCGTCTGTCTGTAGTCAATCAGCAGCCACGCGATGCGACGACCGAAAAGACGCCGCCCCCCACCCGCGCCGAGCCACGCCCCCAAAGGCCCCGACGACCGCGCGAATTTCACACCAAACCCCGAGCGAGCAACCGGCGAGTGAATCATTTTACGCTGTAGCGCACGCTTCTGACATATACCGTCGCCGCTTCCCCGCCCGAGAAGACGAGCTCCGCCACCACGTACAGCCGCGCGGAATCCGCGCGGACAAAGCGGGCCAGAGGGTACCGATAAGTCTGCCACTCAGAGCCCAGGGTCTCCTCGACCTTCACCTCCGAGCCGTTGTCCGGTTGCGCATTCGATTTGATCCCCACGTACACTTTTTCGCCGCCCACGCCGCCGCGCATCTCCAAGACCAAATATTTGTACCGCGACAAATCTAATCCAGGACGGGGGGGATCTACTGGTGGACCAACTGTGATAAACACGGCGCCCCACTTTTGCCTTGCCGGATAGGAGAGGCGGAAACCACTTTCCTCATCCTTCAGCCAATCTGTTTGATTCTTATCGGTGTTCAAACCCATGTCGAAGCCCTCGGTCAACTTGTTGCCGACGAGGACTTCCTTAGCGTCTTGTGCTAGCACAATCCCGACCGTCGCCAGCACCCCAATGAATAGTCTGCGTTTCATTTCTGCCTCCTACTCTTAGTCGAAATAAAGTAGCCGTGGATGGTTGAAGCTCGGCCACACGAGTGCCTAACAAACATCAACACACTCAGAGGAAGACCCTCAAGATAGCCTCCGTACGTGCCCAGAACGATGTGCTTTATGGCGCGCATGTATTTCCAACCGACGACGGCAAGCACCGCACCCCCAGTTCTAGGTAAGCGATAAAGTGCCGCGCAGGCCAATAAGGTGAACTTGCCACACGGGACAAGAAACTCCGCACGCTTGTTGGCGGGCCACGCCTGGGCTTACCAGGTCTTGCAGCACCTTTCCGCCTCTCTTCTTTGCCAGATGGTTCATGCATGAGTAGGGAGGTGGCGCATGCTGCTCCGGATCAGCAATGGGTGTGACGATTGGCAAGACGGTCAATCGATTACATTTAGCGGATGTTCATATTCGAATTCACGGAACGAGAATCCACATCCTCTGTGGAAGCCGCAGCGTCTGTTCGAGGCTTATCCGGCTGCGTAGCGGGAAAAACGACGCTCAAGCTATGGAAGACGGGATAGAGCCCCTCTTGGAGGCGGGGGCGCAGTCCCCGAGGCAATGCTTACCACCGAAGTGAGCGGCCCCATCCCTCAGGAGCGGGAACCACGGCCCGTTCATCTGGCAGACATGGTGAGCGAGTCCAAACCACCGGTATGGACAACGACAATTCCGGGACGGATGCTTGGGCAGATGCCGGAAAGGTAGGCTGCCGCGGACAAGCCGAGGGGACATTCCACAGCACTAGTACTAGTTTTGCCGCCTTGGCTCCCTCTAAGAAGCGTGCATCAGTAGAAGTAACCCTCGCAATGCCGTCTTCGGTCCCGGTCTGGCGACCGTCGTTGGCAGCCTCTAAGGCACCCCAGTGGCCGCGATGTAGAGAACCGCTCAGTATATTGCGGGCACGGACGTGAACGTCCCGTATGGACTAAACCGCAGCCCCAAACCAGCGATCCCGCCAGTTGCCGCGCTTTGAAACTGGACAATTCCGCGATTGCCAGCCGTGAGCGAGATTTGAGTTGGCAGAACAAACGACGTGTGGCCATTTCCAGGGACGGTGATCGTCTGCGTGCCAAGCTGATTGCCGCTATCATCCCAAATGGTTGCCGTAATGCTCGCAGACGTTGTTGCCAAGTTCGTCAGAGCAACGCCCATAACGAACCCAACACTGTTGTCGTACGGCAGCGTGATCGTGGAAGGGAATTGGGTTTGAAGAGGGACGGTACCTTCTGAGACTGGGCTGTTTGGGCTGCTTGTCCGAAAAATCGCGAAGCCGTCGACCGGCGGTCCTGTACTGCTCACGTCCGCCCATCCTACAACCGTAGATGCCAACTGGCCGGTAGTGATAAGCAAAGTAGCATTCGGGTTTATAGTTGCGCCCACGGATGCTGTAATGATCGCTTGTGTTGCACCCTGGTAACTTGCCGTGACCGGCAGACTTAACGCACTTCCATCGTCATTGTGAAACCCTACCGTCACCGGGACCGCCGTGGACGAAGTGTTGACGAGAGTAATGACAGTGACCCACCCCCCGCCGGCGGCGATGTGGGAAAGAACGCCGGATCGAGAGCTAACCGGCACCGCCGGAAGAGTCGAGTAACTAATCGTTCGCACCTTTACCGTCTGAGCTTGAAACCCACCGGCAAAAACAAACTCACAGGGCACGTAGATATTCTTCAAATTCGCTCGGACGAAACTGGATAAGGGAATAGAGTGGACGACCCAGTTCCCAGTGACCGGCAACGTGACCTTGGTTTCAGTACCATCGTCGGGTTGGGTTGCGTCTTTGATCCCGATGGCGATCGTCGTTCCGGGATCGCCGGTGATCTCAACGATCAGCGTCTGGTACATCGATAGGTCAAGACCTGGTCGTGGGAATGTAGAAAGACTCGGTCCGTTGGTGATAAACATAGCACACCATGCCTGGGCGGCGGGACAAACCATCTTCAAGTCGCCCGGGGTTGGAGGCGGTGGCTCTTGTGTTAACCAGTTTGTCAGTCCACCGGATGTGTTAATTCCAAGGCTCAGACCAGATGCCAGCTGAGTACCGGCGAGCACATTCAACTGCTGCGAGTTTTGGGCAGACAGAGACGCCGTGATTAACAACATCGCGGCGGCCTTGCCGAAGGATACCTTTAACATTGTCATATCGTGTTACTCCTCTTGAGGCAAATTCACGTCATTAACACTAAGCCCAACGAGAGAAAACATGCTCCCTCACGGTTGTCGGCGGCAGCGGAGGCGGCTTACCCTGCCACTACCGGACAGGCCAGGTCCGCTGCCAACGGCAATAAGAAAGGCGCACGTCCGATCGCATAGTGCCCTCCTCGATTCGGAGCTGCGGGCCGGGCGTATGAACGCCGATGCCGGTCGCCCGCGCCCGCGGCCCTATTGCACCGTGATAGAGACGCCAGTCTGCGTGGAGTTTGAACCATTCGTAATCACCAAAGCCTGATCGCCGGCGGAGATGGTCGTCGGGACCGTTATATTGAACTGGTAAAGGCCGGACCCGGTCAGCCCGGCAAAGCCGATTGCGGCGGTGACATTGCCGATGCGTGCCTGCCAACTGCTGGCATTAGCCAAGGGAACAGCGGCCTGGATCAACTGATCTTGAATAGTGGCTGGGTTAGTGGGGCCGAAGCCGGTCCCGTAAACCGCTATCACCTCGCCTCGCGCCGCAGGCGTGCTTGGGACAGACGGCCCGAACAGGCCCGCCTTTCCGACTAGAGAACCATCGACATGCTCGGCCGCCGCGTACTTGTTCGACGGGTCTATCACAAAGAGCGACGGAAAGATCGATTGAACCGTTACCGGGAACGGCAAACTGGTCCCCACCGTGTTGGTGACGGTCAGATACGTCGATCCTGGAGCGAGATCTCCGAACGGTAGTGTGTTGATCTGTCCGGCGCTGATGTAATCAAGCGGCATGCTGCGTTCGCCAACCTGGATACCGACGCCGTCCAGGCCAGTTGGCAAAACGGAACCCTGGAAATCGCCGTTGTTCCAGGCGCGGGTCGTTGAGGAGAGGTTCGTACCTCCAACGTATGTCCAGCCGCCGGCAACGAGACCGCTTTGATAACTGGCGGCGCTTTCTACTGCTGCGACCGTGGGCGCCGTCGCCGTCGTGTACCGGACGGTGCGAACGTAGGCCGTCCAGGGCGAATTGGTGTCCCACACGAACTCGCACACGAGGTACAGCCTGTTGATGGCGCTGGGGCTGAAACTGCTCAGAGGAATGGCGTAGGTTCGCCAATCGGTCGTCAGAAGAACGCGGACCTTCGTCTCCGTACCATCATCCAGGTGAGTGTTGTCCTTGACGCCAATCGTGATGGTTTTCGTTGAGTCCCCGCGCAACTCCACAAGCAATGTGGAGTACGACGACGTATCGATACCCGGTCTGGGGAAGCCGCTGAGTGTAGGCCCGTAGGAGAGCCACATGGCGCACCAAGCCTGATTGGGAGGACAACTCATCTTCTGTGAGTTATCGGCTGGATTCGGGTTCACCCAGTTCGTGATTCCCGCGGAACTGTTGACCCCCTCATCAAAGCCCGGCGTCAACTGGCCTTGGAGCATAACATCTTTGTTTTGTGAGGATTGTGCACCGGCACTCGACTGAACGAGGAGCCGCAACGCCACCGCCGCTAGAACTACCCAGGTACCTTGCATTTGTCTTCTCCTTTTGCTGAATGCTTTTCCGTGCCACTACTGATGTGTACTGTCGCCTCTCGGTATTTCAAGCTGGGAGATTCCCTTAGGCGCCATCTGTGAAATATTGTGCGCCGCCAGCACACACCCGCTAGTAGGGGGGTGACCAGCCGAGGTGCGCCTGCGAACTCCCTACTAGGAACTCTGGGCTTTAGAGCCGGTGAACCCTGATAATATGCTACGCGCCCGGTGGGTGCGGATTTCTTGAGGCTGTATAGGAGCACAAATGTGGAATAGCCGAAAGCCAGGCCTGATGTGGATTCTCTTTTTTGGCGGCGCCGGGCGTTGCCCACTGAGACAATCGATGGCCCTTACCAGGGGTACGAGTACAACAGCCGCGCGGCGGCGTTGCTTTCCTCAGCTCGATCCACCACAAATTCCAACGGCATCATTCCATGAACGAAAATCAGAATATCGTCACGGTCGGCTTGAGCACGGGGTTCTGATCCGGCGGAGACACATGCGAACCATAAGACGGGTATTGATATTCCTCATCCTCCTGACGGCGGTCGGAACAACGCGGGCGCAGCCCCCGTGGAAACTCATTTGGAGTGACGAGTTCAACGGACCCGCCGACTCGACACCAGACCCCACGAAATGGACTTACGATCTAGGAAACAATAACGGCTGGGGAAACCAGGAATTGGAGGTCTATACTAATTCGCCTGAGAACTCCCACATGAACGGAAATGGGCACCTGGCCATTCATGTCGAATCCGCATCAAGCGGGTACACATCGGCTCGTCTTAAGACCCAGGGGCTCTTCACGGTGCAGTACGGAAGGATCGAGGCCCGCATCAAGGTACCCTCCGGTCAAGGCATCTGGCCGGCATTTTGGACGTTAGGAAGTAATATCGACTCCGTCAATTGGCCTCAATGCGGCGAAATTGACATCATGGAGAATATCGGAAAGGAACCGGGTACGAATCACGGCAGCGTTCACGGTCCAGGCTATTCCGGCAGCAATGCCCGGACCGCCGTATACGTCCTGCCCGGTGGGGCGAAGTACTCCGATGACTTCCATACCTTCTCCATTCAATGGTCACAGCAGGCAATTACCTTCTATGTGGATGGCACTTCATACGAAACCATCACGCGCTCCAATATTCCGGGCGGGGCGAATTGGGTCTTTGACCATCCCTTTTTCGTACTTCTCAACGTCGCAGTAGGCGGCACTTTTCCGGGTCCGCCAGATTCCACCACGCAGTTCCCTCAGGATATGCTTGTGGACTACGTCCGCGTATACCAGACCACATCCGACCCTGCGCCAGTCATCAATGCGGGTGGCGTCGTAGATGCTGCGACTTACAACGCGCGGCTCGCACCTGGAAGCATTGCAACCAGTTTCGGAACGGGAATGGCAGTCGCGTCAACGGCAGATTCGTTCGACCAGACCGCCGGCGCTTTCAAGCAGAATCTCGCCGGCACTTCGGTCTTCGTAAATGGAGTGCCGGCCGCCTTGATATTCGTCTCCCCCGGCCAGATCAACTTCCAGGTTCCCTGGGAAACCCTGGCCGGCACGCCCCTGAATGTGGAGGTTGCGCTCAATGGCGTGTTGGGCAATCCTGCGCCGGTTACTTTTGCCCCCCTAGCCCCATCCGTATTCTCCGCGAGCAACTCCGCATTAATGACCTGTTCCGGCGGCGCGCCGTCGCCGGGGGCGGGTTGCAGCCTGTGGGCAAATGGGCTCGGCTCCACCAAGCCGCCTCAGCAGGACGGCGTGCCCAGCGGCAGCACAACAACCGCGGTCGTTGCCGCGTCCTGCACCCTTGTTCTGGGTGGTGTAAGCGCATCGGTGAAATACTGCGGGGCGGCTCCTGGTGAGATCATTTACCAGCTTGTCTTTATTTTTCCCGCGGGTGTCCCTTCCGATGGTGGAACTCTGCCGGCAATTCTCACGGTAGGCGATTACGCAATCACCTTCCTCATTTCCCTGCACTAATCTCTTGTCTGGCCTCAGCCCCCACAGGAATTCGCAATCCGTTCGGGCGGTCGCGCCCCCCTTGAAAACAGCAGTGGGCCGGAACCGGCAAGAGGAGAAACGAAAATGGCGCTTAAGATCAAATGGGCTCGCGTACGAGCCTTGTCGAGCAGAACTCCCCTAGATTGTCCGGGCCGAGCCCGCAACTCGCCTGGGCTTCTTTACCTTATCTTCCCGGTCAGAACAATGTCGTGCGAACCGGAATCGACGCCGACAAAACCGTCAAACCGGCCCGAAAACGGCCTTTGATGTTGGCCAACGGCCCTGCGCGCCATGGTGACCTTCCTGGGCTCGATCCGCTACGTCCAGCATTTCTATTTCCTGAATTAAACCCCGGATCTGGCAGGCGGTGAAGTAGTTACGGCGGGCCTGGCACCCAAGTTGGATTGGGTGATGAAGCGGATGATTCTGGAGCACGGCCGGAGTTCGACTGGAATTCACCCGAGATCCGGCGTCTGGACCAGATCATCTCCAGCCTTGGACCGGATGGGCCTACGAGGAAGCCGGCTTTCGCCACCCGATGGTACCCGAAGAACGCTTTCAGCACCTCTGCAGCGAGCCGCCGTCGGACACACGAGCATGGACCCGCGCCATGCTGCTCCGTACCGGGCGCCCGGAATGGGTCAACTCGATGGAGTGGGATTCGATCTCCTTCCGTGTGCGCGACGTCGGCTACTGGCCGTGCCGTCGCACAGTCGATATCGGTAATCAGCTGGTCTGACGGTGGCGGAGTTCTTCCCCCGCGGCGGCCCGCTTCGCGTGTCTGTTGGGCGCCCTTGAGGCGGCGGAAGACACGCGCGTCAGCCTCGGAATGCGGCGGCGAGTTAAGTTTCGAATCTTCGAATCAGGAGTCATTTATGAG
>OBLU010005051.1_pt1 | contig 11886 bp, 14 predicted proteins | sample 1518681 | NCBI WGS metagenome assembly OBLU01 (sample SAMEA3539304, study PRJEB22396) | soil metagenome | biome: tundra; feature: field; material: soil | place: USA | collected 2010-05 | depth 0.15 m | reverse complement strand
AGCCCCGCCACTAAAACGCATGGCCACGGCGTCGTGCAGCTCCACGCCGGCCCCGTGCGGTGCCGACATGAACGCGAAAACATCGACGGCGCGAAGGCCCGTGAGCCAAAGGGCGGCCCCGAGGGCGTGGGTGAGTTGGGCCTGCGCGTAACCCCCGCCCGAGAGCGCCGGATCGGTCCACGTTCGAGACTCGGGCGTCGTTTCGGGCGAGGCGTCCGGGTAGGACCCCGTGCCCATGAGCAGTTCTCGGGTGGACGAAGCCATGTGCAGCATCAACTGTTCGATCTGACCCACGCCCTGCTCGTCCATCAACTTCTTGGCTTCGCGCATCATGGGTCGATAGTTCCAACCGAAACTGACGAGCAGGTGACGACCGAGACGCTCGGCCGCGTGGGCGAGGTCCCACGCATCTTCGGGTCGAATGGTCATGGGCTTTTCGACCAGGACGTGCGCTCCCGCCTCGAGGGCCGCTTTGGCGTGTTCGTGGTGAAAACCCGTGGGGCTCGCCACGAGACAGATGTCGATCCCGGCGTCGAGTACTTCGCAATAGTCCTCGCTGGCGAACTCGAAGCCCCAGTCCGACCGAATCTTCTCCAGTATCTCCGGTCCCTTTCGGGAAACGGCCACGAATTCCACCTCTTCTCGGCGCTTCGCCAACTCCGGTAGGTGCGAGGCAACGGCCCATGATCCCGCGCCGATTACCCCGAGTCGTAACTTTGCCATCCCTAGTCCCCCTAACCTTCCGTGAGCGATCGTCGAGGGGTCGGTCAGGCCGGTCCGTCGATGATGGCGATGGGCGTACCAATGTCGATCTCGTCTTCGAGCGCAACCAGTTGTTCGATCAGCGTGCCGGCGACGGAAGAGGGCACCTCAACCAGGGCCTTGTCCGTTTCGACGAGAACCAACGGCTGATCGATTTCGATGCGGTCGCCCACATTGGCGAGCCATTCGTTGATGACGGCGTTGCGGGTGGTGTCGCCCAGGACCGGCAAGTTGACCGTGTGTTGCATTCGAACTGTCTCCTCGTTGTCAGTGATTCTACGGGGCGAAAACGTGGGCGAACATCTGGGCAATGGAGCCGGGAGGGCTCGCCAGCACCGCCTCTTGAGCGACGTCGATGAGGTCGTGCTGATGCTGACGAATCTGTTCGACGCTCCGATCACCCAGCTCGCCGCTCGCGGCCAATTTGGCGACGAACAGTTCAATGGGGTCGCGCGCGAGCCATTGCTCGAGTTCGCCTTCGGGACGGTAGGTCGCCTTGTCCGATCGAGAGTGGCCCACGTAACGGTAGGTTTTCGCCTCGATGAGCGTCGGACCGTCACCGGAACGGGCCCGCTGCACGGCGCGACCGATCGTCGCTTCGACCGCGTCAACGTCCTGGCCGTCGACGATCTCGGAGGCCATGTCAAAGGCGAGTGCTCGCTTCGAAATTTCTGTAACCGCGGTCGTGCTCGCGATAGAGCTGTACTCACCGTAAAGATTGTTCTCACAGAGGAAGATCACCGGAAGGTTCCACACCGCCGCCAGATTGAGTGCCTCGTGAAAGGCGCCAATGTTCGTCGATCCGTCACCGAAGACACTCACCGCCACGCCATCGCTCTGGTTGGTGGCGAACTGCAGTGCCGCACCGACGGCGACGGGTATGCCCGCCCCCACGATGGCGAACGTGGGTAACAGGCCAATGTCGGGGTCACTGAGGTGCATCGATCCGCCAAGGCCGCCCATGCAACCAATTTGACGGCCGAGCACCTCGCCCAGCACCGAGGCAGGCTTTATTCCGAGCGCCAGCGCAATGCCGTGACCACGGTACGTGCAGCAGACCACGTCCGTGGGACGAGTGACGGCCGCCAAACCGACGGCCACCGCCTCTTGACCTTGGGAAGTGTGGGTCGTGCCGCTGACGAGGCCCTGAGCGAAGAGCTCCTGAATCCGGTCCTCAACGAGACGTATCTCCATCATCCTTTCGAGACGGCTCAGGCGGTTTGAGCCCAGCTCCAGTCGACGACGGATCTGCTCAGTGCCTGCGTCACGGTCCTTGTCGGTCATACGTACTCCTCCCACCAAGGTGCCGGCGCATTTTTGGTCGCCAGCAACGCACTCACTTGTTCGGTGACGTACTCGGGCGAGGGCAGAAACCGCTGCTCGAGCTCCAAACCGTAGGGCACTGGCACATCGGGGGCGGTAATTCGCAACACCGGTGCTTGGAGGTCGGAAAATGCCTTCGTCATGACGTGGGCGGCGATCTCGGTACCCCAGCCGCCGGTGTACTGGTTCTCTTCGACGATGACGAGGTGGCCCGTTCGACGCACCGAATCAATCACCGCTTCTTTGTCCCAGGGCATCAGCGTGCGCAGGTCCAGCACTTCTGCGTTCCACGGCGCCGAGCCGGCCGCCTGGAGAGCGACTCGAACCGTCTGGCCGAGCGAGACAATCGTGACGTCCTCACCGCTTCGAAGAGTCTCGGCCGTGCCCAGTTCGATGATCGACTGCTCACCGAGATCGACATTTTCTCGTTCGCCATAGAGGCTTCGGGGCTCGAGAATGACGACGGGATTGTCGTCGCGGATGGCGGCCCGGGTGAGTCCGTAGGCGCTGCGCGCTCCCGAAGCCACCGCCAATTTCAGACCCGGGGTGCCCAACATCCAGCGCTCCAGCGTCTGGGAGTGTTGACACCCGAATCCCAAGCCCGATCCGACGGAGGCACGTACGACCATGGGCACCTTGAAGCGCCCTCCCGAGAGGTAGTGCATCAAGGCCGCTTCTGTGACCACTTGATCAAAGGCCACGCCTACGAATTCGATGAACATGATCTCCGCCACCGGTCGAAGTCCCGTCATGGCTGCCCCCACCGCGGCGCCGAGGAATCCCGTCTCCGAGATAGGAGTATCGCGAACCCGCAGCGGCCCAAACTTCGCGAGCAGTCCTTCAGAGGTCTTAAAGGGACCTTCGGCGACCGCAATGTCTTCGCCAAAGACAATCACGCTAGGGTCTAGTTCCATCTCGTCAGAGATAGCGCGGGTAATGGCCTGATTCATGCGCATTCTCATTGGCGTGCTTTACTCCCTCTGCTCGGGTACGCGGCGCACATCAACACGCTCATGCCCGTGAAACCCACTCAAAACCTCGACGACTACCGATCTTCTTACAATCGATTCCAAGATTAGGGCCCTAATCAAGGCCTGTCAAATTCACGATGAGGTCGTCGCCCTCGCTCACTCGAGTCGGTAGACCTTCGTCGCGTTGCCAAAAAAGAGTGCCTCGCGCTCATCAGTTGAGAAATCGCTGATGATCTCCTCGTAGGAGTTCACCACGGGATCGTACGAGCTGAAGAGACGGTCGACCGGCCAGTTCGTCCCGAAGAAGCAACGCTTCACCCCAAAGGTCTCGATACAAGCCATCACCCACGGCCGAAAGCTCTCGACGGTCCATTGATGGTCAAACATGCCCAGGCCCGAAATCTTGCACCAGGTGTTGTCCGCCTCGGCCAACGCGGCCAGGCCCTTGCACCAATCGCGAAAGTAGTCATCACTACGCGACCTCGGATAGCCCGCGTGCTCGAGGACCATCGTGGTATTGGGAAACCGATGGGCGACGTCACGAGCTTTGCTCATGTTCTCCCACGTGCAGTCCAGGTCGCACAGCAGGCCGTACTGTTCGAGCAGTGCGTAACCGCGCAGCCAGTGCGGCGAAACAAGATAGTCGCCTTCGGCGAAATCACGTATGCCACTCACCCGCGACGAAGCGGCGAGATGTCGTTCCAGAGTCTCGCCAACACGGGGATCGGTCAGATCAGCGTTGGCAACGATCCCGTTTGGACAGCCGGTACGCATGGCCTGTTCTTCGAGCCACACCGTCTCGGCGACCGGATCGACCGCACCGATCGCTGCCTGGACGTGCACCGCTTTCGAAACGTTGGCGAAGCGCGTTTCAGCGAGAAAAGCGTCCGCGGCGAAGACGAGGGTCTTGATGCCGTTGATGTCGCCGAGCAAAGGGTGGACGAACTCGGGTTGTAGCCATGAGTACACTAGATCCTTGCGACGCAGGTCATAGAAATGCACGTGGGTATCAACAAAGGGTAAGTCAGCCATTCCAACTCCTTGTAATTATTGGGCTTTCGATAAATCAAACGGGTTTCAACAAAGGTGTTCGCCCGTGCATCAGTACATGAGAAAACCACCGCTGACGTTGATCGTCGCGCCGGTGATGTAGCGAGCGTGCGCGCTGGCGAGGAAGACCACGGCACCCGAAACGTCCTCGGGCTCTCCCACGTAGCCCAGCGGCGTCTCGGCGCGCATTTTCTCGTAAATCTCCGGATCGAGATCGGTGAGCAGCATCGGCGTGTTGATCTGACCGGGAGCGACCGTGTTGATAGTGATGCCAAACTGGCCATAGGTGCGCGCCAGCCCGCGTGACAGTGATACCACGCCCCCCTTGGAGGCGGCGTAGACCGCGGCGCCGCCGAAACCGCCGGTCATCCAACTCTGTGAGGTGAACAAAACAATCGATCCTTCGCCATTTTTCTTCATCTCATTCGCAGCGCGACGGGAAAGGAAGAACGTGGTCTTGAGGTTGGTGTCTATCTGCGCGTCCCAATCATCCTCACTTACGTCGTCAAGACTATTTCGACGTCGAAGTAGCGCCGCGGTGTGGATCAGAGCGTAGAGTCCTCCCAATTCGGCAACGGCATGATCAATGAGGTTTTGCTGCGCGTCAGCACTCTTCAGATCCAGCGCCACCGCGAGGTGGCCCTCGCTCGGAAGTTCGCCGATCAGAGTGTCAAGACGCTCTTGATCAAGGTCGGTGGCGAGAATGCGGGCACCGGTGGTGGCGAAGGCCCTGGTCACGGCTTGACCAATGCCACCGGTGGCGCCGGTGATCACGACGACTCGACCCTCCAAGCCCGCTCCGACGCTCCAACTCATTAGTTACCCCTCTTCCTCCCGGTAGGCAATGGGAAGGAACGAACGACTCGAACGCAGTCTGTCACCGTTGTGAAGTCGCGCGAGCCTGGTCGCTCGTGAGGCGAAGTTACAGGGCCCAAGATCAATTGACGCTCCAGTCTCGCAATCGAATCCAAAGACGGTAACCTAGCCAGGTCCGCTGCGTCAAGCGTGTGCCGATCGACGAATTCCGGCGGAGAAAGGAGGCCGTGGTGAACGACGTGGAGCCCCGAAATTTCCGCATTGCTCTGCTGCCCGGCGATGGCATCGGCCCGGAGGTAACGACCGAGGCCCGGCGACTGCTCGGGGCCATCTCCTCGCTCGAGCCATCGATGACCCTTGAGATGGAAAATTTCCTCTGGAACGCCGACTTTTACTTGAAAACCGGCTCAATGATGCCCCCGGACGGCCTCAAGACCCTATGTCAGTTTGACGCAATCTATTTGGGTGCGGTGGGCGACCTACGGGTTCCCGACCACATTGCGCTACGCCAGCTCATATTTGCCATTCGCCAAGGTTTTGACCAGTACGTGAACCTGCGACCGGTGAGGCTCTTGCGAGGCGGCAGCACGCCCCTGGCCGGGCGCGGTCCGTCCGAGCTCAACATGATCTTTGTGAGGGAGAACTGCGAAGGTGAGTACTCGGGCGTCGGCGAAACCTTATTTCCCGACTCCGCTGATGAAGTGGCGCTCCAAACCAGCGTCTTTTCTCGCAAGGGCGTCGAACGAATACTTCGCTACGCCTTTTCTCTGGCCAAGTCCAACGGGATGCCTCTTCAGAGCATTTCCAAGGGCAACGCCCTCAACTACACCGGGGTGCTGTGGGACCGGATCTTCGCCGAAGTTAGTGCGGAGTATCCCGAGGTGCCGGCTACGAATCTGCTCGTCGATGCCGCCGCGCTGCACATGGTGCTGCATCCCGAACGATTTGGGGTTGTGGTCGCGTCCAATCTCTTTGGCGACATTCTCACCGATCTAGGTGCGGCCCTGGTCGGCGGACTGGGATTCGCGGCGAGCGCCAATCTGTGTCCCGACAAACGCTTTCCTTCAATGTTCGAACCCGTTCATGGTTCGGCCCCCGACATTGCCGGAAAGGGCGTGGCGAACCCGTTCGCGGCGCTGTGGGCCGCAGGAATGTTGCTCGGGCACCTGGGCTATCCAAACTGGGAGACCTCGGTCATAGAGGCGATTGAGATGGTGCTGGTCGATGGTCGGGTTCGCACCCCCGACCTCGGTGGCTCGGCCAGCACGGCACAATTGACCGATGCCGTGCTCGAGGCACTGCGCGTTCCGATGACGCCAGCCCCGACGAGCTAAGTCGTGCGCCGTAGTCGTCGTGATTCTCGTGCCAGTGAGCAACTCATGAGCACTTCCGAGGCCCGACGTTCCCTGAGCATCATCAGTGAAAGGGGGACCGAACTCTTAAGTTGCGAAGTAGCTCGCGAGATCGGTGAAAGCGTCGTCTCGTCGATAGTGCGCTCGGGTGTCGCTCCACGCAGCCTCGTGATCTTTCAAGCCTCGAACTCCGCGAATCTTCTCGCGGGTATCTACGGCGCGCTTCTAGGGGGCTTCGCCCCCGTCGTCATCAGCCAGAAGCTCAGTGGCCTCGAGAGGCAGGAGATCCTTTCGATGCTCCCGCCCTCGATGATCATTTCGGACCAGACGTTGGATCAGTTCGCACGGTCGCCCCGGTCAGAACCGACCGCCCTGTCCGAAAGATTTTCATGTCGCCCCATGCACTTCACTTCCGGTACGTCAGGAAAACCAAAAGGCGTTTGGAGCGGATGGTTGTCGAACGATCTGGCCGACGATCTGGCAAAAGAGGAACGTGAAGCCTGGCGCTTCGTAGAAAGCGATGTCCACCTGGTCAACGGACCTCTCAGTCACTCGGCACCGCTACGCTTCGCTCTCCACACGCTCCTCAACGGAGGAATGGTCATTGTGCCGCCCCGCTTTGATCCACTCGAGATTTCAACGCTTGTCGAAAGTGGACTCGCTTCCACTTCGTTCATGGCGCCAGTGCATATGCAGAGAGTCGTAGACCTAGCTCCTCCCCGCAGTAGCTCGCTACGACTGCTCGCCCACGCCGGTTCGCCTTGCCCCGAAAGAGTTCGTCTCGCCGCGTTTGACTCGTTTGGACTCGGCGCCCTCTATGAGTTTTACGGTTCTACCGAGGGACAGTTCACTCTTTGTAGTGCGCGAGAGTGGCAAGAACGTCCGGGCACCGTGGGGCGGGCCAGATCCGGGCGAGAATTGAGAACGGACGACGAGGGACACATCTGGTGCAAGGTTCCTCCCCACGCGCGATTCGAGTACTGGGGTGAGGGCGAAAAGACGGCGTCCGCCTGGGATGGGGATTGGTTCAGCGTGGGCGATCTCGGACGCTTGGACGGTGACGGGTACCTCTTCCTCGAAGGTCGTCGAACCGACCTGATCATCACCGGAGGCGTCAACGTCTACCCCGCGGAGATCGAACGTGTGCTTTTGGAGCTCGCGGGTGTCGACAGCATTGCGGTGTTCGCCGTCGAAGATGATCAGTGGGGCCAGCGCGTGTGCGCGGCGTACGTGGGAAGCGCCAGTGAACAAGAGATCCTCGAACACTCTCGACAAATCTTGGCGTCCTACAAACAGCCAAAATCGATTATCAACGTCTCCGAGTTGCCGCGCACGCACACCGGAAAGATCGACCGCAGCGCACTACCGGGGCTGATCGAAACTTGATTCGTCCGTCGCTCCGAGCGCGCAAGCGACGCGGCTAGTAAGTTCGAGATCTCCGAAGAATGAACTGAAGCCGCTGAAAAATAAGAAATCGCCGGACAAATGACGATGTAAGCATGCCGATGTAACCGAGCGGAAATGTGAGCGTGCGCATGAGTAAGAGCATGAAGAACGTTGAATGCATTACGTTGTTCGTCGATGATTTGCGGCTTTCGAAGGCGTTTTGCCAAAACGTATTCCATCTGCCGTTGGTGTACGAGGACGACAACTCCGCCGTCTTCAATTTTGAAAACTTGAGCATAAACCTGCTCGTGAGTTCCGCGGCTCATGAGCTCATCGAACCGGCAACCGTGGTCGTCACGAAGGTGGCGCTCGCTTTCAATTCACCATTCCCGTAGACGACGTCGTTGCCACCTGTGCGCAACTGGCCGAACTCGGTGTGGCGCTGCTCAATGGCCCCATCGACCGACCGCGGGGAATGCGCACCGCCAGTTTCACCGATCCCGGCGGACATATCTGGGAGATCGCTCAGTAGCTAATCGCGCGCGGCCGTCGACCATCGGCAACCGGCAATCCACGGCTCTCGAACCTGGTGAAGGACGAACAGTACCATCGGTCCATGCCGAAAACCTCGTCCTCACCACCGGTGCACGACTCACTTTCGGCGCGCGAAGCGACACGCATTGCGCTCCGCGCGCAGGGCATGCGGGGTCCGCGACTAACGGGCGGGCCGGGCGCACTGGTACATCATCTTCGCGGCATTCAACTCGACACCATCTCCGTGTTGGCCCGTTCACACGAACTCGTGTCCTTCGCCAGGCTGGGCGCAGTGCCGAGAAAGAAAATTGAAGAGGCCTACTGGGGACGAAGGAGCACCACCTTTGAGTATTGGTCACACGCCGCCTGCGTGCTGCCTTTGGATTTGTGGCCGGCCTACGGCGCAAAGCGGCGAGCCCGCGCTGCGCGGGGTTTTCGTTGGCACCAACTACAAGACCACCAACGTAGTTGCGCCGAGGTGGTGAGTCGACTGCGCGACGCCGGTCCCCTTACGGCGCGTGAACTCGGCGGGGCCAAGCGGGGACGGACCTGGTGGGACTGGTCCGAAGTCAAGATCGCCGCCGAATGGCTGCTCGACGTGGGCACGGTGGTCTGTCGGCAACGGCGCGGCTTCGAACGCGTCTACGACCTCGCCGAAAGGGCCATTCCCGACGCCCTTCGCGGCGGCGAACTGAATGACGAGACGTGTGGTCGGGTGCTCGTGGAGTCGGCCGGTCGCGCGATGGGAGTGGCCACCGCCGCCGACCTCGCCGCGTACCACGGTCTGCACACTAGCTTGGTGCGCTCCGTACTCGCCACCACCTCGCTGCGACCGGTTCGCGTAGAAGGGTGGCGCGATCAGGCCTACCTCGCTGACGGTGCCGAAGCGGGCTTGCAGTCGGGGTTGCGCGGTCGAACTGTCTTGTTGTCGCCTTTTGACTCACTGCTGTGGGATCGAGCTCGACTGGAGCGACTCTTTCAACTCACCTATCGTCTCGAGGCCTACGTCCCCGCTCCCAAACGAGTAATTGGCTACTTCGCCATGCCGGTGCTTTCCAAAGAACGACTGGTGGGTCTGGTCGATCCCAAGCGAGTGGGTACCTCGTTGCACGCCCGCCACGTAGTCGTCCATGACGCCAGGGCGGTCCCCGAAATCGCCGGCGCACTTCGAGAAGCAGCGACGTGGGTTGGTTGCGAGGAAGTGGTCCTTGAACGGGTAACACCGCTAGCCAGCATCGACGCGTTGCGGGCGGCGTTGCGAAGCTAGATCGACGTCGAGCGTGACGGCGTCAACGCGGACGAGGACGGCGGTGTTCGAACCCAGCCCGCGCCCCTATCCACACGGGCAGCACCTAAAGTTGATGAGCCGCATAGAATGACCACATCAGCGAGTTGGCGCCGAGGGCGTTGGATTGTGGTCCAAGAAGATCGGTGATTGCCGCGGGCATCGTGGGTCCCCCGGGCCATTCGTGGCCTTCGCCCAGCACTTCATAAAGTTCCACCGCGGAGCCCTTGGCGCAGTGTGGGTAGGTGCTCAGCACCACGCTGGAGGACTTGGAGATAGTGGGCGTTTTCGAGCAATGATCCTGCATGGCCCCATCATTTGCCGCCGTCTTTACCGAGTAGGACCAGAAGGCCTGCCCGTTGCCGGCGAAGGGATCAACGGGGTCGTTCGAGCCGTGAAAGGCGATGATCGGCACGGCGCTTGGTCGAACAGGGCTTGGGGTGCCGCAAACCGCTCACCGGGGCCACCGGGGCAAAAAGCTTTGAGTCGTCGCACGCCAGCGGGCTGACCTCGCGGGCGCCCCCGGAGAAACGAGTGGCGTACACGGCCAACGGATTGACGCAGTACATGTGTTCTAAGCCGCCCACCAGCGAGGAGAGGAACTTCACGTCATTGGCGGACCCGGCGGGCACGGCGCGGCCCCCACCAGGGGAACGCCCGGTATATTCCAGTCAAAGCCCGTGCCCTCGAGAATCAGGGCCTGTGGGAAGGCCACGATAAAGTCCTCTTGGTCGGCCGTTTGGTCCATGTCGGTGAATACGTCCGGTTTGGCGGCCGTGCTGCCCCTGCCGTGAAGATTCAGTACCGGGGGCAATTTGGTGGTATTGGAGTAGCTCGTCGGCACGTGGACGATCACCATTCGGTTGAACCCGTCGATTTTCAACGAGAGAATCGCCGTTTTCGGCGAACCCGTTCCGCATCCCGACGACCCGTCTTTGGCGCTGGACGCCGCCGTCGCTGACGTGGTGAAACCAATGCCGCCTAGGGACAACGCACGCACGCACAGCGCCACGAAGGCAGTGATCCCGCCACGACGTGCTGGTTTGCCCGCCCCGCCATTCAACTCCGCTGCACCCTCCGGAGCACTCCTTTCGCTTTACGCAACACGGTTGCCTAAATTGAACCAATACGCAACCGCGTTGCCTATACGCTAAAGTGGCGCCATGCCAGAGAGTCCCAACGCGCCAAAACTCTTTGGCGACTTGCTAGCCGTGGCCCGGCGCAGCTGGGTGCGCGAGATGGCGCGCCGTCTTGACCAGCTCGGGTACCCCGATTATCGCCGCAGCGACGCCGCCATTCTTTGGTGGCTTCGCCACGGACCGGTGCCCTTGAGCCAACTGGACGCGACCCTGGGCGTGTCGCGACAGGCCGCTCGAAAGCTGGTGGAGGGGCTGGTGGTGCGGCGATTCGCTTTGGTTCAACGCGACCGGGACGACGCGCGACGGCTCAACGTGGCGCTGACCGTCGAAGGCGAGGACTACGCCCGTGACGTCGTCAGCGTCGTACGGGCGCTCAATGAAGAGCTCGACAACAAGGTGGATCCCTACGATTTGGTGGTGGTCAAGGCCATTCTGACAACGGTGTCTACGCTCTATGGGTGTGAATGAGAGCATGAGCCCTGCCTGACGAGACCGAGACCAACGGGCCGAGCGCCGAGCGGGTGGAACGGGTCCTTCGGACCCTGGGAAAGACGGACCTCGACCAGCTCCCGATTGACGAGGGCGTGAACTTGGGGCGAGTCAGCATCGTGCACGGCTCCCGCGCCGAGGTCATTTGGTGTCACCTCGACGGTCGAGAAGAGACATCAACGTGCCAATTCGCCACCAACTTGAACCTGCGACCGGTCGCCGGCGACTGGGTCACGCTTCGTGACGAGCACATCGTCGCGGTGCTTCGTCGAAGGAGCGCGCTTCGTCGTCCCGACCCCAATCTGCGCGACGTGCAGATCCTGGCGGCCAATTTGGACCTCGTGCTGCTGGTGGTGCCCATCGACCGTGGTCTGAACGTCCGCATGCTCGAGAGATTCGCGGTCATGGCCTTCGACAGCGGGGCCCGTCCCCTCGTCGTGCTCACCAAGGCCGACGGTACCAGCGACGCCACCGCACTGGAAAATCAAACCGAGCTGGCCGTACCGGGCGTTGACATCATGACCACAAGTTCCTTGAGCGGCGAGGGGATCGAGCAACTACGAGGGCTGCTGCACGAAGGCGTGACGGCGGTAATGCTCGGGGCTTCCGGCGCGGGCAAGACTTCACTGCTCAACGCGCTCGAGGACCGCGACGAAACGACGCTTAGCGTGAGTTCCAGCGGGGAGGGCCGCCACGCCACCACCACCCGAAAGCTCTATCGCCTGTCGTCGGGGGGCGTGCTGCTCGATATTCCCGGCATTCGCTTGGTCGATTTGATG
>OBLU010005048.1_pt1 | contig 11888 bp, 9 predicted proteins | sample 1518681 | NCBI WGS metagenome assembly OBLU01 (sample SAMEA3539304, study PRJEB22396) | soil metagenome | biome: tundra; feature: field; material: soil | place: USA | collected 2010-05 | depth 0.15 m | reverse complement strand
CGCTTCTCTTAAACATGGGACCGTTGAAGGGTGCGCCGGGATTCAGCCGGCTCGGAACGTGGAAGAGCTCCCAGCGGAATTGCCCGTTCTGGGCTTCCTTTTCGCACTCAGGTATACGTTCTGATCTTCTGCGTCGGTCGAAGAGTTGCAGGCCGGCGCGAAGCGGACAGACACCATGGCCCTCTTTGGGCAGCAAGAGTCGGAAGCCAAAACACCGCGGCACTCCGGCTGGGCACAGCGAAAGCGGGGCCAGCTTGTGCGGCGGGCTGGGCACGGCTGGCAGGTGGCAGCCCGCCCCACCGGGTTAACGCACGGCGCCCGGATAGGGGTGCGGCGTGATCTTGGCGTCGGTCTCGCGCAGGGCCCACTTGAGCGCTTCGAAGTAGATCCAGTAGACGTCGGGGTTATCCCACGTCTTTGCGTCGTGACCTAGCGCGCAATAGAAAACGCGCCCCTTGCCATAGTTCTTCGCCCAAGCCAGGGGAAAATCACCGTCGGTCCGATGCACCATCGAAGTCACGGGAAGTTTGGAGGTGTCCAGCCGCAGCACGACATCGCTCGTCTCGCGCGAAAACCCCTTCGTCTGATAGAACTCGTCCTCGAGGGGAAACTTTTCCGGGAGGTGCTTGACAGCAGGGAAGTTCGGGTCTTCCACAATGACGGGCGCCTCTATGATGTACCAGGGATGCAGATCGAAGACGCCGCCCATCATCTCGCCCCACTCGGGCCAGCCCTTGTACTGTGAACCCATCTGCCCGTCCATGAAGGCGGTATCGGCCGCGTGCGCCGCCACGATGCCCTTGCCATCTTCCTTGATAAACGCCATCAGGTCCTTCTTCTGATCGTCCGTAAGATCGATCTCGCGAAGCCCGATGAAAAAGATGGCGTCCACCTGGTCCAAAGACAGGCTGTGAAGCTCAATCGGTTTGCCCTTGGTATCGAGCGGGTGCTTCGAAATGACATTGGAATCCGTGCGTATGTAGGTGTCGTAAGCGCCCGATTCATAGCCAAGGCGCTCGATGGTGGCCATGGCATGGCTTACGGAGTCGTGCTGCAAGCCGCCGGGACCCGTGTTGCGGCAATCGCCCCACGCAAGGATGATTTTTCGGCCGCTGCGTTGGTGGTATGGTCTTGGTTGCCCCATCTCTGCCGCCGCCTGCCCAGGCGGAAACCCAGCCGACTGCTGCGCCAAGGCCCAGTTCGCGGTGATCGACACCGCAGCCAGGCCGATTGCGAAACTTGCTCTGCACAACATCAAATCACCTCTCATTTCAACCGGGATTCCGACTTTTGGCTTCCCGGGGGAATGGCCATTGTATCCTCAGCCGGTATCATCGGAGCAGTTCATGTCACGGTTTCCATCCTCCTGCCTGATGGTGTGGCCTTTCGGATTAAATCGGAATTCCGAGTTCCTCTGCCACTTTTCGAATGTACCGTGCGCCCGACAGAAACTCTTCGTTGGTCACGAAGTGCTCCATCATCAAAGGCACTCCGAGCTTGCCGATCTCGGAGAGATAGGCGTGGTAGTCAATGCCGCTGTTTTCCTGCCCCGGAATGCCGCCTTGTCCGGGCGGAACCTCGGTGAAATTGATGTTGACCTGAACCACCCATTTCAAGTCCTTGGCGTGACAGGAGAGGACCCACCCGCCCAGTTTCTGGAAGGTCTCGTGGATGAACGCGGTGTTGTTGTAGTAGCGTGCAGGCGTGTTGATGACGTTACAGATATCGATATGCACGCCGAACGCGGCGCGATCCACGGCTCGAATCAGCTCCAGGTAAGAATCCGGGCCATCCGGAAGATCCCAGGCTTTCATCTCGATTGCGAACTTGGCGCGCTTCGGCTTCGCCGTATCGACCGCCTTGCGGCAGTTTTCGACCGTGCCTTCGAAGAACTCTTTGGAAAGGTTTTTCGGATGCGGGCCGGACAGCGTGTTTCCGTCAAACGATCCCGCGATGTCCACGCAACACTTCACGCCGAGTTCGTCGGCAAAGGCCAGGTGGCGCGCCACATACTCGACGTTGGCCTTCCGCGCCGCCGGATCCGGGGTCATCATATTCCGCCAGGCGCCCACCTCGGCGATCAGAACGCCGGCTTTGGCGAAGGCGTCCCGAATGGCATTCACTCTCGCGGTGTCTCCCGGATTGCCGGCGGGGCAAAAGGCCGCCGTATAGCCCAGGCGCTTATGTTCCTGGGCCAGCACATCGGGGTCGTCGGACTCGCGATAGCCGATCTGGCCGTCCAACGTGTAAATCGGTGTGGCGCCCGGCAGGATGACATTGGCCCCTAGCGGAATGCGGGTGTTCGCGCTTCGAAGGGGTGTTGCCGCTGCTAGGGCGAGCGCTCCACGGAGCAAACTCCGGCGCGTCATATGAAACCTCCTGGGGTGTGCGGTTATAGGGTGAAAGCGATGAGGCTTCGCTTTTCCTGTAGCTTTTCCGCGCTGACGCCGGGCACACTCTTCAACTGTCCGAAGTCCTTGATCTTCCCGTTCTGGTCACGGTAGGCGACGATGGCCTGCGCCTCTTTTTCCGTCAATCCCAAAACTTGCTGCAATTGCTGTGGAGAGGCCGTGTTGACATTCAACTTCCCGCAGACCTTTGTGAGGTACTCGACCACCTCGGCCATTTCCTGGTCGGAGCCTTCCGCGCCGCGGGAGATCATATCCTCCACGTTCTGCTGCCAGCCGATCTTAGTGCGCCTGGTGGCCGTCACCACATCCAGCTCATGGCAGCCCACGCAGACCTTCTCCAGCGTCGCCTTGCCCTTCGTGTCCGACGCGTCGCCCGCTTTCTCCTGGCCCCTTGCCAGCGCCGAAGCCATCAGCAAGAGCCCCGCTGCGATGCCTTTGCACAGCCCTGAGAATTTCCCACTACGCATACCGGCTCCCATATTCGCTACTTCTGCTCCGGCAGAGCAAAGGCGATCATCGTATCCGCTCTGCTCCTATCTCCCAGAAAGCCTCCGCCAGTCGCGGTGATGGCAACATACTGGCGGCCGTCCTTGCCCTGATAGGTAACCGGCGCGGAATGCGCGCCCGCATCAATCTTCACCGTCCAGACTTCCTTGCCGGTCTTCGATTCGAACGCGCGGAACCGGCTGTCGTCCGTGGCGCCGATGAACACCAGGCCGCCGGCCGTGGCCACCGACCCGCCGATGTTCGGGCGGCCCGTCTTCTGTTTGTCGGGCGGTAGGCTGTCGGTGATGCCGAGCGTGGTCTGCCACGCAATCTCACCGGTGTTCACGTTGATGGCAAACAGGCGCCCCCAGGGCGGCTGGTTGCAGGGCATACTGCTTTCGGGCTCCCAGAAGCGGTTGATGCCGTTGTAGCCGCTGCGGCTGTAGCGCGTCCCGTCGGCGCTCTTTACCATCATATTCAGGCTGCCGAAATCCATGGTGTTGACGAACAGATACCCCAGTCCCGGGTCGAACGACGGCGGGTTCCAGTTGCCGCCGCCGACGGAACTGGGAAAGATCACACTCGGCGTAGTGGAATAGTGGGTGAAAGGTCCTTCGACGTGCAAGCCCCCGGGTATGCTGTCGAACAGTTCCGTGCAAAACTTGTTGAGCTCCGGCGTCACGGTAGCGATTTCTTCCCGCCCGAAACTGGTGCGCGCCAGGACAGGAGGTTTGAGAGGAATCGGCTGTGTGGGCCAGACCGCGTCTCCGGGCAAGGCGTCGTCCACGGGCACTTTTCTCTCTTCCACGCCGTAGATGGGTTCGCCGGTGACGCGGTTCAGAATGAACACATATCCGTTCTTCGTCAACTCCCCTACAGCGGGAATCTTCTTCCCCTTTTGGGTGACGTCGAAAAGAACCGGAGGTGCGCAGAGGTCGTAATCCCACACGTCGTGATGCACCACCTGGAAATACCATTTGAGCTTTCCGGTCAGGGCGTCCACAGCCACCAGCGAGGTGCCGAACAGGTTCGCACCGGGCCGGTCGCCGCCCCAGTAATCGGTGGTCGGTTCGCCGAAGGGCATGTAGAGGATGCCGCGCTCGGCGTCGATGGTGAACAGGCCCCACACGTTCGTGCCGGAACGGTTCTTCCAATCGTCCCCCTTCCAGGTGTCGCTGCCGGTCTCACCCGGACGAGGAACCGAATGGAACGTCCAAACCAGCTTGCCGGTGTGGACATCCCACGCGCGCGTGTCGCCCGCCGCGCCGACGCTGGGCCCTTCCTGCACGTGCGCGCCGGTGATGACAACATTTTTGTAGACGATGGGAGGGGAGGAAAGCCCGAAGGACGAATTGGCCAGGCCATTAAGCGCTCCCGGCTTCATATCCACGATGCCCTCGTTGCCAAAACCGGGAATGGGCTTGCCGGTCTTGGCATTCAACGCATAGAGCTTTCCGCTAGAAGTACCGAAAAACACGGTTGCGGGAGACTGCTTGTCCCCAGCCCAGAACTCCAGGCCACGGGTGGCTGGCGCGCCGTCCGTGACGTCGTAAGTCCAAATCTCCTTGCCGGTTTCGGGTTCGAGCGATACCACGCGGCGAGCGCCCGTAGTCAGATACATTACCCCACCGATCACCAGCGGAGACACTTCCGAGTTCCCGGCGCCGAAACCGCCTCGTCCGCCACGGCCCCTGCCACCGGCCGCCGCGTCACCCGCATCGGACGAGCCTGGCTCTGGCGCGGCTGCCGCCGGCGGCGGAGCACCCACATTCATGTGATAAGTCCAGGCGCGCACTAACTTGGTGACGTTCTTGGTATCGATCTGCTTGAGCGTCGAGTAGCGTGTCCCCGCCAGATCATGTCCAAAGGTGGGCCAATCGTTCTGGCCATAAGCCGCCGAAACCAACGCCATTGCGGCAATAAGAAAACCTGATAAACGCATCGAGCCCCTTTCTCTCTCGTTCCATTCTAGGTCCTGTCTGGCTCCTGCTCCTCTTCCAAACACTGATCTGACCGTGAATTGAACTATACGGACAGCGTTGGCTTGATCGGCAAGGCGGCCCACGGAGTCGCTGTCGGCTCCATGTTTCAACGCCCGAAGCGATCCACGGGCACACGCCTAGCGTTGCAGCGATGCTACCACCTGCCGATTTTCAAGGACAAGAGTGTAACGGTAGTGGCACGGTAACGGAGTAGTGGCCGGGATTCCGTTGCCAGCGCCGGCATTAACCGTGTTACCGCCGTTAACTTAAGTCCTTCGCCATGGGTGAGCTAGCGTTCTAGGCTGAAGCCGTCGTTTGGAATCGAAACCATGTACTTCGAGGCCATCAAATGGGCTTTGAAGCTGACGGATGCCGTCGTGACGCCCAGGCCGTTTCCGGGGGGCAACCCAGCCGGGAGCCAAGTAGTTCGCACCGGCGCGGGCGTGGCGCCCATTAGTCTCGGGTCCCACGGCCCACCGCTTGTCCACCGCCGTGAACCCTCATGAACTCCAGGCGCGGCGTGTTCATGGGCAGCACGCGAATGTTGTCGCCGAACTCCACCAGCTTTTCGTTCTGTGGCGTCCATTGCGGCCAGGGAACCGCCGCCGTGCCTGGATCTCCGGTGTTGGCGAAAGCGATCAACGCCGCCGTCATCTTCTTCGACAGTTCGCGATCATAAGCTGTCCAGGTGCGGGTTGGGCGAATGATGTTGAGCGCGTCCTGCGTTCCGAACCAGTAGGGAACGTCGCTGGTATGGTAGGCGCCGACGATAGCCGTGTCCTGATCGGCAATCAGCACGCCTGGGATGTACGGATGCACGCGCGAGAACATGAAGAGATAAACCGGCGCTTTGCCGTTGCCGGCCTGTTGGAGGGCCCAGTTCCTCGCGCCTCGTTCGATCATCCCCTCGCGCGCGGCGGTGCCGCCCATTTCCCGCGCCTCGGCATCGGTGGAAACCGGATAGAGTCTCAAAAACTCTTCGGCGTAGGCGCCATGGAGTTTCTTGGCGGCAGCCTTGAACTCCTCGAGGTTCTTCGCCGTGCGCAGTTCGTTGGAGCTTTCATCGTGTGTGAAGCCCACGATGGCCGGGATGTCGTTCTGCAAGTGCTCAGCGAAGAGCTGCGCCGGAGCGTTGGGCAGAAAGTAGCCGTCGATGTTGGCGCCGCCCAGGCGGATCGAGCCGCCTCTGGCGCCGACTTGGAATTCCTCCTGCAAGGCAAGAATGCGATCCGCTGGGATCTGCCTTAAATCATCGATTGATTTGGCCTTCAAAGCCTCTTGCACCTTTAGGCCAGTCGCTTCGGCATCCTCATGCCTGGTGGACTGGCCGTTGTTTCCCCACGCGCCGCCGCTCATCGCCACCACTCCGCGAAACAGACCCTTGGCCAGCGGGCTGGCCTGGAGCAATGAGACGGACCCCGCGCCCGCCGACTGGCCGGAAACCACGACTTTCCGCGGATCGCCTCCGAACCTCGCGATATTGCGTTGGATCCATTGCAGCGCCGCGATCTGGTCCAGGTAGGCATAATTGCCCGACTGGCCGTGTGGTGATTCCGCCGTCAATGCCGGATGAGCCATGAACCCAAGCGCGCCCAGCCGGTAGTTGAAGTTGACAAACACCGCCCCGCGCCCGGCAACGGTCTCGCCTGAATAGAGCGCCATGCCACTCGAACCGATGGTCGAGCCGCCGCCATAGATGAACACTATCACGGGTAGGTTGGAGCCCATCTTGGCCGCGGCCGGCGCCCAGACGTTCAGGTAGAGACAGTCTTCGCTCGACGCTTCCTCACCGAAGTAGTGGTTGATGTTGTGGGGGCGCAGCACCTGGATGCACTCCGGCATATTGCGATCGGCGTTGTACACCCCCTTCCAGGCTCTGACCGGTTGAGGCTCGCGCCAGCGTAGTTCGCGCACCGGCGGCGCGGCGAAAGGAATGCCCAGGTAAGCCTTGACTCTCGACGGCAGAACCTTGCCCGCTACCAGGCCGCTTTCAATCCCAACCGGGTCGCCCGGAACTGGCGTCTCGACAATCTGGCCGCTGGCAGCCAACACTGCCGCGGTGAAAACAAGTGCTCTCTTCATTGGACTATCCTCCTACGGAAGAGGCCTCGCCGGGGAATATACGGCAATGCCACGTTCTCGGGCCCGGGTCGCGAAGATGGGCTGACGGGTGGATGCTACCATGACAGTCCGTCGCGGCCAATGAAGTAACGGTGGCGTTACGGTAAACGGAAGCACACCGCCAGAGACCAAGGTGTCAACCAAACAGCGCTGCTGGCGTCGCGTGCGGGTTCAACGACATCCAGTCGCCGCTGAATACAGGACAAAAACTCCCCGCGATTCGCAGCCAAGGGCGTTAGGATGCGTGGGCCTCGGCTGCGTAAACGAAGCCTTTGGGAAGGCCGGCATCGGGCACGTTCCCGTATATCTGCTCGCCCGGCAATCCCTGTGTGATGAACGCGCGCGCCGCGATCAGCCGCTCGATGTTGATGCCGGTCCTCAGCCCCATGGACTCGAGGAGGAACACCAGATCTTCAGTGACCACGTTCCCCGAAGCACCCGGAGCGTACGGACATCCGCCAAGCCCCCCTTGTGAAGCGTCGAAGGTTTTGACGCCGACATCAAGCGCCGCTACGACGTTAGCGAGCCCCTGCCCGCGGGTGTTGTGGAAGTGCGCCGCACCCGCTTTGTCGCCGAGCTCGCGCTGGAGCTGCGCGAACATGCGCTTGACCTGCGCGGGATTGGCGTAACCCGCCGTATCGGACAGTCCGACGGATTCCGCGCCTGCCTCCACCAGCATGATGGCCAGCTTCATGACCCAGTCCTCTGGCACGAGGCCCTGGAGAGAGCAGCCGAAAGCCATGGAGATGCCGACTTCAAGGCCCGGGCGGCTATCCGCCGCCTGGCTGTCGCAGAGTTGGCGGACCTTCCGGATCTCTTCGACGGCCTCTTCCGGCGTCTTGCGGAGGTTTGCCATGCTGTGTTCCCGCGAAGCGGAAACGGGCATGGTGACCTTGTGGACTCCGGCTGCAACCGCGCGCTCGGCGCCCTTGAGGTTCGGCGCCAGCGCCAGCACAGTAATGCCGGGTATCTTGATCGCAGCGCGTACTATCTCCTCGGTGTCGCCCAACTGCGGCAACAGCTTCGGTGGAACGAAGGAGCCCACCTCGATTTCCCGCAACCCCGCTTCGGCAAGAGCGGTGACCCAGCGTATCTTGGCCTCGGTGGGCATGACCCGCTTGATGCTCTGCAAGCCATCGCGCAGGCCAACCTCGCTGACCACTACATCGATCTGTGAGTCGGTCATGTTCTCAAGTTCCTTTCGTTATGCTTCCAGCGCCGGATCGTAGAACTCTCCGAACAGTTCCTGGTCGGATGGCCTGTCTTCCGGAATCGGGCGCGCAACCCAGGTCGTGTTCATGTAGTGCTTCAGACAGATGTTCTCGGAAACCGAATTGCCGCCCCAAGTGCCGCACCCCAGGCTCGACGTCATCGGCATCCCATTGGTGAACGAGCCGGCGTTAGCTCTGGATTGGGACTGACGAACCATAATCCGGCTGACGGGTGCTTCCAGAGCGAGGCGATGAATGTGGTCGTCGTTGAAGGAGTAGATGCCGACCGAATGGCCCTTGCCGCCCACTTCGTAGATCTCGCGCACCATCTTCAGGGCGCAGTCAAATCCCTTGTACTTGTACAGCGCGAGAACGGTGGTGAGCTTTTCGCCGGAGAAGAAATGCTCCTTGCCGATGCCATCTCCCATAACCATGATGAACTTCCGGTCCGCGGGAACCTCGACGCCGGCGAGTTGGCCCATGTCATAGGCCGATCTGGCCACCGAGTCGGCCAGCCGGTGGCCCTCCGCATCCCACATGATTGCCTGGAACTTGGCCTTTTCTTCTTCGCGGGCCAGATAGCCGCCCTCTTTGATCAACTGCGCGACCATCTTGTCGAAGATGCTCTCCTCGATGACCAGATTACCGTCCGCGGAGCAGCCCGAGCCGTAATCCGAAGTCTTGCTGAGCATGGTGTTGCGGGCTGCTTCTTCGATGTTGGCCGTTTCGTCAATGACCATCGTAGCGTTGCCCGCGCCGACGCCGTACGCCGGCTTCCCCGAGTGATAGGCGCGCCGCACCGTCGGCTGCCCGCCCGTCGCCATTACCAGGTCCGACTTCGCATTGAGCGCTTCGGACGTGGCTTTGTTCACCTTCATCACGCACTGCAGAATGTCTGCCGGGGCGCCTTCCCGCGCGAGAGCGTCGCGCATCAGGTTCACGGTGTGCTGCGTGGTCTTCTTCGAGCGTGGGTGCGGCGAGAAGATGATGACATCGCGCGCTTTAATGCCATAGATCGCCGTCCCGGCCGGCGTGAGGTCGGGATTCGTGGTCGGGACGATGCAAGCGATGAGTCCAGCCGGCTTGCCGTACTTCACAAGGCCCTTTTCGGGGATTTCTTCGATGATGCCAACGCTTCTTTGCCGCAAGGCATCGCGGAGAATGCCGCGGATCTTGATCCGCTTGTTCATCCGTGACACGGGGTCTCCCATGCCGGTTTCTTTAATGCCTTCTTCCACCAGAGCGGCGAAAGTCTTCTTGTTTGCTACCGACCAAGCCACCGCGCGGCAGAGTCGATCCACTCTTTCCTGATCGTACGTCTCGATGACCTGCTGCGCTACCCTGGCCCGCGCAATAGCCGCGTCCAGTTCCTCTGCCTGTTCTCTGGTGATTTGGTTTGCTGCCATGCCGTGTATTACGTCGTATTATTCCAAACTCGCATCGACTTCTCCGTTCGAGTCTTCGAGTGGTTCCTCAGGAAGCCCGTCGACGCCCCAATGCCCCATACCGCTTCGCCGTATACGGCAAAGCCCTATACGGGCAGCCGCAAGTATTCGATGTCAAGGTACTTTCCTAATTCTAGCCCGGCCCAACAACCCCGACGAACAAACAAACCGTACCAATACGGTATCCCCCGGGCCCACGGACAAATGCAAGTGGCAACAGCATTTGGAGGGCGGCATCACGTCGATCATTGCCCCGGTGACCAACGCTTTTTGCCTTCTTTCAGGGTACCGTATCAGTACCGTTAAATCAGGCTCGTTAGATTGACACGATTCTCGAGTCGTCCCCAAAATAGAAAATATCCATTGTAAAAAGATCATTGACTTATATAAATTGGACGATCCCCCCGCGTTCCGAACCGCCCTTCGGAAATGCCGCGAGTCATGGAGGTTTCATTGGCCACAGCAGTATCGGAAAAACGGGCTGTTGAGCTCGGAGCCATAGCTCAGGAGATTCGCTTCCAGATCGTCGACATGGTTCACCATGCGCAATCCGGGCATATCAGCCCGGGACTTGGTGCCGCGGACATCATGGCGACCCTGTTTTTCCAGACGATGCACATCGATCCGCGGGACCCGGCGATGAAGGATCGCGACCGCTTTGTTCTCTCGAAGGGGCATTCTTGCCCTGTCCTCTATGCAACGCTGGCGTTGCGCGGTTATTTCCCCATGGAGGAACTAAAGACTCTCAGGCAGATGGGAACGCGGCTCCAGGGCCACCCCGTGGCGGGAACCGTCCCCGGCATCGAGGCCACTACCGGCTCGCTCGGCATGGGCGCGTCCCAGGCGGTCGGGATGGCGCTGGAGGGCCGGATGCTGCACAAGGACTACAATATCTGGGCCCTGCTCGGCGATGGCGAAATCAATGAGGGCCTCATCTGGGAAGCTGCGATGGCGGCCGCGAAGTATAAATTGGGCAACCTCGTTTTCATCGTCGACCGCAACGGTCTGCAGACCGACGGCGCATGCGAAGACGTAATGCCGACGGAGCCGATCGACAAGAAATTCGAGGCGTTCAACTGGAAAGTCATGAAGGTGGACGGGCACAACATTCCGGAAATCCTGACGACGCTCCAGGCGGCGCGCGAGTACCGGAACGGCCCGGTCTGCGTCATCGCCAAGACCATTAAGGGCAGGGGAGTGAGCTTCATGGAGAACACCACGGAGTGGCATGCCAAGGCGCCTAACGACGAGCAGTATGCACGCGCCGTCGCCGAGTTGCGGGAGGTCCGGGCATGAGTCTCACTAAAGCGAAGATCGCGACCAGGCGCGCGTTCGGCGAGCGCGTACTGGAGCGCGGCGCGGACAATCCCGACTTCGTGGTTTTTGAAAGCGACCTCGGCAAGTCCAGCCAATCCAATCTTTTTGGCGACAAGTACCCTGACCGCTACTTCAACATGGGGATTGCAGAGCTGAATACCATGGCATCAGCGGCGGGCATGGCGGCCGGTGGCCGGGCGGTTTTCGTCGCCGGATACAGCGTCTTCCTCACCATGCGGGCACTGGAGGCGGTCCGCTCCTTTATCTGCTATCCCAAGCTGAACGTTAAAATATACGCTTCCCATGGCGGCTTGACGGCGGCGATTGACGGAGTAACCCACCAGGGCTCCGAGGATATCGCCTTCATGACCACCATACCGAACATGAAGGTACTGGTGCCCGCGGATTCCGTTGCGGCGCGCGCGGCCTGCGATTTGGCCCTGGCGACACCCGGGCCGGTTTTCGTGCGCCTCATGCGCGATCCTCTCTACGAGTTCTACCAGCCCGGAGAGACGTTTGAAATCGGTGGCTCGAAAGTCGTTCGGAGAGGCCGGGACATTACGCTCGCTAGTTATGGCGATATCCTGTTTCAGGCGCTCCAGGCGGCGGACACCCTGGCGGAAAAAGGGATCGAAGCGGAGGTTCTCGACCTCTACTCGGTGAAGCCCGTGGACAAGACCGCCGTGCTCGAATCGATACGCCGGACCGGGGCTCTGGTGGTCGCGGAAAATCATCAGAAGCGGAATGGGCTCGGATATGAGCTGGCGGCAACTCTCCTGAAGGAAGAGCCGGTTCCCTTCGACAATCTGGGGCTGGAAGACCGTTTTGCCGAAAGCGGCAACTATTTTTCGATGATCGATAAGTTCGGTTTCTCGGCGGCGAAGATCGCTGAAGCCGCGGAACGCTTGCTCCTGA
>OBLU010005047.1_pt1 | contig 11888 bp, 7 predicted proteins | sample 1518681 | NCBI WGS metagenome assembly OBLU01 (sample SAMEA3539304, study PRJEB22396) | soil metagenome | biome: tundra; feature: field; material: soil | place: USA | collected 2010-05 | depth 0.15 m | reverse complement strand
CGATCCCGGCGCCGCTGAGAGTCGCGACGAACGCTTCGAATTCGGCCTCAGCTGTTTGCTCGACGGCATCACTTCCAGGATTGCGAGCTGAGCACGGTCTCTGACGCGAGCAGCCCCGTCCACGGCCGACGCCCAGTGAGGCCTTGCTCGCAGTGGGCTCCTTCTGCATCAGGTGAATCCGGCGGCGGGGGTGCTCTCTACGCCTGAAGGCTGCCAGGCGAGGCTACCCAACGGCTCCGGCGTCAGCCGCCGAGTTTGGCCAGAGCGTCGAGGGTGGACATCGTTTCGGAGGGAAGTATCAAGGAGGCAGCAGCGACGTTCTGTGCAAGATGCACGGCACTGGCAGTTCCAGGGATGAGCAGGATGTGCGGGTCGTGGGCCAGCAGCCAGGCGAGACCGATCTGGGCGGGGGTGACGTCCAGCGCGGCTGCCGCGGCAACAACGGCCGGGGTGGTCCGTCACCTTTGGCCTGGCCGGGAAGGCCGACCCGAGCGGGAAGAACGGAATCCAGGCCAGGTCGTGCTCGCGACACTCGTCCAAGAGCGGCTCGTCCGACCGGTCGAGGAGGTTGTAGAAGATCTGGACGCATCGCGATGCCAGCGGGCAACGCCTGGCATGGGAACCCTGGCCTGGCAGTGCCCTGGTGACAGAACCATGAACGACCTGATGCTCGGGGCGGCGGGACTCGAACCCACGACCTCATGCTCCCAAAGCAAGCTCCTTAGACTTTCGTCGCTCGCATAGGCATTCTTGAATTCGCTTGGTCCACTTGCTTCGCCATCCGTGCTTCAGGCCAGCACTTGCTTCGACGGTCAGGAGCAGTTCCGGAAGCAATACGACTCTGGCCCCGCCAGCCCCCCCATTCAGCTCGGCCTGGCGACCCCAGCCTCCGTCAGCGAGGTTCCCCGCTGCTGGCATCTCCACCCCGGCCTGGTCGACGAGCTGATCGCGCTGCGCCACTACCACGAGGAGGTCACCAGCCCGCTCGTCCCCCTGGTCCAGCCGGACCCGGTGGCCGACCTCCCGGAGGCGGAGGATCCGGCGACGCCCGCCCGCGCCTACCAGGACTGGCACGAGGCGAGATGGCGCTGGACCAACGGACCGCTCCGCGAGGAGCCGCAGGTTGCGTAGGCGGCCGCGAGTGAGTGGCCGTCCGGGGTTCCCAAACCCGTTGATAGGCGCGGTCTGATGCCAGCCTCGTCATCGCGACCAGCCGGTGCTTATCTTCACGCGGATAAGACTGTGTCCGGTGCGGAGCAGCCGCCACGGCTCCACCACCAGAATTGGGATGGATCTCGCCAACACCGTGTCGCGGCAGATGCAGCCACGTTCCAATGCCAGGTTGCCCTTGCGGCTACTTTCCATCGACCACACGATGGACGTCCCCACCGGTCACTTCTAGTCCAAGCGCGACGAGCTTGTCCTGCATCAACGTGCTGAGCTTGACCCCGCTACGCGGCACTCCGATACTTGCCAATAGTCTCGCATATCCCTGCCCGACTGCCGAAAGGGACAAGCGGCCGACTAACCCCGTATCAATTGCCCGTGCGATAGCCTCGAGGTAGACCACCGCCGCGCCTCGTTCTGCGGTAACTCTCGCCGCGGTGCATCCCGCCGCCGCAGCCTCGACTACTGCCCCCATACTGAAACCTTGAGCCGCTGGCTCATCCGAGACCGTGGCCGCAGGGAGCTCGCTACGCCGCACATCGTTTCCGGCGCGCGTCAATCCCGCAGACTCAAGGTGAGAAGCGAACAGTTCAGACATCTTCGTATCGCTGCGCTCAATCTGCAACCAGCCAAGCGCCTCGTTAAGAACTACACCCAGCTCCGCATACGTCATCCTATCAAGCCCGCGCCGTCTGAGCTCAATCCCAACCGTGACGATTGTCAACCGTGCCACGTCGTCCTCAGCGATGTCGGCTTGATTGGCGCACGCCGCAACAATCTCCTGAGTTAGCTCCTCCCGCAAGCGCACGGCTTCGCTCTTCGCTCGTGGGGAGGGGGTCTCTGCGGAGGCGAATCCTATCCCGCTTGCCAAATCGGGAGCAGCGGCAGGCAGATCGCTTCGGCGGACAGCATTTCCGGCTCGCATCAACCCCGCAGCATCGAGGTGCGGGGCAAACAGGGCGATCACTTTCGTCTTCGTGCGCTCAAGCTGCAAAGACTCCAGTACCCCCTTGAGCACTGCGCCCAACTCCACGTACGTTACACTTTCACGCTCTTGCTCCCTCAGCCAGAGCCCCACCGTCACGATTGTCGATCGGGCGACGTTGTCCTCGGAAATGTCGCCGCTCGTTGCGCACGCATCGAGAACTTTCCGGATCAACTCCTCTCTCAGAAGAGTGGCATCGCTCTTGGGTCGCGATGCTACGATTAGAACGATCCGATCGAGATCCTCCGCCGTCAGCGAGCCATCTCTTGGATCTGCCGGGCCGCTAGGCGCCTCCCGCTCCACATTCTCCTCGCGCTCGGATGCGAGGAACGCCGGGAGGTCGAACAACTCGGGCACCTCACCCCCGCTTGGCGAGTCAGCGTCGAATTGGTGAGTGCGCCAATCATTGACCACTTGATCCAAAACAACGTCGCGTACTATCGCCTCGCGCAATTCCACGACACGGCCCGGAATCCCCATTTGCTGCGACATCAGCCCGAGCACGGCCTCGCTCCTCACCTGAACGAGCCATCCATGTTCCTCCGCATATCCAAGCAGGCGAGCGCTCCTCTGGTTCTCTAAGGCGGCGCTAAGGTCCGCGCTGGTTTCCAACAGCCCGACGACGGCGCGCGCCTTCTCCGCAACTTCCGCCACCACCTTGACGAGCACGTCGGAGTGAGACGCCAGGACCAAGAGCTCGCGTGGCGAGCCGGGACGGAAATCACAGAAGACGATCCCAGGCAGGGCCCGCCAGGTCAAGAGGTGCTGCAAGCCGCTCCCGCGCACCTGGCCCTCAGTGCCCTCCGGAATCGTTACCAGCGCACCGGTGCCCCCGAGGATGCCGCGCAGGGTAATGGCTCCCTGAGCCGCAGTGCCGATGTCGTCGAACGAAACCCGCATTGGGCCTCCACGTTCGATGAAGATGGACCCGTCGATTTGGCGACCCCACTCGGCTCTCATCGCCCAAGCTGCCTCTCTCCATTGCTCCTTGAGAGCGAATGTGAGGCCAACAGGCCGGCGTAGATCAGCCAGATACCTGTTCCTAGTCTCGTCCACCCCACATATACGCGCCATAACCTCTTGCCCTGGTTCGTAGCGCCGTCCCTCGGAAATGCTCGAGGCCGGCACGAATGCCCACAGTCCCTCGGGTATCGCAAGCGTTACCCCATCCACAGCTACGCGGGTGACGGTCGAGGCCAGCAGAGCTCCCACTGGGAGTCTCGGCAACCGAACCCTCGGCGGCGTTGCGCCACCCTGCCCCCGAGGCGAGAGCCGCTCCACGACGCGGTGATGGCTGCCAATCACCCAGGCCGCCACCCGGCGCGCCCACTGCTCATCCTGGCGCTGTCGCATAAGGCGCGAGTAGAGCTCCATCGGCAGCGGACGCTTCGCCTTGATCGCGCCCCCCGTGCCCGAGATCTCGGCACTGAACCACTCCGGGAAGGCCGCAGCGAGCTGCTCGGCGGTTCTCGGGCTTGTAGCAAACGGGGATCGAGGGTTGGGGCGAAGAGCCAGGCGGACAGACTCCCCCTCCTGACCTACGATCGAAGATCGCCAGACCACGGGGCCTGCAACGCGAAACTCGACGCGCACGGGATCACTACCGCCGACTTCGACGACAACCGTCGCGATTCGATTGGCCGGGTTGATCCACGTGATCGTACCGTCGATGGATTCACTGCCATCGACCTCAACGCCCGCCGATCGAGTGATGAGCTCCGAAATGTGGGGCACGAAGCTGACGGTGAGACGCTCATCTCCCTCAAGGACGGTAACCCCGCGTAGCGAGGCGCCGTCCTTCAGGCCACGGACGAAAAAGCCCGAACGATAGTCGATGCCTGAAGCGAGGTCGAGCTCCGCATCCGAACCAACCCGGTCGGAAACGTAGAATTCACCCATTCCGTCCGCGCGGAAGAACAAGCGCGTGCCAGAACTAATCAGAGGACCCGCTGTGACCGCGAGGGTTGCGCCGACCTCCAGATCAGGATTTGACCAAGGTGTGATGCACGACGGCAGCAGCGGATCTGGCGTTCCTGTCAGGGCGAGTGCGCCATCCGGCCCTTCGCAGTAGCCACCGCACAGAATCGTCATCTGCTGCAATCCCGTGGCGGTGTGATCCGACGGCGGCAGGACAGCTGTCGGCGTGTCGGGTATGGGCCGGGGCCACGCTATCCCCCCGTCGAGCCAAGCATCCTCCGAATCCTCCAGATTCACGATCCCGCTTGTGTGCTCGTCGTCATTCGTCTCGAGCCCCGCGTCCGGATCTGATGGATCTAGGACAGCGCGGCGCTCGAGTAGGTCCCGCTCCTCCTCGGGCCGGTGGCTACCGGTGGGCCAGTTTCCCTCAATTCGAGGGACACCAACGGCAAAGTCGACCACCACTTCCGCCATGCCGTCCGCTGCTTCGGATGGCGGGTCACCACCAGCATCCTCGTCGTCCTCCTCGCTTCGAAGAGCCGCGCCAAAGCCCGGGAAGTCCCGACCAGCGATGACGCCCACCGTCGAAGTCAGTCGTGTCTCCCCCGAGGGGGCGGCCTGAGCAGTGCACCTGAGCCGCGAACCCACGGGCCACCGGATCAGGTAAGGAATGCGCTCGTCCACGGCGCCTCGAGGGGCGCGCGCCACCAGAGCCATGAGCTCGATAGGTGAGAGGGAGACATCGCTGGCCCACGGAAGGCTTACCACGATGTTCTCGAGCGCCACATCCTCCATGACCTTACGCCGCGAGAGCGGGATGAGGCGCTCCGGGAGGCCCCCGAGCGGACGGGGAAGCATACGGGCCGTTCCAGCGCTCAGTCCTGAGTTCGCCGGTGCAATGTATTCTCCAGACACATCCCACACATACTCGAAGGCGCGCATCGCCCTGCTTATCACCGCACGCGCGCGCTCAACCAGCCGTGGATCAAGCCGACGCTTCACCGCCTCGCTCATGTTGGGCGAGAGCGCCTTCAGAACCTCATGACGCGCATTTGCCGCCTTGAGAAGAACGGCATTGCTCACCCACCACTGCCTCGCCCATGCCGCTCGCTTCTCCGAGATATCCCAAGCCGCGGTGTTGCTATCCACGTACTCCCAAGCCGTGGCCACGCGCAACACGACATCCAAGTCGTCCTGGCAGCCGCCAAACAGAGCATCGTGGCGCCAGTGAGCCTCCCCGCGCCAATCATCAGACCAGCGGCGATTGTCGAGAAACAGGCACTCACGGCCCTCCGCAGCGTTCCCCGTCAGACGCGTTCCTTCCAGCAGAGTGACCGCAGTCACAACCTCAGGCACGCAGGCGAGTTGATCCGCGAATATGACGGCTAACGCATGGGCGGCCGAAAGACCGCTCGCTAGCTGCTGTAACTCCCTTCCGTGAGCCGTTATGTCCTCATCAATGGAGTCGAGGGCGCCATTTGCCCGAAGGGCCGCCGTGGCGCGGCGCACCTCGTCACGGAAGCCTTTCCTATCCGCTGGATCGAGGCTCTGGTGCTCGGAACTAGCAGGCCACGGAAAATCCTCGACGCTGTCAACCCCTCCAGCCTTCGCAGTGAGGACGAGCTGCTCGAGATTGCTCCGCGTCGAACCAGGCGGCGTGTCCGCACGTAGGCGGTCGAACTCGGACCGAGGATAGAGCGGGAATACCCAACCTGGCCCGTCACGTCCCACCCGTCCCCACCGCTGTCTGATGCCGGCACGACTGTGGGGCCCTGTCGGCACCTTCATGGAAGCAGTCGTCGCATTCCACTCCGATTGCGCGATCAGTCCGCTGTCGACTACGAAGCGCACCCCCTCCACGGTCAACGACGTCTCGGCGAGGTTTGTGGACACCACCACCTTCCGCCTCTCTCCACGAGCCCGAGCAGCCAGTGCACGTTCCTTTGCCCTCGGCTCCGTCGCCGCCAAGAGCTCATAGACATCCGTTCGTGAGCCGACAGCGTCCCGGATCCTCTCCGCCGCGATGAGAATCGTGGCTTCAGTCGGAAGGAAGGCGAGAATATCGCCGAAGATGCCGCGATCGTCGAGTCCCATCACTAGACGGACTACGAACTCAGCAAGCACTCCCGGCATTTCCTTCCGCCATCGATCCGCGGCAATCTCCCTGTCGAACCGAAGGTCGTGGAGCTTCGTGGTTATGTCCCACAGATCTTCCTGATACCCGTCAGAGAGAACAGGACCCAGAGCGGACCTCCTCCCGTCGCTAGCCAGCCAGTGCTGTCTCAGCCAGTGGTCGAAGTCAGCAGGCGCCTCGTGCGCGCCCGTCTCACATCCACACGCGACGGACCCAGATCCGTTCGACGGGAAGAGAGGCGATCCGTAGCCGAAAGCCTTCGCGGCGGGAACTTCCAACTCGGCAACACGCTCACTGCCACCGAAGAAATCCACGAAGAACGGCACTTCAAATGTTGCCGACGTCACAATCACGCGTAGTTGAGGAAAGCGACCCAGCTCGCGTTTGAGGTAGCCGAGGATGAAGTCAATATTCGCGCTTCGCTCATGCGCTTCGTCAACGATGACGGCGCCGAATCGCCCCAGGCGTCCCTCCCGCAGCCAGTTGATCATCGTGCCATCGGTGACGTAGACCAGCTGGCAGCTATCATCGTGGTTTCTGTCGCCCTTCACCTGGTAGCCCACCGGGTACCCGGGACCTATGTGATCAGCACAATCCACCACGCTGCAGTCTTCGGTGATGGGCCCAGGATGAGGTCTGGCCACCTCCTCGGGGAGGAATCGCCCGTGAATTGAGCACACCTGCCATGGCTCGTCAACAGCTGCGCCAATCGTGCACTCGGGAAGGAACGCCCCAGGATGGCAACACTCTTGGGGTCGCGGAACAAAGCGACCATGTTGGTCGCATATCCTCCACGGACAACCGGCGACAAGCTTCTCGCCGACGAAGCGAGCAACGCCGATGGTCGCCTGCACGCGCGGCTCTGTGACGATGATGGGCCCCAGCGACGTAAGGTTCAATGCTGCCCCGTTCGGCGGGCTCATCAGGCGGAGAGGCGCAAACGTGGACTTCCCGGTCCCAGTTCCGGCCTTAAGGATGAGCACTCGTTTGTCCGGGTTCGCAAGCAACCGGAGCATATCGAGAATGTCGCTATCCTTCATGCCGAACTGGTAGCGACTAAGATCAATTGTGGACGTCTTGGGCTGGTGAGCCGCTGGCAGCTCCCCAAGCCCTCCGAGCGGCCCGCCGGGGTTCAAAGGAACGGGTATCTCGCTGATCGTTTGAACGTCGATGTAAGGGACAGCCAGGCCCTGAATCGCCTGCCGGTGGATCTGGCGGTGACGCAAGCAACGGTCAGTCCGGCTGCCCCCGCGGTCTAGCATCCGGATGGCCCACGCTTCGCTGTACTCGAAGTCGACGCGGGAGCCGTCGTCGACTAGCCGATCTCCAGCGCGGGCCGCAAGGACGTGCTCTCGCACGCAGTCCTTGCATCTGACATGGCGAAATGCCGCCGTCGACGAGCCCCGGTCCGCGGTACGCTCTAGACGGCCCACACCGTGCCCCTCGCAAAGTGCGTCAACGCTTCCCCCTCCTCGGCCACGCCCAGGTCGTCCGGCGGCCTGGAAAGCGCCGTCTGCTGAAAATACCAGGGCACCACCGCCACCGAGCCAGGCTCCTCGAGGAGCTGGTGCACGACGGCCCGGTAGAAGCCAACAACGGCAGTCTCGAGGCCCGTCTGGTACAGGTGCACGACTAGCCGTCCGTGACTGGTCAGGGCCGCCAGCTGCCTCCGGGTGGCGTCGAACACGAGCTCATCGGTCTCCCCAGCGGGCCTCTTCCTGGACACATCAACATTACGCAACCATGCGCCGTCAACGAGAGCGTCCATCCGAGTGTGTCGGATCGATAGCAACGCGCAACGCAGTACAGAAGGAGAGTCCGGCACCTCGCCTTGCGCTGGCAAGCAACGAAGCGGGAAGGGTCGCGCCCGCGAGCCATCGCGGTAGCGCACCGGGGCATCGACGCGTCCACCCCCCATAACGTAAGAGCGTAGGGTCTCGGTCAACACCCTATTGGCAACTCCACTCGGAACTACCGCAGCGTCGGGAGCCCCCGCAACTGCCCTGGACACCTCCTCCCCGAAGCGCAAGGCCACCGCTCGGCGTCCATCGATGCCCTCTCGAGGTAGCCAACGCTCCGCCACTGGCGCAACCTTCCCGTCCAGGGGCCCCGGCCGGAACCTTTCACCCGCCTCGAAGGGATCGCAAACCTCAACCCCGATGTCCCCATCAAGCAGCCATGGCCCCAACACCGATTGGACGTGGGCCGGCAAACGCTCCACAGCGCCGAGATCAGCGAAGAACGGACCCCCGAACCCGCTCTCGACCGTGAGCTCGTGCACCGCGCAGTCCGCCTGGCGCATCTCCACGCGGGCCACGTATTCCAATTGCGAGCAAAGGCTTTCGAATCGGACGATGTCGGTTCGCTCGCCGGGGGCCGCCTTCCGTGCGCGCCTCCGCGCAGACTCGATGTCCCTACAGAGCCCCGTTAGGAAGTCCGATCGACGCAGGCGAACTAAGTAGGAGTGCTCGACGGTCATAGGCGAGCCGTCCTGGCCGCAAGCAGTCTCTTCTCGGTAGTCGCGTCGAGATCACCTAGTCGCTCTGGGCAACGCATAACGAGCACGCCATGAACATCCAAGCCAGAAAGATCAGCATCGCCTGGGACTACGAGGACAACGATGCCAACCTGTTCGAGCGACCGCACCAGGTCGATATCGGTGGCGCCGGGCACGGGGCGAGCCACGACAATCAGCGATCCACTCTCAGGGATTGCGGCCGACGACTCCTGCCATGGCAGGCGCCCGCTCCGAAGACCATCGAAGACGGCCACGCCAAGCTCGTCAACGATCGACCACCTGACGCCCACCCGACTATCCTCCAGCACGCGCGCATCACGCCCCGACACGGCGGTGTCCTTAGAGTCCAGCCGGCGGTAAAGCATCCCAATCATCAACGCCGCGCGGGCAACGTGAGCCTCAGCCTGCCGCACCGCCCGGTGCTGCCACGCCGTACCGCCGCGTAGGACCTCCGCGGCACGGTCGGACACCGCGAGCATGTAGTCAAGCTCGACCTCCTTCCATATGCCAGACAGCAACGTGAAGCAGAGACGCTCGGGTGAGGCGACTCCCCGCTTGATCGCTTGGTTGACCCGTTCTCGGAGTTCGTCGGGCATCGGCGTCACCGCAAGAAAGAGCTGGCGAGCTTCGGCAGGCGAGATATACCCCATGTCGCGTGGATGTTCTGCGCCGAGGACCAGGTTCACAGTTCGTGCGTAGCGCCTTAGGCTGGCCGGAACAGCCATCTCCGGATGGCCTGTGTAGCGCACATGGCGCTGACCCGCGACCGCTGCCCATTCGTCACCTTCTGCGAAGGTCAGCGCTGCCGGCCGGTCGAACCGAATCTCCATCGTTCCGCCGCTTTGGTAGGCGTCGCAGAGCATGAGCGCCGTAAGAGCGCGGTTGCCCTCATGAGTGGCCACGTGCGGTAACTCGCACGTTTGCCACGCGAGAACAGTCAACCCGTCGAAGGAGGAGTCTTGCGCAAACGCCGCCAGACCCAGGATGGCATTCTGACAAGCCAAGCGCACAGGCCGGAGCACGAAATCCCGCGGTGTCTTCTCCTTGCTCAGATAGCTCGTCTCATACCAGGGGCCTATCTGGTCGAGCATTCGAGTGAGTCCGGGACCGCGAGCAGCAAGTTCCTCCACCACCGACGCAACGTACAGCCCTGGATCGGTGTCGAGGAGTGCTGCCTGATGGTCGGGCTTCTCCAGTCCAATGTGCCAGCGAACAACCGCACCTTCACCCGGGACCGATTCCCGGTCGACTGGGGTCGCCACGGCGCAGGCGAACGAGCTTCCGTCGACCGGAAGCAGCGGCACAAGGTTGCGCGGCATAGGCCACGGCGACGCCTCGGCCACGCTGATCGCCCAGTCCAAACTCGGTGGCTGATCCCATGGCAACTCGGGCCGGTAGAGTAGGTTCTCCAGGACCGCCGCCGGGCGTCCGGCACTCTCGTAAACCGCTAGTAGCTCAGGGGGACACCGCAGACCCTTCGCCTCACACCACGCCCGCATGCCCGATGGCCCTCTCTCTATCGTAGCTATCGTGTCCAGTTAGTTGCCTTGCCCTGCGGGGCGGGTTAGCGTACCATGGCACGGCTGAGCCAAGCAAGACTTGGGGGCGGTGCGGAGTTGTGGTGTGCGGGAATACGTCGGTGTCGCGCGATGGGCTTGTGAGCCCTCCCGCCGAGCCGCAGCATCCGATTTCCGCCGCGAAGGGGTGGAACCAAATCGCCGACAGAACGATGTGGCTGAGGTACAGCGGGAGCGAGCCAGGCCGAGTCGATCTATTCGTCGATAGAACTGGCAATCTATCAACGGAGATCCTAGCTCCCAAACGGGGGGTCGACCTACAGAGACCGTCCAAGCAGGGCGGGTTCTTGGCCACGGGGGGCTACGCGGCTCTTGCTGCTGCGATAGCTGGGAAAGGCGCAGCCAAACCCTACACGCATTCGGGCGGTCATATCGTGGGAGATGATCCCAAGACGGCTGTATTTGTCATTGACCGTATATTTCGCGGTAGGGGCGTGTCCGGCAAGGACGCCGGGCCGGAAGGTCCACGACCCTTAGGCGGGTACCGCCGCAGGGGACCTTGAACTCACTATCCAGGCGGGCAGCGGCGGAGGTCGCCTAGGCGTCGATTGTCCTGGCGGCAGGTCGGAGAGGAAACCGGGGTCAACCCTTCGACACTGACGAGAATCGGACAGGGACGCAGACCAGACGTTGACGGGCTGGCCGCCCTAGTTGTTTGGGCCGGATTCCCCACCGAACTCTTCATTCGTTCCTCTAGGCGGGGCAGGGAGCGCCCGGGCACTCTCGCGGTCGTATCGTCCCAGATCCAGAGCGATGCAGGCCTCTCGAGCTCAGAAGCCGGGGCGATCTTCGAAATCTTCCGCGCGAACTATGAGCGTCTCCATCGAGATGAGATGCACACCGACCCCGGGAGATAGGGCCGGAACGACTCACCGACCTGGGTCGGAGCTACTACCGATCTTCGGCCGCCAAGGACCGCATCAGCGCCTCATGCGCGTCCGAGACCGAGAGGTGCTGGTAGACGCGGTCCACCATCTCGAGGCTGCTGTGGCCCACGATCTTGGCGACCAGAATCGGCTGCATGCCGCGCCGCAGCTGCTCGGTCACGAACGAGTGGCGGAAAAGGTGCGGGTAGATTCGGCGGCTCTCGCCGAGTACATCGCGGCCGAGCGCGCTCAGCCACTGCTCGACGCCGCTCTTGGTGAGGGCCTGGTACTCGCCGGAGCGGCGGTCTCGGCGGCTGCTCAGGAAGAGGTGCTGGCTGGCGGACTCCTTGCGCGTGCCCTTGGCGAAGCGCGCGATGCGGGCCGCCAGGCCCGGCTGGAGCGGCACCAGGCGCTCTTGGTCCCCCTTACCGAGCACCTTCAGGTAGTGGCGCCGTCCGTCGAGCCGCATGGGGTCCTTCGTTAGTCCGAGGAGCTCGCCCACCCTGATCCCGGTGTCGGCCAGGATGCGGATGATCAACTTGTCCCGCTCGGTCTCGGCGGCGTCCTCCAGCTTCTGGATCTCCTCCCGGCTCAGCGTTTCGAGCACCCGCCTGGAGAGCTTCTGGCGCTGAGCTCGGGCCTTGGTGACGTCGGTCCCCTGCCCCTGGAGCCAAGCGAGGAAGGTGTTGATGGTCCGCGCGTAGGAGTCCACGCTGTCCTTGGC
>OBLU010005044.1_pt1 | contig 11889 bp, 10 predicted proteins | sample 1518681 | NCBI WGS metagenome assembly OBLU01 (sample SAMEA3539304, study PRJEB22396) | soil metagenome | biome: tundra; feature: field; material: soil | place: USA | collected 2010-05 | depth 0.15 m | reverse complement strand
TCCGTGATCCACATGGCGTGCATCTCGAACGACCCCAGTTTTGAGCTGGATCCGCGCCAGGGAGAAAATGGTGCAATTAACTTTGGTTAGTGAATCGTTGGCGACCGATTAGCGAATTGATGCGGTCTTGCGCATGTCCTATTCTCGGGTTGAGGCCAAAATTGTCATCGGAACAGGTGAGGCTATGAAGTTCTTCCGCCGTCAGCACGCACGGACGGCCTGCGACCGCCATGATCTGCTGCCCCCCGCTGGTTGGCCGGCCGGGGCAGTGTTATGACGGGCGGCTTCCTGTACGGCTATTGGGTCCCGTTCTTCTGGGGGCTGGCCGTGCTGGCGAGTTTCCTGGGCTGGGGCAGCGCCATCCAGCGCGCCGCTTCCCTGCCCGAAACGGACTGGGGGCTGCGGTGCGGCTGGGGGATGGCATTTACCGCCGTCCTGGGTGGATTCCTCGCGTGCTTGTCCATGGCCGGCAGGCCCGTTCTTATTACCATGGTGGCGGCCGGCGCCCTTCTCGCCCTGCTTCTCTGCGCGGACGGCCTGCCACCAATCTTTAAGAGCCGCGGTTCGATGCTCGGCGCCCTCGGATTCCTGGCTTTGATCGTGTTGGTTTACGCACCCCGGGTGGATATTCGCTGGTCCAATGCCTGTGATGACGACTTGGCCTATTGGGTGTTTGCGAAACGGCTCCTGGATTCCGGTACGCTGATAGAGCCCTTTAGCCAGCGCCGGTTGGCGGCCTTTGGCGGGCACTCTCTTCTGCAAGCCGTGGTTTGGGCGTTCGGCTCTCAGAAGAATCTCCATCTCGTGGACTACGGGCTCTCCGTCGTCGTGCTGGCAGGCATGGTGTTCGGGTGTTGCCGCAAGGCCAGGGCATCGATTGGCTGGGCGTGCCTGATTGCCGGTTTCGCGATTCTCGTCCCCGTGCCGCGGATCAATTCCATGAGCCAGGTAACCGGAGTTGTGCTCTTCTTCGCCCTGTTCCGCACTTTACAGAATTCGATCCAGAAGGCGCCGCGATGGCAGGATGGGATGATCGCGGCGATTGTCGTGGCAGCGACCTGCTCGCTTCGGGCCACCTATATACCCGTTGTGGCGGCTTTTTGCGCCATCGGCCTCCTGTTCGCGAATCCGTGGCCTCTAAGGCGCCGCATACCGCACTTTGCGGGTCTGGGACTTGCCGCTACGTTTTTTTTGCTTCCCTGGATGTGGCTTCTTCACCGCTCCTCAGGTACTTGGATCTATCCGATTATGCACGGCAATGAACAGCCTGGAACGGCAATGTATTCCTTCCATATGACCCCGGGCGAACTGGCGCGATGGTTTGGCGGATTCTTCGTGAACATTGACGTGCTCCCTGTGGTCGTGCCCGCGCTCCTGCTGGCGTGGGCCGTGCGGAACCGGTTGGCGGTGGCATTCCTTGCCGCCGCCCTTTTCACCACCGCCACACTGGTGATAGCGTTCTCGTTTGCCGATCACTGGACCCTTTACCGCTACTCGCATGCGGCCCTGTTTGCCGCGCTGCTAGCCGTGGTGACGTCGGCGCTCGGCTTGCACGGGTCGGCAGACGGCAGCCGCAGCAGGCGGTTCGCGTTGGTGGCGGGCGTCGGGTTTCTCGTGTTCTTGAACGCCGTTCCTGCCGCCATCGGCGCCTTCGCCGCGGTGTCCCGAGTGGCCACCCTGTCCGGCCAGATCAAGGACGATCGACCCTTCTACCCGGAGGAGACGATCGCCTCGTATCGGGAACTCCAGTTGCTTGTTCCGCAACAAGCGGCGCTGTTCACGGCGCTTTCCGCGCCCACGCTACTCCATCTCGATCGCCCTGTCTTCACGCTCGATACCCCTGGAGCCTGCAGCCCGGCGCCGGGAATGCCGTTTTTCCGAGGACCGGCTGCCCTGAAATCATACTTGCGAGCTCAAGGGATCGAATATATCGCGTACACTGATTTCGAAGTCCCCCAATGCCTCTACGACCGTGGTCGCTGGCGGCTGCTCTTCGGAGGGACCTACGTCGCGGATCCGTCGGCGCCTTCCTGCGGCGTGGCCCGGCCGCGACTGCCAAGACGGCTGGCTCCGATGTGGTTGATAGCCGACGAGCATGCAGGCGCGTTGTGGAAGATTCAGGCGCCATACTATCTCGACGTGATGGCCAATATTGAGGCGTTGGCACAAAGTGAGCAGCTGATTTACTGTGAAAACGGGTTGCGCCTTGTCCGCCTCAATCACGAGGCACCGGGAGAAAAGTGCGCAAGCCTGTCGCCGGCTTCACCACCGCGTTGAGCGAATCTCCTCTCCCAGGGCAGGGGCCCCTGTCCGTAGTGGCGATGAAGCGGAGTTAAACATTCATGACGATACCTTCGCCCGGTACCGTCACAGGAATGTAGACGAAGGTATATTGGGCCGCCTAACCTTAGTCGTATTGAGTTTTTATGCCCCCTCGGGCACGCTGAGGTTGTGCCCCCGACGCAGCAACCCCTGACGGCAGCAGATTACGTCGGAGTCTACCGTAAACTTCGGTTGATCCGCAGGGCAGAGGAGGAAATCGCCCGAGTTTATCCCTCGGACAAGATCAAGAGCCCGGTTCACCTGTCGATTGGACAGGAGTCGGTGTCGGTTGGGGTGTGCGGTGCGCTGCGTCCGGACGACGTAGTAGCGGCTACGTATCGGAGCCATGCCGCGTATCTGGCCCATGGCGGGAATCTGGATGCGATGATGGCGGAACTGGAGGGTAAGCAGACCGGCTGCGCGCGAGGTAAGGGCGGATCCATGCACCTTGTCGGTAGAGATGGGCATTTTCTGGGCACCTCGGCAGTGGTAGGCACCACGATTCCCGTTGCCGTCGGGTATGCTCTGGCCTTGCGGCGCGAGGGCAAGGGGAGGGTCGCCGCCACCTTTTTCGGCGACGGGGCTACGGAGGAGGGCGTTTTTTACGAGAGCCTCAACTTCGCGGCGCTCCACCGGCTTCCCGTGCTGTTCGTTTGCGAGAACAACGGTTACGCCATCCACACGCCCCTTGAGAAGCGTTGGGCCACTCGAAGGCTCTGCGAACGGGTAGGGACCTACGGCATTCCGGCGCGGGTGGTGGCCGATGGGGAGGTGTTCGCCATCCGGCGGTGCGCGTCTGAGGCGATCGCGCCTATGCGCGACGGTGCCGGCCCGGCCTTTCTGGAGTGCCATACGTACCGATGGCGGGAGCACGTCGGCCCCAGCGAGGACTATGACGCCGGGTACCGCGCGCGCGAAGAGCTTCGCATCTGGCAGGATCGCGACGCGGTCGAAGCCGTGGGGCGCCTGGTTGACTCCCAGAATCGCCTAGAGCTCGATCGCGGAATTGAAGAGGAGATTGCGGCAGCCCTCCACTTCGCCGAAAAAAGCCCATTTCCCGACCCGAGTGAACTCTGTACCAACGTATATGCCGAATAACGGACACCGCCTGCTGCGGTACGTGGACGCCCTGCGGGAGGGCGTCTGGCAGGAAATGGAGCGTGACCCCTCCGTTTTCGTCATGGGCCTTGATGTGGACGATCACAAAGCTATTCAAGGTTCCACGGCGGGCCTTCAGGAGCGATTTGGCGCGGCCAGGGTGTTCAACACGCCGTTGTCGGAAGACGCCATGACTGGGGTCGCGATCGGCGCGGCGATGGCGGGGCTGCGGCCCGTGCACGTCCATATCCGCATGGATTTCCTACTGCTGTGCATGAACCAGCTCGTCAATATGGCGGCCAAGGCTCACTATATGTTCGGCGGAGCGGTGAAGGTACCGATGGTAGTTCGCAGCATGATCGGCAAGTCCTGGGGACAGGGAGCGCAGCACAGCCAGGGTCTGCACGCGATGTTCATGCACGTCCCGGGGCTGAAGGTTGTGGCCCCGTCCAACGCCTATGACGCCAAGGGATGCTTGATCGCTGCCATCCGCGACGATAACCCGGTGATTTTTGTCGAGCACCGCTTGCTTTATCCTCTCGAGGCATACGTTCCCGCGGAGTCGTACACGGTGGAGTTCGGCAAGGCGCGTATATGCACCACAGGCAAGGACGTCACAATAGTGGGAGTCTCCAACATGGTAAGGGAGTGTCTACGCGCGCAGACACTGCTGGCCGAAGTGGAGATCGAGGCGGAGGTGATAGACCCGATTTCGCTGGTGCCGCTCGATATCCAGACCATTATCGAGTCGGTGAACCGGACCGGGCGGCTGTTGGTGGTAGACAATGCCTGGACCAGGTGCGGCGCGAGCGCGGAGATCCTGGCGCAGGTGGCCGAGTCCCATTCCGTGGCGCGGGGGGTTCGGATGGCCCGCATGGGATTCGCGCCTACCACTTGTCCGCCCAGTCCCGTGTTGGAAAATGAATTCTACCCGAACCCGGACACCATCGCCGCTCGCGCCCACGCCATGGTTCGCCCAGGCGATCCAACCTGGATCCGCTACGCCGGCCGAACGGCGCTGAGCGGTCAGCCGCAGTTTCGGGGGCCGTTCTAGTCTGATGCCTTACCTATTGACTGCCTCGTCCTGGGGACGGGAGGAACTCGACGCGCTGAACCGGGTGATCGCATCCGGCAGGTTCACCATGGGGGAAGAGGTCGCCGCCTTCGAGCGGGAGTTCGCCGCGTATTTCGGAATGAAGCATGGGGTAATGGTGAACTCCGGCTCTTCCGCCAACCTGCTCAGCATTGCCGCGCTGTGCTACACGCGACGAGAGCCCCTGCGGCGCGGCGACGAGGCTATCGTCCCGGCGATCTCCTGGGCGACCACGTACCATCCGCTCCAGCAGTACGGGCTGAAGCTCCGGATCGTGGATGTCGAGCTTGACACCTTGAACATCGACGTCTCCAAGCTCGCACAGGCGCTCACGCCGCGCACGCGCCTGATCGTAGCGGTCAGCATCCTCGGCAATCCGGCGGCGCTGGACGTGGTGCGGGACTTCGCGGACCGCCACGGCCTGTACATGTTAGAGGACAACTGCGAGTCCATGGACGCGGAGTTGAACGGCAGGAAAACCGGTACGTTTGGGGACCTCAACACGTTCAGCTTCTTCTACTCGCACCATATCGCCACCATGGAAGGCGGCATGGTGCTGACCAATAACGAAGAGTATGATCACCTGCTGCGCTCCCTGCGCGCGCACGGCTGGACGCGGGACTTGCCACCCGGATCCATGCTCTTTGAGCCTGCCGGAAACGAACATTTCGAAGCTTACCGTTTCATCCTGCCGGGCTACAACGTGCGGCCGCTGGAAATGGCCGGCGCGGTGGGCCGCGAGCAACTGCGCAAGCTGCCCGCCATGACGTCCGTTCGCCGGCAGAACCTGAAATGTTTTCAGAAGCTCTTCGAGGGAGACGAACGCTTTGTGATCCAGCGGGAGAACGGGAAGAGCTCGAGTTTTTCCTTCACCCTGATCCTCAAGCCGGAGCGGAATATCGACCGCGACGCCGTCTTCCAGGCGCTGCGCCGTGCCGCGATCGAGTTCCGCATCATCACCGGAGGCTGCTTTCCGCGACACGACGCGATCCGGTACTTCGATTACGAAATTTGTGGCGACTTGCAGAATGCGGAATTGGCACACGACCGGGGGTTTTTCGTAGGCAACTGTACGCAGGACCTCTCGGCCGAGATTGCCCAGTTGTACGAGGTTCTGGACAAGGCATGTGTTTGAGATGAAGAAAGAGAACTACTCCATCCTGGTGACCGGCGGTGCCGGCTACCTGGGTTCGATTCTGGTCCCCGCCCTTTTAGCCGAGGGTCATCGCGTCACCGTGCTGGACAACTTCCGGTTCGGCCAGGCGCCCCTGAACCAACTTTGCGCGGACCCGAACTTCGACGTGTACCGGGGCGACGCTCGCGACGAAAGCACTCTTCGTCCCCTGCTGAAGGATGCCGACATTGCGATCCCGCTGGCCGCCCTGGTTGGAGCCCCTCTGTGCAGCGCCGACAAGATCGGGGCCGAGACGGTGAACCGGGACGCAATTATCATGCTGACACACCTGGCATCGCGCGAGCAGAGGATCCTCGTGCCAATTACCAACAGCGGCTACGGTCTGGGAGAGCCGGGCCGGTTCTGCACGGAAGAGACTCCACTGAGGCCGATCTCGCTTTACGGCCGGACCAAGGTGGAAGCCGAGCAGGCGGTGCTGGAGAGGGGTAACGCCATCAGTTTCCGGCTGGCCACCGTCTTCGGCATGTCGCCACGGATGCGGTTGGATTTGTTGGTGAACGATTTCGTCTACCGGGCCGTCAATGATCGCGCGGTAGTGCTCTTCGAACCCCACTTCAAACGGAACTACATCCATGTGCGTGACGTGGCGCGCGTGTTTCTCCACGGCATCGAACATTTCGAGGCCATGCGTGACCAGCCCTACAACGTCGGGCTATCGGACGCCAATATCTCTAAGGCGGAGTTGTGCGGCAGAATTCAGCAGCATGTGCCGCAGTTCGTATTTCTGGAAGCTCCGGTTGGTGAGGACCCGGATAAACGCGACTACGTCGTCTCCAATGAGAAGGTCGTGCGCACTGGCTTTCGCCCGACGCGTTCTCTGGACGATGGGATCACCGAACTAGTCAAGGGGTTCCGCATGCTGCGGAACTCCGTCTATAGCAATGTATGAAGCGTGGACGATGAAGGCATACGACCTGGTGGGCAAACGAGTTTGGGTAGCCGGCGAGCGCGGCATGGTGGGCAGCGCCCTCACGCGGCGCCTCGCCTCAACCGGCGCCGTCCTGGTGAAGTCCGGAGGCAAGACGCTGGACCTCCGCCGCCAGCAGGCGGTGGAAGACTGGCTGGCGTCCGCCCGTCCGGACGCGGTGTTCCTGGCGGCGGCGGCCGTAGGCGGTATCGAGGCGAACCGCACCCGCCCGGCAGAGTTTCTATATGACAACCTCGCGATTGCGGCCAACGTGATCCACGGCTCGGCGGAGACCGGTGTTGAACGCCTCACGTTCCTGGGGTCTTCCTGTTTTTACCCGCGCGAGGCGGAGCAACCAGTGCGCGAATCCGCCCTGCTGGAGGGGCCGCTCGAGCCGACCAACGAGGCCTTCGCCGTGGCGAAGATCGCGGGTGCCCGATTGTGCCAGGCGTACAGCCGGCAGTACAAAAAGAGTTTCATCGTTGCTGTTCCCACGAACCTCTATGGGCCGGGCGACAACTTCGATCCCGCCGGGGGGCACGTCGTTGCGGGGTTGCTGTGGAAGTTTCATGCAGCGCGGCAGTCGGGTGCGGAATGCGTGGAGATCTGGGGCACGGGAAAGCCGCGGCGCGAGTTTCTGTATGTCGATGACGCTGCCGATGCGCTGGTATTCCTCACGGAGAACTACTCCGAAGAAGGACCGATTAACGTGGCGGGCGGCGAAGAGGTGAGCATCGCGGACCTGGCCACGTTGGTGGCGGAAGCGGTGGGCTACCGCGGCGGATGGCGATTCGACATCTCCCGTCCCGACGGCATGCCCCGCAAGGTCCTGGACGGCTCCCGCCTGCGGGCGGCGGGTTGGCGCCCTGCCACCGGGCTCCGCGAGGGCATCGCCAAGACATACGCGTGGCTCTGCGCGTCGGTAAGCCGTCTACGCGGCGTAACGGAGCGGTCATGAACGAGACCGACGTGCTGCTGATTCATCCGGGCGGAAGGGAACTAATTTACCAGAATCTCGGCGCGCAACTCGCCGCCGTGGAGCCGCCGTTGTGGTGCCGGCTTATCGCCGGGTACCTGCTGGACCGGGGCTGGTCAGTCCGGATTATCGATTCGGAGGCCGAGAATAGAACCCCCGAGGCGATTGCCAAGGAAGTTTTGAAGTCGCGTCCCCGGCTCTGTGGAGTGATCGTGTTCGGGCAGCAGCCTTCCGCCTCTACCCAGCAGATGGTGGCGGCGGGGCGATTGTGCCGCGCCATTAAGGCGCTGGATCCCGAACGGAAAATCCTCATCGCCGGCGGACACGTGTCGGCGCTGCCGGAGCGCACGCTCCGAGAGGAATCCGTCGATTTCGCGTGCACCGGCGAAGGCCCCGTCACATTCCATGGGCTCCTGGAAGAGCTATCTCGCCGGGACCCCGATTTCGCCGGTGTCCCTGGTCTGGTGTGGCGCGAAGACATTGAGATCCGCTGCAATCCAGTGGCACCGCCGATCCAGGACCTCGATGGCGAACTGCACGGCAACGTCTGGCACCTGCTGCCGATGTCGCGCTATCGGGCGCACAACTGGCAATGCTTCGGCGACCTGGATTCGCGAACGCCCTACGCGTCAATCTACACTTCCCTAGGTTGCCCGTTCCGGTGCACCTTCTGCTGCATCAACGCGCCTTTCGGCACCAATCTCTACCGCATGCGGAGCCCGGCGAAGGTAGTCGAGGAAATCGACCACTTGTACCGCGTTTACGGTGTCAAGACGTTCAAGATCATCGACGAGATGTTTGTACTGAACGATCGTCACGTCACCTCGATCTGCGAAGGGTTGGCGGCGAAACCGTACGCGGGCGAGTTGAACCTCTGGGCCTACGCAAGGGTCGATACGGTCAAGCCGGAGCGGTTGGAGTTGTTGCGAGCAGCGGGCATACGGTGGCTCGCGCTGGGCATCGAGTCCGGCAGCGCGCAGGTGCGGGACGGCGCTGAGAAATCGTTCACGGGGCACGACATCGTCGAGGTCGTCCGTCAGATCCAGCGCGCCGGTATCCGCGTGATCGGAAATTATATTTTCGGGCTGCCCGACGATGACCTGGCGACCATGCGCGAAACCCTCACCCTGGCCAAGGATCTGAACTGCGAGTTCGCGAATTTCTACAGCGCCATGGCGTATCCCGGATCGGCCCTGTACCGTGAGGCTACGGCTGCGCCCCGGCGGCTTCCGACATCCTGGAGCGGCTATTCCCAGCACAGCTACGACTGCACTCCGCTAGGCAACGATCGCGTCCCGGCGGAATTGGTGCTGCGCTTCCGGGACGAGGCTTTTCATGAGTACTTCGCCGATTCATCTTACCTCGACATGGTGCGGCGCGAATTCGGCACCGAGACGCTGCAACATATCCAGGCGATGACACGGGTGCGCCTGCGCCGCGAGTTATTGGACGCGGCCGGGGGAGACGGGACGCCATGAGGCGGGAGCCTATCGATGCAGCCGTATTGGCTGGGGGGCTGGGCACGCGTCTTCAAGGCGTGCTGGTGGACCGGCCCAAGGTGCTGGCTCCGGTGGGCGGACGCCCGTTTCTTGACTGGCTGCTCAAATGGCTGGCACGCGAAGGTGCGCGTAGGGCCGTGCTGTGCCTCGGACACCGGGCGGACGCGGTGTTGCGCCACCTGGACGCGACAGAGTTTCCTGGCTTGGAGGTGGTTCCCTGCGTGGAATCCAGCCCCCTGGGAACCGCGGGCGCCATCGGTCTCGCGCGGGAGTGGCTGGAAACCGACCCCGTCGTGGTGCTAAACGGCGACACGATGACCGTGGTGGATCTGGCTGCCTTTGCCGCGGAGCACCGGCTATCGGGCGCAGCGGCTTCGGTGGCCTGCGTGCGGGTGCCCGATCCTGGGCGCTACGGCCGGGTGGAGATCGATGGCGAGGGCCGTGTTTTGTCATTCCGGGAGAAGGCCCCCGCCGCTTCTCCGGGCTGGATCAACGCGGGTGTTTACATGTTCGGACGCGTCATGCTGGACCGTCTGGCGGCTTTACCCGGCGGCTCGCTCGAGCGGGACGTCCTGGCACGAATGCCGGCCGGCTCCATAAACGCTTTTCGCACCGAGGGCGGATTCCTCGATATCGGCACGCCGCAGAGTCTCGCGGCCGCCGGGGATTTTGCATCACGCTGGCTCCCCGGCCTGGACCCATTATGATCATCAGCCGTACTCCATACCGGATTTCCCTTTTTGGCGGAGGCACCGATTACCCGGCGTGGTATCGGACCCACGGGGGTGCCGTGATCGGCACCGCAATCAACAAATACTGCTACATCAGCATTCGGCACCTGCCGCCATTCTTCGAGCACAGGCACCGCATCGTGTACTCCAAAGTCGAGCTGCCGAACACCCTCGACGCCATCGAGCATCCCGCCGTCAGGGCGGTGCTCCAGGAAAGCCGGGTGGACGTGGGCGTGGAGGTTCAGCACCACGGCGATCTGCCGGCGCGCTCCGGGATGGGCTCCAGTTGCGCCTTTACAGTCGGGCTGCTGAATGCGGTGCGGGCCTTCGACGGCCAGATGTCCTCGCCGCAGTGGCTGGCTGAGGAGGCGACACGCATCGAGCAAGAGGTGATCTGCGAAGACGTGGGCTCGCAGGACCAGGTGTGGGCGGCCTTCGGCGGCACAAACATGATCACGTTTCATCCCGACGGCAGCTTCAGGGTGAGCCCCATAATCATGTCCCAAGACCGCCGCTACGATCTGCAGTCACACATGATGCTGTTCTTCACCCGGTCGACGCGCATCGCCGCCACGATTGCGGCCAAACAGATCGCCAATCTCGCAAACCGCCAGCAGCAACTGGAGCGGATGCGCGATATGGTGGACGAAGCCGCCGCCCTGCTGAATTCACGTCACCCTGCGATGGCGGATCTCGGAGCGATGTTGGATGAGTCCTGGGCCATGAAAAAGGAATTGGCCGATGGCGTCACCACACCGCTGATCGACGACATCTACCGGGAGGCCATGAGAGCCGGCGCGTTGGGCGGAAAACTGTTGGGTGCCGGCGGCGGCGGATTTGTTCTGCTGTTTGCCAGGCCCGAGGATCAGCTTCGCATCCGGCGGAGGCTGCGCGGGTTGATTGAGGTTTCGTTCCAGATCGGCAGCGCCGGGAGCAAGATCGTGATGTATGAGCCCGAAGCGGTGGAGGATCTTGAAGAGGCCCTGGCATGCGGGTGAGCCGTCAGCCGCGGCACTTTTTCCAGTGCCAAAGTTCGCGGAAGAACTGGAAGTAGTACGCGGCGCCCCAACGGAGCACCTGGAGCTTTCGCTGGCCGCCGATGCGCGGTGGCTCGCCGACGCCGACCTCGGTGATACGCTTGCGGCACTTGGCCGCTCGCACAGACATCAGCGGCTCCCAGCTCATGATGGTGCCGAATAGCTTCTCCGGCAGGAGATACGACTCCTCCTTGTCCAGATCGAGCTCATAAATGAGCTGCTTGCGGAATGCACGGTAGATGACCATGGCATCCGTGTAGCGGCCCCCATGGAGCAGGTTGACCGTGCGGGTGAAGAGCCAGTTTCCGAAACCGGTGATGATGTCGTCGTCCTCGCTTCGGGAGCCATCTTTGTAGCGCGAGCCGATCACCAGGTCGTAGCCTTGCTCCATTTTTTCGAGCAGGCGCGGCATCGCGTTGATCGGGCAGTTGCCGTCCGGGCTGATACAGAGCACCACGTCCCCGCGGATCATAGGCAGAACCTCGAGATAGGCGTAGCGGATTCCACGCCTCTTCTGAACGTAGACCTCGAACCCGTGCTCCCGGCACCATTCGATGGTGCCATCGGTTGAGCCGCCGTCAACTACCAGGATTTGGGTGAACCAGGAACGGTCGATCAGAGGCATGACAGCCTTGACGCCGTCGATTTCGTTTAAAGTGAGAGCCAGCAGGGTGGTAGTCATGGCTGAGCTTGCCTGGTATGCCTATTGCCGCAGAGCTGGGAGGCCGGCACGAACACGGCGGACGAAGATCCGAATATCACATTACATGACCTGGAAGTGTGATGGTATCAGAAATTACACTGCGTTACAGGTGGTTGATCCACCGAATGTCGCGGCAAAGTGAGAAGTTCCTAATTGGGCAAAGTAGAAAGTTCCTCTTGACAGCAGAAAACTGGAAGGATGGAACGAATCGCAATGAGCCAGGAGGAACGAGATTGGCTGGAGTGGCTGAAGCGTGTGCAGGGCGGTGTCGTGACGCAGCGGCAGGCGGCGGCGAAGATGGGCGTCAGCGACCGCTGGGTGCGAAAGC
>OBLU010005043.1_pt1 | contig 11889 bp, 8 predicted proteins | sample 1518681 | NCBI WGS metagenome assembly OBLU01 (sample SAMEA3539304, study PRJEB22396) | soil metagenome | biome: tundra; feature: field; material: soil | place: USA | collected 2010-05 | depth 0.15 m | reverse complement strand
CCCGGCCGGCCTGTCCCCGGCGGATTCGCTGCGGGAGAACTGGGCCGCGGTCCTGGACGCGGTCAAGCGGGAGCGCCGGGTGGCGTGGATCCTGCTCAGTAACGCGAGCGTGCTTTCCGTCGAAGACGGGATCCTGACCTTGCGGTTCGTCAGGGATGGGGACCTGAAGGGCTTCAGCACCAGCGGCTGCGACGCTGACCTCAAGCGGGTGCTGAGTTCCCGCTTCGGCCTGAACGTGATGGTCAAGGGGGTGGTCGGCGGGGATCCGCCCGCAGGCCAGGCCGGCCTGGCGCCAGATTTTCCTGGATCGGGCCCAGGTCCGGCCAGCTCGGGCCGGGGCCGTGGGCCGGCGGGCGGACCGCCGTCATCCGCCGCGCCGGTCGCCGCGGGGTACGACAACGAACCCCCGGATGAGATGCCGCCCGATGAGGATGAGATGACGCCGGACGAGCCGTCCTCGTACCGCGCGCCTGCGGCCGAGCCGGAACTTACCGGGATGGATTTGATCCAGCGGGAGCTGGGTGGCCAGGTAATCGGCGAGATTGAGGGCTGACCGCGGCGGCGATCGGCTTCGTTGGGGCTTGGCTGCGGTCTATCGGGGTCAGGCTGGTCGTAGGCTCTTTCGTAGGAGGGCGATGTGGAACCCCAGATGGACATGCAGCAGCTGTTCGCCGCTGCGCAGCAGATGCAGGAACAACTCATGAACGCCCAGCAGGCGCTGGCCGACGCCGAAGTAACCGGCACGTCGGGCGGCGGCCTGGTCAAGGCCACCGTGAACGGCCAGGGCGAGCTGATGGACCTCAGCATTGAACCGGCTGCGGTGGACCCGGACGACGCCGAGGAGACCGCGCGGACGATCGCCGATCTCGTGCTCGCGGCCGTCCGCGACGCTTACCGGTCCGCGGAGGGTCTTCAGCAGCAGCAGATGGGACCGTTCGCCGCGGCCATGCAAGGCGGTGGCCTCCCCGGCATGCCAGGTATGCCCGGCGGCCTCGACCTGCCTAGCGGGCTTGACCTGTCGAGTCTCGGCCTCGGCGCTGGCGGGCACGAGCCGGATGACAGCGATGACGAGGAGACCTAGGACCCTGACGTGTACGAAGGGGTGATCCAGAACCTCATCGACGAGCTCGGGCGTTTGCCCGGGGTCGGCCCGAAGGGTGCCCAGCGGATCGCTTTTCACCTGCTGGCCGTCGACTCCTCTGACGTCAAGCGGCTGGCGGACGCGCTGATCGAGGTCACCGAGCGGGTGCAGTTCTGCCGTACCTGCGGGAACGTGGCGGAAGCCGAGGAGTGCCGGATCTGCCTCGATCCGCGGCGCGACCCGTCGGTCATCTGTGTCGTGGAGGAGCCGAAGGACATCGCGGCGGTGGAGAAGATCCGCGAATTCCGCGGCCGGTATCACGTGCTCGGCGGCGCGATAAGCCCCATCGACGGGGTCGGCCCCGAGGAGCTGCGGATCAAGGAGCTGATGACGCGGCTGGCTGACGGAACGGTGACAGAACTGATACTCGCCACCGATCCCAACCTCGAAGGCGAGGCGACAGCGACCTTTCTCGCTAGGCTGATGAAGCCCATGGGGTTGCGGGTCACTAGGCCCGCGAGCGGTTTGCCCGTGGGCGGCGACCTGGAGTACGCCGATGAGGTGACACTGGGCCGCGCCTTCGAAGGACGGAGACTGCTTGATGTCTGAACCGCCAGCTCAGGGGGGCGAATGGCGGCCGATAGCGGACCAGATCGCGGTGAACGTCAAGAACTTCATCGACGGGGTCGAAGCCCTAGCGCGCGGCGGCGGCGACGAGACCGTGCCGATGCTGCTCCTTGAGGTGTCGCAGATCCTGCTCGCGGGGGCACAGCTCGGCGCCAGCCGTGACGTGATCCTGCCGGGTAACTGGGAGCCGGAAGTAGGCGCCGACCCGGATCTGGACGCGGTACGCACCGGCCTGGCCGCGCGGCTCGCCGCGGTCGACGAGTACGCCGAGGTGTTCGACCCGTACGCGGACACGTCGTGCCTGCCGTTCCGGATTTCCGACGACATCGCGGCGGTGACCGCCGACCTTATCCACGGCCTCAAGCACTACCAGGCCGGCCGTTCTCTTGAGGCCCTGTGGTGGTGGCAGTACTCCTACTTCAATCACTGGGGGACCCACGGCGGCGCCGCCCTGCGCGCGCTGCACGCCGTAGTCGCCCACGCCAGCCTCGACGTCGCTGAGGAAAGCACGAGCTCCTGACGGGCGGGCAGCACCGGTTCGGACGGAAAGAATTCGGCAGGTTAAATCGGGGGTGGATAGACTCAGGCGTCTATCTAGGTCCCGGGGAGGTCGGCGCGGCCGTGGCGCTCGTGGTGCAGAAATATGGTGGCTCGTCGGTTGCTGACGCGGATGGCATCAAGCGGGTCGCGCAGCGGATCGTGGCCAGCCGCAAGGCCGGCGACCAGGTCGTGGTGGTCGTATCCGCGATGGGTGACTCGACCGATGAGCTGATGGAGCTGGCCGGTCAGGTGAGCCCGCTGCCGCCCGCCCGCGAGCTCGACATGCTGCTCACCGCGGGTGAGCGGATCTCGATGGCGCTGCTGGCGATGGCCATCGCCGTCCTGGGCCTGGAGGCGCGATCGTTCACCGGGTCCCAGGCGGGCGTGATCACCGACGCCGCGCACGGCCGGGCCCGGATCATCGACATCAAGCCCGGGCGGATCTCAGACGCCCTGGCCGACGGGGCCATCCCCATCGTGGCCGGCTTCCAGGGCGTGTCCCAGACCACCAAGGACGTCACCACGATGGGCCGCGGCGCGTCGGACACCACCGCGGTCGCCCTCGCCGCGGCGCTGGCCGCCGACGCCTGCGAGATCTACACCGACGTGGACGGCATCTTCACCGCGGACCCGCGCATCGTGCGGACCGCGAAGCGGATCCCGCGGATCAGCTACGAGGAAATGCTGGAGATGGCCGCCTGCGGCGCGAAGGTGCTGATGCTGCGGTGCGTGGAATACGCGCGGCGTTACGAGGTGCCGATCCACGTGCGGTCCTCCTTTACCAACCGGGACGGGACCTGGGTGAGCGGGCACGCGATTGACAAGTCGGAGGCAACACCGATGGAACAGGCCATTATCTCCGGAGTCGCGCACGACCGGAGCGAGGCGAAGATCACCGTCGTGGGCGTGCCCGACCGGGTGGGCGAGGCGGCCAAGATATTCAAGGCCATCGCCGAGGCCGGCATCAACATCGACATGATCGTGCAGAACGTCTCCGCCGTCGCGACCGGACGGACGGACATCTCGTTCACGCTGCCCCGCGACGACGGCCAGAGCGCGATGAGCACGCTGCAGCGCCTCAAGGAGTCGATGGGTTTCGAGTCCCTGCTCTACGACGACCGGATCGGCAAGGTGTCGCTGATCGGGGCCGGCATGCGGTCTCACCCCGGGGTGACCGCCCGGTTCTTCAGCGCGCTGGCCGACGCCGGGGTGAACATCGAGATGATCTCGACGTCGGAGATCAGGATCTCGGTGGTCGTCGACCAGGACGACGTGGACCTGGCCGTAACCGTGACGCACAAGGCCTTCGAGCTCGACTCCGACCAGGTCGAGGCCGTCGTGTACGGGGGGACCGGCCGGTGATCGGGGCTCCGGGGAGTATTGGGGACGGGCCGTCGCTGGCCGTCGTCGGCGCCACCGGCGCGGTCGGCACGGTGATGCTTGACCTGCTGTCGACCCGGGCGGACGTCTGGGGCGAGATCAGGCTGATCGCCTCGCCGCGGTCGGCTGGGCGGCGGCTGATGGTCAGGGGCCGCGAGACCGAGGTGGTCGCGCTGAGCGAGGACGCCTTCGACGGCATCGACGTGGCGATGTTCGACGTGCCCGATGAGGTCTCGGCGGTCTGGGCCCCGGCTGCGGTCGGCCGCGGCGCGGTCGCCGTCGACAACTCGGGCGCGTTCCGGATGGATCCCGACGTGCCGCTCGTGGTGCCGGAGATCAACCCGGAACAGATCGCGAACCGGCCCAAGGGGATCATCGCGAACGCGAACTGCACCACCCTGTCGATGATCGTGGCCGTGGGTGCCCTGCATCGGGCGTTCGGCCTCCAGGAAATGGTCGTCGCCTCCTACCAGGCCGCCTCAGGTGCGGGCCAGGCCGGCATCGACGCACTGTACGCGCAGCTGGACAAGGTGGCGGGTACCCGCACGCTCGGCCAGCGTCCGGGAGACGTGCGCGCCGCGGTCGGCGATCCTGGGCCCTTCCCCGCGCCGCTGGCCATGAACGTGGTGCCGTGGGCGGGCTCGCTCAAGGCGGACGGCTGGTCGTCAGAAGAGCTGAAAATACGCAACGAGTCGCGCAAGATCCTGGGCCTGCCTTCGCTGCGCGTTTCCGCCACGTGCGTCCGGGTGCCCGTCGTCACCACCCACTCGGTCGCGGTGCACGCCACGTTCTCCCAGCCGGTCGGGCGCGAGCAAGCCTGGGACGTGCTGCGCGCGGCGCCAGGCGTGGTCGTGGCCGACGATCCCGCCGCGGGTGAGTTCCCCACCCCGGTCGACGCGGTCGGAACCGATCCGTCCTGGGTCGGCCGGGTCCGCCAGTCGCTCGACGATCCCCGGACGATCGAGCTGTTCGTCTGCGGGGACAACCTGCGTAAGGGCGCGGCGCTGAACACCGCGCAGATCGCCGAGCTGGTGGCGGCCGAATTCGGCCGCGCTGCTGACCTGTGAGCCGGGTACAGCCGCAGCGGACGTCGCCGAGTTCGGTCCTCTTCACGACCTACAACCTGCTGAACCTGTTCGCCGACGATTCGCCGGCGGGCCGCGAGCATTACGAGACGATCGTCGGCGTGATCCGTTCCCTGGATACCGACGTGCTGGCCGTTCAGGAGATCATCGCTCCCGACGGGCCGACGGCGGCACGGCGCCTGCGCCAGCTCGCGGACGATGCGGGCCTGCACTGCGAGGTACCCGATGCTGAGGCGGGACACGAAGCCGCACTCGCGGTCGGCGGTCACGGCTACCACGTGGGACTGATGTGGCGGGACGGCATCGAGCCGCTCCCTGGCTCCCTGCGCTGCCGCGGGGCACGATACTTCTGGCACGGGCTGGCCGTGGTCACCCTCGACGTGGGCGGCACCCTGGTCCGGCACGGAGCCTTTCACGCCACCCCCTTCGGCCGGGCGCTCCGGGCCGACCAGAACGAGCGCCTCGTGGCCGCGATCACCCGGCCCGAGGGCGAACCGCCCGCGCTGATCGGCGCCGACTGGAACACCGAATGCGCGGACAGGATCTTGTCCGGGGAGAGCTGGGAGCTCTACGAGCCCGCCGACCCGTACGCCGGAGTGGCCTGGTTCGCCGACCTTATCTACCAGTGCCAGTGGGATTACGACGAGCAAGGGCGACGCAGGCACTGGGCGGACCGGCGGCCAGGGGACGTGCTGTGGGCCGGCGGCCTGCACGATGCCGCCGCGCTGATCGGCGCCGACTGGCACCCCACCACCGGTCACCACCCGGACGACGTCTACGGTGCGCATGGAGTGCGGCGGCGCATCGACGGGATCCGGGTAACCGGGCCGCTCGCGGACGCGGTGTGCGGGCATAGCGTGCTCGACACCCCGCAGGCGCAGAGCGGCTCCGATCATCTGCCGGTGACGGTCGAATACCTGCCGATGGCGGTCCTCGCCTAGCCATTCGGGCCGCCCTGGCCGCTGTCTTTATCGGTGGTGTTACTGCCTGTATATGTGCGAATGTCTTATTTCAGCAGAAGCTATGAGGCCGCTGTCAATCGTCAAATATGTGCGGCCGGACCTATCTGAACGGAAAGAGTTCTGTAAGCAGGGACCTTGCCGATTCGGCAGATCTGCCACGGTTAAGGCCTGTATAACAGGTGGTGGAGCGGGGTAGCGCGAAGGAGGCATGTGCTGGGATATCGCAGTACTCCTGCTGGTCTGCGGATGCTCAGGCGCCGAACCGTTTGCCCGGCGGGAGTCATCGTCGACTCCAGCCTGCGGTCGCGTCTGCTCCGTCGTGACGTGGAGAGCCGGCTCGTCACGCCGGCGGCTTCCGCGGTGGCCGCTGCCAGTCCGCGGCGCTGCGGGCTCGTGGTTCAGCCGAATCATCAAGGACCCAGGTCAGCCCACTGCTCGTCTCGCCAGCCCCCGAAATCGTTCATATACCTTTTCGCCGCCTAAGCGTTATTGGCGCTGATATAGTCACTAGTCCATCAGCTAAGGGCTAGAGATAACGGCCAGCGTCCCGGGCGTCGCAATTGGTCTTCTCGCGTCAATCCGATCCTGAGGAGGTTAAGCGTGCCAACGACCAGCGGCCGTTCAAGCGGTCGTCAGGGTATGCACTCGGGGGGGCACGGGGCAACTACTGACCATCAGCGGAAGATCATGGCCACCATGGTCGCCGCGACCGTGGTTATCCTATTCGTGCTGGTCGTGACCACGGCCGGGCGTGACATCGACGCCGCGACGCAGCATTTCATGCTGTTCTACGCGGGCGTGTTCGCGCTCATCGGCCTCACCGGATCGGTCATGGGCGGCTTGGTAGCCACTGACCGGACCGTGATGACACCCGGACATAGGGTGATGGCACAGGCCGTGCACCGGGCCGTCTCGTTCGGCGCACTCGCATTCCTCGTCATCCACATCGTCACCGAGATCCTGGCCCAGCGGGTGCACGTCATCGACGCGTTCATCCCCTTCCTGTCGCCATTTCGGACGTTCTACATCGGGCTCGGCACAATCGCGTCAGACCTCATCCTGCTGATTGTGGTAACGAGCATCCTGCGTAAACGGTTCACCGCGCACGGCAAGGCCTGGCGCTGGCGGGCCATCCACTATTCCGCCTACGCGGCGTTCGTGTTCGGGGTCCTGCACGGGCTGCTCGGTGGCCGGTACGCCAAGCCCTATGTGGACTGGAGCTACGGGTTCGCAATCGCGGTGACGGCCCTCGGCCTGGCGGTCCGGTTCCTGGCCGTCTCGCTGCGGCCGAAAGAGAGCCTGAGCGCGGCCCCCGGCCAGGATCGTGCCCGGGCGCCGGGCTCGTCGCCGCTGCACGCCGCGGCGCTGAGCATGGCCCAGGCCCAGCTCGGCGGAACGGTCCAGGTGCTGCCCGCGGGACTGGCCGCGCATGGCGCTAACACGGGCATGAACTCCGATTCATGGGCCGCACTCCCCGCGGCACCGGCCTCGGCCTGGTCTTCCCCTTCTTCCCCTTCTGGTCCGTTCCCGGCCCTGGGCCCTGCTCCCGCGCTTGGGCCGGCCCCGGCCTACGCCGCGGCGTCCGGGGCTTACCCGTCCGACCCCGCTGGCCCCTCCTACGAGACCTACGGCTCAGCTGAGGCCTACCGTGATCTAGGGTTCAGGCCGCTGGGCGCCCCGCCGTACGGTGACGACGTTGCGGCCGGCCGCGGGGGACGTCCCTATGTGGTCGCCGATCCGCCCATGTCCGCTTCCGGCCGCCCGGCCGGAATGACAGGTCAGGGGCCCGCGGCCAGGCAACCACGGTACGAGCCTGAGTATGACGGACCGCCCCGGTTTGTCGGAGCGCCCAGGGGACACGTGCCCCAAGACGAGCTTTCCTCGTATCCGTACGGCCAGCCAGGTCATCGGCAGCAGCTCGGCGCCGGGTATCCAGGCGACCAGGTCGACCGCGAAGAACCGACCGGACGGGACCGCCCGCGTCATAGCCGTGTCATCGAGCCTCCGCGGCCGGGATCAGCTCAGGCCGCTCCACCCCGCCAGGAAGACCAGCGTCGCCGGGAAGACCAGCGCCGTCAGGACAACTGGAACACCGGGCCGATCCCGCGGGTCGGCACCGGCCCGATGCCCCGCCCCGATACCGGCCCGATGCCGCGGGCCGGTACCGGGCCCATGCCGCGGGCTGACTCAGGGCCCATGCCGCGGGCCGGTACCGGGCCCATGCCGCGGGCTGACTCAGGGCCCATGCCGCGGGCCGGTACCGGGCCCATGCCGCGGGCTGACTCAGGGCCCATGCCGCGGGCCGGTACCGGGCCCATGCCGCGGGCTGACTCAGGGCCCATGCCGCGGGCCGGTACCGGGCCCATGCCGCGGGCTGACTCAGGGCCCATGCCGCGGGCCGGTACCGGGCCCATGCCGCGGGCGGATACGGGTTCGATGCCGCGAGTCGGCACGGGCCCGATGCCGCGAACGGGCTCGGGGACGACACCGCGGGGTGGGACAGGTCCGCTACCTATGGCCGGAAGGGGCCCCGGCCCGCGTCCCGATACTGGTCCGCTGCCGCGTGTCGGGACCGGCCCCATGTCCCGTCCTGATACCGGTCCGCTGCCGCGAGTCGGCGCGGGCCCGGTGCCGCGTCCCGATACTGGTCCGCTGCCGCGAGCTGCTCGCGGGTCCGGACCGCGCACGGGCATGGGTCCCAGATCGGCTCCAGGGGTCGGCCCAGGCCCGCGTCCCGATACCGGTCCGATTCCGCGGGTAGGACCCGGTCCGGCCGCACGCTCGGGCCGGGGGACGACGCCGCGTTCTGATCCTGCTCCGATGCCGCCATCAGGCACAGGCGCCCTGCCTCGCATCGGGTCACCCCTGTCACCCGCCGATCCTGCTGCAGGGTCGCGCGGCGACCGGACCCCCGGAGAGGCTGGTCGCATGTCACGCAGAACGGATTCCGCTGACCCGAGGTATCGCGAGATACCTGGGCCCGATGGGGGTGACGAGTGGCGATGAGCCCGATCAAGAGCCTTGACGCGCCGGCGATCATGAGGATCGGGGCGGCCCGGCTGACGGCAGGCCTCGACCGGATGCCGAGGCTTGACCTGGAAGCCCACCGCGATATTTTCGGCCCGCTGCCCCGGCTCTCGGCCGAAGAACTGATGTCGATGGCTGAGCAGGTTGACCTGCGCGGCCAAGGCGGTGCGGCGTTCCCCTTCGCGCGCAAGCTCAACGCGGTGATCCAGGCCGCTGAAGCGAAGGACTGCCCGACGGTCGTGGTCGTCAACGCTACCGAGGGCGAGCCGGGCAGCATCAAGGACAAGATGCTCATGATCCGCTCGCCGTACCTTATCCTCAGCGGAGCCGCGCTGGTGGCCGAAGCTATCGGCGCGGAGGAGATCGTGGTCGGCGTCGCGGGCAACGAACTCGCGAACCGGTCGATTGAAGCGGCTATCGCGGCCGAACCGGGCCTGCGCAAGATGGCCCGCGTAGCCCGGCTGCCGGATCGGTTTATCTCGGGTGAGTCAGGCGCGCTTGTCCGCGGCATCAACGGCAAACGGGCGGTCCCCCCGGGCCGGAAGATTCTGGCCAGCGACATCGGCGTGGATGACCTGCCGACGCTGCTGTCCAATGCGTCCACGTTCGCCCAGCTGGCCGTGCTCGCTCTGCTCGGCCCGGAGCGTTTCGCCGCCGTCGGTACGCCGGAAGAACCCGGCACGATCCTGTTGAGCGTCGGCGGATCCGCGGCGCATCCGGCGGTGATTGAGGCGCCTACCGGCGTCCCGCTGGCCGCGGTCCTGGACATCTGCCAGGCCCCAGCGGGTGACGGAGTCCTGGTCGGCGGCTACCACGGCATGTGGCTGCCCGCAAGCACCGCGTACGCGGTGCCGGTTTCCCGTGAAGGCCTCGCCGCCGTGGGCGGCACTCTCGGATCGGGCATCGTGCTCCCCCTCGGCGACGGCACCTGCCCGCTGGGTGAGGTGTCGCGGATCGCGAGCTACCTAGCCGGGGAGTCTGCGGGCCAGTGCGGTCCCTGCAAGCTGGGTCTGCCCTCCATCGCACGCGCCTTGGCGTCGCTGATCGACGGCTCCGGCGGCATCGAGGCGCTCGATGTGGCCAGGCGATCCGCTGCGGCCGTGGCCGGGCGCGGCGCCTGTTCCCACCCCGACGGCGTGACCAGGTTCGTGCTTTCTGCGCTTGACGTGTTCACCGAGGACCTCGCGGCGCATGTCTTCCACTCTTCATGCGGTCGGCCCGTCCGCGGCGTCTTGCCGCTGCCGAGCGGCCCCGAGCAGGAAGAACAGCAGCGGCTCGTGGTGGACTGGACGCGTTGCCACGGGCACGGGCTCTGCGCGCACCTCGTGCCGGAGCTCATTCACGTGGACCCCCAGGGTTATCCGGTTATCCTCAACATCCCGGTGCCCAGCTGGCTGGAAAAGGACGCCGAGCAGGCGGTGCACATGTGTCCGGCGCTGGCCCTGCGTCTGACCAACTCTCCCTCTGGCCCTACTCGCGCCGCTCCGGTGGCCATCCCCGCACCCAGTCTGCGCGCCGGCCTCATCGGTGGCGCCAGCAGCAGCCGGAAGCAGATCACGGCCGGCTAGCAAGAACGCCACAAGCTATTTTATTTGTCATGGATGTGGCAACGTATCTAAAAGAATGGGTACGTTGGTAGCCAACTACAAAAGAATGGGTACGTTGGTAGCCAACTACGGGGTGGGTTGACCTGCGTGGTCGCCGGGGCCTGATGGGGTAGGGTTCGCGGTCGTGGAGTCCGTTGCTGGGCAGGTGCCGCCGACCGGGGAGCCGGTCGCCGATCTGCTGGCGCGGATCGGGCGTCAGGCCGCGTTGATCGGGGAGTACCGGGATCGCGAGGCGGCGAAGGACGCCGTGATCGCAGCGCTGCGGGAGCGGGCCGTGGCGCAGGACGCGAAGATCGGGGCGCTTGACCTGCTGGTCGCGGATCTGATCGCGAAGACGGGCCGGGATTCTCAGAACTCCTCCAAGCCGCCGTCCTCGGACGGGCCGGGTACGCGTGCGGACCGGCGCCGGGCGCAGCGGGAGCGGCGCAAGAACGAGCCGGCCGAGGGCCCGGAGCCGGAGGGGAAGAAGCGCGGCGGGCAGGGCGGGCACCGGGGCGGGGGTCTTGCGTTCTCGCGCACCCCGGACGCGGCCCTGGTGGTGGAGCCGGATGCGTGCCGGGGCTGCGGGCCGGACCTGGCCGGGGCGGTACAGTCCGCCGCCGAGGTGCTGCAGGTCGTGGACATCCCCGAGGTCAGGGCTCTGGTCACCGAGTACCTGCTGGTCTCGCGGCGCTGCGGGTGCGGGACGGTGACCAAGGCCGATGCGCCCGAGGGCGCGGCCGGCGGGCCGGTGTGCTACGGGCCGAACCTGACGGCCGCGGCGCTGCTGTGCCACGCCTTCGGGCAGCTCGGCCAGGAGCGCACCGCCGAGGTCGTCAACGGCCTGTTCGGCACCGGCGTGTCGGCCGGGTGGATCAGCAAGATAGCCGCGCGGCTGGCCGGGAACCTGCACGGGTTCGAAGACGATCTCAAGACCGCGCTGCTCGCCGAGCCGGTCACGCTGGCCGACGAGACCCCGGTCACCACCATCGAGGACACTCCAGAGGCCGACGGCCAGGCCGGATCGGGCCGGGCGTTCCGCCCGCACGTGTTCACCCTGCGCTCGAAGGACCTGGTGTGGCTGGGCGCCGGGCACACCCGCGGGCACGGTGCCCTGGACCTGTTCGGCCTGTTCGAGCGGTACACCGGCACCCTGGTCTCGGATGACTACAACGGCTACGCCAAGTACCAGGCGATCCTCACGGCCAGGCAGCTGTGCAACGCGCACCTGATCCGCTCCGCCACCGGCGTCGCCGAGGCCGAACCCTGCCGTCAGCCCTGGGCGACCGCGATGATCGAGGTACTGCGCTCCGGTCGCAAGGCCGTCAAGGACGCGGCCGCCGCCGGCCGTACCGCCCTGACCAGCCAGGAGATCGAGCAGATCCGGGAGTCCTACCGGGAACAGGCTGCGACCGGGATCACCGCCAATTACGGACGGCGCACCGGCAAGGGCGGCAAGCACCCCGCCTGGGTCCTGGCCCAGCGCTTCCTGGACAAGACCGGCATGGTGCTGCACCACCTGACCGACTTCACCGTGCCCTGGACGTCCGATCTGGCTTCATACTGCACCTCTTGTGGTGGCTGGAGGGTACGGGGTTTGG
>OBLU010005040.1_pt1 | contig 11893 bp, 8 predicted proteins | sample 1518681 | NCBI WGS metagenome assembly OBLU01 (sample SAMEA3539304, study PRJEB22396) | soil metagenome | biome: tundra; feature: field; material: soil | place: USA | collected 2010-05 | depth 0.15 m | reverse complement strand
GTGCAGCCAAAAGACCCGTTCCGCCGAGGCCGGAACGCCCTGCGCCCAGAGCCAGTGCTCCAGCGGCTTGGGCCGCAGGCTGAAGTATTTCTCGCGGACCAGGCGCGCTCGTGGATCGTGACCATTATCGCTCGGCATAACTTACCCCTCGCCAACACAGACGATTTCCTAAAAAACCGGGGTTTCGAGGGGATTGGCCTTGACCGGCTCCGAAGAGCGACCTAACCTTCGTACTGCTACGTATCGGCGGTTAGGGCTTTCTTCCCCTAGCTTCCGGCACAAATGAGAAGGCCCCGTGAGGGGCCTTTTTCAGTTCAGAGTCCGCATCGCGGGTTCCTCCTTTTGATGGCGAGCACCGTCCCCGGGACCACCGGCCCTCGCTGAGATGGGAATTCTGAGCCCCCCAGATGCGACGAAGGCCGGGGTTACCGGCCTTCGTGTGATCCTCTTGGGGCTTCCTGGTGGAGGTTTGCCCGGCAAATTTGCCGCGGCAAATTTCCACCTACTGCGGCCTTTCTGCCCAGAATTTGCCGCGGCAAATTTCGAGTTAGCCACGGCGGGATTCCTCGTCCTCGCGGAGCACTTCGCGCACGGCGGCCTCAACGCGATCCGTCATTTTGCGCAGGAGCGCCGCACTCGTGATGGTGGCGCCAATGCTCAGACGCAGGTTTCGGCCATCCCGCTTGAGCTTGGCACCAACGGTCTTTTTGTCGGCCAAACGGATGGTTTGTTCGTAGCTTCCGAGCGCTGCGCCGGTTCGAGGCCGACTGGGCGCCCGCAGTAGCTCGGCCTTGACTTGGTCCGGTGGAGGCGGGGCCTCGCGTGCGACGATGTCTCGCGCCGTCGCAATCACGTGCTCAGGCCGATCCTTCAGGGCACGGGTCAGTTCCTTAATCCAGCGCACAGAGATGGATCGGGGATCACCAAAGGCCGCAAGGACCTCGGCCGGGAGTTCCACGAGCTGGATATGGTGCGAAACGCTCGTCGGGTTGCTGCCGACGGCCAGGGCAAGATCTGCCTGAGTCTGGAAAACGCCAGCCTTCATCGCTGCGGCGTAAAGCGTTCCATATTCGTAGGGGGAGGGGTTTTCCCGCAGGAAGTTCTCCCGATGCATGCCTTTGACGAGCTCGACCGGATCCTTTGCGGCATCGACGACGAGTGCGCGGACGCGAAAGCCGCCGGCGACTTCTTCATCGAGTTGCAAGCACGCGGCGTGGCGCCGGTGGCCGGAAACAATCTCGTACTCGAAGCCCGGGACGCCGTCCAAGGATCGGACTTCGATGGGGGCGCGGTTGCCAACGGCGCGGATATCAGCCTTCAGGTTACCGAAGGACTCATCGTCAGCGGAGAGCGAGCGATCATCGCGATTTTTGAACGCCGTGGGCCGAATCCGCTTCGGATCCAGCTGCAATACAACCTCGCCACTCGCGAGTTGTGCCTCGAGCTCTTCAATGCGGGACTTGAGCCCAGTCTTCAGCTCGACGCCGACCTGACCCATGTAGGTGGACGGTCGCCGCGGCTCGACCGCGGGAAGTTCCTCGTCGGCGGAGGGTAGGGCGCGCAGCTTGGAGAGCACGTGCTGGTGGATGTCGCGCTTGCTCACGCCGCGCTGCCTTTGCGAACCGATTCAGGGCCGGCGCGCTTCGAAGGCCACTGATCGAAGATCAATTGGATAATTTCTTCGTTCACGCCGTCCATAAATTCGAGCGCGCGCACCAGTGTCCGGCGGTCGCCTTCATAACGATCGATCTCGTACGCGGTCTTCATGTCCGCGCCGAAGCGAACAACGGCCGATTGGCCCATCGGGTGCTGCAGCACGCGACGAGAAAAAGCCTCGCGCAACCAATCGTGGATCGCCACGTGAGCCGGGCTCTTGGGCTCGTACTTCGACACCAAAATTGCAAGGAAATCAAAGTACTTAGGCTCGCCCTCGATCGAATCGATGGTGTCCATCAGCTCCGCAAGGAGCTGGAAGAAACTGACCGAGGAGGCAAAGTCCATGGTGGCCGGCGGTACCGGCATCACGATGCCGTTCGCTGCGAATAGCGCGTTACTTGTGATGAACGACAGCGAGGGCGGGGTGTCGAGCACGATCACGTCGTACCGATCTTTGATCGTCTCCAATCCGTCGGCCAGTACGCGGTAGAAGAGAAACTGAGGATCCCGGGTGCGCCGCGCCGCAATGGCGAATTCGGCGCCGTAGAGCTGCAGGTTGGCAGCGATCAGATCGAGGCCTGGCCAGTACGTGGTCTGGATTGCGGTGGCGAGCGTCCCGGTCCAATCCTCCTCGTCACACAGCTCTTTGCCGTGCAACCAAGGCGAGAGCGTTTGCGTGCTCGCCACGTCAGCGTCGGGACGTAGGCCAAAGGTCGTCGTGGCACTGCCTTGCGCATCGAGATCCACGAGGAGCGTCCGCAGCCCTTTGCGGGCGGCATATTGCGCGAGGTGGACGGCCACCGAGGTCTTAGCGACGCCTCCCTTGAAATTGGCGACGGCGATAATCTTGGCCGGGTCGGTCGCGGGGTTTCGCCAGGGACGAAGGCCGAGCGTCTCGCGAATCTCGTTGATCTGCTCAAGGGTAAATAGGCGAGGGCCGCGGCCTACCTGCTCACCGGCGGGGAGTCTGCCTTCATCGATGCCGCGGTCGAGCGTCTTGACCGAAATGCCCAGCATCTCGGCGACATCCTTGCGATTCCACTTGCGGAGCGTCTTCTTTTTGCTCGGCTCGAGCGCGACCGACAGAGCCTCCTTCAAGATCACCGAGGCGCGATCGGCGAGGGAGTGGATTTCCTTGGCACTTGCCCGAGGCACCCGCCGACGGATCTCCGGATCAACCGGAGTAAGGGTCAAGGCGTCCTGGGGCGTGACGGACATGGGCGCTCGCAGGTGGCCAATCCACCATAATGCAAGCCAGCATAATAACATGTCGCTTCTTTCGCAAGCCTTCTTCAAAAAGAAGGGACAAGCAATAGAAGGACGGCGACCTTTGTATTAGTACCAAAGCTAAGAACGAGGTTCGGCGATAACAGGTCGGTTGAAGCGGATAGGGCGCTTACACCCTCGCGAAATCCGCGCATCACGTGCACCCCCATCATCCTCGGCCACGGGCATGCATGACCCTAAGCGTAGGGCAGGGCGCTTGCCCGCAGCAACCTTCCTGATCGACTATTTGCTCGATGTCGCGACACAGCAAGCATCGCCCGGCGCAAGAATCGGCGTCCGCGGTGGCTAGCCCGGTTATCCAGACCAACGACAATGGTCGAACCGGTCGCCGAGGCGGGAGTAGACGAGATTGACGAAATGGACTAAATGAACAACAATTCAATCCACGATCCTTGACCACCTGTGAGCGTTCCGTGTCCACCAAGGCCTCTTTGCATCCCTCAAGCCGAATCCAGCGCCGAGCCGCGCCCGGCGCGGTGCGTAAGCCGGTACACACCGGCAAGGCAGGCACGATCGATGCGATGTTCAAGGGCCGGGCGGGAAGCAATGCGCGCAGCGCGACTCTTCGTCATCAACTTCTGTACAAGATCGTCACCGTCGCGGCCGAGCACGTCGAACACATCGACGATGCTGAAGTACCCCGTGTCCTCAGGCAACTGAAGGCCGGGCACACGCTCGAAGAGGCGCTGCGCATCACCTTCGCTCACGACGCGCGCCCGTCGACAGCGGTGCCCCGCGCGGATGCTGCGATTCCGGCTGAGAATCAGGAGGCGCTGGAGCGCGCCCAGGCCCGCGCGACGCTGGCCAAAGTGGATTTGCTGAAGCGAGCGGACATGCTCACCGGCGCGCAATTGGCCGAGCGACTCGGGCTGACTCGGGCGACGGTCGATAAACGGCGCACCGAGGGCAAATTGCTGGCGCTCGATTTCGGCACCAAGCGCGGTTTTCGATATCCGGCCTGGCAGGGCGATCTGGTGCAGGACGCCGATGCGCGCGCGAGCTTCGAGCAAGTGCTGCAGTCGCTTGGGGAGGAGGGCGTCTGGTCGCGGTATCGGTTCTTGACGCAGGACGCACCGGCGCTTGGGGGCGTCAGCCCGACTGAGGCGCTACGCGCTGGACGCCGTGAAGAGGTGTTGCGCGCCGCACAGATCTGGGCGGCTGGAGAGCAGGGCGGAGGCTAGCGACGCGGTCGCCGTCGAATGTCGCCCCTCAGAGCGCGGGGGGTAACGGCGGATCGGTAATATTCGGGAATGACAGCCCTTGATCCGCCGCCCGATGACTTTGCAAAGCTCACTCTCGTCACGACCGAGGTCGCGCCCGCATTCCTCCTGCGCTTGGCGTCGGCGAGACATCTCTCAGGTGATCCCTTTCGGCGTAGCGCCCTGTACCGCTTCGATTCCCCCGATGATTCCTTCGGCGTGTTCTACGCCGCCTTCGATCTCGAGACCGCGTTTGTGGAATCCATCGTGCGCGCCCGGGCGCACCCGCTGCCGGCCGGTGAACCCCTGCTCATCGACTATCTGACGTTGGCGTCGCGGCACGTCGTGACGCTGGCGGGCCGCTCGCCGGCGCGATCGCTGCATCTCGCCCAACTCTATGGGGCGGGTTTGTCTGCGGCCAAGACGGACAACCGGATCGCGACGGTGGATGACTATGGGACCACCCAACGATGGGCGAAAGCGTTCCACGCGCATCCAGAGAAAATCGATGGCATCGTCTATATGTCGCGGTACTTGGGGAATCGTCGCTCGGTCGTCTTGTTCGATCGCGCCCGCGACGCCATAGCATTCAACAATCCGCTGCCAGAATTGGCGCAACTTCTCGACATTTATCATGTGAGCCTGGCACCGCCGAGGGGAAAGAAGAATCAGAAGAAGAAAAAGAAGAAGAAAAAAAGGCTACGGAAGGCGACGGAAACCAAAATAACCCTCGAGCTGCCCAGCCGAGGGTCATGGCATCGGCCTCTCCTCATTTTTGGTGCCAGAACATACGGTGGGAAATGCCTGAATTCATAGGCCGTGCGCGAGCAACTCAATGAATTCACGGAGATTCCTGATAGGCACTTGGACGCCTTCATCGTATTTGGAAATCAAAGGCTTACAGCCGCGGCATCTGTCTCCCAAGCTAACGATTGTGCTCGCGCAACTCATTGATTCATCAAGAAGCAGCTCGCCTTCTCCGGGGGTTCAGAACATTTCGCCGGATCAACGTGTTACCTGCCATGCACTCTATATTTCGCGGTAATTCCTACCGTCTGTTTCAGCATGGAAAACGAGGCTACCCGAAAGTCGCCGACACCTCGATCTGCGCGACCCGCTGCGCGCAGGAATTCGGCAATCCCTGCCAGCGCTTCTGTCCGGCGAATGTCCACGAGATGGTCGACAACGGTGCGGGCGGCAAGATGCTGCGCATCAACGCCGCCAACTGCGTGCACTGCAAAGCCTGCGACATCAAGGATCCCTACGGCATCATCACCTGGACTACGCCCGAGGGTGGTTCGGGGCCGAATTATCAGAATCTGTAAGGCAGAATCTGCGAGGTGGCTCGGCGGGTATATCCTTGAGACGGCGCTCCACCACGGTCATCGGGCGAAGAGCAGCGGCACTTGGCGTGAACACACGATCACTCTTTAACAAGCTGCTGCGGCGCAAGCAGGCGCCGACTATCGAGCGCGCCGACGAGGCGTACGCGCAAGGGCGCCACGCCGATGCGGCAGCGCTGTGGCGCGCCCTGGCCGAAGGCGGCGAGCTGCAGGCGCAACTGCGCCTGGCGCAGCTCTACGAGCGCGGCGATGGCGTGCTGCAAAGCTTTGTCGAGGCTGAGCGCTGGTATCGCAGCGCGGCTGACCAAGGCTCGGTCGCGGCGCAGGCGCGCCTCGGGGAAATTTTCTTAACGGGCCTCGCGCCGCCCGACACCGCCACGGCCGCGGCGATCGAACGCATCGAGGACAGCCAGACTCCGGACTCGCTGCTCAAGCGCCTGTATCCGCAGGGACTGGCGATCGCGCAGGATCCGGCACAAGCCGCCGACTGGAATCGTCGCGCGGGGCAGGCCGGCGATGCGGCCGCCCTGGCGCGCCTCGGTTACCAGTACGCGAGCGGGCTGGGGGTCGAACGCGACCTCAGCGCCGCCGAGCGCTGCTTCACGGCCGCCGCCGAGCAGGGACACGCCGCCGGCCAGCTCGGTCTGGGCATGCTGTACGCGGGCGGCTACGGCGAGCGCCGCGAGCATGCACGCGCGCTCGAATGGTTCGAGCGCAGTGCTGCGCAGGGCAATTCAACCGCGCAGTTGTGCCTCGCGATGTTGCTGCTGTTCGGCGAGGGCGTGCCGCACGATGAAGTGCGTGCGGCCGCGCTGCTGGAACAGGCCGCCGTCGCCGGCCAGCCGGCCGCGATGTTTCATCTGGGAGAGCTCTACCGGCGCGGCCGCGGCGTGACGCAGAGCGCCTCGCAAGCCGAGACCTGGTTGCGGCGCGCGGCGAACCGCGGCTATCTGAAGGCCTGGCTGTCGCTGGTGCATCTATTTCGTTCGGGCCCGGACTCGGATCCGAATAATGCTGCCGTGTTATGCCGCCAGGCCGCGGATCTCGGGGATGGCGAGGCGCAGTACCTGCTGGGACACATGTACCTCGCCGGCGAGGGGGTGCCGCGCGATGCGAAGGAAGCGGCGCGCTGGCTCGCCAAAGCCGCCGATCAAAACCTCACGGCGGCCTATGAGCGACTCGGAGCGCTGTACGCGGAAGGTCTAGGATTGCCGCAGGATTTTCAGGCGGCGGCGGACTGGTTTCATCGTGCCGCTGCCCAGGGCGATGCCAACGCGCTGTATCACCTGGGCACGCTGCAGCTCGGCGGGCTCGGTATGCCGTGCGATCCGCGCGCCGCGCGCAAGTGGTACCGTCAGGCCGCGAAGCAAGGCAGCGGCGCGGCCTGTCTGCAGCTCGGCATTCTCTACGCCTCAGGCCAGCACGTGCGCCAGAACTACACGGCGGCGGCCCACTGGTATGCCCAGGCTGCGGTGTACGGCGTTACCGCGGGCCGTTACAACCTGGCCTTCCTGCACTTTCGTGGCCTGGGTGTGAGACAGGATGCCGCGCAGGGCGTGCGGCTGCTTGCCAAAGCGGCCGACGAGGGCAGCGTGGAGGCCGCGTGGGCTCTGCATCGTCAGTATACGCAGGGCGAGTACGTGGCCCGCGATGCGCAGGCCGCAACGCGCTGGCTGTCGCGCGCGGCGGAGCTGGGCAGTGCGGCCGCCGCCTGCCTGCTGGCGCAGCGGCTCGAGCGCGCCGATCCGGCAGCCCCGCCGGCCGAGCGCGTCATCGCTCTGCTCGAAGCCTGCGCTGCGCAGGGCCAGACGGAAGCCCAGGCGATGCTGGCGCTGCAATATTTCGAGGGCAAGCATGTGGCGCAGGACCCGCAGCAGGCGATGCGCTGGTTCACCCGCGCCGCGCAGGGCGGCAATGCCTTTGCGCAAGCCTGGCTCGGCGACATCTTGATCCAGGGCCGCGGCGTGCCGGCGGACCGTGATGCCGCCGCCAGTTGGTACGAGCGAGCGGCACTGCAAGGACATGCGGGTGCGATTGCGGCACTGACTTCGCTGCGCATGGCCGCCGGCGCTGGCGGCGATGAGCTCGCGCAGCTGTTTCAGCTGTGGCTGCGGGCCGCACAACAGGGCGATGCCGGCGCGCAGCGCATGGTCGGTGACTTTTATCTGCGCGGTGTGGGCGTCGAAGCTTCAGTCGAGGAGGCACGCCGCTGGTTCAACGCCGCGGCACTGCAGGGCAACGCGCCCGCAATGGTACTGCTCGCTGGGCTGCTCCTGCAGCACCCCACGCAGGCCTCCGATCCGTCGCAGGCGGCGGAGCTGTTCCGCCGTGCCGCGGCGCAAGGCAATGTCGATGCGCAATACAACCTCGGCGTCTGTCTGCGGCGCGGCCTCGGCGTTGAGCGGGATGATCTTGAGGCGGAGCGGCTTTATCGCGCCGCTGCGCAGCAGGGTCACCGATCGGCCCAACTCGCACTCGGCTCGCTCAAAGCGCAGAACGCCGTAAGTGAGGCAGACTGGCAACAGGTTGCGCACTGGTATCGGCTCGCCGCCGATGCCGGCCATCCGGCGGCCGTGGCGTCGCTGGCTCAGTTGTACGAGAGCGGACGGGGAGTCCCTCGAGACCGCGCCGCGGCGCTGGTGCTGTATCGCAAAGCGCTGGCCGCGGGCCAAACAGAAGCCGCGTCCGAGGTGCGACGCATCGAGGCGGAACTCGGAAGGCCGGAATACGCGAGTTAAGCCGCTGCCGACTCCGAGCGGCGCGCGCGGGCGCGCTCAGGGTGAGCAGACCGGTCGGCGCCCGTTGACCAGATCGTCGAACAGCGCGGTCCAACGTGGCAGTAACAATCGTTTCAAATCGAACTGCTCCACCGCCGTGGCGCGTGCTGCTTTGCGCAGCGCCTGTAGACTCTCGGGTTGATCCAGCGCGGCCTCGATGCGGTTCGCGAGCTGCTGATACGCAAAGAAATCCACGGTGAGTCCGTTGCTGCCATCGCGCAGTACCTCGAGCACCGGAGGCGTGTTGGAGGCGACGATCAGGCAGCCACAGGCCATAGCTTCGATGAATGACCAGGACAGCACGAAGGGATAGGTCAGATACACATGCACTGAGGAGACCTGCAGCAGATTCAGGTAGGCGCGGTAGTCGAGCATGCCGAGGAAGTGCACGCGTTTGAGATCCAGCTTCGCGCCCAGCTCCTGCAGCATCATCTCTCGAAACGTGGAGCGTGGCGGCGGTGGTGCGCCGTAACTCACGCCGTCGCCACCGACGATCACGACCTGCGCGCGCTTGCGCCGGCGCAGCAGCTGCGGGAGGGCGCGCATGAAGACATGAAAGCCGCGATAGGGTTCGAGATTGCGCGCGACGTAAGTGACGACCTCATCGCGACGCGTCAATACCTGGACCGAACCGGGCAGCTTGAAGCGTGCCTTAGGGTTGGGGCACGCGAGCGCCGTGTCCACCCCCTCGTGGAGCACGCTGATGCGAGAGCGCATTTCAGGCGGATGCAGGCTGCGCTGCCACTGCGTGGCTGAGTGGCCCCAGTCGGCGCCCTGGAAGGCCAGCAGGGGGACGGCGTTGCGCGCGCGCAGGCGCGAGGGCTCCTGGAAGATCGAGACGAACTCGGGATCGAAGCCCACGTCCACACCGTGAGCGTGGTAGTAGAACTCGAAATTCGCCAGCAGCGGCACCTCGGGAAACACATCCTTGACGAACAGCGTCTCGCCCCAGCCGCTGTGGCCGACGATCAGATCCGGCCGAAAGCCCTGTTCGCGTAAGCCCCGGCATACCTCGGCCACGGATGCGCCCGTATAGATGGCCCGATCGATCTCTACCGCGTAGGCATGGCAGTTGATGGGTCCACGTTGATCCTTGGGGTAGGTGACCTTGTGCACCCCCGACATGGCATTCTCATTCGGCTGCGTGATGAAGTAGATCTGATTGCCTGGTTGATCGGCCAGGTGACGGACCACATGGCGGTACTGGGCGGGAAAGTTCTGATGGATGAAGAGGTACTTCATAGCTCGAGCGCGGCCATCAGCGCAGCGCGCTCCGCCTCGTCCTTTGCAGGCCTCGCGCGCGCCACCGCCACCAGTTCGAGCTCCATGCTGCGCCGGCGCAGCAGCACTTCGCCGAAGGGCAGCTGCTGGAAGCAGCGCTGCAGCATTCCCGGTGTAAAGCCGCAGCGGTGGGCCATCGATGTGCGGCCGCTCGCGATCGCCGCGCCAAAGCCGAAGACAATGTCATGCGGGGTGACCGGACCGGCCCGGGAGTCATACAGGGGCTCGTGCAGCCGGTCGGCGGCGACATACTGCGCGACCGTCTGAAGATCGGGCACGATCACGCACACAAAACCATCATCGCGCAGCACGCGGCGAAATTCCGCCAGCGCGAGCGGTACCTGGTGCTCATACAGATGCTCGACGCAGTGTGCCGCCCACACGGCATCGGCAGTGCCATCGGGAATCGGCGACAGATCGGTCAGATCGGCGAGGATGTCGGGTTGCACGAGAGGATCGACATCCACGCGCAGCTCCCGCCACGTATTGAAGTAGGCGGGCAGGCTGCTGGCCTCGCGCGGACCACACCCGACGTTGACGACCACGCGCTCGCGCGTCGGCTCGCTCACGGACGGCGCGTGGAGAGGCGCCGGGTCGAGCGCGCGCTGCGCGTCGGAGTGTGAGCCACTGCGATGCCGCGCTTGGCGGCCTTGCGGGAGACCCGCGCAGGGCGCTTGGCTTTCAGGGATGTCGCTTTAACGGGGACCGTGACTCGGCTGTGGCCACTTCCCTCGCCAGAACGCCCGAAAGCGGGGCCGCCGATCGCCGCGGGGCGCGGGCCGGCCGCTTTGGCCGCGACACCGGAAATCGCCGCGCTCGAGCGTTTGAGGAGGCGGACTTGAATCCCCTCGAGCGGATCGTTCGCCACGGTCGAGCGGCAGGGGGCACCGTTGCGCAGCGGGCCGACCGTCACGCCGGACTGGAAGTAGCCGCTGTATTCGCAATCGTACGCGGCCGCAGCCGGACTGGGTTTGAGCCGTACCGCAAAGCCGACCAGCGGCACTGCCATGCCCTTGGTACCACACATCTTGTCGTCGCTGAGCCAGGGCGTCTCGAAGCCCGTGCCGGTGAGCCCCTTGTACTCGATATCCCCCGCCGCGAAGCGCTCCAAGGGCCGCACCGAGAACGACTCGATCCAGAGCCCCGGCGCCACGCGCCCGGCCCAGGGCACATCGGCGAAGTTCATGTCGCCGCGTGTGCGGATATGGGCCGCGATCTGGATCGGCAGCGGCAGCGCGCTCGTCGGGGGACTCGCCGCCGGCTTGTTCGCTGGCAACGCTGGGGCCTTGGAGGGTGCGGGTGGGGCCGTGCTCGGGGCGGGGGCTGCCGCTACCGCATCGGCGCGAGCGTCCAGGCGTTCCACCTTGATCGAGAGCACTTCCCCGCCCGGCGCGCGCAGCGAGCTCAGGACCAGCGTGGCGCCCGCGCTGTTGATCTTGGTCACGAGCAGATCCCCCGGCGCGAACAACCAGGCCCCTTGGGTCGAAGGGCCGGCGATGAATTCCACCTGCTCGGATCGCACGCCGGGACCCAAGCCCACGTGCACCGCCGGCAACGACAGTTGGCCGGTGGCCCTCGCCGTGATCGGGCTCGCGGCTGTGACCGAAAACAGGTAGAGCCCTGCCGGCAGCGGCAGCACCTGGACCGAGGCGCTGAGCCCCTCTTCATGCACTGCCGGTGCGGGTTTATCCTCGGAGCTCTTGGCCATGATCATCTCGCCGGGCTGCGTCGCGCTCATCTTAGCGTCATCGGGCGAGTGCGCCAGCGGCGTTTGGACTGAACGTGACCCCGTCATGCCTGGTCGGTGCGCAGCATGGGCGAGCTGCAGCAGGCGATCGTTGATCCGCCGCGGCTCGAGTTCCAGCGGCAGCAGCTCCCCTAGACCCGCGTTGCGCAGGCGTTCGGCGATGGCGCCCAGATCAAAGGCCGCCACCGGCAAACCCGCGCCCAGCGCGTAATCGAGTGTGTAGCACCAGGTTTCGGGCCAGACGGACGGCAACCAGGCGACATCGGGCTGCTCGCGTCGAAGCAAATGCGGGGCCTCGGCTTCGCTGTAGCGGCCCGTGATGAACACCTTGCCCGTCTTGAGCAGCGGCGCATCGTCCTGCGTGTAGCCGATCACGACGAATTCGAGCGGCAGAGCGCGCGCGCGCGCATCACGCGCGCACTCGAGCAGCACCGAATAGCCCTTGTGCTCGCCGATGGCGCCGATGAGGGCCACGCGAACCACCTTGCCCGCAGAAGGGCGCGGCGGCAGGGGCACCGGCACGGGGGGCACCGCATGCGGCTGCACTGCCACATCCAGATCGTTAAAGTGCTGCTGCAGCCGTGCGGCCGTGTCGCTTGATGG
>OBLU010005038.1_pt1 | contig 11896 bp, 8 predicted proteins | sample 1518681 | NCBI WGS metagenome assembly OBLU01 (sample SAMEA3539304, study PRJEB22396) | soil metagenome | biome: tundra; feature: field; material: soil | place: USA | collected 2010-05 | depth 0.15 m | reverse complement strand
ATGTCTCGAGCATCCTCGTGAAGTTGCAGGTCGAGAACCGGATCCAGGCGGCCGTGCGCGCCGTCCGCCGCGGGATCGTCTAATCGAGGGTCACAGGCGGGCGCCGCCATCGTCGGCGGGGCGCAAGCCGTCCTCCGCGGGGGTGAAGCCGTCCTCCGCCTCCGCGCGGAGCGTCGCGATCGTCGCGCGCAGCGCCGCCACCTCCTCGGCAATGTCGGCGCGCGACTGCTCCAGCGTCAAGCATTCCGCCATCGTCGAGCCCGAGCCGGCGAGCTCTTCCAGGCGCACGCCGAGCCGGTGCCATTCTCCGTCCAGCAGCAGGACATAGGCATACAGATCCGTGATCGCATCATGCATGCGGGGCTCGAGCCCCGCAACGTGACCTCCGCGCTCACGCCGAGATTTGACTGGCGGCATCCAATCCCGACTCTTCGCTCGAGGATGCGCGCCCGATCCTTTCCTCCAGCGCCGCCAGGCGGTCACGGACGCCGCCCATCGCCGCCTGAATCTCGACGCAGACCTGCCCGAACACGCTCGCAAGCGGACGCTGATGACCTCGCTCGACCGCCCGGCGCTCGGCCCCGGCAGCGTCCGCGACCCGATCCACGCGCTGCTCGCGCCCGGCGCGCAGGTCGAGATGATCCTGAAACAGGCAGCGCACAAGCTCACGCCCCTCCGTCTCCAGCCGGGACTCCAGCTCCCCATGCTCGAGCCCCGCCGCCTCCTGCGCGTCCAGCCACCCGACGATCTGCTCAAACCGTTCACGCGGGCGGCCAAACGCATCCTCGCCCGCGCCACCGCCGGACGCGAGATTCCTTGCAGCAGCATCCACCGTCCGCTGGGACTGCAGGACTTCATCAGCCGGCGCGTGAAGCTCGCCATAACGGGTGCCGGAGTTGGCGATCACGTGGCCCACCTTTCGTGGTCGACGTTGGTATCAGCAACGCCAACTTCGGCGCCCTTGACCGCTCCTCCTGCGACCTATCACTCACGCGCAGGCAAAACCCCGGCGAAACTAGCGCCCCCTGTTGGCTCTCGCCCGCGAATTCCCAACGTCTTCCGCGGCTCACCGTCCCTCTACACGAGCCGCACCCACCGGTCAGCTCGCCGATCAGCTCGCCGTAGGCGGTCAGGCAGCGGGCCAAGGTGTAGCGTCGCTCCAGGCGCTCGTAGCCGCGGCGGCCCATCGTGCGGGCGAGCTCCGGGTTGCGCAGCAGCGCGACGACGGCTGCGGCCAACTCGTGCACGTCGCCCGGCGGGGCGACCAAACCACAGCCACGCAAGACTCCGGGGACGCCGCCGACACTGGTAGCCACCGTCGGGCGCCCCTGCGCCATCGCCTCCAGCAACGCCATCGGCATCCCCTCGGAGATACTCGTCATCAGCACCACATCGGCACCGCGAATCGCGCCGTGCGGATCGTCGGTGTTGCCCATGAAGCGAAACCGATCGCCGAGGCCGAGCTGCCCGTGCATGCGCCGGCACGCCTCGGCGTAGGCCTCCTGCCCGGTGGTCACCGGTCCCCAGCATTCGAATCGCGCTTCCGGCAGGCGGCGCGTGACCTCCTTGGCGACGAGCATCATCGTCAGCAGGTCCTTGAGCGGGTCGATCCGGCCGATGGCGACGACCTTGTTGACATTGGGAGGATCGCTGAGGCCGAAGGAAGGCTCGATCCCGTTGGGGATCACGCGGATCTTGGCCGGGTCGGCACCGAGCCCGCGCTCCCATTCGGCATTGGCCTCGGTGACCGGGGCGATCACGTCGGCGGCGGCGTAGGTCGCACGCGTAAGACCGAGCGCCAGCCGCGGGGATGTGTGGCCCTGCCCGGGCCCGCCCGCCCATTTTCGCACCGACTCAAGATACGCCTCCCGGACGTAGACGCCGTGCTCGGTCAGCAGCAGTGGCGTGCCGTGCAGCGCCTTGTGGACGAGCGCGGGGATCGCGGCCCAGCCGGCGGCGGTGACGTGCAGCAGATCACATCGTGGCGTCGGCACGGCGGCGGTACGAGCCACCCAGTAGAGCACCTGATAGAGGCGCGCGGCCTCGATCGCGTCATAGATCGGCGCCGGGGCCGATTCCTGGTGGCTCTCGTCCAGCAGTTGCTCGAGCTCGGCCAGGAACATCTGCCAGCTCTCCCGCCCCCGGAACTCCCGCCTGATCGCTTGCGGATCCAGGCGGCAGCGCACCAGCGCGTTTCGCAGCAGGTCGAGATCGGCTTCCCACGGCATCAAGCCGCGCAGCAGCTGGGTCGGGAGCGAGCCGCTCTCGCCGCTTTGGCGAGGAGCCGCGCGCCTCGGAGCACGATCCTCAGACCACAGCTCGATCGGCCGCAGGAGGCGGCCGTTGGACGGCAGCGTCAGACGTGGCTGCATGTGCCGCCCGCCCGCGATCAGCGGCAGCACCTCCCAGTCGGTTGCCGGCAGACCTCCGATCAGGACGTGGCACCACGAACTGACGCCCCCGATCGCGTACGGGTAGGTGCCCTCGGTCGTCATCAGCACCTTCGGACGCGCCCGGTGACGCCCGCTCGCCAGGCGCCGCGCCGACGCGCGCCGGCCCCGGACACCCCGGTCAGCGAATAGGGCAGGGCGCTCAGGCCTGTTGGTCAAGGAGGATCGCAGCACGTATACCTAGGTTTGGAATCTTGCCCGCGGCGGGCGGCGGGCGGCGAGCGGATCCCGCTCCGAGGTCCGTTCTCTGACGCCCGCAGGACGAGATCTTCGCGCCGGTGGCGCGTCTGACCAATGGGTCACGCGCTCGGTCTGCGTTCAGTGAAGTGAACGCTCTCGGGATCCCAGGGTCGCGGCCAGGCGCGGTGATCTGTAACCATCCGCGCCGAGACAAGGTGATTCGAACCAGACGAAAGCACACATCCGCGCGGATCGTAATGCGGATCCTGCTCCTCGGTCTGACCGGCGCCGAGCCGGCGTTTGCTGCCTGGGATGACTGCCTGACGCGGGCCGGCGTCCCGTTCGACGCGGTGGCTTGCGAGGGCGGTGATACGCCGGTGGCGGTCGTCGACGAGACCGGCGATGCCCGCTACCAGGGGCTGATCGTCGTCTCCGGCGGCGTCGTCGACGCGGCTCTGCAAGCTTCGCAGCGCGCCGAGCTCCAGCGGCTGGAGCGCGAGCTCGGGCTGCGACGACTGACGGCATACGCCTATCCCGGCCCGGAATACGGTCTTTGCACCCCCGCGTGGGCGGGCCCACTGGAGAGCGTCGGTGCGACCTTGACCGTGCGCGGCCGGGAGATCTTTCCCGACCTGCGCCACGAGCTGCCGATCGATCCCGGAAGCTGGGCGTACCCTGCCCTCCCCGCGGACGTCGCGCGGTTTGAGACGCTGGTCGCCGGGCCCGATCAGTCAGCACTGCTGGGCATCCACCATCGGCCCGACGGCCGAGAGGAGATGGTCCAGCTGTTCGATGCCAACACTGCCCAGACCCAGGGGCGCCTGCTGCGGCGCGGGCAGCTGGCCTGGCTGACGAGAGGAACCTTCGTGGGACTGGAGCGCAACTATCTCTCGGTCCAGATCGACGACGTGCTGCTCCCCAACAACTCATGGGACATCGACCGGCACGAGTCCGATCCCAGCGCCCGAGTCAGCCTCCGCATGACCGCTCAAGACGCCAGACGCGCGGCGACCTGGTCGCGCGCGCGGGCTGAGACTCGACCTGGTCTGCAACGGGGGTGGGAGCCGGCGCCACATGGCCGAGGCCGGGATCGATTCCGACCCGCTGCTGGAGGCGGTGCTGGACCGCTACGAACGGTACGTCGCGCCGCACGTTCTGATCGCGCAGCCGACACTCGCCGAGATCGGGCGGCTGCTGCTGGCGCTGGAGGCCTGGAGCGCCGTGCGAGCGACCGATTCGATCACGGCGTACATCGAGGGAACCCGGGTGAGGATCGTCAACCGCGCCGGTGTGCCGCTGGAGATGCCACTGACCGGCGTGGCGGTGGGCGAGGAGCAACTCGGGAGCGGCCCGGGCTGGATCCGCGTCCCGCCGGGCGAGACGCTGCTCGAGCGCCGGCCGCTCGTGGTGGGCGGCTGACCGATTGCCGTCCGGCCCCCGTGGCCGAGCGCTGCGGCGGTCAGCCCTCCCGCTCGGCACGCTCGAGCAACTCGATCGCGCTATTGCGATTCGGCAGGCCGAGCTTCTTGAGGATCGAGGACACGTGGCGGCGGACGGTGATCTCCGAGATCCCCAGGCGAGCCGCGATCTCGGCGGTCCGGTCGCGCTTCTGCAGCCGCTCGAGCACCTCGAACTCGCGTGCGGTCAGCTCGACATCGGGATCTACCGTCGAGATCGACAGCCGGCGTCGATGGCCCCGCTCTTGGAACTCGCGAATCAGACGTGCGGTGAGCTCGCGCGGCAGGGCCGCCTCGCCATTGGCCACGCCGCGGATCACATGCGGGAGCCGGTTGGCGGACGTGGTCATCAGCAGATAACCGTCGGCGCCGGCGCGCAGCGCTGAGAACAGCTCCTCGTCATGCGCAGAGGAGCTCAGCATCACGACCTTCGTTGCGGGCAGCGTCGACTTGATCACCCGCGCCGCCTCGATCCCGTTGCCCGGTATACGCACCGCCAACACAACGACGTCCGGACGCTGCTCGAGCGCTACCGAAAGCGCGTCCGTCGCCGAACCGGCCTCCCCCACCACCCGCATGCCATGCGGCTCGATCGCCTGCCTGATCCCGACCCGCGTGGGGACGTGGTCGTCGGCGACCACTACGGTCAGCTCACGGGCAATGTCAAGATCAACTTCGTTCACCGCTGGTCCCTCGATCACCCGATCACCGGTTCCGGCCCGGCTCCTCAGTCCAGCCGCCCGGTTGGGCGATCAAAGGTAGCACGGCGGTTCAGATCGGTTTGAGCGTTTGGACCGGTTCCGTTCAGGCCGTGAACGCAGGAAGGCCAGGTAAGCCCATGGGCGGTGGGCGCGATGCAGAGGACACTGCCCGTCTATTGGGGGATCCACGGTTAGGACACCCGGGGTGTGGGGTCATGACGCGCCGATCCGCAATGTTCGCTGCCAACTAAACAAAGTCAGAGCCCTTTATGAGACGGTCTTTCGGTCTGCTGGTCGCATCCTTAGGCCGCATCGGTCGGCCTGCTGGTACTGGTCGGGATCCCCTGGATCTTCCAAAGAAGATGAAGCTTCCGGCCAAGGCTCATAAGGCAACCCGCGGACACCGGGCCATTCGCGCCGGGAAGCTGATCGGGAAGCTGACGATCTCGACCAAGCAGACCGGTCGGTCGGTGCGGATCAGCCGTGGCAAGCTGACGATCGAGAGCTGAGAAAGCAAGCCCCGGACATGAATCGAGGCACCGCATGCCCTGGGGGATGAACACCCGCAGGATCGCTCGCCGGCTCGGCTTGGCATTGCCGGCGAGCGTGATCTGCTGGCTGCTGCTCGCCGGCACTGCCCAGGCTTCGGCTTCGGCTACGGCACCGGACAACACGAGCCCGCCGTCGATCTCAGGCACCAGCACCACCCCGCAGCAGGGACAGACTCTGACCCTGACCCAGGGCATGTGGGACAACAGTCCGACCTTGATAACCGACGCGTGGGAGGACTGCGACACGACCGGTGCCAGCTGCACCCCGGTCGCCTCCGGCGCCATCGGACCCACCTACAACCTGACCGCCGCCGACGTGGGCCACACAATCGAGGTTCTGGAGAGCGAAAACAACACGACCGAGACCGCTAACTCCGCGGCCACCGCCACCGTAACCGCGCTCGCGCCGACCAACGCGGGGGGGGCTGACCTCCCCGCGATCACCGGTACCGCGCAGCAGGGACAGACACTCACCGCGAGCACGGGCACATGGTCCAACACCCCGACCTCCTACGCCTATCAATGGGAGTCTTGCACCGCCGCCTCGAGCTGCAGCCCGGTCGGCACGAACGCCTCGACGTACCTGGTGGCCGCTACCGACGTGGGGCACACGATCGAAGTTCAGGTAACGGCGACCAACAGCGGCGGAAGCAGCGCCGAGGCGACCTCCGCGGCCACCGCCACCGTAACCGCGCTCGCGCCGACCAACGCGGGGGGGGCTGACCTCCCCGCGATCACCGGTACCGCGCAGCAGGGACAGACACTCACCGCGAGCACGGGCACATGGTCCAACACCCCGACCTCCTACGCCTATCAATGGGAGTCTTGCACCGCCGCCTCGAGCTGCAGCCCGGTCGGCACGAACGCCTCGACGTACCTGGTGGCCGCTACCGACGTGGGGCACACGATCGAAGTTCAGGTAACGGCGACCAACAGCGGCGGAAGCAGCGCCGAGGCGACCTCCGCGGCCACCGCCGCCGTGGTCCCGCCCGCGCCAACCTCCAACAACCCACCGACGATCTCGGGTACCGCCCAGCAAGGGCAGACGTTGACCGAGAACCACGGCCAATGGACTAACGGCCCAACCTCCTACGCCTACCAGTGGTGGCGCTGCGACAGCAACGGCCTCAACTGCGCGTTGATAACCGGCGCCACCCTCCAGACCTATACCTCGACCGCCGCCGACGTCGGAGCCACGCTGTACGTCACGGAAACAGCCACCAACTCTGGCGGGAGCGGTTCCGCAAACTCCGGCTTCACGTCGGTCGTCACCAATCTACAAGCCATCGTGCCTGCACCGGTTGACGCTTCGCCTCCGGCCCTGTTCGGGATCGCGCAGCAGGGAGAGCCGTTGAGCGTATTGCCGGGAACCTGGAGCAATAACCCGAATTCGTACAGCCACCAGTGGGAGCGCTGCTACGGCCCAAGCTGCAGCGCGATTCCCGGCGCGACGAGCCAGACGTACACGCCGACGGCCTACGACGTCGGAGCGAGGATCGCCGTCGAAGAGACAGGGGTCAACACCGGCGGAGCCGGCAATCCGGCCATGTCCGCTCAAACGGCGGTCGTCACCGCGACGAGCGCGACCTCGCTGTCGGCGCCATTGGATCCGGTCACGAACCAGACCGTGACCCTGGTCGCCACCATCACCTCGAGCTCCGGTAACGGGTCGCCATCCGGCTCGATCACGTTCAAGGCCGGCAACGGCGCGATCGGCGGTTGCGCGAACCAGCCGGTCGCATCGAGCAGCCAGAGCGCGACCGTCACCTGCCAGACGACCTTCGCCGCCGGCAGAGCGACGCTCAGCGCCATCTACGCACCCGGTACCGGTTCGATCGTGACGGGCTCGACCAGCTCGAACGCCACAGTCACGGTCGGACGGGCGCCGACGGCAACTTCGCTGAACGCCTCCGCGCAGGTCAACCTGGGCAGCTTCACCACCTACCGGGCGACGGTCGATCAGCCGGAGGGCAGCGGCCCGATTGAGCCTTCGGGCACGATCGAGTTCCTGGATCACAACAAGCCGATTTCTGCTTGCCGCAGCCGGTCGCTGGTAAGCGGGAAGGCGACGTGCAGGCTTAAGTACAAGTCCACCGGGAAGCACAGCATCACGGCGACATACGGCGGTGATTCGAACTTCAGCGGCTCCCGCTCATCGGCTCAGCGGGTGAAGGCGGTGGTCAAGGTGCTCGGATACATCACCTCGAACATTGCGTGGTCCGTCACGGCCAGTTCGACCCACACATGGTTCGCCCAGTTCTTGGCCTATGCCGTGAGTCCAGGCACGAGCTTATTCCTAACCTGCCATGGACATGAGTGTCCATTCGTAACGCACACGACGGCGATCGGTAAGGGGCCGCGCTGCGTATCGAAGGGCAAGCGGCGGTGCCCGACGAGCCGCACGATCAACCTCCTGGCCGTCTTCCACGGGGCCCATGTGGGCGTCGGGTCCAAGATCACCCTTTCGATTCTGCGGTGTGGCTGGTACGGCAGGTACTACACCCTGGTGATCCGGCCTCTGCGTCAGCCGAGTCAGGTCATCGTCACGCTCGGGAACGTCGGCGTGACTCGGCGGGGACTCCGCTGCTGACGACGATGCTCCGACGATCGAGTCACAAGGGTCACCTCACCGCAGCCTCCACTGCGATGGTCCTGCGCCACCGGATCGCGCGAGCCGCGGGCACGGCGTTGCTGACCGCGTTCGCGCTGGCGCTCGGCTGGCGGTGAACATCGCCTGCAATGCCGGCGGCCACGCCTCCGTCAGTGTCCCGGCCATCGGCGGCAGTACGCTGGCGCAGTCAACGTACAAGTGCTCAAGGGGCCGCAGTACCGTGAAGCTGTCGCTGGCGAAAGCCTCGGCGCAGATCAGATGGACGCGATGCAGACATCCCGGCGTCTGCTCCCTCAAAGCCTCGACATCCATCAGCCGATCCTAACTGTCGGATCGCGAGGTGGCGGGGCCGTATGCTCCCCGGTCCGAAGGAACCGCGACATCCATCGGTCCCGCGCGCTGCGATCGTCCACAAGACGTCAAGCGAGCTGTTGTCGACGGAAACGTAGACGGTGTCCAGCCCGGCCCAGCGAGCACGAAAGCCGATCACCGGACCCGGTGATGCATCCCGTTCGGTCCGTCCTCGGCGGGGACGGCGGTCACCCTGACCGCTACGCCTCCGAGCCACTCGACCCGGGCGCCGGCGCGCAAGGATCGCACGGTCGCGCTGCCGCCCGAGGGCCAGGAGAGGGCGAGGACTTCAGCCAGACCGACGTGAGCGCAGCGTCGCCTGCTATCGCGGTTGGTCCTTCTGCCTCTCACGGAGATCGTCAATCGAGCGGATCTCCCCGACCGCGGGCTCGCGCGCATCGAGCGCCCTCGCCAGCGCCACCACGTCGCCGGGGGCCAGCCTCACAGCCTGCGTCACCCGCCGTCCACTGCCGACGAAGGCGAGCAAGCTCCAGGTTCGGGCGCATCCAGCGCGTCCGGTAACCCTTCCTTTATGCGACGGGCCGCGGGCGTGCGGCTGGCTGAATGTGCCCCGACCATCATCGCACGGGGACCGTCCGCTGGGGGATGCGCTCCGGCCGGGCAGTCGGCCATCGCCCGGCATGGGCGAGCAGCGGTTCCACTTCTTGTTCGGTCGCCGGCGGCGAGACGAGCGTCAGGTCTGGGTTCTGGATCTCCTCTCGGCGCCGGCAGACAGGGTCGGTAGGTTCGTTGCTTGGGCCATGAGACACTTCCGTGCACTCAGCAGGGACCCAAATCGAAGGCGAGTATCTTGCCCGACAAGCCGGAAATCGAGCGGTTGCGAGGGATTCAGGAGCGGCGCGCGAGGCAGGAGGGCGAAGAGGCCGAGCGGGCGAGCGAGCCCGCTGAGCGTGAGGCTCACGAGCGCCGGGCTGACAAGGCGGCTTACCTGCGCGACCGGCTCGAGGCCCAGGCAGCAGCGCCGGATGAGTGATCCCGACGACTTGGATTGATCTCTCGCCTGATCGTGTTCCCCTTCCGGGCGGCCTCGGGCAGTTCCTCCCCGGCTTCCGTACCCATGGCCGAACGTAGAGATCGATTCCCGCCGCGGCGAGCGCCAGGATCGCCATGCCGAGCCAGAAGTTGGCGTCGAGTCCGCAGCTTTGAGAAGGTCGCGGGGCTGATCGAGCCGCGGGTGTCGATCGCTAGGGCTTCGTCACACAGGTCGAACGCGATCTCCGACCGCACCGGCCCACCCGATCGACATATGCGGATGGATCAGGTGGCGCGGGCAGCACCCAAGTAAGGGTCCCTCAGGATTGCAGCCCGCCCGGCCATCGCTGCGAGCCGTCGGCGACGCTTACCGTTGGCGTCTTGCCTGACGTCGGCGTAAATCGGCGCACGTGTTCTCCTACTGTGAGGTGTCCCGCGTTCGTATGACGTTGGCGGATCTGCGACGGGTCGCGCGGGCCGGCTCCTCCCATGGAGCTTGTGGCGGGCCACGATCAGGAACCGTTTCAGCGTTCGTGCCGTCGGAGCCCGCAGCTCGCTGAAAACCAGGGCGCGCCGTCGGGGGCTGACCAGGCGGCGCTTGCATATGCAAAACGGTTCGCGTTGCACGCCTGTGGCGCCGCGTCGAGCCTGGCCGTGGCCCACTGCTGGCGAGCGCTTCTGCGCGAAAACGCGACTGTCGCGAGATCCCGGAGCCGGGGTCCGCGGGAATATCGGTCTTTTCGACCAAGCATCTGGCAGTCGAGAACGCAGTGAGGTGGCCGAAGCATGTCGCTGCGGTCCTACTGCCGCAAAGCGACGGATTCAGTATCGCCCGCGCGTATCCGGAGATCGAAGGCCACTACACCATGTGGGGCGACCCAGACAGGCTGCTCGCTAACGTCGAACGGGTGGCAATTCATCCCGAGCCCGGTAGATTGGAGGGTGCATGACCTACGCGTTGATTTACGCCGAGAACGGGGACATCATCGGGACCTGCGCGTCGCGCGCAGACGCGATCCGCTAGCTCGCCGTCTCCGTCCAACTACATCCCGAGATTCAGGACGAGATCGGTCTGCGGCCATACGAAAGCGGCCGCCCTGCTGGCGCGTACGAGTCTGCGATCGAGGTCCTGGGCGATCGCATGACTCATCAGCATCTCATCTAGGCTGGACCCCGGCTCTGTCGAGCACTGTCCTTCCTCGTCCGAAGGGGCAGTCTCATCTATCGCCCGGCGACTGCCGGCCCCTTGGGCGCTGGGTAAGCACACGTTTGTGCAATGGACGATTCCTGGGGTCGGGAAACCGACAACGCTGCGAGCGGGCCCGGTAAGGCATATGCCTCTGCCACGGCATGTGCCGTGAACCCTATGAAGCACGTCGACAGCCGAGTCAGGATCGTGATCGAAGTAGACCGTTACAACGGCCGATGCCCAGGGTCCGACCGTCGAGATGCGGACGTCGCTCACGTTGACCTTCCCCGATCCGGCGTGACCAGAGTCCTGCGTGAATGAGGCGTCAGGCGGAGTTCGTTGTACGGTAGCCGTCCAGTGGCAATGTCGTTACGACGGTTTACTGGGTCGCGTGCTGCTCGGGTGGCGTCGTTGCCAGGCTCGCGGCAACGCGGCTCGCGGCGGTGCCTCGCGCTGCCCGTCGCGCTCGCCCTGACTGCCCTCGCCGCGACCACGTCCGTCGCCGCCGGGGTGTCGCGCCCGAAGATCGGTGCGGGTGCCAACCGCGGGCTGCTGCGCGTCGATCAGGTCGGATACCTGCCTGGCGACACGAAGATCGCGTACCTGATGGCCAGCGGACCCCTGTCGGGCGAGCGATACCGCGTGGTCAATGCGGCTGGAGCAACGGTCGCCTCGGGAGCAGTCACCGCTCACAGCCGCGGGTCGTGGAACATGGCCTACCCGGATGTCTATCCGATCGACTTCTCCGCGGTCTCGTCCCCGGCCATCTACCACGTGGTCGTGAGCGGGCCGGTCGCCGCATCCTCGGATCGCTTCCGCGTGGAGAGCGCCCCCTCGCTCTATGGCCCGCTGATCAACGACGGAGTGAACTTCTTTCAAAACCAACGAGACGGAGCCGACGTGATCCGGGGACGCCTTGGTCGGCAGCCCTCCCACCGCAACGACGCGAGCGCGACCGTCTACGCCGATCCGATCTTTGAGCCCGGCGGCAGCGACGTGATCAAAGGCAACCTGAAGAAGATCGGCGGTCCGGTCGATGTCGAGGGCGGCTGGTTCGACGCCGGTGACTACCTGAAGTTCACATTCACGGCGTCCTATGCCGACGACCTGCTCTACGCGGCCGCCCGGGCGCTCGGCCCGCAGGCCCCGGCATCGCTGAGCGCCGAGGCCCAGTACGGCACGCAGTGGCTGAACAAGATGTGGAATCGGTCGAGCAAGACGCTGTACCTTCAGGTGGGCATCGGCAGCGGCAACGAGACCACCTTCTACGGCGACCACGACCTTTGGCGGCTGCCCCAGGCCGACGACTCCGACACCAACGCGATGGACTACTTCGCGGCGGCGCACCGGCCGGTGTTCGAGGCCGCGGCGCCGGGCGCGCGGATCGACCCCGACATCGTCGGGCGCGTCGCC
>OBLU010005037.1_pt1 | contig 11897 bp, 9 predicted proteins | sample 1518681 | NCBI WGS metagenome assembly OBLU01 (sample SAMEA3539304, study PRJEB22396) | soil metagenome | biome: tundra; feature: field; material: soil | place: USA | collected 2010-05 | depth 0.15 m | reverse complement strand
GCATGATTCGGGCAACGTCGAAATGCAGAATTGATTTGCGGGCCGATTGGGAGCAGACGGGGTCACGGAAAAGCCAACCGTTGCGGAAATCCGATGAAAACATGCCGCAGGGGAATGCTGGCGCCATGATGTTGAACCGTTTCGAGCTGAGAACACCAAAGTCGATGGAGTGGCTTCGGTGCGCTTCAACGCTACAAGTCTCTCGACACATTGCGGGCCGAGGGGAATGCGGCGTTTGCTCCGCTTCGTCGTCGGTTCATCAAAATGGCCTTCGTAGACCGTTTGATTGACCGATAGAAGTCTATTCTGCAAATCAATGTCCTGCCAGCGAAGCGCCAGCAGCTCACCAATTCGTAATCCCGACCTCGCCAGTAGTGCCGCGAGGGAGTGGGAGGGTTCGGGGAGCGTCTCAATTAGCTCCTTTACGGTTTCAAAATCAATCGGAGATTTCTCGTCAACGGGGCCGCGTCGCGGAAGTCGTGTTCTCCGGACGGGGTTGTCATTCAAAAACTCATCTCTGACAGCGGCTTCGATGATCGTTCCGAAAGCGGTCTTGACGTGCTTGACCGTCTTCCACGAAGAATCGCTCCGCGCCTTCGCATGGAGAAAGCTCTGAACGGCATCCTTCGTGATCAACCGAAGCTGCGTGTCTCCAAAAACCGGGTTGAGGTGAGCGTCAATCATGTTGTCGTAGAACTTCTTAGTTGAAAACTTCAGTGTAGGGAATATTTCCGGCTTCCAGCGTTCTTCCAGGAACTTGCGAAATGTCCAAACCGCTTGAGGCCGATAATCGCCGCTGTTGACTTTGCGCAGCAGATCATCAAGCATCCGCATTGCATTGCGTTTTGTTGCGATTTTCGTAACCGGCCCGAGAACCTCTGATTGAGTCCATAAAGTTCTGTAGAAGCCGGTGAGTGGCGAGTGGTAGCGAGCCACCGGTTGGTTCTCCTTAGGATGTTGTTTATCGGAACGACATTCAAGAGGAGGAGTTTATCGATGACTCGCAAGAGACAGGGTATTGAGATAGTGGCGGGCTGGCAAGGCGGAGCGGGCGGGGAGGAGTTTCTGCGCGGCCTTGTGGAGCGAGTGGTGCAGCAGGTGTTGGAAGCGGTGATGACCAGCTTTCTGGGCGCTGACAGCTATGAGCGCAACGGCGAGCGGCGGGGCTGGCGCAACGGTTTCAAGCCGCGGGTGTTGAAGACACGGGTGGGCAAGCTGGAGTTGCTTGTGCCCAAGGATCGCGAGGGTCAGTTTCAGACCGAGCTGTTCGAACGCTATCAGCGCAGCGAGAAGGCGCTGGTTCTGTCCATGCTTCAGATGTACATCGAAGGGGTATCGACGCGGAAGGTGAGCGCGATAACCGAAGCGCTGTGCGGGTTGGAGGTAAGCCGGAACCAGGTGTCTGCGTTGTCGGAGCGGCTGGACGGGGAGCTGGCCGCGTGGCGTCAGCGGCCGCTGCGGCCTTGAAGGCGTTGTGCAGCTTGACTTCGACGTTTATGTTCACTCTTTTTATCCCCGATGCTTCTCCTTCAATCTGCCGCCGCAGATTGACAATCTGCTCTTGAGTATTCTTTCTGCCAGTCCAGATTTAAGGCACATCGCAGTTTGTGTCATTACCATTGGCACAGAACTAGTACCTTGGCTGTATGATTTGGTAATTGCTAATGGACGAACGCGGGCGTGGACGCCCGCGCGACAGCCGGTCTGGAGACCGGCGCTACATTCCGGCGATTACATAATCACGCGGTCATGGTACTAGCGGACACTCAACCACCGAATATGCGTGGAAACCTGCATTGGATAAACCTTTTATGCGTAAACAGGATGGCATCTTGTCGAGGCACAGCCAAGGAGTCTGGGCATCTCACGGTTTCAGGCTCCGACCACTTTTCTTCGCTCGGGCACGGCGGTGCGCAGCGACTCAAGGCGTTCTATGAGGTGCTGCTGGATCGGGGCGAATTCCGGCATTCCGTAAAGATTCCGCGTTTCTTTCGGATCGTTCTTAAGGTCATAGAACTCGAATTCTTGCGGTTCCAACAGGTATTGGATCAGCTTGTAACGCTCGGTGCGAATTCCGCGGCAGGGTGGAACTTTTTCAGGATTTGGCCACTCGTAGTATTCGTAATACCACTCCTTACGGAAGGACGGATCGGACGCCTTTGCAAGCGGCAACAGACTTTTACCCTGCATATGCGCAGGAATTGGTACGCCGGCGAGGTCGAGCAATGTCGGTGCGAGGTCGATATCCAGCGCCATTTCCCTGCAAATCGTTCCCGCGGGTATGCGCTTTGGATACCGCACCATCAGCGGCACGCGGATTGACGGCTCATGCATAAGCCTCTTGTCGAACATGCGCCATTCACCGAGAAAGAAGCCGTGATCGGAGCTATGCACGATCGCTGTGTTGTCGAGAATGTTCTTCTTCTCGAGATAGTCAAAGACACGTCCGATATTCTCATCCACAGCCACCAACCCGGCGTAGTAGTCCTTCATCACTCCTTCGAGCGATCCGCAAGCAGGATGAGACGGTGTTGTGCCGACCTTGTTTTCGGCATCCACAAAACCTTTCGGCTTGCCTGGATATCCCTTCAAATCGTCATCGAAAGTTTCTGGCTTCGGAGTCGTGATTCCGCGATACAGATCCTGATGGCGCCGCGGGCGGAAGAATGGTTCGTGCGGAGCGACAAACCAGACCAGCAGGCAGAAGGGTTTATCGCCGCGATCTTCTTCGAGCCACGCCAGCGCGCGGTCGACGGTCAGATCGTCAGGATACACATCATGATATTGCTTCTCCGGACCGACCTTGCCTTTCCGGCCTTCCTTGAAAAAAGGATTGGCGTAGTCATTGCCGGGATTATTGTGACCAAAATAGTAATCCCAGTAACGTTCCTCGACACCGTTCGGCATGTGTACTTTGCCCAGAATTGCAACCTCGTAGCCAACCTCGCGGAGTAGGTCCGTGAAGAGGGGAATGTCTGACGGCAGAGGGGTATCCAGATGCTCGTTTGAAAGCGCTCCTGTAGAACGCGAATACATGCCGGAAAGAGCCACCGAGCGTGCCGGGGCGCAAAGGGCATTGGTACAGAACGCATTCTCGAAGCGCATTCCTTCGCGGGCGATACGGTCGTGATTGGGCGTCTTGAGAATCGGATTGCCGGCGATAGAGAGTGCATCGGCACGCTGGCCTTCCCCGAGGAAAAAGATAAGATTTGGCCGCTTCGTATTTGGTTCAGCCATCAGGACGGACGAAGAGACAGAGGAAGCGAGCACGGTTCCCGCGACGGCAAGAGATCCTTCAAGGAAGCCACGACGGGTGGTTCCGCCAGGCGCTGAGATTGAATGTGATTCGTCACGGTACTCATCGGAATTCAACATCAAACTTCTCCTTTGGCCTTTCGGTCGTGTGACGTTTTAGGGTGGATTGTCTGAGCTTTTGTGCCAGAGAAATGATAGTGTAGCGCGGCGGCGGAGGGAACCCTAATTGTTGAGTTCAAGTCATCCGGCGGCACTCATACGCGAAGCTGTTTCAGGAAGGGCCCGTGACCCGAGTCACATCGCCCCTACTTTGCAGCGTACTTGACGGGTAATTCGACGACGGCTCGGATCGTGGACGTCGCTCGTGCACTGTTTTGTTTCGATCGCGCCCTGATGGTTGGCCCGGTTCTCAGGAGCGGCATGGTTCTTGCCTCGGCGCTGGCGGCTTAAATCCCTTTTACTCAAATGTCGCACTTCATAGGGAAGTATTTCACCTGGCATTCGGTGCGTTGGGACGACAAACGAAATGAGCGGGGCGGCACGATGGAGAGCAAGATGGCGGCGGCTCTGAACTATCGGCCGACCTGGGCTGCACCTCACATAGATGCGGACGGGAAGAAGAACTGGGCCGAGATAGCAACGTCCAATCCTGCGGAGGAGGTTCGCAAATGAGCCGTCCCATCCGACTGCGGGAGATGTCACGCACTGATCGCACCCCTCTGATTCATCTCGAAACTGAAGACCTGATGCCGTTGCCGGTTCCTCTGGAGAGTCCTGAAAAGGATCATCCATGGGTTCCTGTTTCCGAGCAATGCAAAGCCAAGTACGAATGCGGGCTGGATGACACCTGCGCGGTCAATATTCCGAAGCCCAAGACACCGGAAGAAGAGAAACAGCTCGTCGCCCGGTTTCTTTCCGGTCTGGACAAGCTTTCAGCAAAGAGAACAATTGGATGTTTCTGCAACCGTTGTTGCTTACGATGGAGCACTGCACTGGCTGCCAGACATGCGCGGACTCATGCCATGTTTTCGAAGCTAGTGGAAAGAACTCTTCGGCCGCTCCATCTTGCCGAATAGCGGTACGGAATTGTTTGCTCGATAGCTTAGTCGGCGTCAACTTCCCCCAACACATCATTGTCGCGGGCCATCCAGACATAAAGGGTCGGCATCAAGAAAACGCCAATCACCAGGTTGGCGATCAGGCCGCCGACAATGACAATCGCAAATGGCCGCTGGGAATCCGAACCGATGGCATGAGATAGAGCCGCCGGCAGCAGCCCCAACGTGGCTACGAGCATGGTCATCATGATCGGACGCAAACGCTGGACTGAACCTTCGACCGCAGCCTCGATGATGTTTTCCTTGCTGAACTGTTCCGATCCTCTGCGACGGGAGCGCAGTTGGTTGATGAATTCGATCATGATTACGCCAGTCTCAACCGAGACCCCGAAGAGCGCCAGGAATCCGACGGCCGAGGACACCGAGAAGTTGGTGTGCGTTAGGAACAGTGCCAGCGGTCCACCGATCGAGGCCATGATGACCGACACCAGGACCAGTATGGACCACTTGTAGGACCGGAACATGGTGTAGAGGATGAGAAAAATTACCAGCACGGTGATAGGTATGACGAGTGCCATCCGCTTGTCGGCGCGTTTCTGGCTTGCGTATTCGCCGGCCCACTCAAGGTGATAACCGGAGGGCAGTTTCACGTTGTGTTCCACCTTGCTGATGGCCTCTTCCACAGTGGAACCCAAATCGCGCCCGCGGACTGAGTACTTGATGGCGATGTAGCGCTCGCCTCCCTCGCGATTGATCTGCTCGGCGCCGTCGTCGGTGGAGATCTTCGTCAGTTGCGCCAGAGAAACACGTTCGCCTGAAGGCGCCAGCAGGCGCACGTCTTCAATTGCTTCACGTGTGTCGCGATACTGCTTGTCATAGCGAAGCGTCACATCGTAGCGAGCCTCGCCTTGTTGAACCTGGGTCAGGGCGCTTGAGCCGATGGCGGTTTGAAGTGCGTCCTGGATATCCGCGACGTTAATGCCCCACCGCGCAGCGGCATCCCGGTCCACGGTGAAGTTCAGGTTTGGCTGGCCGACAATCCTGAAGATACCCAGGTCCTCAATGCCTTGGACCGAGCCCATTTGTGCCTGGATGATTTCAGCCGTGTGCTCCAGCGTGCGCAAATTGTCACCGTAAAGCTTGACCGCCAATTCGCCTTTGACGCCGGAAACAGCCTCTTCCATGTTGTCCGAGATTGGCTGTGAGTAGTTCCAGAGGACACCGGGAAACTTCTCCAACTGCTCGTCGATGGCGGCGATCAGCGCCTCCTTGTTCTGGTGGAAGACGGGGCGCCATTGTTCCTTTCTTTTCAAATCGACAAAATACTCGGTGTTGAAAAACCCGGCGGTATCAGTGCCATCGTCGGGCCGCCCGGTCTGGCTGACAACCTGCGTAACTTCCGGAAAGGAGGCCATCACAAGCCGCGCCTTGTTGGCGAAGTCAATGCTTGCCGTGGGACCTTCACTTGGAGGCAGTGTTCCGCGCACCCAAATGGAGCCCTCATCGAGATGGGGCAGGAACTCCGATCCGATCGGCCCACCGAAAGACAAATAAATGGCGATGATAAAGAGCGCCATCGAGATACCCAGCGTGGTGTTGCGATGCATAATGGCCGCGCGAACCGCAGTGCGATAACGAGCGGTGAGCCATTCCATCATGGGGTTCTGCCACTCCTTTGCTCCTTTCTGGAAGGCGATGCCTCCCATGACGGGAGCGACAAGGATGGCAAAGACCAGCGCGCCGATCAATGCAAACGTGACCGTCCACGCCATCGGCTTGAACAGCCGACCTTCGACGGCCTCCAAAGTGAAGATGGGTAGATAGGAAGCGATGATGATGCCGCGAGCAAAGAAGACTGGCCGCTGCACCTCATGCGCGGCGTCACGGATCTTCTGCGTCGGAGTCCGCTTGTCATTTTCGAGCGAGAGGTGACGGACGATGTTCTCGATCATGACCACGGAGCCGTCAACAACCATACCGAAATCCAGCGCGCCGAGCGAAAGCAGGTTCGCGGGAATATGAATGAGATCCAGGCAAATAGCCGCGAATAGCAAGGCGAATGGAATTGTGAGCGCAACAATTATGGCGCCGCGCACGTTACCCAGAAAGAGAAAGAGAATGATGGAGACGAGAACCACGCCCGCTGTCAGGTTGTGTTCAACGGTTTCCACGGTGAACTTGACCAGATCGGAGCGATCGAGGAAGGGAACGATCTTCACGCCTTTGGGAAGAATGCCGCCGTTAAGTTTGTTCACTTCTTCATGGATACCCAGCAGAACAGGGTCCGAGTCGTCGCCCTTTTGGAGCAACACAATACCCTCGACGGTATCGGGATTGTCGACAATGTCTCCATTGGGCAGATGGGTGGCCCGGCCAATCTGCCCCAGCCGAATCCTCGGGCCCTGCGCGACGGTCGCAATGTCTTTGATCTTGATGGCAGTGCCGTTTGTTGTCTTGACGACGGTGTTCTCGATGTCGGATACGCTCGAGTAAAGGCCAAGCGACTGAACGTTGATCTGCTGCGTGCCCTCCTCAATGAAGCTGCCGCCGCCGTTGGAGTTGTTGGCGGCCACTTGTTGCTCCACCTGACTGATTGAGAGGCCGTACGCGACCAGCTTTTCAGGGGCGAGCATGATTTGATATTCCTTGGTCGGGCCCCCGAAGCTGGACACGTCCACTACTCCATTGACGCCCTTGAACGATTTCTCCAGCGTCCAATCTTCGAGCGACTTCTTCTCCATCACGTCGTAGGCGGGGTTCGTGCTCTCAAGCGTGTACCAGTAGATCTGGCCGACCGGGCTCCAGTCCGTACCCATCTGCGGAACCAGGCCAGCGGGAAGGTTCACCTGGCCAAGGCGTTCGAGCACGTGTTCGCGATTCATGTCGCTGGTCGAGTCGTCATCGAAGATGAGCATGAGGCTGGACAGGCCGGCAAGTGTGGTTGAGCGCAGATGCGTTAGGTGGGGAATGCCGGCCATCTGAATCTCCACCGGCACGGTCACCTGGCGTTCAATTTCCTCGGCGCTGCGGCCTGGCCATTGGGTGATGATCTGAACGTAGTTGTTAGCTACGTCGGGGTAGGCCTCGATGGGCAGGTTGCGGAAAGAGACGATGCCCCACGCAGTGAGCACCACGACTCCGCCAAGGACCAGCCACCGGTTTTTCAGCGCGAAATCAACAAGTGCGCGCAGCATCTACTGGCTCCCCGCTGCTTCAAGCAGCAACGCATTGGCCACGATCTGCTGGCCAGGTTCAAGACCCGATAGAATCTCCTGCCGGTTACCACTGAGCATCTGGCCAGCGTGAACCTCCGTGCGCTTGAACTGGCTGGCTCCCGCCGGCACAAAAACCCAGTCTCGGTCATGCAGGTGAAGAATCGCCTCGGCCGGAACCGCGGCGTGTGTCTCCTTTATCTGGCTGGTGAAGCTAGCCGTGGCAAACATCCCCAACTTCAGGAAACCAGGATTGGCCACCTCGATGCGTACCTTGGCCGTTCGCGATGAAGGATCGAGGATTGGGCCGATATCGCTGACGTGGCCCGCGAGCGGGCGGCCAGGATAGGCATTGATCGTGATTTTCGCTTCCTGGCCGAGTTGGAGCTTTGGAATGTCGTTCTCATAGACATCGCACACGACCCAGACTCTGGAGAGGTCGGCGATGGTAAAGGCAGTGGCCGAACCGGAAAGGCCCACGCCCGCAGCCGACGCATTGGTCACATTCTGCGCAACGATGACTCCGCTGATCGGAGCATAAACATTGACGACACTGCTGGGGTGGTCTTTGTCCACGCCGAGTGTTTTCAACTGCTCATCGGCTGCTGTCACGTCCGCTTTTGCGTTCCTCTCAGTGTCCTCCGCCTGCTCCAGCATTGCCTGTGAAACGGCGCCGTGCTGGAACAGATCCTGGCTGCGAAGATAGGCCTTGTTGGCGAGTTGTTCGTCATTGGCTGCCTTCAGATAAGTATCGAAAGCATTGGTGATGTCTGGGCTTTGCACCTTCAGCAGCAATTGCCCGCGCTTCACGTTGTCGTCGATGCGAGCCCTGATGTCCACCACACGGCCATTCGCCATTGAGATGACGGGAACTTCGCGGGAGATGTCGGGAAATATTGCGCCGGTGGCATTCAGAACGCCGGCCAACTGAACCCTCTCGGCTGGGATGAGCTGAAATTTGCCGACGTCGTTGCTGTCGATTGTTATCAGGTTCATGTCGGGAACCGGAATAACATGGGCTGGCGGGGGGGCGCCGCCGCCTTCCTGTTTGCCTTTACAGCCGGAAAAAGCCAGGGTCAGCGACGCCGCAACAGCGCAGGCTAATGTGGCAACGCGATATTTCTTGAACGAGTCTCTGGATATCACTGAATTACCTCGCGTCCGACTGCGAGATTGAGCTGGCCGGCGGCAGTCAGATATGAGCCGACCAGTTGTACATAGGCCAGTTGCACAGCTCGATATTCGCTCTGCGCGTTCAGAAAATCCATCAGAGAGGCGCCACCGTGCTCATATGCGTAAGTAACGGTATCGCGCACGTCCAATGCTTGGCCCTTGTATTGCGCTTTGTATGGCTTGAGCAGTGCAATGCCGCTAACGATTTGCGCATAGGCGGAGTCGACATCGCTGAAAACCTGCGCTTGTGCGGCATCGGTGAGCCTCTGATTGCGATCGATGTCGATTTGCGTGCGCTGTTTCTCGCCCTGGTTGCGGTCGAAGACGCGCAGCGGGACATTCACACTCGCACCCACCGTATAGCGGCCAAAGGGGTTGTTGAATGCGGGGTTATACGAGTACCACGTGCTGAAGGTTGGATCGGCCGACCCATTAGCGACGGCCAGCTTGTGATTGGTCTGGGCCTGCTGCACCGATTCGAGCGCCGCTCGCAGGTCGGGCCGCTGGTCGAGGGCGATTTGACGAAAGTCTTCCAGTGGTTTGATCTCATCGGAAAAATCGAAGGGACCCATCACGTCGAACTGCTCTACAGGCGCACGGTCATTGAGGAGTTGTTGTAGCTGGATCTTAGCTGTGCGCAGATCGACAATGGCAGATTGCAGTTCCACCTCATATTGTGCGCGCAGCAGTTCGATACGGACCAGGTCGATGTGCGGGATGTCTCCGGCTTTGAAGCGGGCTCGACTGATCTCGATGATCTTGTCATAGTAGGCGAGATCGGCGGTGGCTAATTCCAGGACCGCCTTGGCTTGCAGCGTCTGGACGAACGACGTGCGCAAAACGAATAAGAGGTTGCGCTCCAGATCCGCGTGTTGCGAACCCGCGATCTGTGTTCCTTCTTTCGCACTTTGCAGCCGCAGTTCGCGCTTGTGCTCGCGCTCGTGCAGGTAGCTGATGCTGGGAACGAGTTGGGCGCCGGTTAACGGAAGCCAGTGCGTTCCCAAGCCGGCAGTCGTATGCGGAGCAACCTGGATTCCGTCACTGGACAGACCGACCAGGGGGTTAGGACGAAGAAATGCGGTCACTTCGGCAGCCTTCATCTCGTCCACGCTATCGGAGTCAGCCTTGAGTTCAGGATTGTTTGTCTCAAATCTGGTCTTCACTTGTTCCCAGGTGAGGCTTTGCTGCGCTTGGCAAAATGCGGCCGCAAGAAAAAGCACAACTGCTGCCACCGGGGCAGATCTAGTGGGGAATAACTGTTTCATAAGTATCCTTTACGCCGTTTTCTAGCGGCGATCAGAGGGAAAAGGTAGGACTTGTATCGAAGGAGGAGAAGCGATCAGGCGGAGGGAGGGGGGCGATTCTGGATGGGGGCAAGGGCGGGGTTTTCCACGGCCAGCTCCGTGAGACTGATTGGCGCGACAAACCCATGGAAGCCGAAGGTCAGCTCAGCAGGCGCAGTCTCTGGCGGTGCGGAAATTACTGGAAATATAGAGTGCGGGCACGAGCCCTGGTGATCACGACGCTGGTAACTGTCGGTCTCTGCCGGATTTTGAAGCGACCACAAATCATCGCTGACCGATATCACTGGAAAGAGGACGACGATGAGCATCACTAGAGCAATGAAGGACAAGCGCGTCTCGGCTTTGGCTCGACCCTCAAGGCGAAGCCAAAGAATCACGATGACCATCGCCATCACTGCCCAGGCGGAATTGAGGAATAATTCCATGCTCATCCCCGATTCTATATCAGGGCTGGATAGGTTGGAGCGAGACAGAGCTTTCAGGATTCAGAAAGGCCACTGACGCGATCCTCAGAGTTGACAATCTGAATTATGCTGTATGCTGCTGCGGTTGGAGGCCGTCTCCGCCACAAGAACAAGCACACGCGGACGCCAAGGTCAGTCCTGAGATTGCCAGGCCCAGAACAATCGATCTCTCCGGTACTGAACAGCTCTGCCTTTCCGAGTTCGCAGAGGTTTCCTATTGATCGGGCTACAAATCAGGAGTTTAACGAAATGGACCACTGCGGTGGCAAAGCGATATTCTACGGGGCCGCGTCCCATTTTTCCCAGCTTTGGAGCATAGAAGTCCTCAGATTGTCCTCTAGAGCCGACCATCCTTTCTCGCACAATCCAAAAGACTTAAGCGGCTTTCTTCGCTTTGTATTTTTCCTCCATTTTCTGTACATTCGGTGCAACTGAGGGTAGTTTGAAACCGAAATCGGTCTTTTCAGCGCACTCCCTGCTGGCCGTCGATCTGGCGCATGAAGAGCGCCTCGTCGCGGTCATGGATATCGGGACGAACACTGAGTTGATCCTCGGCAACAAGCATCGCATGCTCTCGGCATCCTGCCCCGCCGGCATCGCAATCACGATTGAAGACGGAGCTATCTTTATTGAGCTTTGATTTGCCTTTCGATGCGATGACGAGGTTCATCGAATCTCCGATTCATGCAACCAACCCCAACTCTGATCATTGCGGCGAACTCCATCTGAGTCTCACGAGCGGCATGCCACAGCGGGCCCTGGCGAACGCGGCTACGCTGCGCGCCTGGAGGGCATGCAGGGTTCCTTGCGCATGTTGGTTAGCTGACGGCCCGCGGCAAGTCTTGCCGCTACCGGGTGCTTTTAAAGGTAGGTTGAGCAACCTATTTGCGCGATAATGCAATCCAACAACTTGGGGTCTCTTACGGGCTGGCGCGGTTACGGGCTGCATCAGCCGAATGGGTCAGGAATCGAACTATATCCAGGTGAAAGTGCAACGTTGGAGCGCAACTCGTCAATTTAGCCTCTTTGGAATCCTTGCGTTCCTGGGATTGGCTGTGTGCGTTTTCGCGTGGGGCCTGCAATACAAACTTTCACTTTACGATCCACCCCAGGCAGCTTCTCATCAGATTCCACAGGCCAAACTCCTATCCAGGAATGAGCAATCCGGCACGTCGGAAAGCCCACTCGTAGTTCGAACGAAAACTACCACCAGGGTTAGTTACACCGTTCCTACCACCGTCTTCTTTGTTCCTTTGCTGGTCCTCAGCATATTGAACCCGCAAGCATCAGGCCAAAGGGAACAGCGCGCGAGTCATTCGTGGCATCTTCATTGCGGCCTGTTCAATGTATTCTTTGTTCGCCCCCCACCCATCCTCGCCTAGTTGTTCCTCTCCACATTAGATTGACGCATCCGCTCGGGCCGATTGGCCG
>OBLU010005034.1_pt1 | contig 11902 bp, 12 predicted proteins | sample 1518681 | NCBI WGS metagenome assembly OBLU01 (sample SAMEA3539304, study PRJEB22396) | soil metagenome | biome: tundra; feature: field; material: soil | place: USA | collected 2010-05 | depth 0.15 m | reverse complement strand
CGACTGGCAGGTGAAGCATGAGTATCCCAAACGCCTTCATCGCAAAGACCATCAAGCCGTTTCTGATCGTATTCGGTTCGGCAAGGTGCGTACCGTTGCCGATTGCGATCGACATCCACTTCATCACGCCGATGCTAGGTGGGGTCGTCGACTACACGCCGTCCAGCATTCCGGCTTTACGGTACTGGGCGTTCATGATCTTCGGAATCGGTGTGCTGATGATAGTCGCCTCATTCCGGCCGTGGCTGCGGTTCGAAACCATGCTGTTCAGCGCGGTCGAAAAAAGCTTCATGGTCTATCTGTTTCTCAGCAATCTCGGCCAGCCTGGCATCAGTGGGTATCTTGCCGCCTTCGTGCTGGATTCCACGATTACTGTGTACAGCATTCTGTATTTCATCAGCGATCAGGGCCTCCCCAGCGGTGGAACGTGAGGCAATAAGCGGCGGCGGATTCCTCATTGGATTAGCAAATGTCGATAAGGGAGAGAGAAAAATGAAGATCAAGCTGGCGGCGCTAGTCACCGCATGCACCGCGAGTTGGATCGCGCTCTGGAGCCCCGTGTTTGCGGCTGATCTGAGCGGTCCGTGGGCCACGGACGCCTCGGTATGCAACAAGGTCTTCGTCAAAAAAAGCGACGCGATATCGTTCCTTCCGGATTCCGATCAGTACGGGGGCGGGTTCATCATGGAGGGAAATAAAGTCCGTGGGCAAATGCAGGCTTGCACCATCAAGACCAGAAAAGATGATGGAAATGCCGTCCATATTATTCCGCTTTGACACAGATCGATAGTGTGTGCCAGATGCCGCAAATGGCTTCCGCCGGGACGTTCGCGAAAGTCTCAAGCGACTGTCACCGCCAAAATGAAGCTCCGATTTCCCGTTGCTCAACCCAAGCTTATAGCCCAATCTCAATCAGCACGTTGGTTGATCAGGATACTGAGGTCGCAGGATCGACGCCGCACAACCGGTGGCGAGGGCGTACGCCATTCAGTCGAGGAGAAATATGCGAAAGATCATCGTTGGAATGTCAGGTGCTTCCGGAGCGATCTACGGCATCCGCTTGTTAGAGGCTCTCAAGCCCATGAATGACGTCGAGACCCACCTCGTGATGTCTCCATCCGCCTGCCGGACGATCATTGAGGAAACGGACCTCACGGTAGACTATGTCCGCGAGCTCGCGGATGTCGTCTACCCGCATGGCGACATCGGCGCCGCCATATCCAGCGGATCGTTCAGGACGGGCGGCATGATCGTGGCGCCCTGTTCCATCAAGTCGCTGTCAGGAATCGTCAATTCTTATGACGACAACCTGCTGACTCGCGCAGCCGACGTCTGTCTCAAGGAACGTCGTACCTTGATTCTCATGGTGCGGGAGGCGCCGCTTCATCTCGGTCATCTGGAGCTACTGGTCAGGGCCGCGCAGTACGGGGCTATTGTCCTGCCGCCCGCGCCGGCTTTCTACAACCGTCCGCTGACCGTCAACGACATCGTGAATCACAGCGTGGGAAAGGTGCTAGACCAATTGAAAGTCCCGCACGCGCTGTTCAAACGCTGGAAGGAAAACGCCTAGCTGGCAGCGCGGCTGCGCGCGAAATCCGGCGCGGGCGTGTCATTACGAGAAAGACGTCAGAATGGTCGATCAGACGAGCGAACTCGCGGAGCGCATTGTTCGATTCCTCGACACGAACCATGTCGTGTCGCTCGCCACTGCCGGCTCACTGGGACCGCACGCCGCAAGTCTGTTCTATGTGCGTGACGGCTTCGGCCTTGTCTGGGTGTCCGATCCGAACAGCAGGCACTCGCGCGATCTGGAGGCCGATGCCCGCGTCTCCGCCACGGTTGCGCCCGACACATCTGATTACGCGCTCATCCGCGAACGCGCAAATCCATGGCACAGCGCATCGTGTGACAGACCTCGACGAACGCGGCCGGCTCTTGGCGCTGCTCGTGCAAAGATATTCCTTCCTCGCCAAACCGAAGGACGCGCCGGCGAAAATGGCGTCGGCGTTCGACTCCGCCGCCGTCTATCGACTCGAACCGGCGCGCGTCGTGCTCATCGACAACAGTCTCGGCTTCGGACACAAGGACACACTGGCCCTGTCGGACTGACCAAACGCGCCCTCGGACCGATCCGATCAGTCCGCGTCGAAACCGTATTCGCTCCAGCGTGCGGTCACGTTGGCTTCGTCCTCGGGGGCAGGTTTCACCGTGGGCGGAAAGCGCTCGTTGTTCCATTCCGCTCTTCGCTCGAAGGTCCAGTTTCGCGTCGCGTCGATCAGCACGCGATTCCAGAGCGCGCATCCGAGTTGACCGAGGTCACGATCCTTGAGCGGCGTGCTGGGATCGAGCACCGAACCGAAAATGCCGGGAAACACTGTAATGCCGCCTTCTCCTGCGTTGACCCTGAAGGCATAGGCCCAGTCGAGCTGCTCGTAGCTCGACGGATCGATCTCCTCCTCGACGACCATCACGTTCTTGTATTTATAGCGTGCCGCGCCATGGCCCCAGAGCGCGGCGGCGATCTGCTTGGGCTGGCCCTGGTACATTTTTTTGATCTGCACGACGATATTCACGCCGACGGTGATCGGATTGCAGACGACGTCGAGAATGCCGGGAATTTCAGCGTTCTCCAGAATGTTCCACGCGGTCGCGGCGCGTTGGATCGCTCCCATGGTGCCGTTCTCGCTCATGGAGCCGGGCAGCGTACCCTCGAGCGTGCCGCGAAACACCGGATCGTTGCGATGGGTGATGCAGGACACCTGGATCGTCGGCCTGCGCGCGGGCAGATCGGAGATATGGCCGGTCGCTTCGCCGAACGGCCCTTCCATCTCGAATGTCGAGGGATCTGCCGAGATCGTTCCTTCGATGACGATTTCGGCGCTCGCGGGCACTTCGAGATCGCTGGTTTCGCATTTCACCAGTTTCAGCGGCTCGTGGCGGTAGGCGCCCATGACGTCATATTCGCAAATGCCGGGTCCGATCGGACTGCCTCCAATGAAATCCATGATCGGATCGAAGCCGATCACGCAGGCCACCGGCATCGGCTCGCCACGCTCGGCATATTTCATGAAGTGGCGGCCCCAGTGCTGGCCGCCCATGTTCAGGAGAACGGGAATCGAACGCTTGCTGCCGATCATTCCTCGATAGACGCCGACGTTCAGCACGCCGGTGTCGGGATCGCGCGTGACGACCGAGGCGAAGGTATTGATATAGCGGCCTCCCTCCAGGTAATGCCAGATCGGAACGGGAAACTCGAAGAGATCGATCGCATCGCCTGTCAGGATGTTTTCCTTGACCGGCCCCGTTGCGACGCGAACCGGCGCAATGGTCTCGCGGTTCTTTTTCATGACGTGACGGACGATGTCGCGATTGGAGGCGCCGGCCGGCAGGCCCAAGATGAAGCGCAGCCGCGCATCTCCGGCGAGCAGGCTCGTCACGAGCTTCGTGCATCGTCCAGACCGGTAACCTTTGATTGATTCGAACAGGAGCGCGGGACCTTTTTTCTCGAGCACCCTGCGCGTCAGCGCGCCGATCTCGCGGTTCCAGTCGACTTCGGCGCGCACGCGATGAAGATCGCCGGCGTTTTCGAGCCGCTGAATCGTCTGTCGCAAGTCCATGAACCCGATGTGTTCGTTCGCAATGTCGTCGTGCGCACCGGTCATGTTCGCTCCTTTTTGTTCGTTTGCGCCGGCATAACGATCCCATGCGGCGCGTCTAGTCGTGAAGAGGGTTTGGCGGTATTCCTTCCGGCGGCGTCGATACGCCGCGCGAGCGTGCCGACGATCCCGCGTGGGAAAGCCAGCACGGCGACGATCACCAGAAATCCGTAAAGCAGGGTATCAAAGCCCGGCAGCTGGCCGCCGAACTGCGAGCGCAGCCATTCGCCGAGCGGGAAAAACAGCGCGGCGCCGATCGCGGGTCCCCACGGCGTTCCCATCCCGCCGATCAGCGCGAACAGGATCACCTTGATCGTGATGGCCGGTCCAAAAAAAGTGAGAGGATTCACGAATAGCAGATATTGAGCGTAGGCGACGCCGCCGATCGCGGTCAGGGCGCCGCTGACGCCGAGCGCCAGCATACGTTGGCGGGTCGGATCGATTCCCATCGCCTCCGCTGCGAGCGGATTTTCACGGACGGCGCGGAAACGGTGGCCCATCGCCGAGCGATATACAAGCCACGCGACGGTCTGGCACAAGATGAGAAAGCCTGTCGCCGCGGCAAGATACGCGCCGCCGCTCGAAAACTGCATGTCGAGCGCGCCTTTCATCGACGGCGCTATGCTCAGCCCGCGGCTCGCACCGAGAGGTTCGAAACTGTCCACGAACAGATACACGATTTCGGCGATCGCGAGGGTCAACACTGCAAAGGCTAGATCTCCGATGCCGCAGCGCGACGCCAGCCATGCGATGCATGCGCCGGCGGCAGCGCCGCCTGCGACCGCAAGGATGAGTCCGATCCATGGGCTGACGCCCAAGTCGTTGAAGAGCGCAGTCGACGTATACGCGCCAATGCCGAAGAACAGCCCGTGGCCGAACGAAAACGTGCCGGAGAACCCTCCCGCGATATTCCAGGCCGAGGCTACGCCAGCGTAGATCATCACGAGAAACGCGACGTCGATCCAATACGACTCGAGGAAAAATCCGGCCAGCGTCGCGCCGGCGACGACGAGAAGGATCAGCGCTACATGATATTTCGCGCTCATGTCAGGCGCGCCCCATAATCGAAGCGACGCCGCCCGGCCGGAAGATCAGGACCGCGACGAGCAGCGCGTATGGCAGCAGCGCACCATACGAGCCCGGCAGGAACAAGAGGCCGAGCGACTGCGCCACGCCGACGAGCATGCCCGCCAGGATCGTCCCGGCCAGCGACCCCATGCCGCCGACGATCATCGTGACCAGCGCGAGTACAGTGTAGTGCAGGCCCATGTCGGGCGTGAGCGTGAAGACTCCGCCCATCGCTGGCGCGATCAGGCCGAGCATGGCTACGCCGGCCATCCAGCTGACCGCTTCGACGCCTTCGACCGAGACGCCAGCAAGTCGCGAGGCGAGTTCGTCGCTCGCAACGGCCCGGAACTTCCGACCCCAGCCGGACAAGTTGACGGCCGCGGCCAGCGTGCACAACGCCAATGCGGAGACTGATGACGCGAACAGTGCATCGAGGCCGAAGCCGGTGCCGAGAATGCTGACAAAGCGGGCTGAAAGCGAATTGCCGATCGACTGCAGGTCGGCGCCGTATCTCATCAGGAGCACCGAATCGATCACGAACGACGCGCCGAGCAGGAGTTGCACCAGAAGCAGGTGATGGCGGCGGCGGACCGGACGAATGAGGGTCCAATAAAGCGCCAGGCCGACGAGACCCATGATTGGGACCATCGGAATCGAGAGATAAAGCGGTTCGATCGCGAAACGCCGGCTAAGATCGAGCGTCACATAGAGCGCGAGCGCGAGCAGCGACCCGTGCAAGAAATTCGTGACGTGTGAGACGCGGTAGATCAGGGACATGCCCGCTGCCACCGCCGCGATAACGACGCCGGACACGATTCCCTGAAGGATCCCGGACAGGACCAACATGATCACGCCATGTAGACGTCTTGCAGCGCTGCATTTCGCAGCACGCCAGCGTCTCCTTCGAGTACGATTGAACCCTTGCTCAGAATATAGCCGCGGCTGCAGAGCTCAAGGCTCAGCTCGGCGTTTTGTTCCGACAGGAGAATCGTGGCACCACCCTGCTGCAGACTCTGTAGTATCGTGAAGATGTCGTCGATCGCGACGGGGCTGAGCCCGAGCGTTGGCTCGTCGATCAGCAGCACCGCTGGGTCGGCCACGACGGCGCGTGCGATCGCGACCGTCTGTTGCTGGCCGCCGGACAGGTCTCCCGCGCGACGCGTTCGCAACTCGCTCAGCAACGGAAAGCGTCGGTACACCTCGTCCAGCGTCTTCCTGCGGCGGTCGGAGCTCAGTCGCGCGGCGCCGACGGCCAAGTTGTCCTCTACCGACATATCCTTGAAGACATGGCGGCCTTCCGGGATCTGGATGACGCCGCGCGCGACGATGGCGCGCGAGGCAAGATTCGTGATGTCCTCCTTGCCGACCGTGACGCGGCCGGCAGTGGCGCGAACGAGCCCCGAAATTGTCCGCAGCAGCGTGGTCTTGCCGGCGTTGTTCGGTCCGAGGAGCGCGACGCATTCACCCTTGGCGACGTTTAGAGTGACGTCTTGGAGCACGGGAACCTTGCCGTAGCCGGCGGAGAGGTTTGTTACATCAAGCAAGGCGCGCTCCCGCTCGCTTGCCGAGATAGGCGGCGATGACATCGGGATCGCGCGCGATTTCGTTCGGTCCGCCTTCCGCGATCAGCTTGCCGCTCGCCATCACGTAGATATGCCGGCAGAGGGTGCGGACGACATGCATGACGTGCTCGACGACGACGACGGCGACGCCGCTTTCGTGCAGGTCGGCGATCCTGCGCATCATAAAATCCGCTTCTTGCATGGTGAGACCCGCCATCACCTCGTCGAACAGGACGATCCGGGGCTCCGCGACGATACAGCGCGCCAGCTCGATTCGTCTGAGCATTCCCGGCCCCAGTTCGGCCGGCAGCGCCGACCAGGGTATTTCGAAATCCGCCGCGACGGCGCGCGCACGCTCTCGAGCCTGCGCCAGGGAGGTCCGCAATAGCGCGGCGGTCGTCAGGATTTCCCCGGCAGAAAGCTCGGGAAAGACCTCCAGTTCCTGGAATGTGCGCATGAGGCCGAGCCGCGCCCGCTGAAAGGCGGTGAGCGTTTCGATTCTGCGATGCGCGCCAAACGTGATTTGCCCTGCGTCCGGGCGGTCGAACCCGCTGAGAAGCCGGAACAGCGTGCTCTTGCCCGCTCCGTTCGGGCCGATGACGCCGTAGATGCATCCGGCGTCGACACGCAGAGACACGTCGTCGACGGCGCGTATCGCGCCATACGTCTTGCTGACGTTGCTCGCTTCCAGCACGGGACGGTCCGGGGTGCGCTCTACCAAGGAAACAAGCCGGTCGAGATGGACGCTGGATAGACGACGGACTTCTTGCCCGCATCCCAGTGCTCGAACAGCGCCACCGGATTGCTGGGCTGCCCGCCAGGCTCGAAGGCAAGCCCGTTTGCGAATTGCGGCATGACGACACGAGGATCACTCGCCGCCAGTTTCACGTTCCGGACCGCAGCTGCGAGCTTGACCGGATCGATCGTCGCCGAATCCTCGATGGCTTGCACGAGAACCCACGCGACCTGCGCTCCGGCCGCCATGGCCTGGTCGACTTCGGTCGGCTTCAAGCCCGACGCCAACGCCGCGTTCACCAGCCATTTCACTCCGGGCGTCTGCACGCCGTTGTCGAACTGCGCGAGCGCGAATGTGCGACCACCGAGCGCACCCTTGGCCACGTCGTCGCCGAGCAATTCCCATAAACGATCATTGCTGAACGCGTCCGAACCACCGATCCAGATCGGCTTGCTCGAATAATCCTGCGCGACCCGTGCGCGATGCAGCAGCAACCCGTCCTGAAGATAGCCGATCGACACGATCGCGTCGGGGTTGAGGTTCTTCACGCGCTGGACGATCGGCGTCAGATCGGAGGCGTTCGGCGGAAAACCGAAGCTTTCGAGAACTTTTACGCCATCACGCGTCAACCTCTCCGATGCGGCCTTCGAGGCGATCTGGCCGTAGTCGTTGTTGGGAAAAGTGATAGCGACTGTCTTGACGCCAGCAGCGTGCTCCTTGTTCAGCCAGGCTACGAAATCCGCGTAGGCGATGCCGAACTGCGAAGACACCATCGATACGGACGAAAAAAACCTGTAGTTGCGCTGAAACAATCCATCGAACGAAGACTGGGTCGACAGAACGCCGGTCGTGCCGCGTTCGGCGACAGGCGCGATCGCCTCTCCTTCAGGAGTGGCGTAGGGACCGAGGATGAAGCTCACCTTTTCCTGGTTGATCAGGCGCCGCGCTTCCTGCGACGTCGTCACCTGATCCGATGCGTCGTCGGCGACGACCAATTGTATCTGCGCGCCGCCGAGCGCCTTGATCCCGCCGCCCTTGTTGATTTCGTTCACGACGAGGTCGATGCCGCGCTTGTTGCCCTGTCCTGCGGAAGCGTAACGGCCGGAGAGCGGAAGGACCACGCCGATCTTGATCGCGTCCGCGCCGTACGCGACGGACAAGAATGCTTCAGCAGCGATCAACCCGATGGCGACCGTCGCCACCATGCGTTGTAATTTCATCGCGACACTCCCCTCGTCTGTCTTTTCTTGTTTGTCGACTAATCCAGCTTGCGCCGCCGGCGTTTGATTGGATCGTTATGCACGGGCTGCAATGGATCGGCTACGAGGGAGGCTGCCCTGCGGGCCGGGTTCGCCGGATGATACAATGTCGTGCGTTGCTGCGGATGCCGCCCCGCCTGCCGGATCCAGTTCTCCATTGTCTTTGGGCATGCCTCTTGCCCATGCGTGGCGCCGGCGGACCTTGTAATCGATTCATTCATCAGCGTGCCGCCGAGATCGTTTGCGCCCGCCGCCAGGCACACACCCACGCCCGCCGCGCCGAGCTTGACCCACGACGTCTGGATGTTCGGTATGGCCGTGTGGAACGCGATGCGCGCGACCGCATGCATCAGCACGGCCTCACGGAAGGTAGGGCCGGGACGCGCGCGACCCTTGAGGAACAGCGGCGCCTCCTGCGCGACGAATGGCAACGGCACGAATTCGGTGAACCCGCCCGTTCGGTCCTGCAAGGCGCGCAACCGCTGGATATGCCGGGCCCAATGGTAGGGCCTCTCGACATGCCCGTACATGATGGTTGCAGTCGTGCGCAGGCCGACGCTGTGCGCAGTCTCGACGATCGACAGCCATTCCTCGGTCGAGAGTTTGTCGGGACAGAGAATGCGCCGCACCTCGTCGTCGAGTATCTCGGCAGCGGTGCCTGGCAGGCTTCCCAGTCCCTCCGCTTTCAGCATGCGCAAGTATTCGGCCACGGGCAGCCCGAGGGTGCGCGCGCCCTGCGCCACTTCGAGTGGAGAAAAGGCATGGACGTGCATCGAAGGGCAGGCGTTCTTGGTCGCCTTGAGGATGTCGAGATAGGTCTGCCCGGTATAGTCGGGGTGGACCCCGCCCTGCATGCAGACTTCTGTCGCGCCGCGATCCCAGGCCTCGGTCGTTCGACGGGCGATTTCTTCGAGGTTCACGGTATAGGGCTCACCACGCAGCGCTTCGTGCGTTCGTCCCTTGGAGAAGGCGCAGAAACCGCAACCGTAGGTGCAGACGTTGGTGTAATTGATGTTGCGCGTGACGATATAGGTCACGCAATCGCCGACCGTCTCGCGCCGCAAACGGTCGGCCGTTTGGCACACATGGGAAAAATCCGCGCCACGGACGCGAAACAGGCGCTCGAGTTCCTGGGCCGTAAGCGGCGATCCTTCGCTCGCTTTGTCGACGATGCGCGCGACCTCGAACGACGGTTCGGCGCGCGCCTCGTTGAAGACTGCCGCGACGATTGCGGCAGGCGGGTGGCCGGGGGAGCCGGTGCGCCAGTCGCAGTCGCGCGCGAGGCCCTCGGCGTCGCTGACATGCAGGACCGGCGTCGCGAGACTACGGTCGAGCCAGGTCGATGGTTCGGCTGCAAATCCCGGGTACACGGTCAGGCGCGCCGCGAGCGTGTGCCCGATCTGCGCCATCTGGCCGGTGAGCGCATCGATGTGCGGCCAAGGCGCTTCCGGATTCACGAAGTCCCTCGTCACCGGCGAAATTCCGCCCCAGTCATCGATTCCGGCGTCGACGAGCGCGCATAAGTGCTGCGGATTGAGGTTCGGCGGAACCTGAATGCTGACGTCGCAGCGAAAGATCAGCCGGGCGAGCGCGACGGCGCGCAGGAGTTCGTCCAGCGACGGCTCGGGACTTTGCGCCATCCGCGTGCCGGGCTTAGCGCGGAAATTCTGGATGATGATTTCCTGGATGTGCCCGTAGCGTCGGTGCAGATCGCGTAGTGCGACGAGTGCAGCGATGCGCTCGTCTTCCGTTTCGCCGATGCCGACGAGCAGCCCTGTCGTCGTCGGCACGCTCGCCTCGCCCAAGCGGCGAAGCGTCGAAAGGCGCGCCTCCGGCGCCTTGTCAGGACAGCCCTCATGCGGCATGCCGCGCCCCATCAGCCGCTCGGATACACTCTCCAGCATAATCCCCATCGAGGCACAGACCGGCCTCAGCAGGGCGATCTCCTCGTCGCTCAACGTCCCCGCGTTAATGTGAGGCAATAGGCCCTTTTCGTTCAGAACCGCGCGCGCGGCGGCGGCGACATAATGGATGGTCGACTCGTACCCGCGCACCTCAAGCCATCGGGCGGCCACGCCATAGCGCTGTTCCGGACGCTCGCCGAGGGTGAAAAGTGCCTCGCGGCATCCCAAGGCCTTGCCTTCGCGTGCGACGCACAGGACTTCATCAATCGTCATGAACGGGGCGCCGACATTGGCGGGCGCCATCGCGAAGGTGCAGTAGCCGCAGGCGTCGCGGCAGAGTTGGGTTAGCGGCAAGAAGACCTTGCGCGAATAGGTCAGACGGTCGCCAAAGGCGGCGTCGCGGAGCGTGCGCGCGCGTGCGGTCAATTCGCCGGTCGTCGTGGCTACAGCGACGCGGACCCAGTCTGTCACGCCGTCCTGTCGGCCGAAATCGCGTGCGGCGATTTGCACATTCATGAGCGCATTCCTTCGCGTCTTCCGCCGTCGCGCTGAGCCGCAGTTGAAAAGGAAAGCGCCGTTGCTGCGCCCTCAAGCGAGGCTATGTGGCGGAGGTCTTCCGCCGTGTCGCAATCGACAGACAGTGTTGCCGACGGCGAGTCCTCGACTGCGAGGCCTCGCTCGATTGCAAACTCCCGATGCCTTCGCGCACTGCCCGGGCCATACAGCGGCGGAACCGCATCGGCTGGGCGACAGAAGCGAATGGTCGTGCCATCGTTCCACCGATCTGGGACGATGGTCATCTTGCGTTTCGGTCCAGCGAGGTGCGCTGCGGCGAGGCGGTCGAATTCGCGGGCGGTGAACAGCGGCAGGTCGGCGTGGACAATGGCGATGTCCTTGCAGTCGCCGCGCATCGCGCGCGCAATGGCCGCAGCAATGGCCGCATTTAATCCGCCGCCGGGATCGTCGAGATAATCGAAGCTGAGTTGCGCCGCCAGCGGACGCAGCGACTCTTCACCCGAGACGACAAGCACGCCGTCATGCGAGGTCGAAGCGGCGAGTTCGCGAAGCACTGTCTCGGCCATATCGCGCACGAGCGACATACGCTGTTCCACGCTTACGGCCGGCGACAGCCGCTGCTTAGCCAGTTCGAACCTCTTGACGGGTACCACCACGCGCATGACGTGCCTTCAGGTGTTCACGCCGACCAGTTTGAGGCCGGCCTCGCATTTGAATTGGCGGTTGATGGTTATCAGGATCGAGGTAAGCGCCTCGGCGGCGATCGCGTTGGCGAGCGGTCCTGCATGGAAACCGCGCAGACCCGCATCCGACGCCAGATCCACCACGACTTGGCGCGCGTCCTTATCGTCGCCGCAAATCAGTATGTCACAATCGAGCGGCGCAAGCGAGCGGAGCTTCGCGGCAGCGACGTTCTGGAATGCGGAGACTATTCTTACACCGTCCCCGACCTGCGCTTTGACCGTCATCGCCGACGAGCCCGCGGGCGGAAGCTGAACCGTTCCAACTTTGGGCGGCGCGAGCGGAACGGTCGTATCGATGAGTATTTTGCCGCCAAGCGACGGCATGATCGAAAGCAACGCTTCTTTCTGCTGCGAGAACGGAACAGCGAGCACGACGATGGCCGCGGCGTTCGTAGCTTCGGGATTCGTCATGCCCCGAACCGCAACAGCTGCACTCTTGCCAAGGATCGTGGCTGCTT
>OBLU010005033.1_pt1 | contig 11907 bp, 14 predicted proteins | sample 1518681 | NCBI WGS metagenome assembly OBLU01 (sample SAMEA3539304, study PRJEB22396) | soil metagenome | biome: tundra; feature: field; material: soil | place: USA | collected 2010-05 | depth 0.15 m | reverse complement strand
TCGGCAGGCCACGCGCGTCGCGCTCGAGCACCTCGACCGTGCGCACGACGTCCGGGACGTTGGAGCATCGCGTCCAGAACGGGTGTGAGCACCGCCTCCCAGTCGGGGCGAAACGGTATTCCCTGCTCGTAGAGCGCTGCCTGCTGGCCGGGACCGTCGAAGGTCATCCAGTGATAGCCGCGTTCGCTGGCGGCCGCGCCGCCGTGCACCCACATCTGTGAGGTTGCGCCGTCGCTTCCGTTGTTGATGATCACCAGCGGCCGGCGCTCGCCGGGATCCGAGTCGGGCGCCCGGAAGAAGTACGCCGGAAGGGTGGTGCTCTCGTAGGTGATGGAGACGCGCTCGCCGGGCACAGGCAGCAGGTCGACGATGTGCTCCCAGCATTCACGCTGGCGGCCCCAGATCTCGAGCTCGCACTCGGGCTCGCGGTGCGTGGCGTACGAGATGCGATACAGGGCGGTTGCGTAATAGGTGGCCGCTCGGCGGTAGTAGGCCAGCGCACTGACCCGCCTGCCAGCCGCTTCGGCCTGGTGGGCGGCGGCCCAGGAGGCGCCCGCGGTGGTCGTCCACTGCTGCACCCAGGAGTCCGAGTCCCCGTCCTTGATCCGGCCGGCGGTGGTGAGAACCTCGCCCACATCCGCGGCCTGGCGGTAGGTGCATCCCAGCGTGGTCTCCAGGCCGAACTGGAAGTCCCCGTCCGTGAACTGGACGGTCATCGTGCCACCGCACCCTCGCCGCTGCTCGCCGCGGTGCGCTTGGCGGCCCAGACGATCAGCACGATCGGCACGACCCAGTTGAAGACCGTGTTCGCACGCCTGGTGTCGATCGCGCCGGCGATCAGGTGCGACGGGATCATCGCGACGAACACCCACGACCACATCAATGTCAGGCGGTGGTTGATCTCCTTGAAGCGAGGCGAGGACCAGAGCTCGCGGGGCACCGACTCCCGTGCGTACTGCTCGGTGAACGGAGTCAGCAGCAGCGAACCGAAAGAGATCAGCGCCAGCACGCCGGCGGCGATCGCTCGCGCGTAGCGCGCGACCCAGGCGCCCGTCGCCGGATCGGCGCTGAACGCCACGACGGTAAAGCCGGCAAACGCCGCGATCGCGCCGAGCTCGAGCATCTTTGGACGGCCTGCGGTCAGTGACGGAAGCGCGATCGCCACGGCCGCGCCCAATGCCGCGATCGCGGCCGCCTTCAGGCTGTCGTGCTGGGTGATCAGCGTGAACAGCACCCACGGCACGAACGCCATGTAGATCCCAAACCCACGCTTGTCGTTTTTCTCTGCCCGGCCTGCTGCGGTCAATCGTGTTGTCGACATGTTCTCCGTCGTCCTTTTTGTGATCGTCGCGCCCTACGGCGCGTGGCTCGTGTTTGCGTAGAGCGAGATTGCTGGGAGACGAGGTCCTTGTCCTCAGTAGTCGACTACTGCAATCCGAGACGGCGGGCACTGAGAACCAAGAGCTGTGAGACCGTTGGGCGGTTGGTCGGCCCAACGAGTGGTCGATACTTCCGGGGGTGGATGAGTTGCGAACGCCACGCCTGCTGCTGCGGCGCTGGCGCACCGAGGACGAGCCTGCGATGGCGCGGATCAACAGCGATCCGGAGATAGGTCGCTACCTCAACCGGCCCGTTGACGAAGCGGCGGTTGCAGCGTTCTTCGGGCTCATGATCGGTCACTGGGAGAGCCACGGTTACGGTCCGTGGGCGCTGGAGTCACGTGAGCCCGAGATCGAGGGGCGCTTCCTTGGCTTCGCCGGTCTCGCCCACGTGCCGCCCTTCCTAGCGGCCGCTGGCTCGGCCCCTGAGTTGGGGTGGCGCCTGGGACGTACCGCGTGGGGGCACGGGCTTGCGACCGAAGCCGCGATCACGGCGCGCGACGACGCGTTCGCTCGGCTGGCGCTGGGCGAGATCATTTCGATCATCCATCCCGAGAACGAGCGCTCCCAGCGCGTGGCGGTCAAAATCGGCATGCGGCGCTGGAAAAGGATCGAGAACCCGGTGATTGGCATCGAGGTCGACGTTTGGCACCAGATCACGGACAGGCCTCGCCCGCTTCGGCCGGCGGACCGGACTCGCAGATGAGCGCAGGCCATCGCTGATGCCGGCAGCGCCGTTTTGGCCTCTGGTCGGCCGCGCTGAGGAGCTGGAGCGAGTCGTAGTCGCGCGAGGGCAGGGACGCGCCGGAGTCGTCATAGGGGGACCGCCCGGGGTGGGTAAATCGCGGTTGGCGCGAGAGGCGCTCGCCGCCGCCGAGCGCGATGGTTGCGTCACTGGCTGGGTTCAGGCGACCCGCAGCGCGATGAGCCTGCCTCTCGGCGCGTTCGCCGCGGTGATGCCACCCGATGTCCGTGCCGACGACCTGTTCGAGCTGATGCAGCGCAGCGTCCAAGCGTTGCGCGAACGGGCCAGCGGACGTGCGCTCGTGCTCGGCGTCGACGACGCCCAGTGGCTGGATCCGACCTCGGCGACGCTCGTCTTGCACTTGGTGACCACAGGTGCCGCGTTCGTCGTGGCGACGGTGCGCAGCGGCGAACCGTGCCCCGACGCGATCGTCTCGCTGTGGAAGGACGCCGGCGCGCAGCGGTTTGAACTCGGTCTGCTCGACGACCAGGAAACCGAGACCCTGATGGAGAAGATCGTCGGCGGACCCGTCGAGCTGGGAGCGCGCCGCTGGGTTGCGCAGACCAGTCGCGGCAACGCGCTCTACGTGCGTGAGCTGGTGCTCGGTGCGGTCGCCGGTGGTGCGCTGGAGCAGGTGAGCGGGTTGTGGCGGCTGCCGTTGCGACCTCCCGTGAGCGCGTCACTCAGCGAGCTGGTCGCCGCGCGGATGGCGGGGCTGACGGATACACAGCAGCGAGTGCTGGAGCTGCTCGCGCTCGGCGAGCCGCTGCATCTGTCTGAGGTGCTGGATCTGGCCGGGAGCGTCCCGCTTACGGCAACCGAGGCGCGCGGGCTTGTGAGCATTGACGGTGCTGCGGCCAACGCCGAAGTGCGGCTCTCGCACCCGCTCTACGGCGAGGTGATCCGGGCGGCGCTGCCGTCGCTGCGAGCCCGTGAGGTACGGCTGCAGCTTGTTGAGACGGTGCAGGCGCGCCCGTCGATGGAGCCCGAGGACACGCTGCGCCTCGCGCGCTGGCTGATCGATGCCGGCGAGACGATCTCGACCGATCTGATGCTCCGAGCCGCCCGGGCAGCGAACCTTGCCGGCGATCCTGGGTTCGGCGCCGCGCTTGCCAGGCAAGCGTTGGAAGCGGACGGCGGGATCGAAGCGGCGCTCCTGCTGGCACGGGCGTACATCGTGCGCAGCCGGTTCACCGAAGCCGCTGCCGTGCTCGCATCAGCGGAGGACAGCATCGGAACGCAAGATGCGGCGCTTGAGTATCTCGAGCAGCAGAGCGAGGTTCTGCACTGGGGCTTGAAGCGGCCGTCGGAGTTACGCGAGCTGCTCGATCGGGCAACGGGTTGGTGGCGGGAGCCCGCGTGGCAGCGGCGCCTGGAGCCGCTGCGATTGCGGGTCTCCTCGTTCGAACGCCTTGGGTTTAACGTCTCGGCCACGACGAAACTCCTGTCAGTAGCGGAGGTCGGAACCGACGTCCGTGGACAGGTCGAGCCGGTGCATGTCGCCAACCTCTTCTACAGCGGCCGCACCGCAGAGGCGCTTGAACTCGCGGACCGCATCCGCCCCGAGCTGCCGCTGAGAAACCTGAGCGAGGCAATCGCGCTGTCGCTGTGGAGCCGGGTCATCCTCGAGACCGGGGCGCAGTGGGCCGAGCTCGAAACCTGGATGAGCACCGCGCTGGAGGAGGGCGTGCGACTTGCCGACCCCGCAGCGGCCGGTCAGGCGGCCTACTCGCTCGCCTGCCTGCGGTTCTCAGCCGGCCGGTACGTTGACGCCGGTGCGCTGCTGGCGGAGGCCGAGGTGCAGCTAGAGCACCACGATCCGGTCGGGCTGCTGCCGGTCGCCAACGCAATGCAGGTCGGGGTTGCGTGCTTCACCGACAACCGAGCGGCAATCGCTCCCGCACTGGAGCGATGTCATGCTCGCCTCGGCGACGCCAAGCCCCTCGCGCATCAACAGCCTTATGTCGTGCGCGCCGAAGCGTGGGCAGCCCACGCCACCGGGGATCCGGTTCGGGCGCGTCAGCTGCTGCTTGACGCCGCGACGCAGCTGTCCCCGAGCCCGGTGCACGCCGCCCGGCTCACCTATGAGGCCATGCGCGCCGGAGCCTCCGCCCCGCGCCTCGTCGAGCCGCTGGAGGACATGCGCGCACGGTGCGACGCGCGCTTGGTCGCGGCGTACGCCCATCACGCCGCCGCGCGGGCCGCGGACGACGGGGTAGCGCTGCTCCAGGTCACCGACGAGATGGAGCAGATCGGCGCCCTGCGCTACGCGACTGAGGCAGCCGCCCACGCCGCCGACGCCTTCGCGCGCGAGGGCCGTGAGGACTCCGCCCGCCGAGCCGCGGCACGCAGCCGCGACCTCAACGCACGCGGCCAGGGCGGCCTGCTGCCCGCGATGAACGAGCTGAATGCAACCGCTGTCGCGTTGACCCCGCGCGAGACGCAGCTCGTCCAACTGGCCTCCGACGGAGTCTCGAACGCCGAGATAGCCGATCGCCTGGTGCTGTCCGTGAGAACCGTCGAATCGCACCTCTACCGAGCGATGCAAAAACTCGGCGTCAGCGACCGCCACGAGCTCTGACGCTGACAGACACCGGCGGCGTTCAGCCCGTCATCGCATCCGCTAGCGGAGCGACACCCTCGGACCTGCCACCAACAGCAGCAGCGGCGGACCGGCTGCAGCTGAGAACGACAAAGCACGCTACGCAGCTGCGGCTCACTTCCGCATTCACGAACCAGCAGCACTCTCCGCGAGGCTGCGGCGCGGTGCGCGCCGGCAGCGGCGGTGGATCCCTCGGCTACGGCTGGGCCGGTCCGGCTGTGCGTGATACGATTAACCAAATGGTTAACGATTCGTTCAGGGCGCTCTCGCACCCGATCCGCCGCGGCATCGTCGAGCGCCTCGCGGCAGGTCCGGCGACCGTCGGTGAGGCCACCGCCGGCTTCGGGGTGTCGAAGCCCGCGATCACCAAGCACCTGCGGGTGCTCGAGGAAACCGGCGTCGTGACGCGCGTGGTCGAGGGCCGGACGCATCGCCTCTCGCTCGAGCCCGACGTGCTCAGCGAGGCGGCCGACTGGATGGATCGCCAGCGCGCCCTCTGGGGGCGCCTATTCGATGTCGTCGACGAGTACCTAAAGGAGGAAGGTCCGCAATGAACACACCGCCGATCGTCTCACCGCAGGATTGGGAGGCCGCCCGCGAGGAACTCCTCGTCAAGGAGAAGGAGCTCACCCGCGCCCGCGATGCGCTGGCCGCCGAGCGCCGACGGATGCCGCGGATGGCCGTGCAGAAGGATTACCGCTTCGAGGGCCCGAACGGCCCGGCGAGCCTGCTCGACCTGTTCGACGGGCGCCGGCAGCTGATCGTCTACCGCTTCTTCTTCGAGCCTGGCCTGGCCGGCTGGCCCGAGCGTGGCTGCTTCGGTTGCTCCTTCCTCGCTGACCAGGTCGCTCACGTCGCTCATCTGAACGCCCGCGACACCACGCTCGCGTTCGTCTCGCGCGCCCCGCAGGCGGACATCGAGCGCTGGAAGGCACAGATGGGCTGGGAGCAGATCCCGTGGTACACGATCACGGACAGTTTCGCCGCCGATTTCGGTGTGGATGAGTGGCACGGCACCAACGCCTTCTTCCGCGAGGGCGACCGGATCTTCCGCACGTACTTCGTCAACAACCGCGGCGACGAGGCGATGGGGAGCACGTGGAGCTACCTCGACCTCACGGCGCTCGGACGCCAGGAGGAGTGGGAGGACTCGCCGGAGGGCTACCCGCAGACTCCGCCCTACAAGTGGTGGAACCTGCACGACGAGTACGGCGAGGCCGCGTGATCGCTCACATCGCAGGCGTGCCGGTAGAGGAACTCCTCCCGTCGATGACCGGTGCGGGCGCTGGACTGATGCTGGCGGGCGCCTGGATAATGCTGCGCCTGCGACCCAGGCGGTAGCTCGGCAATGACAGACAAAACGACGCTGCGAATAGAGCGCACCTACCACGCGCCCGCCCGGGCGGTCTTCGACGCGTGGACCAGCGAGGAGGTGATCCGCCGCTGGTGGCATGCCGAACACGACTGGGAGACGACCGAGGCCCAGGTCGACCTGCGCGTGGGGGGCGTCGTGCGAGTTGTCATGCGCAACCCCCACCAGGACGTCGAGTACGGCGGCGGCGGCCGCTACACCGAGATCGAGCCCCCGACCCGCCTGGCGTTCACCTGGATCTGGGACGGCGACAGCACGCGGCAGCTGATCGAGCTCGACTTCGAGGAGACCGACTGCATCACCACGGTCCGCTTCACCCACAGCGGCCTGTGGAACGAGGAGGCCGTGCGCTCGCACGAGGATGGCTGGAGCAAGTGCTTCGACAACCTCGAGCGCACGCTCGCGGCGGGTCGCTCAGGGGAATAGCGCAGCCCGCCCAGCGCAGACCGAGTCGGCGCTGAGCTCCCTGCACGGACAAAACCAGGACTCACGCCGCGCCTACTGGCCTCCCTCCTCCTCGCGCCAGAACCAGGTTTGGCGTAGCCGCGATGCTGAGGCATGTTCGTAGAGCGTTCGTCGGTGAGATGCCGACGGCGCTGGATCTGGACTCGTTGATCGGCCGCCCGGGCGTCGAATGGTGGAGGTCCGTGCGCCGGGTTCACAGTTGGGCAGGACAACGGATTGCGGGCGGGCAGGCGTCCGGCTGAAATTCTGTCCGCGTGGTGGACATGTGGCGAGGTATGAACGGGAAGAATCAGCCCCACGATGCGGCGCGAGCACTCGATCAGCGTCGTCGCCGGTTTGAGGAGCTCTACGCCGAGAACCAGGGAGGCGTGTTCGGATACGTGCTGCGGCGCACGAACAGCGCAGATGACGCGGCCGACCTGATCGCGGACACGTTCCTGACTGCGTGGCGGCGCCTGGACGACATTCCGGCCGGCGATCAGGCGCGCTTGTGGCTCTACGGGGTGGCACGGCGTGTTCTTGCCAATCATCGCCGCGGCGACCGCCGGAGATACGAGCTGGCCGACCGCCTTCGGACCGAGCTTGCGCGCGCCCACTGTTCCCGGGAGTACACCGGTGAGCTAGCCGAGGTCGCGGCGGCGTTTCGGCGCCTGACTGATGGTGACCGCGAGGTACTCGCGCTCGAAGGCTGGGAGGGCTTAGATCCAGCCGAAATCGCAGCCGTCTTGGGGTGCTCGCGCAACGCCGCAAGGATCCGCCTGCACCGCGCCCGTCACCGACTTGTCACTGAGCTCGCCGGCGAGTCTGGCGTACCCCCCACGGGGTCGAAGGTCGTCAACAGGGAAGCAACGTGAACCGTCAACGGAGAAGCACCATGAACCAGATCTCGGGTCTCAGCAGCATCTCAGACGCCGACGCCGGACGTGTCGTCGGCCCTGAAACGCTCGCCGACCTGGCCAAGCGAATCAGCTCCACTCCGGCACGTCCCGACCCGCGGCAGGTTCGGCCCCTCAGACGGCGGCCGCGGACGGCAGCGATCGCGGTCGTGGTTGCTCTAGCGACGGTGGTGCTGGTGGTCACCACGATCGGTGGCACTGGGAACGGGATCGGGCCCGTGCCAGTTGGGCCGGGGAGCGCACAAGCCCTGTCGTTCACGACACGCGGTGGGTTCATCGATGTGGTCGTCCACGACCCCCTCGCCGACCCAACCCGTTACCGCGCGGAGTTCGCCGCGCACCATCTCGACATCACGCTCAAGCTGGTCCCGGCGTCCCGATCGATCGTCGGCACGGTCGTTGCCTTCGGCGGCACCCAGCTTCAGGCGATCGACCCGATCACGGCGAAGGGCAAGTGCGTCGTCGCGAGTGGCGGGAGCATCTGTCCGGTCGGGGTCAGGGTCCCGCTCGGGTATCGCGGTTCAGCCGAGATCGTGTTCGGACGCGCAGCGCGGCCCGGAGAGCAGTACGTATCAGCAGGCTCACCGACGGCGCCCGGAGAAGCAATGCACGGCCTCCGTTATCGAGGACGGACGGTCGCCACAGTGCTCGCCCTGCTGCGCGCGCGCCACGTGACGGTGCCCCAATACCGTTACGTCCACGCGAACTTCGGTCACGTGCTTCGCCCCGATCAGGTGCCGAGAGGTTGGTACGTCCTCAACGCCGTCCCGTGGGCGCCCGGTCAGGTCCTGCTATTCGTCGGCCCAACTCCGAAGGGCCCGTGATGCGACGTGACAGCCTCGGCTGCGTGGTTAGCGATCCAAGCTGAACGACCATCTCCTGAGCTCAGACGCCGGAGACGGCGGTGTCCGCTCAACCTTGGTCTGGGAGGCGCTCAGAACGCGGCCCTGGTGGGGCGAGATAGGGCCGAACGGCCGACGGCGCTACACAGACGATGGTTCAAGGATCCGGCTGACCGAGAAGACGCCTCGGTCGTAGCCAGTCGCCCTCGAATCGTCAGCCGGGAGAAAGCCGCCCACGACCCGCAACTGCTCGCCTCCTCTCGCGATGGCTCGTTTCTGTTCATCAAGGAGCACGAGCGGATCCACGCGCGCTTGATACTCGCCCGACCACATCGTCGCCAACAGCTCTCCGTCGCTCTGCGCGAGCCAGATCTGGACTCGACCGTCAACCAAGCTGCCGACCAACAGGCCGCCATGCCGCGCTAGGCGGTGCGCGCCGCCAATCCTGCCTTCGGGCCCGGGCGGTGAAAGGCGGTACGAGCGACGATGACCGGTTGCGGGATCGATCCGCCGAGGCTACCCATCGGACCGATCCACGCCGAAATGATTAACCACAATGGACGCGTCCAGATCCTCTACACCCCGCCGCCGGCCGGCTCTGATCAGCGGTTCGCCGGAAGCCGATGGACGGGATTCAAGGTCCTCCGGGTCAGCCGGCCTGACTACGACGGTCCCGTCCTGATCCGCGGCCGACGGCTCGACGTCCCCGGCGCGGTCGGGTTTGACCAGGCGCGCGTCCCGCTCGCCGAACTGCAGTCCCCCAGCGGCAGAGGCGGCGGAGAACCCCTCTCGACGCACGGCTCACGCAATTGGCCCTCAACAGCCAGGGTTCGCTCGCCCGGCTGCTACGGCCTGCAGATCGACGGCACGACCTTCTCCACTGTCGTCGTGTTTCAAGCGACCGCGCAACGCGCCTAGCGACCAGCGAGCTTGGCCCCGATCGCAGTGAACGTTAGGGTCTGAGACGTTCCTGCGTCCCGATCTGAACGTCGTCGTCGGAGGCTCCGTTGAGTGCGACACTCGAGAACGATGGTCAAGGAACGCCGTCACTATCCGCTCACGATCTACATCTTGGTGCTGCTGTGCGCGCTGGGTCTGGCGTCTGTTGCGGTCGGGATCGCTGACGGCTGGGGGCTCATCGCTGCTGGAGTTGCGGCCATCAGCGTCTCCCTGGCCCGCCTGTACGTGATCCTCCAACGCCGTCGAGCACGGTAGATGCGCGGCCGTTCTCTGAGACCGTGCCCTTTGCCGAAAGGCGGTCGGTAGGCGTCAAGACGAGAGCCTTGGACGCGCCGAGGTTGTTTCGTCGCGGCGGTTGATCGTCTCGCCATATCTCCGCTGATCGTTGGTCGTGTGCGATCGCATGCGCCAGACTGAGCGGTGTCGCGGTTTTGGCTTGGTCAGATCACCGTCTCGCCCGTGAGACCGGACTCGCGCCTCGGCGCCGTCGCGCTGCGGTCCTACTTCGATGACATCGTGAGCCGCTATCACGGGCGCGCGGCGACCGCCGAGGAGATCGACGGCGCGATGCACGAGAGCCCCAGTGACGATCTGGCTGCGCCCTGCGGGCTTCTTCTCGTCGCCCACCAGGGCGATGCCGTTCTGGGGTGCGGTGGGCTTCGGCTGCTGCCAAGCGGCATCGGAGAGCTGACCCGGCTTCACGTGGCGGTCAAAGCTCGGCGCCGCGGTCTCGCTTCACGGCTCCTGCGCGAGCTGGGGCAGGCGGCGCGCGCGCATCGGCTGAGCAGTCTGCGCCTGGACACCCGGCACGATTTGACCGAGGCCCGACGGCTCTACGCTCGGCACGGATACCGGGCAGTGGCGCCCTTCAATCATGGCGTCTACGCCGAGCACTGGTTTGCCAAGCCTCTTGGCCCGATTGAACGCTCAGATGTCAAGGGACGCGTGACGCCAGAAACGCCTGCCCACCTGAGCGCACGCTCCCGTGCAGACGAGGCGTGAACTCGTTTTGAGCCTTCGGGTAATCAGCGTTGAATGACCGCGACGGATGAGCCGAGCAGAGCGATCAGCGACGCGGACGCGATCGCGAACTCGCTTGAGGATCCTGGCTGTTTCGCGGTGCTGTTCGATCGTCACTGCGACGCGATCTCGGGCTGTCTGAGCCGGCGCGCTGGTCAGGCCTTGGCCGACGAGCTCGCTGGTGAGACCTTCGTGCGCGCGTTCGCGGGACGGGCACGATATGACCTGACTCAGCTTGACGCTCGCCCGTGGCTGTGTATGGGATCGCGACGAACCTGTTGCGAAGGCACGCGCGGGCGGAGATGCGCCGGCGGCGGGCATACGCTCGCGCGGCCGAGCCCGACCGTACGGGCGGTGGCCTTGACGGCGCGGACGGGCGCGCTGACGCGGCGGTGCGCGGGCCGGCTGTCGCGGCGGCTCTTGCTCGCCTGCAGCCCGTGGATCGAGACGCGCTGCTGCTTTTGGCGCTGACCGATCTTGATTACGAGGGCATCGCGATCGCTACCGGGGTGCCGGTCGGCACGGTTCGCTCGCGGCTGCATCGCGCTCGGCGGCACATGCGCATCGAGCTCGAGCTCGAGCAGGTTCCCGCGCGTGCACACGCCACACCTGAAAGGAGCCGCTCATGACCATCGACGTCGATCTGGAGCTCGTACGCGGGCTCCATCCAGAAGGCCCCGGGATCTCCTCTCAGGCGCGCCCGCGCGCCCGGGCTGCACTGCTCGGGGAGATCGAAGGCGAAGTGGGGTCACGTCGGCAGCCGCTACAGAGACGATTCAGGCTGCCGCTGCTTCCCTCGCTCGGGCTGCCGCCCGGCGCCAGTCGTCGACGCGTGGCTCTGTCGGGCGCTGTTGTCGGGACGCTGGTCGCCGGGCTGCTGGCTGCGGGCGCGCTGCTGCCCGCCGGTGAAACCCGCGATAGCGAGCTGGGGGCGACGCCGGCATCGGCCGCGATCGTGCTCGACCGCGCCGCCAACACGGCGATGAGCCGAGCGGCTGTCTATCCAACCGCGCGCCAGTACGGGTATCTGAAGGTCGAAACAGGATCCACGTCATCCGCCGGGCAAACCAGCAACGCGGGACGCCAGATCTTCGGCGATCGGCGCATACACCCGGTGCAGCGCGAGCTTGGCGACGGTGGCGTCCCCGCCGGCGCACAGGATGATCCCGACGCCCTCGCGGTCGTCGCCGAGCCGGAGCTGCTCGTCGACTGCGTTCAGGTGGAAGTTCATAGCGACACGAACGCCGGCTGGAACTCACCGATCTTCAGCTCGATGATCACGAACCGCCGCAGGGAGTGGTGGTAGAAGAGCAGGTCGAGGAAGAACTCCTGATCACCGACGAGCAGCGCCCGCTCGCGCCAGTAGAACGCAAAGCCGCTGCCGAGCTCCAGCAGGAACTTCTGGATGTCGTTGATCAGCGCCTGCTCGAGTTCTCGCTCGCGGGCACCTTCGGCGAGCTCGAGGAGCTCGAAGATGTACGGATCCTTGACGGCCTTATTCACGGATCCGGCGCTGCAGGCGCTCGATCAGCTCGGCGTAGCTCGACGTCGTGACGACGGTTTCGACTTCGGCATTGCCGCGAGGGACGGGGTGGTCGGTCACAGCTTCACCTTACGTCGGACAGC
>OBLU010005031.1_pt1 | contig 11910 bp, 8 predicted proteins | sample 1518681 | NCBI WGS metagenome assembly OBLU01 (sample SAMEA3539304, study PRJEB22396) | soil metagenome | biome: tundra; feature: field; material: soil | place: USA | collected 2010-05 | depth 0.15 m | reverse complement strand
CGGCGCTCGCCACCGCCGGACCGCGGCCACCGCTCGCGTTGCGGGCTGCAACGAAATCCTCGTAGTCTTTGTCGCCGACGGTGTAGGGGCGAAGTGCGGCGCCGCCGAGCCAAAGGTCCCAATCCAAGGTTGCCGGGACAGGAGTCGGGGGCGGAGTCTTGGTCATTCCTTGGGGCCACGCTGCGCGCCTTGTCCAGGCATGGACTTCGCTTACGTCGCCGATCTCGCCGGACCAGAAGATCTCACAGGCGACCCGCGTCGCATCATGCGAGTACCCCTGGTTGCCCATCTGCGTCGCGACTGGGTACTTTTCGAGCGCCTGCGCCAGGATTCGAGCCTCCCATGCGGTCCTGGTCAGCGGTTTCTCAAGGTACACGTGCTTGCCCATCTGCATGCAGGCAAGGGCGCACGTGGCGTGCAGATGGTCCGGCGGCCCCACCACAACCGCATCGATGTCTTTGCCCGATTTGTCGAGCATCTGGCGGAAATCCTTGTATTTCGCGGCATTCGGAAACGCCGTGAAACCCTGCTGGCCGCGCTCCCAGTCGCAGTCGGCGAGCGCGACGACGTTCTCGGATCCCAGCGCCCACGCATACCTCAAATCGATGTATGGTTGGCTGCCCGCACCGATCGCAGCGAGGTTCAATTTCTCGTTGGGCGATTTGTAGCCCAGTTTTGTCAGGGAGGGCGTGCTGCTATATCCGCCCGAGGGCACTGCGCCTGCGAGCAGCGCCCCAAAAAAGAAATGCCGTCTCGAAAAATCATGTTTCGACATGCATGCTCCTTCCCTCGGTCTAATTCATAGAAACTTCGGTCGCCCTCCAGATCCACGCTGGCAGCGCGGTTGGAGACGCGCTTACGTCTACTCGTCAAACGGTCGCAATACTGCGCAAACACTGCTCTGAGTGGCCGCGCGGGTTTCTGTATATACAGCTTTTGCCGGGCAGAATTACATGCCCTCCGGTGAAACTATAGATCTAAGGGATGTTCGTGTCAAGAGAAGGTGCTTGGAGAAGGTGCTTGGAGAGCGTCATTTGCTATCGCTGTATTGTCAGGTTTCGAGTGCATATGGATCATCTTCGATTACACGAATATCATGTTTATTTTCACTATTTTACTAGAAATAGGCCGTCCCCTATGACACGATACCACGCTACCTTAAAGCGCTCAATCTCGAGATCTATACGCATATCAAGACTGACAACATTCAAGTAATATGCCAGTATTTTTTGTATTCTGTTATAGACACTATCGAAATCGATGCCTCAATCGAGATATACTGAGCGCAATCTCATGGATCCCAAGGCAGACGGGAAAATGTTCGACCGCAGGGATTTTCTCGTCGGCTCTTCGCTCGCCGCCGGAGCCGGTCTGATTTTTGGCGCAACCCCCATCTCCGCGGCCAGGCCCTCCTCCAACGAAGTGCGCGTGGCTCTGCTGGGCGCCGGAGCGCAAGGGCAGGTGCTCCTGGACGCCTGCCTGCAGATTCCCAACGTGCGCTTCGCGGCCGTGTGCGACATCTGGACCGAGTACAATCAGCACCGCGTTTCCCGACTGCTGAAAGACAGCGGGCATCCCAACAACGCCTACGTGGATTACCGCGAGATGCTCGACAAGGAAAAGGGCAACCTCGACGCGGTGCTGATCGCCACGCCGGATTTCTGGCACGCCGAACACGCCATCGCGTGCATGAATGCCGGCCTGCAGGTTTACTGCGAAAAGGAAATGTCCAACAACCTGGCGGACGCGCGCCGCATGGTGGAGACTTCCCGCCAGACCGGCAGGCTGCTGCAGATTGGCCACCAGCGCCGCAGCAATCCACGGTACCTGTTCTGCTATGAGAAATTGATCCACGAGGCTAAGCTGCTGGGCCGGATGACCGCCATCAACGGCCAGTGGAACCGCTCCAAGCGCGACTTTGCGACCATCCCCGAGCGGTACGCCATCAAGCCCGAGATCCTGGAGAAGTATGGATTCCGTTCCATGCAGCAGTTCCTCAACTGGCGCTGGTATCGCGGACTCGGCGGCGGCCCCATCGTGGACCTGGGGTCGCACCAGATCGATATTTTCAACTGGTTCCTGGATGCGCGCCCCCAAGGCGTCACCGCCAGCGGCGGCACCGACTACTTCAGCAAGGCCACGCACGAATGGTATGACACGGTGATGGCGGTCTATGATTACGCGACACCCGCCGGCACGGTGCGTGCCTTCTATCAGACCATCACCACCAATGGTTTTGGCGGCTACTTCGAGGTCTTCATGGGCGATCAAGGCACTCTAGAGATTTCAGAATCGGCCGGCCGCGGCAAGGTATATCGCGACGTCGCCAATGCGCCCGATTGGAAGGCGTTTGTGAAAGACGGGCTGTTGATCGAGCCCAAGGAAGCCGCTCAGCCTGCTCCGCCGGCCGGCGCGGTACTGGACATTCGCGAGACCCTTCCGCCGCCCAGTTACGGATTGCCCGTGGAGATGCGTAAGAAGTATCACCAGCCGCACCTGGAGAATTTCTTCGGTGCGGTGCGGGGAAGGAACAAACTCAACTGCCCGGCCGAAATCGGCTATGAGACCGCCGTGACGGTGCTCAAGGTCAACCAGGCGGTGGAAGCCTGCGCTCGATTGGAGTTCAAGCCCGCAGACTTCGAGGTCTGAGGATGAGAGCGCGCTCCCACACATCGGCAGCAGCCGCTGCGCTCATTCTGGCCGCCTGGCCGGCGCTCGCGCAGTCCGCGAAAAAAGCCCCGCCTCCCCAGCCGATGCTGGGTGACAACAGCGCGGGAAGCCGGGGACAGCCCGCCCATATCATCGCTTTGCGCGACCCCGAGGGAGACACCATCCAGCCCGAGGACCGGCGGCCATTGCCCTTTTCCACCCGCCAGACGTGCGGCGCCAATTGCCACGACGTTGCAGCCATCAGCCGCGGATGGCACTTCAACGCAGCTCTCGAAACGGCGCCTCCAGGCAGGAACGGACAACCGTGGTTCCTGGTGGATCGCGAAACCGCTACGCAGTTACCCTTGTCTTACCGGGCATGGCCGGGTACTTACCAGCCGTCTCAACTGGGGCTTAGTAACTGGGGGATGGCTCTCCGCTTCGGCGGGCGCATGCCTGGAGGCTTGCCCGAGGACCACCCCGGCGGCGCCGATCATCCGCGCTGGACCGTATCCGGCGGCCTCGAAGTGAACTGCCTCGCCTGTCACGATGCTTCGCCCGCTTACGATCAGGCGGAGTACGCCCGGCAAGCGGCGATGGAAAACTTCCGCTATGCGCCCGCCGCCTCGAGCTCGCTCGCCGTAGTTACGGGTTCGGCCAAAGCCATGCCGGATTTCTTCGACTATCTTCTGCCGTCTTCGGTGGAAGACTCCCTGCAGGATCAGATCCCCAAGGTGGAGTATGCGCGCCAGCGGTTTCTGCCCAACGGAAAAGTGGCGTTTGACATAGTCCGGGAAGTCAAAGTTACACGCTGTTACTACTGTCATACCAACATAGACGTGGAACAGACCGGGGCGCCCCGCTGGAGAGCCAGCGAGGATGTTCACCTGGCGCGCGGCATCACTTGCGTCCAGTGCCATAGGAATAACCTCGACCATATGATCACTCGGGGCTACGAAGGCGAGCCAGCGGCGGCCGGCGATCCCTTTGCCTCCGCTCTTTCCTGCCGCGGATGTCACATGGGTTCGGAATCCGCCGCGAATCAACCCGGCCGGATGGGCGCACCGTACCCGAAGCACGCCGGAATCCCTCCCATCCATTTTGATAAGTTGACCTGTACCGCCTGCCACTCCGGCCCTTGGCCCGCCGATAACACCCGCCGCATGAAAAGTGGTCTCTCGCACGGTTTGGGCGAGTTCAACGTCAATAAGTCGTCCGAGGTTCTACCGCACATCGAGTACCCGGTGTTCGCTCCGCAGCAGGATGGGAAGCTTGGCCCGCATCGCCTGATCTGGCCCGCTTTCTGGGGCAGGTTGCGGGCCGGGTCGGTCGCACCGCTCAATCCTGACGAGGTTCGGAACACTCTGCGAAAGGGAAAGCTGCTGAAGGATTTGGCGCCCGACGGCAGTTGGCCGCCGGTCGACGCGGAGTGGGTCGCACAGGTGCTGCGGTTATTGGATGAAGACGCGGGTACGGCCGGGCCGGCGGTGTATATTGCGGGCGGCAAACTGCACCGGCGGGATAGCGCCGGCCAGCTGGCGGCCGAAGGCCATCCGCAAGCACAACCCTATTTGTGGCCGTTGGCGCATGATGTGCGCCCTGCTTCGCAGTCTTTGGGTGTGCGCGGTTGCCAGGACTGCCACTCCGCCGGCGCGCCCTTTTTCCAAGGTAATGTGGCCGTCGATTCGCCGCTCGCGATGGACCGCGCCGTCCCATGGAAGATGTACCGGTTTGAGAAGAACCTGGACATCACTTACAACACGCGCCTCGCCGGGTTGTGGGTTTTTCGCTCCTGGTTGAAGACCGGGGGAATGCTGGCGGCCGTCCTGCTGCTTGTGCTTCTGTCCGCCTATATGTTGCCGGCGCTCGAACGCCTATCCGCCGGCGCGGCTGGTAACTGGCGCGCGCCGCTGGCCGATGAGGCGCCGCCGCCCGCATCCGGGTTCTTCCGCTGGTCGCGCATTGTCGTCAACGTCGCCGGTTTGGCGTGCTTCGCCGCCATCGCGGTCACCGGCTTCTACTCGTGGTTCGTGGAGAGCGCGCCCATGACCGGTTACCGGCTGATGGCGCATGTCGCCGCGGCACCCGTCTTTCTGGTCGCGGCGCTTGCGGTAGCGCTGTTCTGGGCGCATCGCAGCCGGTTCAACGCCGGTTCCGGGCAGGCGCGCGTCGTGCTGCTGCGCAAGTTTTTCTTTTGGACCGCAGCCGCGGTGTTAGTGCCCACGGTGGCCTCCATCCTGTTTGCCATGTATCCCGTGGCCGGCCCCGATCAGCAGCGGTATCTTTTCCTGATGCACCGCTGGTGCGCGCTGGGGTTTGCGGCCGCGGCGTTACTCTTCGGTCTTTGCGCACTGGCGGCCTCGACAAAGGAAGACGCGCCATGATGAACTTTCGAACCGGAGCCGTGTTCCTCGGCTTGGTCGTCTTCGCCGCTCGGTTTCCCTTTTCTCTGGTCGCCGTGCGCGGCGATGAAGCGGTGAAAGTTCAGAAGTTTGGAATCTTTCTGAAGCAAGGCCGTTATGAATGCTGCAATCAGAATCCTCGCGGCCCGGCTCTTTATTACTTACGCCTCATCTCCAGCTACCCGGGGCTTCGGTATGTTGATGCTATTTCAGTTAAACAAGGAGAGCACTATCATGACTCAGACTCGTTTTTCGCTGGCGGTATTAATTGGCATTACGCTGTCAGCCACAATACTGTTGTCTCAAACGGCAGACGCGCCCAAGTCCGAGGAGTATTTGCTCCTCGGAAGCCCCAACCGGGGCGCGGGTGAGCCGATTATTTTCGTGAATCCAAAAGACGCAAACAACATGATTGTTGTCGCCATGGCCACCCTGAACCGGTTGCCCGATGGGGAAGTGCCCATCATGCCACGCGGCACCCCGGCTGCAGGAGAATTGCGTGTCCGGGAACTTTCCACGCCTGATGGTTCCCGAACCGACATTGCGGTGACGCGCGACGGCGGCAAGACCTGGGAGTTCAGCGAGGACCATTTTCGTCAGGCGTTCAACAAGAACCGTTGCAGCGACTCCTTTGACGGAGCAGGACCGGATGGAACGCTCTACATGGGCTGCCTGGCCTACTTGAATCGCGGGAGTGCCGATTTCGACCAGGGATGGACGCCAGGCGGAGAGGCGAGAAACATGCATGGCGGTTCAGCGATTGCCTGGTCCACGGATAAGGGGAAAACATGGAGTTCCCCCGTATGGGTCCATCCAGACCATTCGCCCGCTCTCTATGCGCCGAACCTGAAACCGGTATTCGATCAGGCTTCCCCTTGGGACCGGCCATATTTCGTCGCGGATGCGAGAACCGGCACCATCTACGTCAGCGGAACTGGTCCCGCGTACACTGTGGATCCCGCCACGCTGCCGCCTCAAAAGATCGATGATACCCTCCCCAATAAGGGTTACACCGGCTACCCGCCCGCCTCCGTCTCCCGCAGCCGAACCTTCCTCCGCGCTTCTCACGATCAGGCCAGGACTTGGGGTGTGACCTACGCGATGGACTCCGATGAGTATCCGGGCGGCAGGGGAGGTTTCAGCGCGGCTTACGGCTACCTCGCGGTGGCCTATAACGCCACCAAGGTGCCGTCAAACTTGAATGCGCAGTGCCCCTGTACGGTTTTTGGCACCAGCAAAGACGATGGCAAGACGTTTGAATACCACCTTGTGCCGGCCCTGCCCGTGGCGTCTCCGGCGCAAGACGCGCCTGTCGCCGGGCGCGGGGGCCGGGGCGGCGGTGGCGGAGGCGGCGTTCTACTCGGGGCCGACCCGACCAAAGAGGGCCGCTATGCCATCGCGCGGTCGAGTGGCCAGACGATGATGGTCTCGTTGACCGAGGATGGCGGCAAAACGTGGTCGTCGCCCGTAGTCGCAGGCCAAGTACCAGCCGGTGCTAATTTCGGTCACCGCGCCATGAAGTATTCGGCCAAAGGGGATCTGGCCCTCATATGGAAAGCCCAATACCAGGACCGTAGTTTCGACGTTTGGTCATCCGCGTCGCGAGACGGCGGACGCACGTTTAAGACTGTTCGGGTCAGCCACGCAGTCTCGCCGCCGTACATTCTCGAGCGCGGAAACTTTCTGTTCGGCGACGATCTATCGTCGGTCGATGTGGACAGCGAATACGTTCACGTCGTGTGGGGCGATAATCGGGCCGGCTTTGAGGCTACCTGGTATGGGCGTATCCCGTTAAGCGCGTACTGATCGGTCCAGGAGAGCTTTGGAAGGGATCACCATAAGCGAGCAAAGATCAGCAATAAAATGTAAATGGTGACCGAGGCTGTGAATGCAATGCAGGCGATGATCATTAAGACAATAAACCGACTCCGACGTCTTTTTCGCTGTGAGAGCCAGTCTGCCTGCTCATCATGAGGGAAAGCGGGCAAATGCAAAGCCCTTTCGCGGCTCCGTGCGGCCTCCGGTTGGTCGGCCCGAGCTGCACGACAACTTTGGAGTAGACAAACCATCATAGGAGAATTCACATGACAAACTTGAAGCAATTCGCTATCTCCGCACTTGCGGCAATGATGACAACCCTCATTCTATCTGCGCAGACGCCTCAGCCTGGCGCTGCGCCGCAGGGACGTGGAGGCAGGGGGACGCCGGCGCCCGCTGTGCGGTCGCCCGAAGTGAACCCGGACCGGACCGTCACGTTTCGGTTACGGGCCCCGCAAGCCGCGGCGGTGGAACTTGTAGGCGAAGTGCTGCAAGGCAAGGGTCCGCAAGCCATGACGAAGGACAGCGATGGAGTCTGGAGCGTCACAATCGGGCCGCTCCCGCCGGAAATCTGGATCTATAACTTCCGCATTGATGGGGTTAGCCTTCCGGATCCTGCCAACATCAGCCAAATGCCACGCGCCGCGGGTACCGCGATCTCGAGTTTCGTCGAGGTCTCGGGCGACGCGCCCGCATTCTACGATACGCGTCCGGTGCCACACGGCGAAGTGCGCATGGTTCTCTATGAGTCGAAGGCCATGGGCGTGGACCGTTACATGTGGGTGTACACGCCGCCCGGTTACGATAAGTCCAACGCGAAGTATCCGGTGTTCTACCTGCTGCACGGCAATGGTGAAACGCAAAGCGGATGGGTGATGAATGGCCGCGCCAACATCATCCTGGACAACCTGATTGCCGATGGCAAGGCCGTGCCGATGGTGGTTGTCATGCCGCACGGCCATCCAATCCAGAGTGCTTCCGTGGGCCCATTCGCCGTGGTGCCACCGAAGGGCTCGCCCGGAATGGGAAACTTCACCTTATTCACCGAAGACCTACTGGGGCAGATCATTCCGACCATCGAGAAAGACTTCCGCGTTTATACGGACGCGGACCACAGAGCCATCGGCGGCCTATCCATGGGGGCCATGCAGAGCATCGCGATCGGACTTTCCCATCTGGAGTTGTTCCACTACGTTCTCGCGTACAGCGGAGGATTTGGCAGCCTGGGGACGGCGCCAGCCACAACGGATATCGAGACCCAATCCCCGTGGAAGGACTTGCTGGCCAATCCGGCGGAGACGAAGAAGAGGCTCCGGCTCCTGTTCCTTGGTTGTGGCCAGCAGGAGACCGGGTTGCTGGCACCTGGACAGCGGCTCGTGAAGCTCTTTAAGGAGAAGGGCATCAACGCAGAGTGGGCTGATTATCCCGGAGGCCACGTCTTCAGCGTGTGGCGCAATGATTTGAATACCAGCGCGCCGATGCTGTTCCATTCACGGTCGTACTCGAGGACAGGTACGGAAAGAAACCCTTGACAGCTTCCTGCTCGACTCCGGCCAACGTTCCGTTTGGCGGCGAATGCCGAGGCCTCTCAGGCAGCGAAGGTGGCGGCGGGTCTTTGTGTCACGTGAAAGGTTACAATGTCAACCTATACGGCATTTCGAGCGGTCGATCGAATGGGACGATGGGGTATGCTGGCAGCCGCAACGCTGACTGCGATTCCGCACCTGGCCTTCGCGCAGGCATCCGCGCCATCCCCGGCTGCCTGTGCGTCTCTTCTGCAATTGCAAGTGCCCGGCGTTGCCCTTACCGTCACCAAGGCGGAATGGTTTCCAGCGGGCACGCCTCCGGCCGGCCCTGGAGGCGGCGCGCTGGCAATCGGGCTGTCCCCTTACTGCCGCATCGATGCGATCATTGACCGTCGGACCGGTGTGGGCGGGGTGGCCTACGGAATTGGATTTGCCCTGGCGCTGCCCGAAACGTGGAACGATCGTTTTCTGTTTCAGGGTGGTGGTGGGCTGAACGGTTCCGTCCAGTTGCCGCTCGGCGCAACAGCGGCCGGTGGCGAACCCGGGCTTGCGAGGGGGTTCGCCGTGGTCAGCACCGACACGGGCCATCAGGGCCAGGGCGCATTCGATGCGAACTTCCGGCAGGACCAACAGGCGAGCTTCGATTTCATGTACGAGGCAGTCGGTCGAGTCGCAGAGGCGGCGAAGCGCATTATCGCGCAGTATTACGGCAAGCCAGCGGAGCATTCGTACTTCGCCGGATGCTCCACCGGAGGGCGCGAGGGAATGCTCATGGCCGAGCGCTACCCCGCGTATTTCGATGGAATCGTGGTGGGTGCGCCAGCGATGCGCACGAACTTCTCCGGCATCGGCGATCGCTGGGTCGCAGCGACGCTGAACGAGATTGCGCCGAAAAACGAGCAGGGATTGCCCGACACGCGCAACGCGCTCTCCGATAGCGATAAGAAGACGGTAATCAACGGCGTGCTGAACGCCTGTGACGCCGCCGACGGTCTGAAAGACGGCATGGTGTTCAATCTGCAGGGCTGCCACTTCGATCCAAGGACGCTGGTTTGCGGTGGCGACAAGGCGGAGGGATGCCTGTCCATAAGTCAGGCCGTGGCGCTCCAGAAAGCATTTGCAGGGCCGAAGGACTCGAAAGGGCGCCAGGTATATCCGGGATTTCCTTTCGATACGGGCATTGCAGCGATGCGAGGCATTACTGGTCTGCTATACGGTGGCCAAAGCCCTATCGGCCCGCCGTACACCGACATCGGACTCGATGTCGACACCGCCGTCGAAAAGGCGCTGTCGGATCCGGCCGCGACCCTGGCAGAGACTTGGAGTTGGACGAACCTCAACACGTTCTCGGGCCACGGCGGAAGGCTGATCTTCTTCCATGGTCTCAGCGACCCGTGGTTCTCGCCGCTCGATACCGTCGACTACTACGAACGCATGACCAAAGCGAACGGCGGCCCCGAAAAGGTTCGCAACTGGAGCCGTCTTTTCCTTTCACCGGGAATGGGACACTGCGGAGGAGGGACGGCGGCACTCGATTCTTTCGATGCCCTGTCTGCAATTGTCCGTTGGGTGGAACAGGACGTTGCTCCTGACAGCCTCACCGCTACTGGGCGCGCGTTTCCCGGCCGCAGCCGCCCGCTGTGCGCGTACCCATTGCACGCGCACTACAAAGGCAACGGCAATCCTGAAGACGCCGCCAATTTCGAGTGTCGCCAATAGCCGTTTCCGGCTTCCAATGCCGCTGGCGCGAATCCGGAAGCTCTCGGTCCACAGAGCTCCCACGGGCAGCATTTGCAAGTTGGGTACTTATCCTCGTGATTCAAGTTGACGGCGTCGGTGATTCCGGTTTACACGTATCCAAACTGAGCTAACCTCTCCATCCGGATCGAAATCCAGTTAACGACCCCTGTCAGCGATAACCGTGTCTACGCTTACAACCAACCGCATCTGTATCATCTGGCACATCTCGATGAGCAATTCCCGCGGTACGCCGCGGTGCTTACGGATATGAATACGGCGCGCATCTTCGTCTTCGGCCTTGACCAAGTCATCGTCGCGGAAAAGGTCAAAGGCAAGAAAGTTCATCGGGTTAAGGTCGGTGGATGGTCGCAGGCCCGATACCAGCGGCGTGTCGGGAACGCGCACCTGGAGCACGCCAAAGAGGTCATTGAACGCCTGGCTCAGATCGTCCGGGAAGACAAAATAAGTCATATCATCCTTGCCGGCGATTCGGTTGTGATTCCGCTCCTTCAAGAACAACTGCCTCAGGAAATGGTCCCCATGGTGGAGGTGATGAAACTCGATATTCATGCTTCCGAGCAGGACGTCCTGACAGGCACTCTCGCAAAGCTACAAGAGCAAGAAGCCAGGACTGCCGCGGAAAAGGTGGACCGCCTGATGCGCCAATATCGTGGTCGCGGATTGGCCGTAGTAGGGTTGCAGGAGACGCTCGAAGCCCTGGCCAACGGACAAATCGAAGAACTGCTCATCAGCGGCGCGCTTGAGGAGAGCCACCCCAGACGGAGGAAGTGCGAGCCATCCTCGTGCCGGAGATCCCGATTCAGGGGGAGGAACCAAGAGCGAAGAACCGCGCCAAGCGTCCCTGCCCGATCTGCTGGTGACGAAAGCCAAGCAAACCGGCGCAATCGTGACGTTTATTGAGGATGCGGCTTTGCTCGAATCCGTCGGCGGTGTCGCTGCGTTCCTGCGATGGCGTGGGTAAATTGGCACTTGGAGTGCTCATCAAGGAGAATGTCCAAGATCACTGAAGCTAGCCGCGATCATATCGCCGATGAAAACTTCGCTTTCCCCAAGGAACGTAAAGAACCCATCCATGACGCTGCTCACGTGCGCAACGCAATCGCCCGCTTCAAACAGGTGGAAGGGGTGACCGACTCTGAACGCGACGCCGCCTGGAAACGCATCAAATCCGCTGCGAAGAAGCACAAAGTAGAGTTAAATGAGCAACACTGGCGCGAACTGAGTTAACCTCCCAGCGTGCGGCCCGGCACCGAGGCTCACTGGACCAGGTGCCCTGGAGAGCGGGTGGCGTGAAAGAGAGGGGACCAGGTGGGCGAGGACACGTGCTTGGCCGGAGACCAAGGTCCATCCGTGCGCAAGCCGAAGCGGACTTCGCGTCGAGGCCATGCCATCTCCTCTCAGCCGCCTCGCCTCATGTCACGGAACGATTCCAGGCTCCATTCCCCTTCAGGCACAGATGAGCAGCGCCGAAGAATGTACACATTGCCGTCGTTCGCTCTGACCTTGAAAAAGATGTTCTGTGGCCCGTACCACTGGTCCAGCAGTTCTTCCACGCAGTAATCCTGACCATCCAGTCGGAAACGAACCGGACGCTCATCCCCTTTGTAGCCGGAATAGCAGACTACCTCGACCTTCATCTCGTCATCCCGCTGATCCTCGACACACTTCCGTCTCGCTCGATTCCACTACATCGAGTGCGAACGCCCGGACCGATTCGGCGCCTCTTGATCACCTCGAACAGGTCCACGACGCGA
>OBLU010005030.1_pt1 | contig 11910 bp, 12 predicted proteins | sample 1518681 | NCBI WGS metagenome assembly OBLU01 (sample SAMEA3539304, study PRJEB22396) | soil metagenome | biome: tundra; feature: field; material: soil | place: USA | collected 2010-05 | depth 0.15 m | reverse complement strand
AGTTACGCTGTACCAGCTAGTTGTACGACCCACATCGGACCCCCTCCATACCCCCTCCATTCCCCCACCGTTCCCCCACCGTCTGGGGTCGCCAGCAGGGAAGAGAATTCCCAATCCTGAGAAACGTGTCGGTGCAGGACTCTGTCCACGATCTACCATATACTATGGGTCGCAACCGGGTGTCCGCCTGCTCCCTTCCGCCGTAAGCGGCCAAGAAACCTAAGCAGGCTTCTGCCCCAGCCTCCGGTTTGGGCACCGTACCTGCTGCGCAAGTCGCTGACCTGCCCCGCTGCCGGATCAAGGCAGGACCTTGCAACGCAGGGCTTGACTCTTATTCCGGCTTCGAACAATGTTAAATTATCAGCGTGTCACATATTGCATAATGAAACGGTCCGCCGCATCCAAATATAGTAATTGGCCTCCTCGAAACCCCTTTCGCGGCGCCTTCACCCTCATCGAACTGCTCGTCGTCATCGCCATCATCGCCATCCTGGCCGCCCTCCTGCTGCCCGCCCTGGCCAAAGCTAAAATGAAGGCGCAACGCATTTACTGCATCAACAACCTCAAACAGTTCGCGATCTGCTGTAAACTGTATATTGACGATAATAACGGCTGGATAGCTTCATCGTATCCCACCTACAACAACTTCAAGTACGCCTGGTGCGGAGGCAATGCGGCAACGGGCGGAGCGGCTTCCCCCTACGCTTATGGCGGAGCCGACCCGGCCGGAATCCAGAGTGGAACTCTTTGGCCCTATACCAAAGCGCTGGGTATCTATCACTGTCCCGCCGACCTCCGCATTGCCGACCCTAATCAGCCATTCCCGGGGCAGCCAATTTTACGCAGTATTTCGATGAATTCCTTCATGGCCGGCACCAGTCTTGGCGCGGCCTCGACCTGGGTGGCAACCAATCCGGGAGGCCCGCAGGATCCACTCTGGCCTGTCTATACCAAAGATACCCAAATGAAGCTGCCATCGCAGACCTGGCTGGTGGCGGATGAAGATCAGGCCAGCATTAACGATTGCATGTTGCTGATGGATGTGTCGGGAAGTTATCGATTCGCCGATCTGCCCTCCCGCGCTCACGGGAACGCCTATGGGCTTAATTTTAATGACGGCCATGCCGAAATATATAAATTCATCGACGCGGCCAGCATAAACTGGAAGGTGACCGATTCTTATCCGAAAGGCGGGCTCCGTGACTGGCAGAAGCTTCGGGATGTCACCACCCATTCGTCGCTATAGGGAGATTCATGAGATCGTGGACATTCTTATTGGGGATGGCGCTGGCAGCCTGCCTGTTCGCCGGTTGTTCCAAGCACGCCTCGCAGGAGGCGGCGGCTCCGAAGATCGTGCCCCTGGGGACTGTAGAGCTGTCTCCCGGCCAGCCAAGCCGTCAGGATTTAGGCGATGGCGCGGTGTGTGTCATCACGGCTACATCGCTGGGTCCGGATAACCTTGAGATCGTTGTTGTTCTTGAGAAGTCTGGCAAGCAGGTCAGCTCTACGCGGATAGCGCCGGCAACCGCCGACCGTCCCCTGGACCTCACGCTCGGAGCTTTTCGTGTTGGGCTCACGCCGCACATGAAGTGAGGACGCCTGAACCCCGCTCGCCCGGATAGTTCATACTTCGCACGATTCGCCAACAAGATGTAGCCGCTGACGGCAGTCGGCGCATTCTTCCCGCACTGAAGATGTTGTTATCCAGGGAGGCGCCGGCTTGGCGCAGGAACAGGGTCAAGGGATCCCAGTGTTTGAATATGTAGCTGAAGGCCTGGCCCAGCCCGGAGTTAGCTTAACTTTCTTTTCACTCCAACAGGCAGTTAAGCTAAGCGCTGAGACAGGTGTCTTTTCGGTCGTTGGGCACGCGCAGGGGCCTGAGCATAGGCCGGGCTGTCCAGGCGGCTGGAAGGTTCACCGGATTTCAACTCCTCAGTCAGGTCCGCGACGCTGCGCAGTACCCGCGTGGGCTGATACACATACTCGGCCAGTTGCTCGAGGGTGGTTGAACCGGTCAGCACAAGATAAGCCTGCAGGCCTGACTCGATTGCGCCGCGGATGTCGGTCTCCATTGTGTCGCCAATGACGACGGTTTGCTCCGGCAGAACGCCGCCGCTGAGGTCGGCCAGCTTGCGGCGCGCCCGGTGAAACATGTAACCGTTGGGTTTGCCGAGGTAATAGGCGCGCCGGCCAGTGCTCGCCTCCAGGAATGCGGCAGTGGCCCCGGCACCGGGCCGGGTATCGCCGTGGGAAACCGGACACCAGTTGTCCGGGTTGGTCGCCAGCAACCGGGCGCCGCGCTCGATGCACGTGTGCGCTTTGGCGAGCTTCTCGAGCGAGGCGGCGCCTTCCCCGACGACCACGTAGCTGGGAGCGATACCGTCATTGGCGATCTTGCGCTCGTGCAGCGCGTTCAGCAGCCCACCCTCGCCAATGACGAACACGGTGCAGGCCGGATGCGTCTCGCTCAGAAAATCCGCGGTGTTAAGGGCCGAGGTGTAGAAGTGCCGCGCGGAGAGCCCGGGTATGCCTAGGTGACCTAGCCGGACCGAAAGGTCTTCCGGTGTGGGAGCGGAGTTGTTGGTCAGGAAGATGAACGGCGAGCCGCTCTCAATGAGCGCTTCGATGAACTCCCTGACTCCCGGGAGAAGCTGGTTTTCCCGGTACAATACACCATCCATGTCGATTAAATAGCCCGTCTTCATCGTGCGCCAAGGTTCTGTGCACCAGCATGGCAGGGTGATTAATAGCTCGCGGCAAGCGCTCGACCGGAGTGGCGGCCATCCTGGGCGGGCTCAGGCTTCTCCGCTCTTGGGCGGCCATTGATTTCGCGCGGCACCAGGCGCAGGGCGCGGCGGTAAATATCGGGTCGGAAGACGCCTTTGAGGCCGGCAGGCCTGGACGCCCACCGCAGGAACTCATAGAGCCGTCCGATCAGCCAGGCCGCTTTGGCCGCGCTCGGCTCGGTGGCCCGGGCGCGGTAAAAGATATTCGGGCCGTGGAGCGCGTGGACCTGGCTGTCCTCGGCGCCGAAGGGTCCCACCAGGCCCGGTTCGAGGCAGCCCGCCGGCGCGTTGACAAAGCGGGGCTGAGCGAGCAGTTCACAGAGGTGCGGGCGGTTTTCCGGCTGGTCGCACAGGTAGCAGGCTTCGACGAGAGCGGCGATCAACCGCTCATGTTCCTCGGCTCGTTCGTCCGCAAAGTCAGTGCGGGCCATCAGCACTTTTTCCGGGTGCAGCGGGGCAAGCTGGGCGCTGGTCGCCACGCACTCGCCCACCCCAGCCTCCGCCGCGATGGTGCCCCAGGGCTCGCCGCCGCAGTAGCCGTCCAGGTAGCCCAGTTTGAGCAGCGGGAACATTTGCTCGGTGGGCGCCGACTCGATTCGCACCGCGTGATGCGGGATATTCGCCAGCTTCAGCCAATGGCACAGCAGAAAGTATTGCGGAGACAGGGGACAGGCTACGCCGAAGGTGTAGGTCCTCCGGCTCCGGTCCTGGCGCGCATGGGCGCCCATGGTTTCGGCGTCGCGCACGCCGGCACGCGCAAGCGCACGACTGACCGTGATCGTATTGCCTTGCTGACTCAGGACGAGGCCCGTCACGGCACTGCACTTCTCTGGAGTCAACCCCAAGTTCATCAGGAAGGGCAGCGACGCCGGCACGTGGGCGGCATCGAGCAAGCCCTGGCTGAACTTATTGTGGATGTGCCGCCAACTGGCTTCGCTCTGGATCTCCACCGTCAAACCATAACGGCTGAACAAACCAAATTCCTGGGCAACGACTATCGGTGCGCAGTCGGTTTCCGGCAGAAACCCGACCCGCAGCGGTTTGCGGCCCTTCACCACGCTGAACACGGTGGTGGTGCGCTGACCCACTAGCTTGCGATTACACTTCATGCGTTCTGAGCAGACCCAAAGCAGCCACGGGGCCAACCCTCCGGCACACAGATTAGACCCCCTTGAAAGTAGTCATTCGGTGGGTTTTGGCCCCGATTTACCGGCCTGTTTGGCTAGTTTGTGCGGTATTCCCGTGGGGAGCCTCCGCACACCACAGCGTGCAAGTGGTGCGCAATTCTATCCTCCATGAATGAATCTCCGCACTAACCTGCCTCACCTTGGTTTGCCCTTCAAAGGCTAGAACGCCGCTTGAGACCGCCGTGAAGCCACCTCGGCTTTGCAGGGTTGGGGGTTCCTTGTTCCGCCGGCGGCCTCCACGACTCTCATCTTTGGACGGAATCCCTTGTGCGGCCCTTGGCCCTGGCGTGGCCCAAGCGGGAGCATGGCGTGTTGTAAGCGTGATGCTGGCGTGTGGTAAGGGTGATGTAATCGTGATGTTACGAAGGATCTTCGATGGTTCTTCGATGGTTCTTCGATGGTTCTTCGAAGGATTTCGGGGGTTTTTGCCTCTTCTCCTCGAATCTCTGCTGCCCGCCCACCCACCGTGCCATGCCCCGTTTCTGCATTCTGCATTCCTCCTTGTACCCTAATAGACACTGCCGCTCCCCAAAGGTTACACCCTTTTTGCGGCGCAGATACCGCCCCCCGCCGCCCCGGAGCCGGCAACTAAATCCGCTTCCCAGCCAGGCACAAACTTCCCGGATGAACCGAAACTTGGCAGCCCTCCGGTGTCTCCACCGAACCCCACCCTGCTTTTGACCGCACTGGTTTGGCCGTTATTCAAACGAATCGCATTTTCCAAGGAATCCCCTCCCGCCTGCTGTCGCCCGCCCTTGCCGGACACTCTTTCGCTTTTTGTCTTCTGCATTCTGTTTTCCCCCCTTCTACTGTCCGTCACCCTCGCCGGCCCATGCCAGGTACCTGATATACCGTGGTGAGAGGCATCGAGGCGCCTTGTGCAGTGACTCCGCCCCGCCAGAGATGGTCGCCCAACAATTGAAACAAAAATGCTGCTCGCGCCACCAACCTGCTTTTGGCAGACTTTGTCACGGATGTCGCATCAACCAGACAACATCTCGGCGGGCACCCAAGCCGTTGCTCTTGTCGAGACTTGCGAGTCGACCAAATCGTTGGTGCATCCCCGCAGTACGGTTGGCCTTGACGGGAGGATGAACTAAACTGGCTATGTCATTCGAGAATCTGCGCAACGCGCTAGTGAAAATGCCCTCTACCGGACCCGATGGCTTCGAGGGGCTAGCCGCCCTTTTGCTGTCCGCATTAACAGCTGACGTATTTTATGTCGCTCGGTCTGGAGACCAACCAGCAGACGCGCTTTCGGCAGCCGGCGACGTCGCGATGCAGGGAAAGCGCTATGACAGGACCCCGCTCGATGAAACTGATTTTGAAGGCGACTTCCACAAAGCATGCCGACTTTGTCCGAAGCTCGATTGTTATGTGCTTGCCGCAACGAGAGCCACAGCGCAGCTCAATTCTCTCGCCCGGGAATTGGAGAACCGCACGGGGATAGACGTAATATTGCTTCAATTTGACGCTCCCGAGTCTGAACTCCCGGCGCTGTGCGTAACATTTTGGGACCGCATCAAGAGTTTTCCAAAACTCTCAGAACTCTGTTCAGACTTCGCGGCATGGGCGGCAGGTGAAGCACAGCGGCCCGAGCTAATCGGCACAATCGAGCGAATGCGAGGTGCGCTGACCAAGTCTGTCCCGTTGGCCGCGACCGTCCAACGCAAACTGAAGTCGTATCTGCATGGGCGATTCGGTATCGATGCATCGTCCAGTCGGCCATCCCGCTTTCGGATTGAGTTACCAGTGGCCGTGTTGCGTTGTGGGCCGGAGCAGCAACTTGATGATTGGTGGAAACAGGGAAAAACAAAAGCGGCGGTGGTGGGCGGTGAGGAAGGCATGGGTAAGTCATGGGCGGTCTCGGCGTTCTGCTACCATTTGATCCAACATTCGGCAGCTCTAATCCTGTGGCTTGATAGCGCAGATTGGTCCGGGCTTCCAAATCTCGAAGGTGTGCTGGACGCGGGCTTAATGCAGGCCGGCCTCAGCGACCCGGAGCTTCGCAAGCGTTTGGTGAGAAAGGCGATGGATCGCTGGCCAGACAAGCTATTGATTGTTTTGGATGGCGTGAACGAACGCGCAGCACGAGATACCGCGCAACGTTTGTTAGTTCAACTTCACGCTGCAGAGGTTGCCCCGTGCCGACTTCTCTTCACGACACGACCAATTCCATGGAAGTCTGACGAACGCTCGCTTTGGAAATCGGTTACTCCAATCCCGGTCGGACCGTTTACAGAGGAGGAACTGAAGGAAGCGCTCGCCAGGCTGCCGGTCCCAATACCGCGTAATGAGTTACCGAACGGCCTGGTCGAGGTTGCAAAGGTACCTCGCTACTTTCGACGAGCTACCGAATTGCGCGAGCGGTTCAGCTCACTTGCGAACGTTACAAAAGAGATGGTGCTGTGGGCTGAATTACTCGCGAAAGTAGAAGCTGGCGATCCGCAGGTCACGACGCAGATCGGTTGGACTTCGCCGGCGGATGTGAAACGCGCGCTGCTCAAGCTCGCATCGGCAGCACGCGCGATACAGACAAACGCTCAAGCAGCGACCGACAGCTATTGTTTGTTACAGACCTCCTTTGGAGACAAGTTCGAGCAGATTCGATCCGATTTGGCTGAACAACGGATCGTCCTTGAACCAACCAGCGAGAATCCTGCCCCCAGTCCCGAGCATCTTGTCTTGGGATTTGCTCTCCATCTCGGATCGGTCGCCGCAATGCACCCTTCTGATTCCGTGAGCGATTTAGCGGACCGATTGCGCAAAGAACTTGAGCCGGTGCTCGCTCAAGACCAGTTGACGGAAGCTTTGTTCGTTGCACTCCAATTGTCGGCGTTCCCAAACTCGGAGGGGCACACGCTTTCGTCATACGCGAGAAGCGCTCTCCTTTTGGCTTGGGCTTCAAGCCAAAATTCCTGGGTCGAGGCACCGCGGCTAACGTTTTGGGCGAACCAGGACTTGATGGCCTACCTGGACTTTGTCGAAGAAGTCTTCGTCGAACCGGTTTCTGATGGCTGGTCAAGCGTAATAATTGCACCCCTGATGGAGGTCTGGTGCGCTTTGGCATTGGAAATATCCCCGCTTCACACTCGACTGCGTCGTTGGCTAAAGCTGGTCTGGAAATCCCACGACTTTACAGCCTCTTCGGAGCTGACAGTAGATGGCCACGACCTGCCGACAGCGCGTAGCCAAAGTCAGCTTGCATTGAGCTTTGTCGCACTCGCTGTTCTAAGCGAGAGGGCAGACGTTTCGTTTCTGCCGGACTTGGCGATCGCGTGGGCAACCCACAACGTGTCGACGCAACGACACAGTTGGCCAAAGCAGCCCAACGGTGATGTCGTGGAGTCGGATGATTTCGGCTGCAAGGACATGACATACAACTTGGGAGCCTTGCTGCGGTGGCGTTACACAGAAATGTGCAAACCCAACATAGAATTGCTTCGTGCCCCACATGACACAGATAAGCTGATGCTAAAGGGGCTCGAGTACATCAGCCAGGCTTTCGATCGATTTGGTTGGGTTCGCAGCTCAATTCACGAAGCACTGCTCCGCGAGAAGAAACCGTTTTTTCCGGCGGCACGTCACGAATGCCAAAACCGGGTGTTTGGCTGTCCCGAACTCGCGGCGCGCGACGATCTGCCTGACTTGTGTGCGAACGACCAAGAAGTAATCGCCGAGAAAGTGGAGCATGTCTTTTCATCAAAGGAATTACACAGCGGCTTCTCGATGACCCATGAAGACTTGGAACTGGAATATCATTTGTCCTGGTTCGCTAAATACAGGCCAGACAAGTTGGTGCAACTAGGTACTCGCTTCCGTCTTGCCTGCCTGGACCGGTGCGAAGTCGCCCCATCACTCAACTTTACAAATCGCCTCCCATTTTCAGCCTCGGTGGTGGCATCCAGCGACCTGCTGGCGAAAGCAAAAGCCTGCGCCGAACGAGAATACACTGGCGTGGTGCAGCGGTTTTACTGGTCCCTGCTGCAACTTCACATTCTGGCTCTCACTTGCCTTGGAGAAAGAGAGCTGAAGGATTGGCTTATCTTCGCTTCCGAACGGAAGCCGCTACGGCGGGAAATTCACATGTATCCCATTCGGATACTCTGTCCCCTCACGTTGCCAAATGCGCTCGCAAGCTTTGCTCGGGAGCAGGCCAAACGATGTTGTGACGAACCCGAGGATGTGTCGGACGCCAGCGAATCCGAATTCGATTTTTGGGCATACATCGGTGGTCTGGCAGGCGAGCCAGACTTAGCATTCAATGCTTGGGCGGGTGAGCAGATCAAACTGCGACAGCCTACGGGCAACCGTCGATATTACTGGTTGCTCCTGTGGTTCCGTAGCATTCCTCAACCTGTTCTTCAAGAAGCGGTGTCCATTGGCTCAGTTATGGGATTTCTCGCGGATGAAGGACTGTGGGCGTTGACCTCAGCGGGACGCTGCGTCTACGACTGGGACAAATTCCCTGTTGATTTCAACTCCCTTGCGGACCTCCTCCCCATTGACGATCTCGGAACGGTGCTCGTAAATGCTGATCGCAGGGCGGATCTCGCAAAGTGGGGGCACCAGATCTTCAACAAAGCCCTCGAGCTTGTTGGCAAACCTCCATTTGAGAGGAGCTTTTGGGGGACAACAATCCTTACCGTGGGCGATTCAGGCGAAATCAGCGGTTCGAGTTGTGATCGTGAGGAAGGCCCTGGGAACGCCTTGTCAGAGGGGTTGAGGCCCAAGTTGCAGGATCAATTCGCCATGTTGCATAACCCAATCCCACGTGAAGAGTTCAATCGACGGGCGAACGAGGGAATTCGCATTTGGCGAGATGATCAAGCTCGGCTGAAGACTGTGGAACGCGGTGCCTTTAACAGATTTGAGGCCAGGCATGCGCTACGAGCCTGGCGGGACCAACACCCGGACCAGTTTCGCAAATACGCCTCAGAGTTGCTTACCCAAGTGGTGTCGCAGCCGGGCAAAGCGTTTCACATCGGCGGGTTTATTGGTTGTGTAATCGACGCCTTGGTTTCACTTGAGCCAGATCTCGCGAAAAAAACGGATGCGGCCCTTCGGGACAGTTCGCTGCGCGTAAATGTTATCAACGACTACGGCGTCTCCACATTCACGGCTGCATTCTGGCGCGCTGCCGGCGACGGAAACATTCGCTGTCAGGAAGTCTGCGGGCGCTTTGTCCAAGAGTGCTCAACTGATGAAGAGCTGATGTATCATGCTATTACAGCTCAAGCAGAAGGCGCACGAGAGGATTTGTTGTCCATTTGCCGCCGCCTCTTAGGCGCTCCTCTTGCGAAAGACCGGTGTCTGGTGGTGTCGCTATTGGCGTGGGTTCCGGGCCAAGGTGAGATCAAGCAACTTGAGCAACTCATCACCGATGATCCGAGTGGTTGGGTGCAGAAGCACGCGGAGTGGGCGGTAGAATGTGCGAAGGAGGAGGCGTCTGTTCGCCGGCACTACGAGCGGACGCTCAAGGAAGCGGACCGGAATTTAGTCCAAGCGCGTCTCTTAGTTTTGCTGCCGGCGCTCACACCATCAGCGCATTGGTGGCATCGCGATCTTGAATCAAAGAGCGAGGTCTTTGACACGGCCCCTCGTGATGTCCAGGCCGCTCTGGCTTTCTTCTGGTACGATACACAGAGTGAATGCAAAAAGACGCCGAAACCTTTCGGCCGAACCTTGAGTGAGTATCTTCGTGGCGAGCGGATTCACGATCTTCGCAGCCCAAAACCGCGGCTCATGGACGCGCGCACGCACGCCGTCTGACCGGCGCCTCCAACCGGGCAGTAGAATATGACCGGAGCCTTAACTCTACGCTCGCGATGTTGAATTGTTCCAAGAACTTCAGCGGCGGCTTTCGCCCCCTGGAGACCCTGTTGCGCGGGTGCCGGGGTGCGGGCTGGGCAGTGATTGTGTTCAGCGAGGTCTTCGCCCTGGCGGCAGCAGAATCGAGCTGGCCCGGCCCGGCGGTTCCCGTGGTGACCAACGTCGTGCAGTTGCGCTGGCTGGCCTCGCGGCAGGAAGCGGTCGGTTGCGCCGTCCATCTCGAGGGCGTCGTGCTGTGGGTCGGCCCGGCCCAGGACGAGTTGATTTTGCAGGATGACTCCGGGGCAACGTGAGTGGATTTGCGCGGCCAGTCGCATCGCGGCCCATTACTCTGCGGGTCTCTACACGCTGCACCCGCTGTCCATCAAGCTCGCTGGCGGCAACGCCACCCTGACCTGGCCCACCGGCACTCTCCAGCAGGCCGACTTCGCCGCCAGCCCCTACACCGATGTCGCCACCGGCAGCACTTACACCGTTTCCGCCGGCCTGGCCAAGAAATTCTACCGGGTTAGATTCTGAGGCTGATCGCCCGGGCGCGAACACACAGAAACTGCTGGAGGCCGGGGCCATCCCGGCCTCTAGCCTGAAGTGAAGTGCTCGGGAGTCATTCGCTTCCGGCGCCCTGAAGCCCGAGCTTGCCCTTTGCCCGCGCGCGGGCATAGTAAACCACCGCCGGGACATGGCGCGCCGAATGCGCAAACTGATGTCCCGGGAAAACTCAGTTGATTAGGGCAGCGCCCGTAGCTCAGTTGGATAGAGCATCTGCCTTCTAAGCAGGATGTCGTGGGTTCGAGTCCCACCGGGCGCGCCAAAATCCCCAATAAATACAGGGGTTTTGAAGCTTTTCACCCACCCACAGGCAACCCGCGTTAGTCCGATTCTTAGTCCAGCTCGCAGCGCGGGGACCTGTGATTTGTTATGCCACGATCGACACGAGCATAAATATTAAAGCAGAGGTTCCTGAAGCAAACGGATCGGACTCGACTCCCCACTGGGGTACCCGGCCACCGCTTTTGGCGTTTGCAAGCTCATCAAGCAGGTCCATCGCAAGGGCTTCCCTCCGCTGAGGCTTTGCCTCGCGTGAGGCCGCGCGTGTAAGGTGAGAGACCTATAATCTGTTATGCAACGATGAACGCGAGCATAACATGAAAAGCGACGTCCTTAAAACCGCCGGATCGGATTTCACACCACTATTCGAGCACATCGAGGCCGGGATCTACCGATACACGCTCAACGGCAATTACTACGAACGGCCCACCCTCAATGGAAAGCGCACTTGGCGCTCGCTGAAAACCAAGAACCTGAAATCTGCTCGCAAAAAACTCCGTAGGCGCCGTTCTGGTATTGCCAGAGCCCCTCGCGTTGAACCGGAGGTTTTTCCTCGCGTTGACTCGGAACTCGCCATCGTCGGCGATGTGATCCATCGCTACCAGAAGGACGGCTATCTGGACAAGGACCTGAATCAGCGGCCCGAGGGCACCCGTCGTGATGAGGAACGTCATTGCACAATTCTCATCAAGTTTTGGAAGAACCTTGAAATCAGCGCGGCCACTGAGGCTGCGTGCGACAGCTACCATGATTGGCGCATTTCCCGTGTTCAGCAAGGCACCGGTAATCGCGCCATCGATCGTGAATTGAATACCCTCAACAACGCGTTCCGCTACGCGAAGCGCCGGGGGGGTGATCGGCGTCAATCCCCTGGCAGACCGGCCCAGATATCAATCGTCCAAATCAGTGCGGCATTGCCGCGAGTTTATGCCTGGGAGCGCCGATGAACTGCACGCCTGCGCCGGTCTATTGATGGAGCACCCTCGCTCTATAGTACTCGGCTTCCAGCAACTCTTTGAAGCCATGACCGGCCTGCGCACCTGTGAAGTGCTCAAATGGCGGACTGATGCTGGCCCGGACGACCCCGGGTATGTCACGCCAGACGGTAAGAGCCTGCGGGTGTGGCGCTGCAAAGGGCAACACGCAGTTAATCCGTTCGTCAAGGTTCACGACGGCCTCGCCGCGCTGCTTATCGCCCATCGCAAGTGGAAGGAGGAGTGCTGCCAGGAATCGCCGTGGTATTTTCCCAGCCCGCGGGGAACTGAAGGCAATGTGGG
>OBLU010005029.1_pt1 | contig 11914 bp, 4 predicted proteins | sample 1518681 | NCBI WGS metagenome assembly OBLU01 (sample SAMEA3539304, study PRJEB22396) | soil metagenome | biome: tundra; feature: field; material: soil | place: USA | collected 2010-05 | depth 0.15 m | reverse complement strand
ACTTTCAGCTCACTGTCCTTATTGCGCTATTCGTTGGCGGGATGGCCGCCTTCCTGTTGTCCTTCGTCTGTATCGGCTTCTTGCTGATTCCGGTCGTTATCGGCATCGCCTTGTGCGGGCTCATCTTCGCGATCATCGCCGGGATCAAAGCAAACAACGGAGAGGCTTATCGCTATCCGTGGAGTCTGACCCTGGTCACATAGCGCTGTCCCTGGCCGTGCATAAATGGGTCAGAATGGAGTGTTTTCACAAACTACCTCCTGGCCTCCCAAATCCCAGCCCCGCTCCACCAGCTTCTCAAACGCCTGCCCGAGCGTTTCCAGAAACAGCCGCCGATCATTGTCACTCTGGAAAATGTCCTGCCGCCAGTCAACCCGGTCCATGACGTGGTAGATGGCGCCGGATACTCCACTCGCATCGTGCGCGGCATGCACGCAAGATCACAATCCCCCCGCAACGTCAAGGGCCAACAACGAGCGAGAATCAACCTCCGGTTTGGCCCCTTTCTTATGGCAGTATCATTGACTGACACGGTTACGGGCCTTCTTTAGGAAGGAGATGGTGGTGTGGCCCGCCACCGTTTGCTGAATACACAGGTGGAACGTGCGAAACCGGGTGTATAGCATGGTTTCCTTGATGGGCGTAACCTTATATATCGTTTCGTCCTTAACATCGGTGGCGCTACGTTCTATCCTCCTGTCAGGAGGGCCGAGTACTGAAACTATCTGGTCTATGGCTGTTAGTCCCATGAGCCGCCGGTTGATGGCCTCCATTTCTTCGGGATCCTGCTCAAGGTAGAGCACCCCGTCTGGCTTGCTTTTCGGCAGCGCGCCGCCGCAGGCAGGACAGTGGTAGAAGTGCAGTCTGTCTGACCCGTACTGCAGGTAGTACTCGCAGAGCCGCTTGTCAAACCTGGCGGCGCTCTTCGACCTGGCGGCGCTCTTCGTGATGCTGGCCCACCTGTCGAGTTCATGGCATTGACACCTTTCTGGCTTGTTGGCACAGGAGCCTCCCCCACAAGAAAAGCAATAGAAGAGGCGCTTTCGGAGTGCTGGCGCAAGCTGGACATAGAACTCACCAGTGGCGCGGTCCAGGGTAATAGGTACCTCAGGATCCTCTGCGTATTGCTTCAGCAAGCCACACTGACATGGGTTCATAGGCCTTGGCGCTAATGGCTAGGTGCACCTGGGAGAGGCTGCGGCGCGGGCGTGTTTGGTCCGGGATACGCAGGGGGCGTCTCTGGGCAGGGCACCGTACCCGTTGGATTCGGCACCCAAATCGTATATGAAGGACCGGTGTCCCACGTGCAGATGTAGTAGCACCTCTCAGGTGTTGAGCGGGCACGTTTGCATTCAACGTGGTCGGGGTCACCGAGCGCGGGCGGGTCCAGCACCTCTCCGATGTAAATGCAGAGGCGCGGGAATGGGAAAGGCTTGGGTTTGGGAAGAGGCTTCGGTTTTGGTATCGTGGGCGGCTTTGGCTTGCCCACAGGGGGCTTGGGCTTGGGTTTGCCGGGCGTTGGTGGCGGAGTCGGCTTAGGCTTCGGCTTTGCGGGAGGTGGCTCTATAATCTGAAGGCCGTCACTGTCCACATAGCATTCTGGGTTATTATAGGCGAAGGCGTAGAGGTTGATGTCGTCCCACTCCCCAAGTGGATCCCTATTTAACCACCTCTGCAGATTCGGATCATAGAACCTGTAGCCGTAGTAATACAGGAGGGTGTTGGTGTGGATTTCCTTGCTGGAGAAGCGATACGTGTTGGCATCGGCCAGACTCCCGCTCTGGGAGAGGGTGTTGCCGAACGGGTCGTAGCGGTAGCTGGCCACCACTGATTGGTTCGTGTCAATCAGGCAGGTGATGTTCCCGTTGCCATCGGCGTGGTAATAGGCGTGGCTGGCCCAATTGGTGGAGCCCCAGGCGCTTGATCGCGCCAGCAGGCCCCCGATGCCCCCGGCCCCTTCCAGTGTGCCGCTCAGGTCCAGCCCCCGCGTGTAGCTCACCACCGGCTCGCCCGACTCCGTGCGCTCCTGGATCACCCGCCAGCCGTCATAGACGTATTCCACGGCATGATCGAACTCGAAGGCCCAGCCGCCATCCTCCGCCGTAAGCACATACTCCAGACGGAACCGCAGCCGCCCCAGGCCGTCATACTCGAATTCCGTCCTCCAGAGACCCGCCTCCACGGCGCTGAGCCGGTTTTCATCATCATACTCGCAAAGCAGTGCGGACGAGTTTGTCAGGTTCCCGTTGGCATCGTAGTTCAGCGTTCCGACTGGAGCGGCGTTGGTCAGCTCGTTCTTGACATCCGCGTGATACGCCAGCGCGATGGTCCCGCCGTTGGTGCGCCAAGCCATGTTCCAGGCCGCATCATACGCATACCCGCGCGCTTCGCTATTGGTGGAACTCGTGGCCACAGTCAACTGGCCGATGGGGTCGTAAGTGTAGTGGTTGAAGGCGCCGGCGGCATTGGTGTAGCCGGTGCGCTGGCTGTTGCTTGTATAGCCGTAAAGGGCGGCATCGAGTGTGCTGCCGCCGCTGTTCCGCAGCAGCGTGCCCAGCAACCGGGAGACCGGGTCGTAGAAGTTGGTGACGGAAGCGCCGCCGGGCAGATTCAATTCCTGGAGGAGCCGGCCCGAAAAGCCGCTGCCGAGGGCCGCGTAGGTGTAACCGAAGGCCCCCGCCTGGGAGGTGACGTTAGTCAGGCGTCCGGCCAGGTCCCAGCCGAAGCCGTTAGTCCAGACCGCGACGGTCGTTCCCAACAGGGTAGGCTCCGCGACCGCCAGGGCGATCCGCCTTCGGTTCGAGTACGTGTTCGTCACGGTATCACTGGCAAATGGGCCGTCTTCAGTCAGGAGCTGATTGCCAGCGGTGTAAGTGTACTTCGTGGTGCCGGCGGCGTCCACCATGTTCGTGAGGCGGTTGAGGGCGTCGTAGGTGAACTTGACGGCGCCCGAGGCCGGGTAGGCGATGTTGGTCAGGTTGCCGACCAGGTCGTAAGCGTAGCCGGTGTTGCCTTTGGCGGCGCTCCAGCGGTTGGTGAGGTGGCTATCGGCGTCGTAATTGTAGCGCAGGATTTCAGTGCCGGCCTGGTCCAGCTTGTTGGTGACAAGGCCATACTGGTCATAGTGCCAGCGGGTGGTTTGGTTCTTGCCGTCGGTGAGGGAGAGCAGGTCGCCGGCGGCATTGTTGGTGTAGCGGATTACCTCGCCATTGGCATTGGTCTCGAAGGTTTTGCGGCTGGCAGCGTCGTATGCAAAGAAGTTGCTGCACCCGATTTGGTTGGTGTAGGCCACGAGGCCCAGAGCCGAGTATCCGAATTTCTCAACGCCGCCGTCGGGGTAGCCGCGCGTGAGCAGGCGATTCAGGTTGTCGTAAACGTTCGTTATTGTGACGCCGTTGGCGTCCGTGGCATAGCTTGGGCGGTCGAGAAGGTCGTAAACTGTCTGTTGCTCGAGGCCGCAGGCGTTGCTGACGGAGGTGAGCAGGCCGAGGTTGTTGTAGTTGAACCAGCGATAGCCCCAACCGTCGCCGGTGGCGGTGATGCGGGCCAGGGAGTCATAAAAGTTGGTGGCGTTGTAGCCGTCCGCGTTATACGTGGAGGTGAGGTTGGCCTGGTAGTCCCGGTTGTAGATGGTGGCCTGCTGGACGGGGGTTCCAAGAGCGTTGGTCATCGAGCTGATCGAGCCGCAGTCGCAGTAACCGTAGGCGGTGATGACCCCGTTGGCATTCGTGTCGAATATGCGGCGGCGGAGGGCGTCGTAGGCAAAATAAGTCCAGTAGCCAAGGCGGTCTTTGGTGGCGGTGAGATCGAGGATGGCGGTGCCCCCGGAGCTGTTTGGATAGGGCGTGCCATTGACCAGGTCATAACGGTTGCTGATGGTGGTGCCATCCGGGTAAACGACTCCCGTAAAACGATGGAGGCCGTCCCAGAAATCATCAACCGTCAGTCCGCGTTCGTCGGTGTGGCTGGCCACCGTTCCATCGCTGTTCCAAGTGTAGCTGTTCGTTCGGCCAATGGGCTGATCAACGACCTGCTGCAGGCGGTGGCTGCCGTCATAAGTGTACGAGGTGCTCAGGCCGGACGGGAATGAGGCGCCGGTGAGCTGGTGCGTGGTCCCGTCGTAGCTGTAGGTTGTCATCTGGCCCAAAGCGTCGTAATTGGTGGCTACCTGATGATAAGCGTTGAAGACGTTGACTTGGGCGGCGATGCCTAGGGCATTGGTCCAGGCAAGCAGGTCGGTGTTATTCCCGGCGTAGAGGAGCGAGGTGGTTCGGCTGAGCGCCACACCATTATCAATCCACTGCTCGACTGCTTGCGTGGGCAGACCATTGGTCAGGAGCTGGAAGGACTGGCACCAGGTGCTGCCGTCGGGCATGACGCGGGCGATAACCGAGGGCATGATTTGGGTGCCAACTTCGCCATCCGTACCAGATGGCTTGCCGGCGTAGTCATACCAAGTCAGTTGGCCCTCAGTGGTGCCGTCGGGGCTGGGGGCCTGTTCGACGGAGAGGGTGTCAAAGTGGGTATAGGTATAGTACGTGCTGGCCAGCCAATGCCGGATGCGGGCGGTTTTGAACTGCGGCCAGTCAAAGGTGCCGGGGTCCACGCCAACGAGAGGCACGAATTGCTGGGCGTTCCAGTAAAACGTGTTCCGCTCCTGGCGGCTGCCGGAGTCGGCATCCAGGGTGCCGACGGGTGTATTGGTGGGGATCTGGCTGGCCGCAAAGTCTGGCCAACTGCTGCCCGAGTAGGCGTTCTTCAGGCCGTAAAACTCCTGCGTCCCGACGGCATTGGTGATCTGGACGGTGCGGTCGAAGACCCCGTAGGCGTCGGTGGTCAAAAAGGAAGTTGTGCCGTAAGGGGTGATGAGTTGGGTGACCGGGCCGCCGTCAGCACCGTCTTGATAGCCAATCTGAGAGCTGATACCGGCTGCATCGGTGATGTTGGTAAGGAGTATCCCGCCGTAGCGCAGGTTCCAGGCATTGGTCAACTGGCCGAACGACACCGAGTTGCCGTAAGAGGCCGTAACGCCGGTGATGAGGTGCGCGACGGCGGCGGCCATGCCGTACTGTAACGTGAACGCCGTGCCATCGGCAGCGGTGACGGTGGTGAGGTAAAAGTTCGAGTCGTAGGCGAAGGTAGTGGCGTTTCCAGCGGGGTCGGCCATGCGGGAGAGGTAAAACAGGCCGGCAAATCCCTCCGCGCCCGCCGTGCTTGTGTCCAACACCCCGTATGTGGCGATGGAGCCGTCCGGAAAGTGCAGCAGCAGGTTGGTGACGCCGCCGGAGGGTCCCTGCTTTTCCAGCCAGGTGTTATTCCTGTAATTGGCGCTGCTGGCGGCGGAGTTGGTTGGGAAAACAAAGGTAGCCCAGCCTCCCGCCGGCATCATGAGGTCCACAGTGGCCTCAGCGTCGTCCAATTCGGCGAAGGAGAGCCAGGAGCAAGACCACCCGTCGTCAGCCCCGTCTGCGACTCCCGCCCCCTGCCAGGACACCCATGAAACGATGCTAGGCTGGCTCCTTTCGTGATGGGCTAGGCGCAACTTGACAGCCGGGCCATAGGCGGGGGTGTACTCCATTGGCGTATCCGTGATCCAGAGGTTCTGGAACGCCTCTGAGATAAACCAACTCGGCATGCCGGAGCAGGCCGAGCACTTGCCGACAGCGTCATAAAGGGGTCAAACCGGAGGTTGGAACTGGAGTTGTTGGCATGGCGCTTTTGCTGGCGGACTTTGGCTGGCGGACTTCCCATGGGCTTGTGTCCAATGGAGTAGCATGGGTTTGAGGCTTTTTGAGGTGCCCATCTGCAGACGCTCGGCAATCCATTTGATCGGCAGCGTGGTTTCCATTCTGACCCGAGCCGCGACTGCCAGCTTGCCTGGATCATTCTTCAGGCGGGAGACCAACTCCGTTTCTTTCCAGCCCAGGCGTGACATTTCTTCGCCGATGATGCGGTTGGCTTTCTGCACCGCCGTCTCGCGGTGGAGTTCGCCGGAATGATTCTCGCCAAGGTTCCCCTCCATCAGGCCAAGCATCTTTTGTTTGAACTCCTCGCTCCCCAGACACCAGCCGCGACGAAACGGCTTGAGGGCCGTCTCGTCCATTGCCTCCAACCGGCGCGCCTCGAGGCGGCGCTCGAATTCCTGACGACCCGCAGCGGAGTCTTGTTGAATCCCGTGCTCGCCCAGCAATCGATCAACGCGAATCCAGCCCGGGCGATGTTCAGGCGCTGCCAGGTACCAAACCAGGCTGCTCCAGGGGTAAGCCAGCAAACGGTCTTCTTGGCCCAGCAGCTTCGCCCGCGCCGGGTTCAGATGCACGTAGTCGCAGGCACTCTTTAGGTAGCCGTTACCGCTGCCCTCGACCAGGAGGGCCTTATAGCGGCCACTAAACACATGACCGAAGAGCTTCTGGCGGTGGTTCAAGCGGATGGTGTAGGCGCTGAGGAACCAACGCATCCCAACTACCAGGTTGCCATTGGGCGTTTCGACCACCAGGTGGAAGTGGTTTCTCATGAGGCAATACGCGTGCACCTGCCAGCCGGTCTTCTGGCAAGCCTCGGCCAGGGTTTTGAGGAAGTCCTGGCGATCGACATCATTCACAAAAATGTCCTCCCGGCGGTCACCCCGGTCCATGACGTGGTAGATGGCCCCCGGATACTCCACTCGCATCGTGCGCGGCATGCACGCAAGATCACAAGCCATTCCCGCAACGTCAAGGGCCAACAACGAGCGAGAACTAACCTCCGGTTTGACCCATTCTCGCTGCGTCATTGGCCAGAGCGACTACTTTCTGACCTTCTCTGCTGCGCGACTCCTTTCCAGCGGTAGTAAGCAGTCGATGCAAATAGAAACAATACCCAGGCGTATGTCGCAACGTAAAACAAGGCCCTGGCATTTGCGGTCGCGACTGCAAAGGCGAGGCCGCTTACGGCATCCCAGATGAATAGCGCAAGGGGTGGGGGGGGCAGCGAGGGTTTAAGAACCCGTTGCTGAATTGCGTGGTCAGAATACCAGATAGACGCAAGAAACACCACTAGTATGGCCCATTTACTCCAGAGGGGTACTCTCTCCGCAACAGTGACACTCAACCCCAGGTGTCCGGCCTTCATGTAAAGGACCATAGCCGCAAAGGCGCATAGAACAACAATGGTGGCTCTCCGGCTCGCCTTCTTGCGGAGCCCCGTTATGATTTCGTTGCCCATGAGAAAGGATGTATTGTCATTTGATGATGATAATGGGGGGGGCATTGGCGGGTCCTCCGCTGTAGGGCGGGACGTAAGGCCCTGTGTCAGGATCAGCCCCACTTGTCTCTTGTAGACATTTGTCCATACAGTGCGCCGCCTCACACACGGTCTTAAGGAGAAGGAGGTGCGTGAGCCGGCTTGCGAACTGTGGAACCAGGACCCTGGAGTATCGTCCGCCCGCTCTAAACCACCTCGGGTACTTATACGTATAGTATCTTCGGCCCAGTTCCTCTGCGCCGCCTGCTTCGGCGCCGCCCTCAAGGCCAAGATCTAGGCCCATGCACTTGAGCCAGCACCTCATGTAGCCGCTCGAGTCAGTGATGAACTCATGCCACGTTGTCGGATTAGGATCGTGCTGCACTGGGCGGCCGACCATAGCCAATCCGAAAAGGTCAACAAGTGTGGTTGGGAAGTTGGATACGAAGTTGTACAGATTGGGACCATCTTCTTCTTGGATTGGATCCCTATTTATCCACCTCTGCAGATTCGGATCATAGAACCTGTAGCCGTAGTAATACATCCCGCTCTGGTGCATTTCCTTGCTGGAAAAGCGATACACGTTGTCATAGCCAACGGCGTTCGTGCCGCTCTGGTAGGTCATCGCGCCGAACGGGTCATAGCCGTACCTGGCCACGACCGTTTGGCTGGCGTCAATGAGGCACGTGATGTTCCCGTTCCCATCCGCATGATAATACGCGTGGCCGGTCCAGTTGGTCGAGGGGGAGCCGGTGGAACGGGCCAGGAGGCCGCCGATGCCACCCGCCCCTTCCAGGCTGCCGCTCAGGTCAACGCCGCGCGTGTAGCTCACTATCGGGGTGTTGCCTTCGTTGCGCTCCTGGATCACGCGCCAGCCGTCGTAGAGGTATTCCACCGCGTGGTCGAAGGACCATGAGCCCGAAACCAGCGGTCGTATGCGGCTAAAGCCGGTCGCCGGCACATACTCCAGGCGCCAGCGCAGCCGCCCCAGCCCGTCATACTCGAATTCCGTCCGCCAGCCCTGCGGGTTGCCATACTCGTCCAGGTAATAGTCCTGCACGGCGGTCAGCCGGTTCTCATCGTCGTACTCGTAGCTCCTGAACAGGTTGGTCTGGCTGGTCGGGTTGCCGTTGGCGTCGTAGTCCATCGGGCCGCTCGCATTGCCGTTGGTCAACTGGTTCTTCACATCCACGTAATACGCCAACGTCCCGCCGTTAGTCTGCCAATTCATATTCCAGGCCGCATCATAAGCATAGCCTCGCCTGTCGCTGCTCACCGGGCTGCCCACGACCGTGAGCTGGCCGATGGCATCGTATGTGTAGAGGACGTAAGTTCCGCCGGCATTGGTGTAGGCGGTGCGCTGGTTGCCGGCATTGTAGCCGTAAAGGGCGGAATCCAGCGTGCTGCTGCCGCTGTTCTCCAACAGGGTACCCAGCAGGCGGGCGACCGGGTCGTAGTAGTTGGTGACGTAAGCGCCGCCCGGCAGATGCAACTCCTGGAGCAGCCGGCCCGAAAAGCCGCTGCCGAGGGCCGTGTAGGTGCAGCCAAAGGCCCCAGCCGGGGAGGTGACGTTGGTCAGGCGTCCGGCCAAATCCCACCCGAAGCCATTGGTCCACGCCGCGACCGTCTCCCCAAACTGAGTGGGCGTCTGCAGGGCCAAGGCGATGCGCCTTCGATTGGAGTAGGTGTTCGTCAACACGTCGTCGGTAAAAAGACCGCCCTCGCTCAACAATTGGCCGGCGGCATCGTAAGTATAGCGCGTGGTGCCCAGGGCGTCCACCATGTTCGTAAGGCGATTCATCGCGTCGTAGGCGAACTTGACGGTGCCCGAGACGGGGTAGGCGATATTGGTGAGGTTGCCCACGTGGTCGTAAGAGTACCCGGTGTTGCCTTTGGCCGCGCTCCAGCGGTTGGTGAGGCGGGAGTCGGGGTCGTAAGCATAGCGGAGGATTTCTGCGGAGGCTTGGTCGAGCTTGTTGGTGACCCGGCCATACTGGTCGTAGTTCCAGCGGGTGGTCTGGTTCTTCCCATCCGTGAGGGAGAGCAGGTCACCGGCGGGGCTGTAGCTGAACCCCGTGACCTCCAGGTTGGCGTTAGTCTCCGCGGTTTTCCGGCGGGCGGCATCGTACCCGTAATACGTCGCCAAGCCAAGCTGATTGGAGTAAACCGTCAAGCCCCGCGCCGAATAGCCGAAGCTCTCGACGCCACCATCCGGGTAGGAGCGGCTGAGCAGCCGGCCCAGATTGTCATAAGTCATGGCGGTGCTCACGCCGCTGGCGTCCCAACTGTTGGTCACCCGGTCCTCAACATCAAAAGCGAGGGAGGAGGTCAGGCCGCCGGCGTCCTGCACAGCGTAGAGCTGGCCCTGGTTGTTGAACCAGTTGGTGACGCTGATTCCGGCGCTGTCCTCCCGGTTGGTCAATTCGCCCAGCAGATCATATTGGTTGGTCACGCCGTAACTGTCGGGATACACGGTGCTGAGCAGTCGGCCCGCGTTGTCGTAAGTGAAGGAGGTGTAGTTGCCGGCGGCGTCCTGCATCCAGTCGAGGGCGCCGCACGAGCAGTAGTTGTAGAGGGTGGCGCGGCCCAGGGCGTTGGTCTCGGCGACGCGGCGGCGGACGGGATCGTAGGCGAAGGAGGTGGTAAAGCCCAGGCGGTCCACGACCTGCACGAGGTCGAGCCGGTTATAGACGTAGAAAATGGCCCCGAGCGAGTTGGCGCTGTTGGTCAGGCGGTTGAGAGCATCGTAGAGGCTGGTGGTGGTGAGGCCCCGCTCGTCGGTGTGGGTGTACACGAGGTTGTTGGTGTAGGTGAAGGTGTTGGTGCGGTTGATTTCGAGGTCAATGGCGGTCTGGACGAAGTTGGTGTAGGCGCCGGCGGCGAAGTAGATGTTGGTGCGCGTCAGGCCGGCGGGGGTTTTGACACTCGTGAGGCGGCTTTGGGGATCGTATGTGTAGTACGTCACGTCGCCGACAGCGTTGGTAGCGCGGAGGACGAGGTGGTTGGTGTAGGCGTAGCCGGCGAGCGTTTCGCCCTGCGGGCCGATGACGCTCAGGAGGTCCGGATTGACACCATCATAGTTGTATTGGCGGGTGCGCGTGAGCGGCGTCATGTCGTAGCCGGTGGAGTAGGTGTCGGTGACATTGGTGGCGCGGCCCCAGTCGTCGCGCTGGTAGGCGGTGTACCAGGTGGTGCCGTCGGGCAGGACCCGGGCCACGTGGGACGGGAGCGAATTGGTGCCCTCGTGCCAGGCGCAGTTCATGCCGTCGTAAATGTACCAAGTGGCTTGGCCGGGGTTGACGCCGTCGGGGCTGGGGTCCAGTTGCAGGCTGATGGTTTGGCTAATGAGGGCATTATTCGCACAGTCGTTGTAGCCGTGGAGCCAATGGCGCATGCGGGCCTTGATGAAGTCGCTGCTAGCGAAGGTGGTCATGTCCACGGGCAGGCCAGCGGCCTGGCGCGGTCCCCAGTGAAAGCTCTCGCGGTACATCAGGTAGCCGGAGTCGAAGATGTCGCCGAATCCGGTCGGCACAGGGATGGATCCGAAGTCGAGGGATGGGAGGTACTGGCAGAGCATGTAAATGTTGGTGCCGCCGACGGCGTCAACGACCCGGATGGCGCGGATAGTATTGTTGGTGGCAAAGCCATTATCCAAGTGCTCGAAGGTCGTGGTGCCGTACGGAGTGGTCAGGTTGGTCACCCAATTCTGGCTGTCGTACTGGAAGGAACTGCTTAGGCCGGCGGCGTCCGTAATGTTGGTCAACAAGCCGGTATTGTCGTATTGGAGGATGGCCGTGCGCCCGAAGGGATCGGCCACCCCCGTGATCAGCGAGGGGTCCGCGTTGGTGTAGCTGAGCGTGCTGACGCGGCCGTCGGCATCCTTCACTGAGGCGAGCCGGAGGACCCTGACGCTCCCCACGATCGGCGCATCGTAAGCGAAGACTATGTTCGTGCGGCCCAACGGGTCCGTGCGGACACTCAGGAAGACGGGGGTGTTGCCATCGGGCAGCACAATGCCGTGCGGCGGGATATACTGATAGTAGTCCTTTGCGCCGCTGGCATAGGAGCGGATGAAGCCGGTGAGACCGCCGTAGATGTTGGTCTGGCGTTCGAGCGTTGTGTGGGTGTAATACTCCATGGTCGAGCCGTCCGGCGGAATGAAATAGACCCGGCCGCCGCGCTTGAGCATAAGGGTCGCATTCGTCCCGCTGCCGTCGTCCTCGACGTAGCTGAGCCACGCGCAGGTCCAGTTGGTGCCGAGGCTGAAGATGTTGGGGGAGATGTCCGGTGTTCCCCGCTGTTTGTAAGCCAGCCCGAAAGTGATGCGCGGGCCGATGCCCGGCTGGTAGCCGAGCGGCTCGTCATAGAGCCAGAGGCTGATGTAGGGTTCGGAGACCTCCCAGACAGCCATGCCGGGATCGACACCGAAGCCTGCGCCGCTGTCCCCCACTCCGCCAACGCTCCCCCCACTTGGCCCGCCAACGGGCCAGGTGCCGCTAGCGTCCCCGCGCGAGCAACAGGCCGCGCCCGTCCCGCCCGTGCCGCCGGAGTTGGCTTCCTGGGTGTTGCCCCCGCAAGGGGCACCGCAGGAAACCGGACCGCCTTCGGCGCCGCCAGCCGCCAAGGGCACTATGCCCGTAAAGGGGTCAAACCGGAGGTTGGAACTGGAGTTGTTGGCATGGCGCTTTTGCTG
>OBLU010005028.1_pt1 | contig 11916 bp, 12 predicted proteins | sample 1518681 | NCBI WGS metagenome assembly OBLU01 (sample SAMEA3539304, study PRJEB22396) | soil metagenome | biome: tundra; feature: field; material: soil | place: USA | collected 2010-05 | depth 0.15 m | reverse complement strand
ACGGCCTCTCGGCCATCCCGTCGCGGTGGCTGGGCGCTCTCACCACGCGAGCGCGACTCGACCAGCTGGCGACGTCGCTCGCGGGCCTCCGTGGGGCCCCGCGCGAGTAGCCAACCCAAGAGGGCCGAGCTGAGGACCGCGGCCAAGAGTCAGCGGCGGATCAGCTCGCCCTGGATGGCATCCGCGAGCTCCCGGGCCTTGGCTCGTGAGAGCGGACCCATCCCCTGAACGCCGAGGGTTCCGCCCGCGGTGGAGAGCCGCACAGAGCTGGGGTGCAGAGCCGGGGTTCTGAGTGTGACGTCCTGGATGTGGGTGAGCGGGACCGCGCGCTCGAATCGGCTGACGATGCCCCTGATGACGACGACTCGGTAGGTGGTCACGACGAACCGATCAGCCCTCCGCCAGATCGCCCACAAACCGAAGGTGAGGAGATACGAGGACCAGGTCCAGAGCGCCGAGGGGAGGCAGTCATAGACGATCTCCTCGCCCGGCTGAAGTCGCAAGCGCGGGACGTGCCTTGGCACTGCCTCATTCACCGCTGCCTCACTCATGGTTCACGCCACCTCCGTTTGCGGGGGTAGTTCCCTCGCCTGTTTCCGACTTCTCCTGTCATTCCCACTCCCCGCCCAGCCAGCTGTCCTCGCGCAGCTCCTCGAGGGCCTTCAGTTCGTGGTCCTCGAGGTGGACGTAGCAGAAGGTGTCCCAGGCGTCGAGCTCGGCCCTGCGCTCCGCTGAGACGGGGCGGATGACGAACCGTCCGCCGGCGCCCCACGGGCCGCGGAGATTGGCCTCCGGATCGACCGCGATGGTGTCGGCCGGGAAGGCGTGGCGCCGGGTCTCATTGAGGTGGTAGGCGCGGCGCGGGGCGGCGGGGCCGTGCTCGTAGCCGCCGACGATGGGCCGCAGCCAGAGGGTGAGCTCGTCGTCCACCTCCTCGAGACGGTAGTGGCGGGCGAGCGCGTACGCCGCGGTGGCGCCCCCCTCCTCCTCCGGCCAGGTGATCTCCACCTCCGCCCCGGTCTCCTCGAAGGGACGCTCGTAGCTCTGGAGAAGCTCTACAAGCCGTGGCTCCCAGCTCGGATGCGGTCCTGGGCTGCTCATCTCGTGATCGGTCAACAGACTACGGCCTCCTCGATGGGCTTGCCGCGCAGCTGGGTGATCCCCCGCGCGGCCAGCGCGGCCAGGGTGTCCTCCCGCCGCTTGGGGCTGGAGCAGCGGATCCGGCTCGGCGCCTCGGAGCCGAGGAGGTCGATGCCGTTGCGGAACATCACCTCGTTGTTGTGGCCCGTGAAGGTGGCCACGTGGAGGGGATCGCTGGTGAGGGCGGCGGCGCTGAAGTTGTGGCTCTTGGGATTGAGGGCTCCGAAATGGTCACCGGGATAGGCGTACCAATCGCAGCGCTGGAGGAGGGTGGTCGGGTCGGCCCACTCAAAGACGTCGCCGGAGTTGGAGCCGCCTCCCACGCGGAGGAAGACGGAGCGCGCCCCGCCGGTCGTCATGTCGGAGTCCTCGCTCATCCCGATGCCGGAGCGGATCCCCATCAACGCGCGGCGCTCGGTCGAGGCGAGGACGCCGCCGTTCCGGATCAGCTCCGCCGGCGACATGCCGCCGCTCAGGGCGTGGAAGAGCTTGCGCTTGCCAAAGGCCTTCTTGACCGCGGCGGGGTCGGCGCCGACATCGAGACGCCGCCATGTGTGCCAGCCCCCGCTCTGGGTGGGGGTGGGGTCGTAGCCGGGCGAGCCGGTCAGGGCCGCTCCGGACTCCTTGCCCAGGGCCGCGGCCACGGCGTTGCGCAGCTCGGGGATGCGCCAGACACTCGCCCGTTGCTCGGCGGCAAGGACGATCTCGCGGGAGAGGCGCTGCGCTGCTTTGGGATCGGCGCTCGAGACCTCGTGGGCGCGCTCCCCGAGGATCTCGAGCTGCGCCGTCTCCTCGAGATCGGGCCGGGGCGCGAGCGCGGCCTTGACCGCGGGGTGCTTCGCCAGGCCGAGGGCAGAGATGTTGGCCCGGAGGTAGGCGACCTCGGCCTCGTCGCGGCCCATCGGATCGCTCACCAGGTGCAGCTGCTGAAGGCGGTGCACCAGCTCCCGGCCGTGGCCGGAGCCAGCCGGAGCGCTGATCTCCAGGGCGCCGCGGAGCGAGTACGCCGTGCTCGCCCCCTCGTTGCCCTGGTGCGGGCGGTAGACGGCGGTGTAGCCGTCGCCGAGGTCGACCTGGTACTCGACGCCCGTGGTGCCAGCCTTGCGGCTGACGCCATCCCACGACGCCATCCCTTGCTCATTGATGGAGGCCTTGATCCGGCTCACCGGCCGCTGGAGGGTGGAGAGCCCCTCCCCCGTCGTCGGCGCGGGGACGTGCTCGGTGACGAGCTTCATCACCGGCCCCTGGTGCTGCTCGACCTTGGGGAGCTTGGAGCCCGTGCTCCCCGGGCCCGCGGCTGCGGCCAGGTAGCTCGTGAGCTTGTCCTGGTAGCTGAGCAGCATCGCCCGCTCGGGGTCGCCGAGATCTGGGACGGCGAGCCTCGCCGTGATCGAGGCCTCCAGGTCGGTGAGCGTCGCAGCCGCGGCCGCGGCGTCGCCCGTCCCGTGCTTGAGCCACGTGTTCACCGCCTTGGCCGCGGGCTCGATCTTGCTGAACCACGTGTCCTGGGGGAGGGTGTCGAGGACCTCGCGCTCGACCTTGACGGCGACGGTCTTGCCACTGACCTCCAGGGCCTCCAGGAGCTTGCTCTCGGCCTCGGCAGTGACATGGCCCACCAGGACCTCCCGAGGGCCGGAGGGGCTGCTGTAGGCGACCAGCGAGGCGGTCCCGTCCTCGAGGTCGGCGCTGGAGGCGAGGAGCAGCGGGGTCCCCAGAGGATCGCCGACGGGCGGGGCATCGGGGACGGGAACCAGCGGCTCTTCGCCGGGATGCCCGGTCGCCGACGCGGGGTCGAGGACGTGGAGCGGCGGCGCCGGCGAGGCCTCGGGTTCCCGCTTCGGAGCGATGCCGATCGCCTGAAGGAACGCCGCCTCCTCTGACCGCTGGACGTCGAGCACCTCCGCCATCTCGGAGCTGCTGAGCTGGCCCGCCACCGAGTTCCCTACGAAGGCGGAGTCGGACGGCGAGGAAGCGGCGGATCCGATCGCGGCCGCGGCCGCGGAGCCCTGCAGCTGCGCGCCCGAGCTCGTCGACGTCGTCGGGCCCGAACCCGCCAGCGCGGGCGCGACCGTGAAGCTCTCGTGGGCCTTGGCGGATCCGGAGCCCATCTACGCCACCGCCTCGGTGGAGGACGCCGCCTTCGGGGCGAAGACCTGGGCGAAGAATGCGGTGAAGCCGGCGCGGAGCTGCTGCTTGCGCTCGACTGCGCAGTCCAGGAAGGCGGTCGCGACGTCGGTCGCCGTCGGTGGCCCCCCCTTCGTCGCTTTGGCCCGTTGGACCATCGCCGGGTACCACGGGACCTTCTGGCTGACGCCCTCTCGGGCGACGGGGGCGAGCATCGCCCGGTACTCGGAGTCGGAGATCGCCTCGTAGCGCTTGATCACCCCCAGCGCCGCCTCGGGACGGACGCGAACCCCCTTGGCGAGCTTGCCCTTCAGGTGGGCGCTGTAGAGCTTCTGGTAGAGGGTGCGGTCGTGGTTGTGGGCGTTGTTGGGGTTGTAGTCGAGAGAGAGCTGGTCGGAGCCATAGAACTTGAAGGCCTGGCCGTGGTCGATCGGCACCAGCCCGCCGCCTGGGGTGCGCAGCACATTGTCGGGCTTGCAGTCGTGATCCCCCACCAGCCAGGCAGAGACGTGGGAGCGCACGACCGCGTCGACGTCGTGCTGGGAGAGCGCTGCCATTTCCGAGCTGAGAGGAGAGGCCCCGGCGACAAGGGGCTGGAGGCTGCCCGTTGCTCCGCCCATGGAGCGCACGTAGACGGGCATCGTCGGCGTCCCGCCGGTGGAGCAGACGAGCGACGCGACCGCCTCCGCGTGGGCCGCCGCCCCCTTGGCGCGAGAGTCCGGCTTGAACATCCACTGGGAGCCGTCCGGGGCCTGGTGGAAGCTCTTGGCGTGCATCCCGCCGACCGACGGGGCGGCGACGGGGGTGAGGGCGAGCGCCTCGACCTCAGCGTCGCTGCGTCGCGCGGGGATCGCCGAGATGGAGGCGCTGTAGTGGGCGAGCGCCGCCTCTACCGCCTTCTGTTTGGCGAGGAAGGTCCGCTGCGACGGAGCCTCGGCGGCCTTCTTGGGCGGGGAGCTGCTCGGAGGGGGTGGGCTTGCCGTTGCGGCCGCCGGCGCTGGCACTGCAGGCTTCGCGAGTGCCTCTTCAGCAGCCTGGAGCTCGGCGAGCGTGATGCCGTAGGCGGTGGAGCCGCTCGCGATGTCCTTCCAGCGCTCGATGGCCTTGGCCTGGATCGCAGCCTTGGCCGGGGAGCCGGAGAGATAGGTGGGATTGAGCCAGAAGGCGAGTGGGTGCTCGCTGTTCGGGGTCAGCCCTACCAGGGTCGGGTGCTGGAAGCCCTGGCTCAGTGCCGCCGCCTGGAGCCATGGGGCGGGAGCCTTCTGCAGTGGCGCGGCACAACCCTTCACCAGCGCCTGGTGGAGTGGCTCCTTCTCGGAGGGGTCGAGCTGGTGGGTGGCCGCGAAGCAGAGAGCTTCGGCCTCGGCAGCAGCCTTCTGGAGAGCGGCGTATCCGTCCACCGGGTCTGAGCCGGCCAGGGCGCAGTGCTCGACCGTCGTGAGCTTCGCCCAGAAAGCCTCCTTGGCCTGGACGTCAGCCGGCGAGACCGTCGTCGCCGGCGCCTGTGCGGCAGCGACTCCATGGGCGGGTGGGCCGCCAGCACCGGCGAGGGTGGGCGCCACCGAGAAGCTCTCGTGTGCCTTCTTCGATCCAGAACCCAATTTCCTTCCTCAGCTGACGAGCGCCAGGTCGACGAGCGCTTCGACCGCCAGCGCCAGCGATGGCGCCTCGGGCGATTCCACCTCGGTGATGTCGCGGGTGATGCCGTTGGCGGTCTCCACCCAGTGCTCGACCAGGTCCTCGTCGAGGGCGCCGGCGCCTCGAGCTCGCTCGAGATCTTCGCGCCAGCCCTGCACGTCGAGTTCCTCGAGGAGCGGGATCCAGGAGAAGTGGCTCTCCCACTGGGCGTCGGCCGACGGCCCCTCGATACCGAGCGCCCCGACCACCCGCACCGCGGCGCCGGTGGGGCCGTGACCCATGAGGTAGAAGCAGCGGCGACGCATCGACTTCAGCCCTCCACCAGGCGCGTGTAGAAGCGCACGTTGGCGGCGAAGAGGTCCGCTTTCTCGGCGTGCCGGACCTCCCAGCCGTGCTCGGTGATCACCTTGCCGTGGAGGGCCCCCTGGATCGCGTTCTGGCTCACCAGGACGAGCGACGCACCGAAGAGCTGTCGCAGCGTGGCGATGCGAGACGCGCGGGAGGAGCCGTTCACGATGACGGCGATACCCGGCGGAAGCTGTGCAGCGAGGTACGAGAGCCCGGGGAGCCCCATGAGCCGCCACTCGGAGTCCGTCCTCAGCGTCTGAAGGTTGAGGGCGATCGCGGGCGGGTGGGCCTTCTCGCACCAGGCGACCCAGCGCTCGAGGTCCTCGCGTCGGAACCAGTAGAGGTTGGGGACGGCGGCGACCCCGGCCGCGGCCAGCTCCGCAGCGACCATGAGGGAGCGACGGAAGTTGATGAGGTGTTCGGCCCGCGGCTGGTTGCCGTACATCGAGAAGTTGGGGGCGAGCACCAGATCCCAGCCCTGGGCGGCGATCGCCTCGATGAGCCGGTCCGCCTTGCGCAGTGTCCAGAAGGCCTCGACCAGGGGATCCTCACCGTAGCCGACGAGGACCGCGAGCTGGTCGTCGCGGAGCCCCAGGGCGGCGTGGGCGCCGAGCTCGGTCAGGCTGGGGCTGAGCTGGTGGGTCCGGGCTGAGAAGACCTGGCGCAGCCGGAAGCCGTACGCCGGACAGCGGGCGACCCGGTCCAGCTCGGCGACGTCGCTCCCCTCGAGGAGGGGGATGAACCGAGGAAGGAGAGGAAGCGGCGTCCTGATGGAGATGTCGTCGAAGCGGAGGGTGCCGCCAACGTCTCGCATCCAGGCCTCTATGTCCGTTCTGCTGCCGCAGCGGATCGGGCACGTCCGGCAGCCGCCGGGGGTCGCCGCCCCCTCCGTGCGCGAGCAGCCGCAGTACGTGCAGTCGCTGTTGCATCCGGAGCAGATGGGCTCGACGGCGGTCGGGTTGCCGGTGAAGAAGGGGCAGACCCGGCAGTCGCAGCCGCGGGCTGGAACGAGGACGTTGGGGGCAGCGGGGGGAGCCGTGGTCATATCGCCGCTCCCAGGAGGTGGAGCAGCTCCTCGCCCAAGAGGCGGAGCGATCCGGCGGCGTAGCGGTCCATGGAGTGGCCGGAGCGCATCCCGTCGAGGAGGGCCCGCAGCGAGGCGATCGCCGCGGTGGCGAGCTCGCCGGCGAGCTCCTGCGGCGGAGCAGCTGCAGCTGTCCCAGAGAAAGGGGGCCCCGCCTCGACGAGCTCGTCCCCACCCTCGTCGTCCTCCGCGACCTCACCGTGGCTGAGACGCAGCCGGCGGGCCTCGTTGGCGGCCTCGTGCTGCTCCTCGGCGAGCTGGAGTGCCGCGTGGACGGAGAGGCCAGGCTGAGCCACCGCCGTGAGGGCGGCGCTTCCCAGCAGCTCGATGCCGCCCTCCGCGCGAACCGCGGCCCAGAGCTCCTCGGCCGCGGCTTGACGGCCGGCGTTGAGCCGGGCGTAGGCGGAGCGGGCCCAGATGGAGACACCCTCGGCATCCATCTCCGCCGACACCTCGGAAGGCAGTGCAGCGAAGGCCGCGACCACCTCGCGCGCCTTCCGCGGGGAGAGCTGGATGCCCAGGCGGGCGAGCACCTCTGACCACGGCGCTGCGAGCTCGGGGCGGGGCCCGCGGAGCCCCTCGAGGCCCCGGAACCTGCGCACCGGGTCATCGTCCTGGGCCACCTCGAGGGGGACGTCGACGCCGGCGGCGAGGAGCTTCTGCTGGAGCACGGCGCAGCGCTCCAGGAGGAGCCCGGCGCCCAGCTCGCCCGGCTGAAGGTCGACGCGGCCCAGGTTCTCGGCGAGTTGCCAGACGCGCCGCTCGTCCTCGCTGAGAGGGCCAGGGGCGATCACCGACGGGACGTGCGCGAAGTGCGGATTGTCGGGGTCGTTGACAGAGCCCCAGCGCACCGCCCGCAGTCGGCGCTCCCCCGCCACCAGGAGGCGCTGGGCGCCGCGCTCCTCCACGAGGACCGGCTGCAGCATGCCGACGACGGAGATCGACGAGATCAGGTCCATGAGGTTGGCGGGCGCCATCGAGCCCTTGCCGATTGCGCCCCGCCCTTGGACCTCGACCGAGAGGGCGCCCTCGCCGGAGACGGGGAGCAGCTCGAAGCGCCGCCGAGCCAGGCGGGCCGAACTCTGGAGCCGACGAGCCAGGTCGCGCAGAGAGGGGGGAGAATTCTCCTCCCCGGCCATTGCAGAGAGGGGGGAGAATTCTCCTCCCCGGCCATTTCCCCGGATGGCGGGCGGCTGCTCCAGCGCAAGAGGGGTCATGGATCGGCCGTCGCCGGTTGTGGAGACCTCGGCACCAACTCCGTCTCGCAGAGGGGGCACGTGGGGGGCGGGATGGTCCGGAACAACCGGGCGCATCGCGGACACCAGTCGGAGATAGGCGCGCGCTGCTTCCCGGGAAGCGCTGCCGTGGCGACATCCTCGGTGGTGAGCACCGCACCCTGTCCTTTCATTCTTCGAGCAGCCTCGACGCCAGGGCGTCCGCGGCCAGGAGCCGGTGCCGCTCGGCGACGTTGACCAGCTGCTGGAGGAGGCGGTGGGGCTCGCACTCGTCAGAGCACCTCCGATGGCGCAGCTCCTCCTGATCGAGCGCGGCCTCGGCCTGGCGGTGCGTCTCTGCGGCGCTTCCATAGGTGGCGAGGAGGTGTGCCGGAACCGCGAGCGCCACGCGCGCCGAGGCTGGATCTCGGAGACGGGAAACCATGGTCATCGCTCCTCCGCCTCGCGTCCGATGGCGAGAATGCAGAGCCACCTCTCTCCCCCCTCCTCGTGCCAGACCTCGATCTCGCCGAGGAGCGGCTTCGCCACACCGCTCAGCCATCTCCCCTCTCCCATGAGGCGCTGGGCCTCCTCGCGTGCTGCAGCGAGCGCCATCGGCTCGCTGCGCCATCCACCCTGGGGCCCCCCGAGCGCGACCACATAGCTGACGCCCCCGGCGCTCACCAACGCGGCCTCGACGGAGCAACGGTCAGGGAGGGACGGCTTCTCCAGCTCATGCCGCACCGTGGATGACGGCGCCCCGGTACACGTTGCGCCCGCGGTCGACGGTCGTGGCGGCCCTACGGACCCGCCCCTTGCCCTGAGCCGCGGTATCCGCAGCCTCACAGGCGCTGCAGAGGGCGCCGTCGGTGTCCAGCTTCTCGCCGCAGCGCACGCAGACCAGCAGAACCAGCCAGCGCTCCTTGCCCAGCCGGCTCTTGGCACAGACCATGCACTCATCGGGGTTGTCGCACCCGGGCCCGCCGATGTGCCCGATGACGATGACCGACTCCACGGCGCTCATCGGTCGCCCTCGGACCGCTTCGCAGATGGGGCGGCGACCCGACAGTGAGAGCAGAGGTCGTTGTCATCGCAGAGCTCCCAGCGCCCGCACCCCTGGCAGTACCAGTGGAAGGGCGTTTCAGGCCACCCCGGGTCGCGGGTGGGCCGGCGAGCAGGCAGGCGGACAGGTACAGTGGTCACGTCAGTTCCCTCCTTCATAGGGCTCTGATGTGGGCCGCCTGCTTGTACCAGGCGGCCCTTGCCGTCGTAGGATGACAGAGGAGTGCTGGAAAGTCAACTCAGTTTCCAGCATCACGCAGTAGCCGGCGCCACCCTGGATCGGGGACAATGCGGGTCGGATGAACCACGACGATCGCCCTCACGCCCGCGACGTGCGAATACGCGAGCTCCGGGAGGCCATCGGCCTCACCCAGGAGGCCCTGGCAAGCCGGGTGGGCGTGAATCGCGACACCATCTGGCGTTGGGAGATTGGCCAGTCGGTCCCCCAGCGGCGATTCCGGGTGAGCCTGGCGCGGCGCCTGGGGGTCAGTGTCGAAGAGCTGGGGCTGCCTCATCCCACCACCTCAGACGGCCAAACGGAGTAGGCCGGACGCGACTCCGTGGCGCGCCAGCAGCTCGCCGAGGGTGATGCGTTCCCGGGCCGCCCCGAGGACCACCCACACCGCCTCCCCCGGGCGCCCGAGCGGTGCGGCCGCGGTGGCGACAGCGATGCCGAGACGGCTGGCCGCCACGGCGAGCGCCCGCTGAGCGGAGGCCTCTCGCCTCTCGTCGGCAAACCAGAAGAGCACGGGGGGAACGGACAGCCCCTCCGGACGGCTGTGCGCGGCGAGCTCCGCGTATCCGGTGAGCTTCTCGGCGAGCACAGAGGGCGCCTCTGTCCCGCGGTCGTACTCGAGGAAGAAGTCACCCTCGACCTCGGCCTCGCTCCACCGCCCGCAGGCGTCAGGATGCACCCACTCGGCCCAGGTCTCGGTGTCCCACGTCCGCTCCGACTTCCAGGCAACCAGCCGGCCGCCTCGGCTTCTGGCCGAGGCGACCAGTGCCGCCAACACGTCGTGGATGCCGACGATGTGGGCAAGCCGCGGGCTGAGGGCGAGCGCCAGGTTGCGCTCTCGCCGGTATCCGAGCTTGTCGACGTCGACGTCGCGACGCGCCGCCACCACCACCGCGCCCCGGTTGTCGAGGACGTAGTGGAAAGGCCGCGAACCCTCACCACGCATCAGGGGCGGCCGGAAGCGCGTGACCAGACCGAGGGCGGTGAGGATGCCGAGCCGCCGCTTGGCAACTCCAACGCTCCCGTGGAAGGCGAGGTCGGCGAGCTGAGGGGTGGTGAGCAGGCGGTGTTCGAGCAGCAGATCGAGGACCACCCCGTCACGGGCCGTCAGGCGGGAGAGCACCTCGAGGAGGGCCTCCGTGCGGTCGGAGCGGCGCCCCCTGATCACGGCTTCACCGGGAAGAGCGGGACGACCGTCGCCACCGCTGGCGGCGACGAAGCGGCGCGCTCATCTGGCGCCCGGTCCAGGTCGAGCGGCGTGAGCTGGATCCGCCGGCGGCGAGGCTGGCCACCGTTGACCCTGCGCGGTACCGCCAGGTCCTGAGCGGCCACCGCGGCGCTGTCGGATCCGCCAGCGGCGAAGCTGCGAGGCTCCGATGTGGAGGGGGATGGCGCCGCTGCCTCGGGCTTGGCGAAGCGAGCCCGTGACGCGGCCCGCACCATCTGGGCCCGTGCCGGGTCCGGCGGCGGAGCCGGGCGTGTCCGGATGGTGCATGCGGGGGCGAGCCCGCCGTCGACGCACAGGCGGACCGCGGCCTGGTAGGTGGCAAGGCGGGTGAGGTCCCCCTCGCGCAGCTGCGGCTCCACATGGCGCACGCAGACACGGGAGTCCTCTGACGACATGGCGAAGTACACCTTGCTGCGAGCCTCGCCGGAGACCGCAAGGCGAAGGTCCGCGGGCAGCTGGCCGAGGAACTGGTGGGCAAGGACATAGCCAACGTGGTACTTGCGCGCCTGGGCGAGACGCTCAGAGAATGCCTTGCTCCGCGCCACGAAGTCCTGGAACTCGTCGAGGACGATAATGGCATCGTGGCGCTCTGCCTCGGGGACCGCGGCTCGGGCGGTGATCGCCTGCCAGACCGCGTCGTTCAAGAAGCTCCCGAGCAGCTCACAGGTCTCCGACCCGAGCGTCCCCTTGGGGAGGCGCGCGATCAGGACACCTCCGTCCAGCACCTGGGAGATGTCGAGCGTCGTGTGCTCACCGCCGACCACCGCACGCACAAACGGCCGCAACAGGAAGGCGCGCAGCTTGCTCACCAGCGGCCCCACCGCCTGGGCCCGGGCAGCCTCGCTGAGCGCCGCATACCACTGCCAGAAGCCGCCCAGACCGTCCGGGTCGTCGAGACCCTTGGTGCAGCGGGCCCGGAAGATCTCGTCGGAGAGCAGCCGGGGGATCTCCGTGAGCGTCGCGTGTCCGCGCCGCAGCAGGGTGAGGCAGCTCACTCGGAGGATGTCGTCGGTCCGCGGTCCCCAATACTGCTCGAAGGTCCGGCGGAAGATGGCTACCACGTTGTCCACCGCGAGATCCGGGTCAGCCCCCTCCAGCGGGTTGATCCCGGGGCAGCTGCTGATCTCGCTGGGATCGATGATCACCGTGCGCTCGGCGACATCGGCTGGGAGCCGCTCCAAGAGGTCGAGGGAGACGTCACCGTTGGGCTCGATGAGGACCGCCCCGAAGCCGTGCTGGATGGCGCTCAGGATGACGTGCTGGAGGAGGGTCGACTTCCCAGTCCCGTTGTTGCCGAGGATGTGGACGTGTCGGCGGAGGTCCGCCGGCCGCAGCGCGACACCGCGCGCCGGGCCGTGGTCGGCGTCGCCGAGGATGAAGCCCTCATCCGGCACGACCTGGGAGGGCGCCGCGAGCCGCGACGTGTCCGCTCGGTCCGCCGGGTCAGCACTGGGCAGATGGGCGAGCGCGGCGAGCTCCGGCACGGACACCAGGCTGCCGCGGGCGAAGTCGCGGCGAGCGAGCGCGGTGGCGATGTCCCCACGCCGACGCCGGCGCAGCCGGTTGCGACCGGTGTGCACAGCGAAGGCGGCCGCGAGAGCATGTGCCCTCCCCCTCAGCCAGGCCCGGGCCTCCCGCCGCGGGAGGGCGGCACCGGTCGCCACCCCGTAGCGGACCAGCACCTCCCATTGCGGCCCCGCCCCCTTGGCGAGGATCAGCCGGACGTCGTTCTGGGCCGCGGGGTCTGGCCGAGGCCTCGCCACCGCAGCGCCACGTCCTCCGGCGCCTCCCGGCATGAGTCCCTCAAGGAGCCGCGCCACGCCCCACGGGGGAGTGCCGTGGC
>OBLU010005027.1_pt1 | contig 11917 bp, 6 predicted proteins | sample 1518681 | NCBI WGS metagenome assembly OBLU01 (sample SAMEA3539304, study PRJEB22396) | soil metagenome | biome: tundra; feature: field; material: soil | place: USA | collected 2010-05 | depth 0.15 m | reverse complement strand
GAACTCGTGGCCGTGTCCCGAAACACGCCCACAACCTCTCTGATCGCTCCATCGAGACGAATCTCTCGTCCGACGATGTTGCCGGTCGGATCCATCTGGCGGGCCAGAGTTGCATTCACCAGAACAGCCTGTCGATCAGAAACTTGCAGGTCGCGTCCGGAGAGAATTGGCACGCCAAGTGTAGAGAAAAATGCCGGCCCGGCCATCCCTCCAAGGATCTCGCGCGGTTCCTCGCCTGACACCTCCAGGCGCAAAGTAGGTCCCTGTGTTCCCGACAGCGGCACGGTCTGACCATATGCGACGCGGCGGACGCCCGCAATGCGGGCCAAGCGTTCACGTATGGCCTCGCAATCGACCTGTATCGCGCCTCCGTCCTCAGTTGTTGGTACGAGGGTTGCAATTGCGACAGGACGCGATGGATCGAAACCGGGGTCAACCCGCCGTAAGGTCGAGAGGCTGTCGAATATCAGCCCTGCGGAAAACAAGAGCACTTCCGCTGCGGCGACTTGCGCCACGATCAAGATGCTGCGGATGGGAATGTGAGCGCGCAGTATACTCACGGCGAAATCCCGGCGGAGACCGGAAAGCAGATCCGGACGAGAGCCGCGCCATGCGGGTATCAGTCCGAAGAAAAGCGCCGATACACACACCAGTGAAATCACATATATCCAAACACGCGGGCCAATAGAGAATTCGAAATGGACCGGGATTGGCAGGGAGGGGAGCAAGATTGGGAGGAGATTCATCAGCGTGCGGGCGCAAGCCAGCCCGATCGCTGCTGCGAATAGCGAGAGCACGATGCTCTCGACCAACGATGCCCGAACCAGACGCGCACGTGTCGCCCCCAGCGCCTGTCGAACGGCGGTTTCCTGGCGGCGTTCTTCCGCTTGGGCAAGCAGGATTCCGGCCACGTTGGCACAGGCGACCGCAAGCAGGATTCCGAGCATGAGTACGCCAATCGCTGTTACGATTTTGTTTCCTGTTTCTCGCTCGGTGAATTCGGCATAGGCATAGCCGACCAGATGCCGGTCAAGTACCGGCGAATTCTGCGACGGTTCGCTGCGGACAACGCTTTCGATTTCGGCTGACGCCTGTTCCGGCTGTACGCCTGCCCGGAGACGGCCCCAGATGATTCCTCCCTGATCATCCCGGCGTTCTATCATGGTACGGAACTCCGGCTGCAATTGAAGCCAGGTTTCCACGGGAATCCACAGGTCGCTAGGGAAAATTGTGTCTGTCCCCACAAAATCTGGGGCCGCTACCCCGCCGATTGCGAAACTCTGGCCATAGATCGGCATAATTTGGCCGATGACATCGGGCCGTCCGCCAAATTCGCGCATCCAAAGGCCATGACTGATGATGAGGTTTGGCCGGTCTTGTGAGAACCCAATTCCCGGCTGAATTGCGACACCCAGAACCTTGAAATAGTTTTCGCTTACAAGAGACGCCCATAAGAGTTCGCGGTGCCCATTCAAGACGGCTAGCGCCCCCTGCCGCCGTTGGTACGCCAAGCCGGAAACGGAACTTAGCGAGCGAGGGAGATCCCGAAACTCGGCGTATGAGATTGCCTGAAGGGGATGATCGGCGTTTGGACGCGCATCGCGAAACTGTACTTGCACGATCTCGCTTGGTGCCGTGACGGGGATCGGCATCAGTAACATCTTGTCCATCGCGGAGAACAAAGTCACGCTCGGAACGAATGCGAGTACCAGCGAGAGAACCGCGAGTCCCGCAGTTCCTGGCGCCCGCCGCATCTTCCGCCCGGCATAGCGCAAATCCTGCAACAGTTCTTCCATCCAACGGAATGCCCAAGCGTCGCGGCTATCTTCAAGCGCGAGGGTCATGTTCCCAAAGGATCGAGAAGCAGCCGCGTGAGCTTGTTCGGAGCTCATGCCCTCGCGGCGCAAACGGTCCTCCGTCATCGCGCGGTGCGCGCTCAATTCCTCTTCCAGTTCGCGCTCCATGGAATGACGCTTGACGAGGTGGCGAAGGCGATTCAAGAGCTTCATGTGGCCTCCATCACGCGCGCGATGGCGGCAATCAGGGAATCGAAGCTTCTTTTTTCTTCAGCGAGCTGGCGGCGGCCTGCTGCGGTGATGCGGTAGAAGCGAGCGCGGCGGTTGTTTTCCGACGCACCCCATTCGGCGGTGACGTAATCGCTCACAAGAAGACGCTGCAGGGCCGGATAGAGCGAGCCTTCGCCAATCTTCAGGGCATCACGCGATGCTTGCTGGATGTGCTGCGCGATTCCGTAGCCGTGCTGCGGGCCAACGCTCAAAGTGCGGAGGATCAGCATTTCGAGAGTTCCGGGAAGGAAATCGGGAGTGTTGTTTTTCCCCATCGACTATCGATGGAAGGCTATACTTCCTTCGGCGTGATGTCAATTACTCATAACGGTTCCGACGGAATAGCGAGTCCGCATTCTCAACGCCATCGGCGCGGAGCAAACTTCCCGCTGCTCGTCTTCGCGACTCCAAATAATTCCCTGTTATCATGCGTTGCGAGGGTGGTATTGCTGTCCGAGGTCTGAGAAATCGTCGCAGCAAACGTGCCGCAGATTGAATGAAGTGCCCCAAGAGGACTCTCCGGGGTAGGAAACTGAAATCAGATTTACACCCGTGCTTGGTCTTCAATCAACGGTGAGTCGCGCGAAAGCACGAGTCCGAGTACCAGCCGTCTTTCCAACAACAGATATCCAGATGACGAACGCGCGGGCTGCGATAGCGCGATTCGACCTACTTCGAAGTCGCAGGATGACGCTAGTGGCGATTGACTCGTTGCCTTCAGGTTAAGCACCACAAAGTGTTTCTATTGACGGGGAACGGCCAAGCCAATATATTACCAGCACATTATTTAATGTTTGTGAATAACGCAGCTTGAACAATTGACAAGCAACAGCCGCGCCGTGGAGGCTCTTGGATGGGAAAGAACGATCTACACCTTGTCGAAATGCTATTGCGAAGTAAGCTTCACGGCAGAGCCGACGCATTGAGAGCTAGATATCCATTCAGCGAAAACATAGAGGCAACAAATGCAATCCTCTTTAATCCCAAATATGACAAACGGCGGAAAGTGCGTGCATACCGCGCTTGGCTTCAGGCAAGTCAACCCTGCGTATTCGGACGAGTTGCGGCCAAGAACAAGAATGCCTTTATTTGCCTGCTGGAAGGAAATGAAATTCTTCGCATGAAATCTGGGGACAAGGACTTGAAGGACACTCTTCAAGACTACCGCCAAGTGTGGAAGCGGAACGCGTTGGAAGGTCTGGCGTCGTCATTTGTTGTGGTGCTTGTAAGCCCCAGTCTTGCTATTAAAGAACCGAACTCAGAACTGAAGGAAATCGCCAGACGGCTGATCGAACTCTATATGGAGCTAGATACAATTGAGGACGACACGTTTCAAACTCAGCGCGAGTATTTGTTTCTGAAAACTAAGAGCGCAGACAAAGACACAACCGTACTAAAGTTTTCCACTCTACCAAATATTTTTTGTGCGCAAGGTGATCGCCGGGGCGTACATCGAACTTGGGAACCAATTCTTGAACGTCTTCTGAAGCATTTTGAGGCCGAGCCCAAACATGTGAATTGATCGACTTTCCTCGGATTTTACTCTCAGAACTGACTTTGAAAAGGCCGTTAACTCGCAGACGTAGCCAGTCCCGCTGGTGGTCTTTGGACTGGTCAGTGAATACGGGCGATTCCTAAAGTATGATGAGTTTGCCGCCGTCGCCACGCTGTAAAACAAATGGCGCATCCCCGGTCAAATGACTTCCCTGGAGGATAATAAGGTCTCCGACGTAGCCGGGACTTCCTGAAACGAAATTGAATTTGGCACCATAAACTTCAGCAGAAAAATCAGCAGGTGTCGTACCGTCTTCAATGCCCCACGACTCGCGAATGGCTGGAATCACCATGATCTCCCGCCATTCCGCATTGGTTAGTGGATACGGTTTTGTATCGTCCATATATTTAGCATAGGAAATCTACAACCGCTGTCAAGGCACCAACAATTGAACATTGGCAGGGCTTCCGGAGTGGCATCGCTCCAGAAATCTAGACTGGTTTCTTAAAGCCTCCACGCTAATATCGTGGTGCAAGAAACGGCACCTATATGGGTCAGCAGCAATTAGGCTATGTTACCCTTGGCGATTCGTTTAGCTTATCTTTAGCGATGTTTCAACGGAGGATTTTACGGATGCCCAGATGGACCAAGTCGCGTATCGCCAGATTCGGAAATAAGATCCACACGCGCCTTCGTCAACATTTGGATGAACTCGGATTCATCGAAGATCCGGATGGTCGGCTGCGCCCTCCCGATTCAAGCAAAGAAGGCTTACGAGCGATCCATAGACTCCATCGGGCTGAACGTTTGTCCGAAGAAGCATCGTTCATTAAGGACGCAGTTCCGAGACTCCTTCAATACTTTGCCGAGGGCAAAGAAATAGTGCCAGCGCGAATCTCTCCAAGAATTCAAATCGTTGAACCGGGAACAATGGAATCAGACCTCTTTCGCCTCGCAAGCCTAACTTGGAGCGTTCCAGTCTCCCAAGGGTATGGCCGCCGCATGAGGTTTCTTGTTTGGGACGGCAGCAATGGAAAACTAATGGGTCTGATAGCTCTTGGAGATCCAGTGTTTAATCTGAGGGTCCGAGACCAACGGATTGGATGGACTACTTCTGGACGTGAAAAACGCTTGGTGTGCGTGATGGACGCTTACGTTCTGGGCGCTCTGCCGCCCTACAGTTACCTGTTGGGCGGAAAACTTGTTGCGTGCCTTACTAGGAGCCGCGAAATTCGGGATTGCTTCTCAAGAAAGTATGGCCAACGAAAAAGCATCATTGCCAATAGGAAAAAACACGCAGCCTTAGGATTGATCACGACTTCTTCATCGTTAGGCCGCTCTTCCGTTTACAATCGACTCAAATTGGATGGCGTCTCATATTTTGATTCGATTGGGTACACGACAGGCTGGGGCCACTTCCATGTTCCTGCTCAACTGTTTGCCGAAATGCGAAAATATATGAGATTAAAACGTCATCGTTATGCGAAAGGAAATCGCTTTGGCGATGGGCCTAACTGGAAATTGAGACTCATTCGTGCCGCGCTGGATGACCTTGGGTATGAATCCGACTTGCTTAGACACGGCATTATGCGGGAAGTATTTGCATCCAATTTGGCAACCAACACGGACCGTGTGTTGCGCGGTGAAGTTGGCCATTTTCAATATCGAGGTTTGCTCTCTGTCCAGGAAATCGGCCATCTTGCGAGAGAGAGGTGGCTCATCCCGCGAGCTCTCCGTAGACCAGAGTTCCGCTTTTGGGCGCGTGAAAATATCCTCGAACTCTTGGACTACGACTCAAACAACAAAGCTTCTCAACTAGACAAACAGCGTCAACTATCTGCGACGGCTTAGTCCGTCCAGTACTTGGTGGCGGGTAGACGATTAATTCCTAAAGCACTCAACATCGGTCTCTGTATTTGCTTTCTAATGCGCCAGTATCATTTATGTATAACTAACATACCGATAATCGAAAAAATCAGTTATCTTCAGTCGGACGGTTTAATGTCGCTTCTCAGGATCTCAATTGCCGTTGTGAGACAGTGATGGGTTTGCGCGAATGGCAATCTCGCCTCGACGATCACTTCAAAGAATTGTGCGAGAACCGTTCCGCAGCTCTGGGCGATGCACCCATCTACGCGTTGGAGCACGGGTTGTCGAAAGCTGATCGAGGAAGTTTGGCGGATGAAATTAAGTCTGAAATTTCAGATGGATGGCCGCGGGACAACCACTGGCTTCCCTGGATTGTCTACGCGACAGAACTCGGCTACGACTATGATGGAGAAGAGTACTGGCAAAGTTTTGAGCGACGGACTCCTGGGTGGGCTCTTCGCGGCAACCGAGACTGGATTCGATATTATTTTCGGAAGTTCCACGATTCATTTAATGGGGCAATTCCCTCCGGTCGATGGGCGCAGCACTTTTCGATAATTTGTTGGCCTATCACCCACGCTATTCTGCCGGTTGATCTGCAACGCCAGCTAGCTCAAACCCTGTTTGAGATGAGGTACTCATTTAATGCTGGTCTATTAGAGTCTCCCGAATTATTAGGGCAACAAATTGCCGTTGGAAGCTGGAGGTTTAGTTCCCGCTTTAGAATATTGGCGCAACAGCCTCTTCTCCTCGGTCAGATTGCTACCGCGTTGCTTCTTCCCGACGAAGGTAGGACAAACCGTTTGATTCTTTCCTCGTCTTTACTGCGGATCGCGAGCGATTTAGATGAGGAGAGGCGCGCCAGGGAATGGCTGAAAGGTGCCCAAGGTGTAGCGAGAACTCGATTGCATGGAATCGTCAGAGGTGAGACGGCGGGCCAAGACGCTGACGAAAGGTCACCATCCGACGAATTGCGGTCGCTAGGGATTGAACCGTCTGTATTCCTTCGCCCCACATCCGATTCATGGGAGGTGGTTGTCGAAATCCCTGACCTTGCTCCACTACTTTCTCGGTTTCCTTCATTGCAGGGAACTCTCGACGAATCACAATGCTGGGTGGCCGGATCGAGTGGCCGGCCGTTAGCGAAAGGAAGACTCTTTCACTATGGGCCGCAATACGTTGCGCTGAGTCGGTGGCCCTCGCCGAAGGAAATACTGCTACGTTTCGAAAAGTCCTGCCCCGAAATCGAATACCTCCTGAGCGCCGAATGTATGCTCAGACCCGGACCCGTTTGGCTTTATAAAATCTCAGCCGATGGGTATGCCTATGAAATCAGAGGAAAAGCGGTGAGGACTGATTCTAGATACATTCTTCTGAAGAGTGACGGTGTGATTCCCAATCAACCCGGCACTGTACACTTACAGATTCATTGTGACGGTGTCTCAGCGTCCTTAATAAACGTCCCGATAACGTTAGACGAGAATGGCTTGCGACATCTGGCCAATATTGGGTTGAACCCGTCGACTCGCCTGCGGATCGCCCCCATCGGGGTTCCTCCCGTTAGATGGGACGGCGAAGGTCGGGTCGAATGGCTTTCGACAGACCGGCCATGCATTTGTCTTTCAGGTGACCGTCCGCTTCGAGGAATTCTTCTCAATCTCCAAGGCCCGTCTCCTGACAGACTTGAACTCACGTTTGACTCACGTAGCGACTCTTTGTTCTTCGAACTTGGCGAGTTGGTTCCTGGAAAGCACAAGCTTCATGTTGTTCTTCAATTGTCTGAGTCCGACGATGAGTTTCTCTCCGGTCTCGTCGACATTACCGTGCGTGATCCTCGCGTGTGGACCGAAGGCCTGACGGAACAGAATCCGCTCTTTGTGGTTGTTGATCCTCCGAATCCATCACTTGAACAGCTCTGGTCGCGTGACCTGTCAGTTGACGTGTACGGCCCTGCCAACCGCCAGGTCTCATCCCAAATACGATTCTCCACAAAACGTACTAGCAATCAGTATTCATTTACGAAGGTCCTGCCAAAGCTTGACCTTCCAGTTTCCGCATCGACATGGCAATCGTATTTCAAGGAGGTCCAGCGAGATAAGTCAGTTCAAGGCGCTTTCGACGACGCCATCCGAGCCGAAATATTGTTTGACGCAGAGGATCTTGGTCACTTTACTCTTACTTGTGAACGAGATGAATCCCCCCTCTACTGGTCTGTTCGGTGGGAAAACCATTCCTATGTACTTCGTTTGTACGATGATACGGGTGAGTCAAACACAGCTATTGTCCGATATGAATTCGAACGGCCCGACACACCCATTGAAATGGAATACAAAGTATTAACAAGTGTCGGATTCCGCGTTCCGGAGGCAGGTGGACTTTTTGTGGCCACCAGCGAACTGATTAATTCGGCAATCGTGGTGGCACCGGTGCTCAAACAATTGGCGGCCTTAAGGATCCAACCACAACTCTCGGCCCGCGCTCATTGCCCAGAAGAGATCGCGCAATTACTATCGCTGCGAAATGTGTGGGCGAATGCTCGCACCACGGGTGACCCGCTCTCCGCGAGCCGGCAAGAAACAGTCCTAGAATCTCTCATGACAGAAATTCTACGATCTATATGCGGCGCGAAATGGACACAAGTTGAAAAAGAAGTTCGTCTCTACCCAGATCAAGTTACGCGATTGAAATCGTTCATCTGGGACAAGCCTCCCGGAACTAGTCTGGGCGCTGTGATTTTTGCGAAGAAAGTTGAATTCCAAAGCAAGCCTACTGTGGAAAGGGTGAAGGAATTCGCGCGATTGGTTAAGAATTACTTGGATCTTCCCGTCTTTGCAACGATCGGAGATACCGCTTCTTTCCCAGATGACTGGATTGCCGAGTTCGCGCTACGCCTCGTTACTTCGCCTCGCGATGTGGTTTCCTGGTCGCAGGACTACTTCAGCACAGGAATGGAATTCATATTCAAATGGCCTCAGCTAGCTCGGTCAGCCAGAACGCTGGCCCTTTGTATTGGTTCCCCAGGTAGTACAGATTATGCGTTGGGCAGTACGCCATCCGAATGGGAATGGTCATGAAACGACTCATCAAATCCGAGGTTCATGCGATTGGAACTGTAGCCCTCGGTCTCGATCCTTCGACAGTTGATCTTTCCAGCATTGAATGTATCGCGGCATCCCTCCGCCGCGCGGCCAGTTTTCTTTGCCCCTGCTCCTCAAGGACTCTAATCGATGTTGTCTATCAATCGCTTGTCGACATACAGGAATCGTCTGCTGACTTACGAGGCATCATTGATGACACGCTAGTTGCCATGATCGCCTACGGAGATCTAATTGAATGCAGCGAGCGGCTCGGCGGGTCTGCTCAGAATAGAACTCTTCTTTACGCATCTCCGCCCACTTTCGTGTTTCGCCAAGACGGAACTGCATTTCTGATCGGGTTGACGCCAGATCAGACAGCTCTTCTACCCCAGTCATTATCGCAAGGTATCGAATACTCGAAGCATGTTCGTCGCCTCCGGGCTCCAGGGAATCAAGACATCCGATTCCTCCTAAAGGACTATCCTCTCTTCGAACTCACTCCGGACCAATGGTTAAAGGTCCCAGGCTCTTCTAAACCGGAAATTTATCTTTCGCAATTCGATGAAGCGTTATCCGACGCAGGCCGCGCAGGCGAGATCACTGATCTCTGGATACTCGACCCAACCAAGCCGGTACGTTACTATCGCGGACGCTGGACACAACCAGGCTCTCGTACAGGAAGATATTTGGGTCGAAGACGGCGTCAATACGGCGCGGACTTATGGTGTTACTTGGAGTTGGACGAGGGAACACCCACTAAGCTCATTGACTTGCCATTACGCGAAACTCCCTGGAGGGCATGTGATGAAGCGTGGCGTTTGCAGTCCGCCATTGATTCACTCAATCATTCGGCTCAGCAATACAGAGTGCGGACTGGATCATCGAAAGGCACAAAAATCCTCGATCTGTTTTCCCCGATACCTCGGTGGGTGCAACGTCGTCTCGACTACGTCGGCGAGCCGGTGTTGGGACTAGGATGTTTATTCTCCTACGCAATCCGCGAAGCCGAAATCGGGGAAGAGCTTACTATGCTGAAGGAAAAACTCTGGATGCAAGAAGTGCGAAACAGCGGGTGAGAATTTGCCGTTAACTATCGGTCAGACAATTGAGCAGTTGCACGGGGCGCTGCGTGATTATATAGAAGCTGCCTATCACGTAAGCAATCCTGTCCTTGTCGAACAACGTAGAGAGATTTTAGGACGCATCGGTACTATTCATCAGACGCCTTACATCGAAAGTACGCCACGATACGAGATTGGGGCTGCTTTCGGCAGAATCGCTGGCCTTGATCAAGCCGTAACAGAGATCTTCGGTGCTTTATCCTCTTCGTCGGACGGATTGCCTGTAGTGATTCACGACCCGCCGTTCGACCACCAAGCGGAGTCTGTCCGTCAATCTCTCGTAAACGGTAAGAGTCTCATCGTCATGACCGGAACTGGTTCCGGAAAGACCGAATGTTTTCTCCTTCCGATTCTCGGCAAGCTTGCCTCCGAAGCTAAGAATCGTCCCGCTAGTTTTCGGCAGAACAAAGCGATCCGGGCAATGGTGCTTTATCCGATGAATGCACTAGTAAACGATCAACTCGGGCGTTTGCGGCTTCTTTTTTCTGATTCTCGGTTAGTTAGAAAATTTATGACCTGGTCCGGCCGCCCTGCGACTTTTGCTAGATACACCAGTCGAACCTTATACCCAGGAGTTCGAACCGCCAAGAAGGATCAGCAACGATTGACCTCGCTTGCAGACTATTACGTTCACCACCTAGAAACTTCGCTTGGTCCGGCATCACAGCAACAAGTGGCCGCGCAAAACCTCGTACAGGAACTGAGGAAGCGCGGCAAGTGGCCTGCTAAGCCAGACTTAATAGGATGGTTCGGCAAAACTGGAGCTCGTTGGCAAGACGCAAAGACAGGAGCGTTCCGTCGCTGCGTAACATTGCCACAGGACCCGGAATTGCTCACGCGTCATGAGGTCCAACAAGCACCGCCCGACGTACTTGTGACCAACTATTCGATGTTGGAATACATGCTTATGAGGCCCATTGAGCGTCCGGTCTTTGAGAGAACTCGTGAATGGCTCGAGCAAAACCCAAATGAGAATTTCACCTTGGTCGTCGACGAGGCCCATCTTTACAGGGGTGCGTCCGGGGCAGAAGTTGCTCTTCTAATCCGACGGTTGAGAAAGAGGCTGGGGGTTTCTTCTTCCCGGCTCCAAGTAATTTGCACAAGTGCTAGTTTCGGTGATCCAAGCCAGTCCGCGGAATTCGCCGCCCAATTGACTGGCAAGGAAACATCTGAGTTTGTCACCGTTGAGGGGAACTTAGCATTTCGAAATTCCGCACTCGGGGGAACTCAAGCAGATGCCGAAGTGCTGGCCTCTGTGAACATAGACTCGTTTTATGCAGCGACCGACAACTCTCGGCTCAACGAATTATTACCATTTCTAAGATACCGTTCCGTATCAAATGTATTGAACGCGGAACAATCGTTATATGAGGCGCTGCACGATTTTGCGCCATTGAGCCTTCTCGTGAACATAACAATGAAAGAAGCACGCCCATTCCATGTCCTCAGCGCAGATATTTTCCCTGGGGTCCAATCAGATCTTGCTGCCACCGCGTTGACTTCACTCATGGCACTTGGCAGTGTTGCGCGAAAGGCACCGAATGAACCTGGCCTGCTCCCCTGTCGCATCCATGCGTTTTATAGGGGGCTTCCAGGCTTGTGGGTTTGCATGGACGCTGAGTGCTCAGAACTAGCGACCACAGAGAAAGGTGGGCCTATAGGCAAGTTATATGCTCAACCGCTCGAAAGCTGCCCATGCGGTGCTCGAGTCTTGGAGCTCTTCACGTGTCGAAACTGCGGCACCGCCTATGCTCGCGCATACACGGATAACGTGTTGGAGCCGAATTTCTTGTGGGCTGAACCCGGATCTGCTTTCCGAACATTTCGGGGTCAAATGCATGAACTCGAACCAATCGACCTTTTACTGGAACAGCCAAGTTCAAAGGAAGTCGAACCTGCCGACTTCGATTTGGTTACCGGCAGGCTGAATCCCATACACAGTGGATCACGAACGCGAAGAGTGTATCTTTCCAAAGACAGATCCAACGAATCGAGTCCGAGCACAGAAGACGAACCGGCAAGAGACAGACGCCCAGGAGAGTTTCGACCGTGCGGCGTATGTAACCAAACCGCCAGCTTTGGGCGCACCTCCGTTCAAGATCACCAGACAAAAGGGGACCAGCCATTCCAAGCGCTAATAGCTAAACAGCTCCAAGTTCAACCTCCAAACGCGATTGCACCGACGCGTCTGGCTCCGCTTCGCGGAAGAAAAGTTCTGATCTTCTCTGATTCCAGACAAACCGCCGCCCGTCTTGCACCAAACTTGCAGAAGTACTCCACACAAGATGC
>OBLU010005026.1_pt1 | contig 11919 bp, 7 predicted proteins | sample 1518681 | NCBI WGS metagenome assembly OBLU01 (sample SAMEA3539304, study PRJEB22396) | soil metagenome | biome: tundra; feature: field; material: soil | place: USA | collected 2010-05 | depth 0.15 m | reverse complement strand
TATTTTGCGCCAACAACGGCATCCGCCACGATTCCCACGCTACGCTCCCGCTATCCCTAGCGCAGTTCTGGACTTAACCTGCTCGAAACCCTGACGCAGTGTGCTCCCGGCAAGTCGAAACCCCAGACGCGAGTTTTTTCTTAGCCGCGCGTTTTCCCAGACGTGATTTTGTTTTCAAAGAGCAACGAACAAGAGCGGCACTCCGAGCACTCATTGAGTACCCGGCATGATTCTAAGCGAGCGGGAGGCAGTTCGCAGCTACTCTTTTTGTTCTTCTTCCTCGGCCTCGGCGTCGAGCGTGGCGAACAGTTCCTCGGCTTCGTCGCCGTCTGCCGCTTCGGGAGCGGGCTGGGGATGTTCCTTGTCGAGCGCCGCCGCCGGATGCGTGGTACTGTGCACCTGCTTCAACATGCGGATGGAAACGTGCGTGTAAATCTCGGTCGTGGATAGCTCGACGTGGCCGAGCATTTGCTGGATGAAACGGATATCGGCTCCGCCTTCGAGCATCAGTGTCGCCATCGTGTGGCGGAAGAGATGGCAGGCTCCCGTCTTGCCGGTCTTCGCCTTGAGCACGTAGGTGCGCGCTATCAACGTCAGATGGTCGCGGCTGATCTCTTCGCCCGAGTTACTCAGAAAGAGCGTCCCGTGGTCCGGCTCGGCCACCAGTTTCGGTCGCGCTTCGCGGATATATTTTTGCACCCACGCGATGGCCCGCTCGCCGATGGGCACGAAGCGGTCTTTCTTCCCCTTGCCCTGGCGGATCATGATGGTGCCGCGTTCGAGATCCAGATCGAACAGCTTCAGGTGGATCGCTTCCGTGCGCCGCATCCCGGTGGAGTAAAACACTTCGAGGATGGCGCGGTCGCGCAGTCCGATGGGATCGCGGATGTCGGGCTGTTGCAACACCTGCTCGGCCTCCTGGATGGTCAGCACATGCTGGGGCAGGCGACGCCCCAAGCGCGGCAGTTCCAGTTCCGATGCCGGGTTATGCAAGATGTGGTTTTGCCGCGTCATCCAGCGGAACCAACAGCGCAGCGCCACCAGCCGCACATGCTGGCTGCGGAAGGTCATCGGCTCGCCGTTGCGCTTGCGGTAATGAAACAAGTGCCGCTGAAAGCGTTCCAGCACGGGCCGCGTGATCTCCGTGGGATCGGTCAAGCCGCGCTCCGCACACCACTCCAGAAAGAAGCGCGCGTGCGAGAAGCGGTTGCGGATGGTGTTCTCGGAGAAGTCGCGCACGCGCAAAGCGGTCGCGTACTCGGCCAAGAGCGAAGCCAATCGCGTCGGCGCGAGTGGTGCGTCCATTTTCGATTTCCGCTTCGCCCGTGCCATCACTTCATCCCCGCTGCGGCGTTGCCGTTCGTCTTAGCGGCAAGTGGCGGTACGACTACGACCGGATTTTGCTCCCGCTCCCAGGAAGTGTTTTTCTCGCGATTTTCGTAAAAATCGCTTCCTGCCCGTGTCGTTGCTGGCGATTTCCCACCCGCACCACCCCCGGACACCCCCCGAACTTGGCCCAGACTTGACCCGGACTTCTGCCCTTCCACCCCAGACTTCTTTTCGTCGTAGTGGCATCCGGTGAGCTTTTCGATCTCGATCAGGCCGGGAAGCGCAGGCCTGCCGCTGTCCTCTTTGCGCTCGAACGTCAGTTCATAAACCATGCTCTGGCCGCGTCCGCCCTGATGCACCACCAGATACTCCAGCTCCTCCAGTCGGTGCAGATGCCGCTTGAGCTGCGAATCGCTCCACTTCGTGAACGCCCGCACATCCTTGCGGCTGAAACGAAAGTCTGCCTGCTCGATCTGTTTCTGCTCGCACGCCTGGCGCACCATGTCGTCCACCAGCAGCACGAGCCGCCGCGTCTGCGGCGGCAGTTCGTCGAGTGAGCGGCCAAGCACCTCATGCGCCAGCCGGTTCGCGATTGCGATGTCGTCTTTCGTGACCTCGATGTATTCGAGCGTCTGGCCGCGATGCACCGTGGTCTTGTGGGGCCGCTGATGCTGATGCAGCAGCGCGATGGAACGGATGAGCGTCAGATACTTCATGTGATCGCGCCGCGCCCGTGTCTGGCTGTCGAGGAACGTCAGCTCGCGCGCGTAAGGATTCGCCACGAACATGGGTTTCAAGAGCCGCTGCGCGTTGCGATGCACGGCGAGAAGCTGATTGCGGTCTTGTTTCGCCAGCAAGCCTTCGAGCGTCTGCGCTTCGCGCTGCTTCTGGTGGATCGCTTGCGTCTGCGCGCGGTCTTCGTCCACGGTCAGCACCAAACACCGATTCAGCAACTCCTCGTCGAGGTCGATAGCGGTTGTCGTGAGGAAGATCATGACCGGACCTTCGACGCGGTACTGATGCGTGATCAGCCGTCCCGTGGTCGCGTCTTTCCCGGTCGAGGCGATGGTGAGCACGCCTTCGCTCTGCAAGAGCTTCAGCGCGTAGGCGGCGCGCAGCGCGCCTTCCTCTTCCACGATGGCCAGCACCTTGTGCTTCAGATCGGTCTCGCCCATGTAGAAGAGCGACTGCCCGGTCATCGCCGAGTACTGCACGCGCTGTTCTTCCGGCAACAAAGCGAGCACTGCTTCCATCAACGCCGATTTGCCTGCGGCGGAACTGGCCTGCACCAGGATCGCCAGCGGCGCTTCTAAAAATCTCGAAGTCACCGCCAGATAACTCACCAGCTTGTTGGTTTCTTCGCCCACCATGCCGCAGTGATCCAGGTCGGCGAGGATACGGTCGAGCAAGCGCGGATCGCGCAGCAGTTCCATCGCTGCGGCTCGGTCCTCTTCGCCGAGCGGGATTTCTTTTTCCTCCGGCTCCAACGCCTGCTTGATCTGTTGCTCCTGCAGGGCCTCCATCTGCAGCAGCACATGCCCCAGATCGCGGCGGATCGTTTCCTCTTTCACGCCCAGCTCTTCGCTGGCCTGTTTGAGAAACACCGTGCGCTGCCGCGCCGAGTACAGATCGAACGTGTCCACGTGGAAGGCGCTCTCGCCTCTCTGGTTCGTGCTCGACACCAGCAGGTTCACCTTGAGCAGTTCATAGCTCATGTTCTTCGCGAGGCCGCGCACGCGATAGCGGCGGTCGCCCTGGCGGATGACGATCTCGTCGCCGTGGATCTCAACCGGCACGTCGAGCAGCGGCCACTCGACGCCGGGCGCTGCCGGCGTCGTCGTCATCGGCGCGGCTTCTTCGTTGCGCGGAGCTTCCGGTTCAGCAGCTAAAGAAAAAACTTTCTCTGGCTCCTCGGTTGTCGGCGGAGTTGGCAGCGGGATTGCATTTTCTTCTTTAGCTGCGGGTTTGGTTTTTTCTTCGGGAATCGGCGCTGCTGATTTCTCTTCGCTCGTCATCTCCGCCTGTGGTTCTGGTTTTGTGGCTGCGATCTGCGGCTCGATCTTTACCGGTTCGGTCTTTACTGGTTCGATTACGACCACACTGGGCCGCTCGCTTTTGCCCAGCCACGCGGCGCGATTCAGCATGATGCCTAAACTCTTCGGCGCGGGCTGCACCTTGAGCGCGTATTCGTTCGCGTCCATGCCTTTCGGAAACTGCACTCGGAAACACTCGATGCCCATCTCCATCAGTTGCGCTGCGTGCTCCTGGGCCGCGCCTTCTCCAGCGTCGTCGCGGTCGTACGCGATATAGATTCTTTTTGTGCCGTGCTTTCTGAAGGCCGCGCGGTGTTCCTCGGTGAAGCCGTTCACTCCGTAGCTTGTGGTTACGTTGCGGTAGCCCGCGCACCAGAAGGTCAGCGCGTCGATCAACGCTTCGCACAGGATGATGTCTTTCGAGACCGTGAGCGCTTCTTCGTTCCACACGCCTTGGTGCGCTCCGGGAAGATAGAGATGCAGCGGTGTGCCCTCGCGCAGGCCTGGCGTGATCTTGCGCCCGTACATCTGGATCACCTGGCCGCTCGCGTCGAAGATCGGAACCACCACCGAGCCGTTGAAGTGCTCGTGCCCGCTCTCGCGGTAGATGCCGAGCTTTTGCAATCGCCCGCGCAGCTCCGCCCCGGTCGCCCGGTTGCTGCGGGGCAAGCGATAACCCAAAGTCCGATTCCCGAAGCCCATCTGGAAGCGGTCGAGCATCTCGGAAGATTTCAGGCCGCGCGATTCCAGATATTTCAGGGCCTCGGGACTCTGCTTCAGGCTCTCGTGGTAGTAGCTCACCACCTGCAACAGCAGCGCCCGGTCGTCGGCATCGCGGACCACCGGTGCGGGCAGTTTCGGCACGGTGGAGATTCGCGGCGGCTTGGCGCTGGGGTTGGCCGCCACCGGAACATGGTCTTCGCGCAGCAACTCGACGGCGTGACGGAAGCTGATGCCCTCGGCCAGCATCACCCAGTCGATGACGGTCCCACCTTTGCGGCACGCTCCCAGACAGTTCCACAGATTCTTGCTGGGCGTAATCACCAGCGACGGCTCGTGATCGTCGTGGAAGGGACACAGGCCGATCAGGTCCGCCCCGTGCCGTTTCAGTTTCACCCCGCGCGCCTCCGCCAGCCGTTGCACCGAGATTTCCCGCTTCAACCGCTCGATCTCGCTCTCCGCGATGCGCGCCATCGGTATCTCCTTCCGCCCCGTTTCCCGGGTTTTTGCAAAAACCCTGTCAAGAGGGTTGTGCTGTTTTTTATGGTGCCTATAATCGTGATTCGTTATACAGTAATTTACTATGTCGTGCAACACCGAATCCGCCTTGACAACAGGAAGCTGCCTTTATATTGAGGTCATGCCTACAAAGTCGAAACCGAAGTCTGCGAACTTCGAGAAGGAAACGCTAGGGCCGCGCCTCGCGCGGATTCGGAAGGAACGGGGCTTTACTCAGCAGCAACTCGCGGAACGTTCTGGCCTCATTCAAGTGCTGATCTCCGACTATGAACACGAGAAGCTGCGTCTTACTGCGGAGATGGCTGTCCGCTTCGCCGATATTTTGGGAGTCAGCACGGACGAACTGCTGCGCGGGAAGAAGAAGAGCGTCATGTCCTCAAGACGGCAACCCAGTCTTAAGCTCCTGCGGCGGATGGAACAGATTGAGAACTTGCCTCCGTATCGGCAGCGGGCTTTGCTGACCACCATTGACGGTTTTCTCGCATCATCGGCACAGGACAGATAACTCCTCCCATTTTTTCTTCTCATTTTTTTTCTAGCTGGAAGCAACACAGGAGCGGAGAGGGAGGTTAGTCAAGGCCGCGTTCTTTGCGCCGCGTAGCGGTCGGAGCGAAGCGCAGAGCCTTGACTGGCCTCCCGCGCTCCGTACACTCCCTGCGGAAAAAATGAAAGATGCACCCTTCACATGCTGATGCCGTGACCTTGAACTTGCTGTTGCTGTTGTTCGGGGGCTTCGGGACGCGTGGAAACTGATTCGATCTTCTGTGCCGCTTGCGGTTCGTGCGCTTGGCTTCGCTCTCCGGGCTTCTGCTCGTGAGCGGGCGCGGTGGCCGTGCGCTGCGACACGTCGCGGCTGAGATCGCGCCCGAGTTCGCTTTTGTCGTTGGTGTAGATTTGCGCGTCGCGTTGTCCGCGCGAGACCGACACGTAAGCCATGCGGCTGTTCACCAGTTGCTCGCCTTTTTCCGTGTCCACGTGGATCAGCACGCGGTCGGCGGTCTGCCCCTGGCTGCTGTGGCTGGTCACGGCGTAACCGTGATCGAGATGCGGATGCTCGTGGATGTTGAACTGAACATTTCGGCCCGCGTCGGTGCGGATCGCCAGCTCGCCCTCGTTCGTGATCCGCTCGATGGTTCCTAACTCGCGGTTGGCGACATGCAAGTCTTTCGATGGCGCTGTGAACTGCACGCGGTCGCCTTCGGCAAAGCTGCGCTCCATTTCCCGGTAGAGCGTCACGCCTTGCAACCGGCGCGGATCGTAACTGATCTCCTCGCCGTTCTCGCGCGCAACCGTGATCTGATTTTCTTTTCTGTCCACCTGCTCCACTCGCGCGTACTCTCCGGGTTCGATGCCGAGCCGCTTGCTGCCTTTCGCGTAGCGCACGATGTCGCCCTCTTCGTACTGTCCGGCCCACGCTCGATCTGCGCCGGTCATGTCCTGCCGCGCGTCCAGCACTTTTACTTTGTGCTCGTCCTGGCCGACTGCGCCGCGTTCCTGCATCTCGACATGGATCAGCCCATTCAACTCGCGGCGCGATTCGTTGTCCGGTGAGATCACGAGCGTGCCTTGCGGTTCGCGGGCGTACTCGCGCGCGATTTCCGTTAGCCGCTCTTCGCGGCCCACGATCTCATGCACCCGACCCTGGCCGTCGAGATTTTCTATCGCCGCTCGAACGTCGCCGCGCGCGAGCTGTTCCACGACTTCTCGGAGCGCCGGGTCTTTCTGCCGCACGATTTCATCGAGGCGCGCGGTCTGCATTCCCGCTTCCTGCAACTGCTGGTAAGGCCGTCCGGCTTCGACCGCTTCATGCTGGCGCACGTCGCCCACCAAGAGCACACGGTCGTGTTCCGAAAGCCGGTGCAAAAAATCATTCATTTGCTTCGTGCTGGCCAGACTCGATTCGTCCAGCACGTACAGATGTTTTTCTCCGCTCTGCTCTTCGGTTCCGCGCGCCAGATGTTTTTGCAGCGTGCTCGATTCGATTCCGGCCTCTTCGAGTTTGTGCGCCGCGCGGGACGTGGGCGCAAAGCCCTCCACCTTGTAGCCGTCGCGCTCGGCGGCTTCCCGGATCGCGGCTAAAGAAGTAGTTTTGCCCGTTCCCGCCGCGCCTTCGAGCGCCGTCACCTGGTCGCGGCTCGACAGGATTTCTTCGACCGCCGCGCGCTGGCTGGTACTCAGATGCGTGTGCTCTCTCTCGATTGTCTGCCGCGTCTCGAACATCCCCAGCGCCGCGTGCTGCTCCTGGCCCGCGCGCATGAGCTGGATATTGTCGCGCTCTAACCCGATCATTTCTTCCGTGGTGAACGCCCGCCCTGGCTGGTGCGCGGCGCGCGGCGCTTCGATCAGCTCTCCGGCTTCCACTCGCTGGTTAAACCCGGCCCGCACTTCTTCCAGCGATGCGTCGCCCATCGAACGCTTGAGCGCATCGCGCATCAAGTCGCGCTCGTCGGCCACGGCGTCACGCTCAAGGTTCTTTTCCCCCGCATACGTGAGGGCCTGCCCGATGCTGCGCTGCTTTTGTTCTTCGATCAGCGGTTCGATCTCCCGCCGATGCTCCTGGGCCTCGCGCATCACGCGCTCCGGCTGCTCTCCGAACTGCCGCGCCATCTCCTGATGCCGCCGCTGCATTTCTTCGTGCGAGATGTCCAGCTTGTTATCTCGCGTGCGGTGCGCCGCGATCTGCGCGGCGCCTGCGCCGCTCACGCCTTGCTCTTCCAGATGTTCCTTGATCTGCTGACGGCGCGGACTCGACGCCTCCATGTACTCCCGCGTGTAGCCCTTGATTTCAGGCTGGCCGCTCGCTCCTTGTTCGACTTCGTAACCCAGCCCCTTCAAGCGCAAGCCCAGCTCCGAGCGATAGACGGCCGTCGCGTACTGCTGCGAACGGTACAGCTCCCTCGGTTGCAGCGCCCGTGTGTCGCCGTTGTCGCACTCCGTCATATTGAAGAACACCACATGCGTGTGGAGCTGCGGCGCGGCGTAACCTTCCACGGGCCTGCTGCTGTCATGCTCGAACTTGGCCGCAACCCACTTGCCCGTGGTCTCGGCCTCGTGGCTGCTCACGCGGGCCTGCACATATTTTTCCAGTTCATTCAAAGCGATGTTCACGCTCTCGCGGTGCGCCGCGCGCACCTGCTCGTCACCGCCAACCAGAGCCGTCAAGCTCACGCTCTTTGGTGCGCTGAACGTCCCGTCCCATCCGGCGCGGTGCTCCATCGTTTCGATTTTCTCGCCGCGCTCGTTGACGTATTCCATCGCCGCGCGGTGCCGCACAAGCTGTGCGCCGGTCATCGGATGCTGGCCGTCCGCCAGCCGCGCGAAGTGTTCCTCGTTGACTTCGCCTTTCAAGCCCCACTGCTCGGCCAGCTTGCCGTGCCACTCTCCGCGCACCCGGTCGCCTTCCGAGTAATAGTTGTCGCGCGCATTGGCAAACTCTTCCTTGTGGTACGTCTGCGCCTGGCCCGAACTCAGCGGCTTGGATATGGTCAGCATGGTTCACTACTCCCGGCTCTACTTCAAAAAGGGCAGTTCGTCATCGCCTGCCTGCGCTGCCGGTGGTTGTTTCGGCGGCTGCTCCCGTTGCGATGGAAACGGCAGCGGCAGGTTGCGCGGCTGATTTTGTCCTGGCACGGGCCGCGCCGACGATTTGCGACCGTCTCCGCCCGCCGCCGGCAACTTGTTTTCTTCTCTTAGATGCGGCTGGTTGGTCAGCTTGCGCTCGATGAATGCCTCGTGCCGCTTCGCTGACTCGATATACGGGAAGCTCAAGCGCACCACCAGATTGCCGCTCTTCACGTAACCATACAGATCGGACATGCCCGCGATTTCCGAGTCCTTCACCAGCGGATCGACCACGCGCTCAAGCTGACGGGTGCGCGCGCCGCGCCGCATGTCGCGAAAGATGCCGTCCTTGCGGGTATCCCTCAGCCGCTCGGTCTCCACCTCGCCGATGGTCTGGCTAATCCATTTCGCGGAGTTCGCCTCGTCCGTCCGTAAAAAGATTTTGGTTGCGGGCTGCGTGAGCATCGCTTCCGCTTTGCCTCCGTACAACTCCTCAAGCTGGCTGCGCCCTTGAAAACCCAGCACCACGGGATTTTTTACTTTCCGGTTTTCGGTGATCGCCGCGTACAAGTGGGGCAGCGCGTGCAAACTTTGCAGCTCATCCAGCATGAACCACACCGGGCGCACTCCCGGCTTGCCCTGGTTCATCAAGCGCAGCGCCAGCATGTCCAGCCACATGCTGAGAAGGGGCCGCAGTCTCTCCCGGAACTCGGGCGGGCTGGCGATAAACAGCCATCCTTTCCGCTGCTGTGCCCACTCCGTCGCCGTCCAACTCGTCTTGGCCTCGGCCTTGCGCGGCAACAGTTGCAGCGCATCGCTCACACGGTTGAGCGCCGCCATTATGCCGCCGCGCTGCGGCCCCGCGTCCTTCAATCGCTTCGCCAGTTCGCGCTCGTCGCGCAAGATCGCCAGCAACTCTTCCGGCGTCCGCTTCGGCTGTTCCACGAGCAAGTGCGCGAAGATTTGGCGCGCCGCTATCGCCGAAGACGGATGCGTGCGCGGATCGTCCTGAAACAGCGCCGCCGCCAGCCCCTCGGCTTCCGCCTCGTGCCGCGCTTCGTCGCACGGCGTCCAATACGGCATTCGCGCGTCCAGCGGATTCAGGATCGCATCGCCGCGTTCCGGCTCGTAAAATTGCGCCGTGTATTCGAGCGCCGGATCGTACACGATCGCAGTCTCTCCGCGCCCTTCCACCTGCGTAAGAATCTGCCGGATCAAGCTCGATTTGCCCGCGCCCCTGTCGCCCATCAACAAGAAGTGCTCGCTCTCCCGCGCGCGCGGCACCCGCACCATTTTGCCGTCGCACCGCAACAAAAACTCGCTCGGCGTGCGCCGCTCCTCGGTGATAAAACCGATGCCATTCGACTGCTGACGGCGGTTGAACTCCACCGCCGTCACCAGCTCCGGGCCTTTCATCCTGCGCCCGTATTTCAACACCCGCCGCCGCTCCTGGTCGTGCGGCAGCGCGACCGCCAAGCCCACCAGCAGCACGCACGCTCCCACCCTCCACACCGCCGCCCACAACAGCAGCCACGGCGATTGCCCTTCATAGATCGCCTGCTCCAACCACCGATGCAGCTCCGCGTTGTCGTACGTCCCGCGCTCCCATGCGATCTTCACCTTGCCCGACAACACCGCCGCGTCGCTCAGGTCTCGATCCACCGCCGCCCGCTTTTGTTTGCCCTCGATCCGGTACGCGATCCGATACGGCGCGCTCTTCCCCCACAGCCGTACTTCACTGCCCACGTAGATCCGCAGATAGGCTTGCTGAAAGTACGTCCATTCCCGGGTGTACTCATACCCTGCCGCCGCCAGCAATGCCACCACTCCGAGCGCCAGCGCCGTGATCGTCCACACCGGCTTGGCGCTCGGCCAGCGATACGGCTCCTCCCGCCCCCAGCGGTTCTTCACGCCCGTGCTTCCTTCCCGCCGTTCAGCAGCTCCGCCGCCTGGCTCTGCTTCTCCCGGTCTATCCGCTCGATCAGCTTCCGCAGTTGCTCCGTCGTCACCTCGCCTTTTTTCCCGAGCGCCTGCACCGTGTTCAGAAACAGCATCCGCAAGGCCAGCACTTCGGCCAGGATGATTTCGTCGGCGGAGTGCGCCGTCAGTTCCGTCAGCGCCAGCTCGCGCAACCACTCGCTCAACGTCAGTCCTCGCCCCTCCGCCAGCTTTTCCAGTTGCCCGTACTCGTCCTCGCTCACCTTCGTGCCGATGGATTTATTTCTCAAAACCGACTTTTCCATGGGGTTCACTTCTATTCTGGGTTAGACGCCGCTGGGCCGCTCTCCGTGCCCTGCTTTCAACAAGTTACTCTGCGGTAACCTGAAAACGGCAACAGAAAGGGCATCTTGCAGGATTTGCCTTGTTTCTAACAGGTTACCGCACGGTAACCCAAGGTTCCTCTGCAGCAACCATTTATGGGTGACGTATCACCCTACTCCCGACGCCGTAGGCGGCGCAAAAACCCTCAACCCCTCAACTACCCTCCGGGAGGGCAAGAACGCCACCCCTCACCGTGCCCGATTCGCCACACTCCCCGGTCAGCAATCGGCCCTCGAATCGACACGGAAAGCTCCGCTCATCCACCCCCGGATCACGGCCCGGATCGGCGGCTCCTCACTCCCCGATCAGGGCAGGGATCGACAGCCTAGTCTAGAACGGCAAGGCCGCGCCCCGGCGCGGCCAACACCCAACCCACGGCTAAAAAGAAAAACTCCCAGAACTCCCCGGCAAGCAGGTCGCCTGCCCTTGACCCTCATCGCTCCCCGGATGGCTCGCCCTGCCCGCTCAGAAACGCCAGCAACAGCTACTCTGCTGACTTGGGGCGACCATTCTTTGGCTGGCGATCTAGGCCCTGCTTGAGCTTTGGCAGAGTCTTCTGGAGTCCCTTTATGCAGTCAAGAGCGTAGTCGAACTGTTGGACCTCAATCGCAACCAAAGCCTCTCTCATGTGCTCTCGGTGCTGCGGAAAACGCATATGACTAATCTCGTTGAGAGTCTTGTCCAGCTTTTGTCCGTAATCCCAAAGATCGCTGACCTCAGCAACGAAGTCCCCGATGAGTTGCGGATCAGTTTCAGGAAGCGCCTTCTTCAGGCTTAGCAGCAGACGATGTGCAAGATTCGTGCTGCGCTTCACGAGTTTATGATCCACACGAGCCGCTGCGTCTCCGAGCATAATCGCGGCTGCCTGCAAGTCCTTGTTGGAGCCTTTTAGCTTAGAGGACTTGTCCAAGAACTCCTCAGTGCTCGTCTTCTTAGGAAACTTCATTTTCAAACCCCCATCGTGCGCCATTAGTCCACCAACCCTCGAAGCAGATCGGCGACATAGTGACCCGTATTGCTGAGAGTCTTGTTGGCGATCCGGTTTGACTGCTTGTCTATGTTGTCAGCCGATTTGCGCACGGTCTCTTTCCACTTGTTGCGCGGATTCTGATCAGGACTATTGGCGAGTTTGCCCAGATGCTCCAGGGCAGCCTCAATGTGTTTGCCTACTTTGTTCAGGGCATCCTTCGACTCTGTGTATACGACCCCTGCTGTTGCCCCGACGACGGCCCCTGCAACTGCGCCGTCCTTCGCACCCTCCGTTCCTCCGAGGCCAATACCTACTAACGTCCCTCCTCCGGGTTCCACGAGAGTCCCGCCAGTGCCTCCGGCAATGCCTCCGACGATTGCACCTGCCACGCCACCGACAACTGCGCCGGTTGTCGTGTTTTGTACTACTTCCTGTGTCGAGACTGTCGATGTCGTATTTTGCGCC
>OBLU010005025.1_pt1 | contig 11919 bp, 14 predicted proteins | sample 1518681 | NCBI WGS metagenome assembly OBLU01 (sample SAMEA3539304, study PRJEB22396) | soil metagenome | biome: tundra; feature: field; material: soil | place: USA | collected 2010-05 | depth 0.15 m | reverse complement strand
AGGGGTCGGTGAAGATTCAAACCTCCATCATTTGTTATGCGGACGATATCACGTCTTTCTGATTACCTCAACTTGGAACTTCGATTTCGCCCGACGCAATGCCCGCCGCAAGGCCCTCCAGGATTTGCGCGTAATGATAGAACCCCTCGAAACGCCGGCACAGCTCGTCGATGCCGGCTTGCGTTGTGGTGTCCATCAGCCACTTGAATTTCGGCATATCGGCGGACATCGCCGCGAAGATGGCTACGTCATCACAGCCGGAGATCAGCAAACCCAGCACCCTGGAGTCGATCGCGCCCAGTTCAAGGGTCCAGTGATGATGCTCGTCGGGCTTCGGCGCCGGCCTCGTCTTGCGGTCAACCAGTTGTTGCGTCGTCTGCCCGAATTCCAGGGCTCCCGTTGTCGAGAAGCCGAACCGGTATTCCCCCTGATAGGCGAAGCGCGCGAGCTTGGTGGTGGCGATGAGGTGCGGCTGAGGCTACACATTGCCGGGCACATGTTCCGGCTGATAATAATCGACCTTCTTCGCGAAGTGCCGGGCACCCTTTGGCAGGGCTGCCAGCCAGCGGTCAATGAATACGCCTGGCCTGAGGATCTCGATGCAGGCCGTGGCATTGAACTCCCGAGCCAGTTCGTCCGTGAAGGCGAAGCTGACGCAGAAAACGTAGATTTCAGCCGCCCGTGCCGACGACTCAAAACCCATCTGCAGGGGAAAGGATGTGCCGCGGGTCAGGTTGTTGACTTGCAGGCCATCGGCGGGACGGTAAATGCGCGTGGATTCGAATTCGTCGCCGATGATCTGCTTTGCCGCCGCGTCCTCATAGTCGCGAAAAAAAGCGAGCGTCTGATGATAGACCCTGCCGTCCAGGAATTGCTTGGCGTATTCCGGATTGGAGAAGTATTTGTAGCGGCTGTGTCTCATCACTCGTCCGGCTGCTTTACGACCGGCGTCGGCGGCACCTTCGCATTCGTTACGGCATTCGCGAAGTAGGCTTCCACACCGCCCCCGGCCTGCCCGAAGGACGGCGCGACCGTGCCAAAATCGACGGACGTTCGGGCGGGTGCTTCGATTTCATAGTGATAGGATGCCGGCAAGTTGTTGGGCAGCGCGAACCGCCCCACCGCGACGAATCCGGTGGGCACGAACGGGACTTCGGATTCAGGAGCCGCGTACGTGCCTGCAAGAAAGCTCTCGGTCACCGGATCGACGCGGCGGTCTGGATTGAAGGCGGAAAATCGGTGAAAGACCCGGTTTGAAGTAAGCGAGACATGTTTGACCAGGCTGCTGGGCATCGCGGTGCGGACGGCCGCGCCAGCCGCGGGCCGGGCCGGTGTTGGCACGGCAGCGATTCGCGAACTGAGGAGCCTGAAGGAGTGCGGCTGCGGCGCGGCGAACATCGTCAGGACGATGTCACTCTTCAGGACCTCGATGACGCGGAGCCCGTTTCTCAGGATGACCGCCGGATCATCGCCGGGCAGAAGGTCGATTTCAGACAGGTCGATGGCGCGTTCGGAATTGAAGACCAGGAGAGGCGTGGAGGTTCCCCAGATCACGGCCTCGACGAGTTGAAACCCCATGCCGGTTTCCGGCAGGTCCGTCAGCGACTTGATCGCCGTCTCACCGAGATTCCACATTTTCATCCCTGGTCACCTTACCACGGCGCGGCCAGGATTCAACCTGCCCGCGAAGGCAGCATCCCGCTGAGCGCCTCATGGCGGCGTCCGCTAAGACCGGACCTCACCTTTAGCGCCAGGCGAGTTGGGATGGTGTCCTGGCGCGTTCGTTCAGCAGCATTCGCAGGCACAAAGAGCACGATTCGACTCGCGCTCGTCACGCCGCAACGGCTCCCCCCCGAATCTCCGATGGCCCTCAAAACGCCCTTACCCCCAGGCCGGCGCAATTTCTGCTAAATTTAATCTCTGCAATGACTTGATCGAACGCCCGACGCAAGACCGTACCCCAGTCCTTCGTTGGATGCGTCCTGGCAATCTATGGGAAGGCCACCTGGGGCGAACGCCGCGCGGGGTGGCTTCCGGCAAGGAGGCTGAAACATGAGATCAATAGCAACGCTCACTCTTCGTCTGACCGGGGTCGTCGCGTTTGTGGTTCTCGGCCTGTTTTCCGTTGGCTGCGGAAAAGAGGACACGATCAAGATCGGAGCTGTCCTTCCGCTGACAGGCGGCTCCGCCCAGTGGGGAATCCCGCCGCGTAACGCCGCGCTGCTTGCGGTGGATCAGGTTAACGCCAAAGGGGGCGTAAAAGGAAAGAAGATCGGACTGGAGATTGAAGACGACCAGTGCGAGCCCGCCACCGGCGTCGCCGCGATACAGAAGATACTGACCTCGGGCAAGCCGATCGCTGTTTTGGGGGCGGTCTGTTCCTCTGTTACGCTCGCGGTCGCCCCGGTCGCCGAGAGCAACAGGGTCGTTCTGATCAGTCCTGCATCGACCACGCCGCTCCTGACCAATGCCGGCGACTATATCTTTCGCGTCATCCCGACCGACGCCCTCCGGGGCAAGGTCTTCGCCGACTACGTCTACGCGCACGGCCTCAAGCGCGTGTCGTGCCTCTATATCAACAATGATGGCGGCCTCGGAAATCAGAAGACTTTTTCCGAATCCTTTCAGAAGCTCGGTGGACAGATTATCTCCGTCGATGCATACCCGCAGGATTCCCAGGATGTACGAACACAACTCACGAAGATCAAGGCAGCCAGGCCCGATGCCGTTCTGATCGTCTCTTACCCGGATGACACTCCGATTGTGCTCCGGCAGGCCGCCGAACTGAAACTGGGTCTGCCTCTCTTCTTTCAAACGGAAGCCCTGGATGATCCCGCCGTCATTCAACGCGCCGGCGCTGCCGCCGAAGGAGCGACATATATATTACCCGCGAAGCCCACCGGAACCGCAGCCGACGATTTCGTCCGGGCCTATCGAGACCGTTATCACAAAGACCCTGAGCTCTTCGCCGCCGAGGGTTATGACGTCATCATGCTTGTCTTCAATATCCTGAATGCGAGTCCAGCCCTCACTTCGGATGCTCTCAAGGACGGGCTTTATCACACTCAGGGCTATGCGGGCGCATCAGGCACAATTTCGTTCGATAAGAACGGCGACGTGATAAAGCCGATGGCGATCAAGCAGATCAAGGACCTCAAACCTGTTGTCGTTCTGACGCAATAGGTCGCTCTGCACTCCATGCTCACCCTCTTCCAGCCAAACCCGCCCGCCACACCAGCATTATATCGACGTGTCGGCGCATGGCTGCTGAGAACCACGTTCGCACCCAAGGATGTTAAGGATAAGGTCGAGCGCCTTCGGCTCGCCTGGACCGCAATCATTGCCGGCCTGGCCGTATTTCTCGTCGAACAATTCGCGGAAGGTTGGTGGGTATCCGGAAAGATCCTCTTTCATCTTGCCTTTACCTTGGGGGTCTATCTACTCACTGATCCCTTGGCGGCATGGACGCTTTTCAGGCTTCCCGGCAGCAGCCCCTTCCAACTCGCCTGGCATTGGCGCCAGTTCGTCGAGGCCTTTCCACATGTTGCCCTTATACAGAAGGCAAAGCTACTCCTGCTGATTACGGAGCACACTGGCGAGGATATTGAGCTCCGGGTCTCATTTGCCGACTATCTCAAACTCCTGTGTGCTGCAGCGCATTTCACCCAGCGCGAGTGGTTTGCAACGCATGTTGTTGAACTTAGCAAGTGGCCTGCCATCTCCCAAAATGCTCGCGAATATTTTTCGGCCCTCCAGCAAACACATCTCATACGTCAGCGCTTCCTAATCCGACCAGGGAAGGAGGTTGCGGGCGTTCGGGCGACCGACCTTATTGTCACAGACACGCTCTCGACCAACGCGAAGCTGACTTGCATTCCAGAAGAGATTCTTTCCGGGCTGGGACTCGACTGTTCGCAGCTCAAGGACTTTGCCTTGTTCGACGAGTCGCTGGTCATAGTCGCGGACATCACGATCCTGCCCGCGACGCTGACAAACGCCGCCGACTACGACCCGTCGGTCGATTTTGTCCAAGTTCACATATTCAGAAGCACCGCCCGTACCGGGCCTTATTCAACGTGGAAACAATGGCTGACAAACTGCGCAGCCACGCATGCCGGCGACGTCAAGGTTTTCTCTGATTAGTAAAGGAATAGATGATGGAATACGATGTGCAGTTGATAAACGCCCCGCTCGATGCGGGCTACATGAAGGCCAGCCGCACAGGGAACTATCCGCCGCCGGGAATCGTCGCTCTCGCCAGCTACCTCCTGGACCGCTCGCCGCAACTGAATATCGAGCTTCTGGACGGAGAACTCTGCGATCTCACCGCCCTGTGCCGGAAAATCAGCGCCAGGATTGTCGGCATCAGCTGCAATGTGATGACGTACGGTTCTGCCCTCGTCCTTGCGAAGGCAGCGTCCGAAGCGGGCGCGAGAGTCATTCTCGGCGGGCCTTACCCGAGTTCGATGCCGGCAGCCATTCTTAAGAACCGAGCCTTCGTCGATGCCGTTGTTGTCGGCGACGGTGAAATGGCCCTGCACGACTACGTATTAGGAAAGCCTTATCGTGATATCCCGAACCTCTGCTACCGGGGACCTTTCGGTGTAATCGAGAACCCCCAGGCGACAATGGATCTGGAGACCCTGCCGCTTCCAAACTATCTCAACCTGCCGCTTGATGCCTATTTTCAGAACTTCGAGCAGCGCTATGGCGCATTCAAGCCCTTCACCAGGTCGCTGCCGATCTATTCAAGAAAGGGCTGTGTCTGGCGCGACGCCTCGCGGGGCGGGTGCGTGTTCTGCATGATTCCCCACCGGGGCGTCCGCTACAAGAGCCCAGGCCGTTGCTGGGCCGAGATCGAGTTCCTGGAGCGCGAGTGCGGCGTCAACTTTTTCTGGGAGGTCTGCGATACGTTCACCGAGAATAGTCACTGGATCGACGACTTCGTGGCCGCAAAGCCCGCCAGAAGCTGCGCTCGGTTTCACGTCTATGCGCGCGCGAACAACATCTCAAGGCATATGGCCCGTCAGTTGAAACGCCTCGGCGTGTATGAGGTGTTCATTGGCGCGGAATCCGGCGACGACGGGCTGCTTGTTGCGGCGAACAAGGGAACGACGACGGATCAGGTTCGCAAAGCTGTGGAATTGCTCGCCGAACAGGATATCCAGGTGATCCTCTCGTTCGTACTGGGCCTTCCGGGCGAGACTCCGCAGACACTGCGGAAGACAGTTGATTTCGCGCGTGAACTTTATTGCTACGGCAATATCGTTGAGACCTCAACCAGCTTGCTGCTGCCCATACCCGGCAGTACCGCATTTGAAAACCTGATCGCCATGCCCGGCATGGCCCGCAAGTATGCCGGGGACCAGCTTGATCTGGAGGAACTCAAGCGCGACTGGATCAGATGCTTCACGCGGACGCACCCGAGCGAATTGCAGCAGGCCCTGGCGGAGACGTGGCGGATGTTCCCCCTGAACAACACGTTCTGGCAACGCAACGCGGCCAGTGCCCCTATGTGCTGAGTCGTGATCTGTCATGGGCATGCTACCGCAGCTACTTGTAAACGGCTTGGTCGCAGGTTCAGCTTACTCGCTGATGGCGGTGAGCTTCGGCCTGATCTACGGCAGCACGCGTTTTTTTCACTTCGCTCACGGCGCGGTGTACACCGTCGCCGCCTACGGCGCGTACTATGCGGTTGTGGTGCTGCGCCTTCCTCTGGTTGCCTCGGCGGCCCTCGCCATTGCCCTGGCTGCTGGCGTTGGCGTGCTCTCGGAAGTCTCTGTCTACCGCCCGTTGCGGCAGCGCGGCGCCGGCCCGGCCAGCCTGCTGCTCGCTTCTCTTGGCTTGTTCATCGTCCTGCAGAATTCAATATCCTGGCTGTTCGGCGACGACACCAAAGCCCTGCGGACGAGTGCGAGTGAAAGTCTGGCGCTGTTCGGCGCCCGGATTACGCCGATCCAGATTGTCATAGTGGCGACGAGCCTGGTTGCCAGCTTTGCTGTGTGGATCGCCCTGCGCTTCACCGCGACCGGCCGGGCTGCAAGGGCCGTCGCCGATGACGCCGAACTCTGCAAGGTCGTGGGCGTGAACGTGGGGCAAATCGTAGTCGTGGCTTTCGCCGCTGGCTCAGCCCTTGCAGGCCTTGCGGCAATACTTGCCTCGCTCGATACTGATCTTCGCCCTTCCATGGGATTCAATGCGCTTCTTATGGGGGTCGTAGCCGCTATCGTCGGTGGCGTCGGAAGCATTCCCGGCGCTCTGCTGGGCGGTCTCTTGCTCGGTATGGCGCAGCACCTCGGCGTCTGGAAGCTCTCGACAGAATGGCAGGATGCCATTGCATTTTGCGTCTTGATCCTTTTTCTTGTTTTTCGGCCCCAGGGTTTCTTCGGGTTGCCGCTTAGGCGAACCGCGGTCTGACAATGGATTACATCTCTCACATCCTCGTCATGATGACAATCTACGGGACTCTGGCAGCCTCGCTCGACCTGGCCGTGGGGCATACCGGGCTCGTGTCAATGGCGCAGGCCAGCTTTTACGGCCTCGGCGCTTACGCCTCCGCCATACTGTGCGCGAGGCTGGGGCTGCCGTTCTGGGTGGGTCTTGTCGCTGGAATCGCCGTTGCGGCGCTTATGGCGGTCGTTCTTTCTGTCTTGTCCCTGCGCCTGAGTGAGGATTACTTTGTGATCGGAACTTTCGGCTTTGGACTTGTCGTTTCCAGCATCTTTAATAACTGGCTCATCGTGACCCGTGGTCCATTCGGGATTCCAGGCGTTCCTCCTCCCGCGATATTCGGCTGGACTGTCCGATCGCACCTGGGCTTCCTGATCTTGGGCCTTGTCCTGCTTGGCTTGGCCCGTGCCGTCGTCAGGCGACTGACTGCGCACGGCTTCGGCAGAGTGCTGCACGGTATCCGGGAGGACGAGGTTCTCGTCCAGGCATTCGGGAAGAACACACTCTTGTTCAAAGTCTCCGTTTTTGCGGTCGGTTCGTGTTTCGCAGCCGCCGCAGGCACGCTCTACGCCCATTACATCAGTTTTGTCGATCCCACAGGCTTCTCCGTCACTGAATCGATTCTGATTTTATCCATGGTCATCGTTGGTGGGCCGGCCAGCCGGTACGGAGCCCTCGTCGGTGCCGTCATACTCGTTGGCGTGCCTGAACTGCTGCGCTTTGCGGGGCTGCCGGCATCGGCAGCGGCTAACCTGAGGCAGATCTTGTACGGTCTGTTACTTGTGCTTTTTATGCTGTTCCGGCCTCGCGGCCTGGCAGGTGACTATGAGTTCCAGCGATAGCTCCGCGCCAGGATCTCTGCGCTGCGATAACCTCCGGAAGTCGTTCAACGGGGTTCTTGCCCTGCGGGACGTGACGTTGAACCTCCCCGGCCAGGGAATCATCGCCATCATTGGGCCGAATGGTGCTGGCAAGACGACACTGATCAACCTATTGACCGGTTTTATCCGTCCGGATTCCGGCTCATGCCGGTTTGGCGGACGTGAACTGACGAGGCTCCGGCCCTACCAGATAGCCCGCCTCGGTCTGGCCCGGACATTTCAGGATGTCCGCATCGTGGCCGGCATGTCTGTGGTTGAGAACGTGATGCTGGCCTGTCCGCAGCCACACTCGGATGGGCTATGGGGGACCCTTATTGGACGGCAGGTCCGCCTGGACGAACAACGTGTCCGGCAATCCGCAATCGAGGCCCTTGGGTTCGCGGGTCTGGATCGCGAATCATCGCGCATGGGAGGCGCTATTTCCTACGGCCAGCAAAAACTCCTGACTTTGGCCTGTTGTCTTGCTTCCGGGGCGAACGCCTTGCTCCTCGATGAACCTGTTGCCGGTGTGCACCCACAGATGAGCGGCCAGATCATCAGCCTGCTCCGGGAGTTGAAACATCAGGGAAAGCTCATCGTCTTTATCGAGCACGACATCGCCGCCGTTCGAGAGCTGGCGGATGAAGTCATTGTCCTGGATGGGGGCAAGGTCATCGCACAAGGGCAGACCGCCGAAGTGCTCGGTCGGCGCGATGTAGTGGAGGCATATCTTGGCTGATGAACCGCGTCTGGAGGTGCGGTCCCTCGTCACTGGCTACGGAAAACAACAGGTCCTCGGCGGCGTTAGCCTCGAAGTTAAGGCCGGCGAAATTGTAGCCCTGATCGGCCACAATGGGGCTGGCAAGTCCACTCTTCTCAAAGCTATTTTTCGACTGCTGCCGATCTGGGCGGGTCAGGTCTTCTTCGAAGGTACTGATTTCGGCACAACGACACCGGAGCGGCTGCTGCGCGCAGGAATGGCTTACACACCCCAGGGCAACCGGGTTTTCCAGAGCCTCTCCGTCCGCGAAAATCTTGAGCTTGGGGCGCAATCCCTCCGGAACAAGACGCGATCCACGGAGGGTATTGAGCGTGTCCTGACTCTCTTCCCGGCACTGAGGCCGCGCCTCGCACAAAGAGCTGGCACCCTTTCCGGCGGCGAAAAGCAAATGCTGGCGCTGGGTAACGCCCTGGTAGCCTCGCCTCGTCTGCTGCTCCTGGACGAGCCATCCTTGGGACTCTCTCCGCCGTTGGTCAACGATGCTCTGAAGCGCGTTGAGCAGGTCAGGCGCGAGGCCGGCGTCTCGGTGCTGATAGTCGAGCAAAAGGTGCGCCAGGTACTGAGCATCTCTGACCGTGTCTACGTATTGCGCAACGGTGCGGTGCATTTTTCGGGGTCGTCTGAGAGCCTTAGTGACGAATCTCTTCTCAGGCAAATCTATCTCTGACTAACGTAAGCGTCAAAGAAAAGCCCTCTCGTCTGACACACTGTTGTAGGGTATTTACATCTGCCATGCCGAAATCCGATCCAGATACGGCACGCCCCGGCGCCACAAAATCCGCGCCACGAGCCACCCACGAGACGGCAGCCCGCGACAAGCCGCATCAGGAACTGGATCGCGCAAAAGTCGTGCTCGTCGGAGACAGCGGCGTCGGCAAAACGGCCCTCGCGCAGGTCGCGCTGGATGGCAGCCCTTGCCGCGGAGATACTTTACGAAAGCGCGGCGCGCACGTCCGCCAATGTGACCATCAAAATCATGGGCTCGCGGGGGCTGGCGTCGAACCCGAGCGCAAGATAGAATTTCTTCGCCTCAGCGGAAATCGCGTGAACGACAATGCCGCGAATGCCGATGGCATCGGCCGCGTTCGCCACGCGGCGCGCGGCGTCACGGAACAGGGCCCGCCCGAGTCCCTTCCCCTGCCAGTCATGGTCCACGGCCAGGCGGGCCAGCACGGCGACCGGGATGGGATCAGGCATATTCCGCCTGAACCGGCCGGGGGCGCTTTCCGCCGTGACTGCACCGGAAGCCAGCGCGTAATAGCCGATCACCCGCTTTTTTTCGCAGACGACATAGGTGCGCGAGGCGCCGCTCACCTGGTTCGCCCGCGCCCGGCGTCTCAGCCAGTCATCGAGCGACGCTTCGCCCGAGTTGAATTCCTGGACCTCATGGCGATCCGCCAGCGGCTCTGGTGGCGACAACGACGATTTCATTTTTCCCAGGGCGCAGGCATCTTGAGGGAGCGGCGCAGCCTTTCATTCGGCGCTGGCGGCGCATCGAGGCGCGCCAGAAAATCGGCATAGGCCTTCGGGCTGAGCACAAACACGGTGCGGTCCAGCAGCGCGTCCTCGGCGGCATGCCGTGCGGCGTCGAGCACGAAATCAGTCCGGTTTTTTCCCGTCAAGGCGGCAGCGCGGTCGATCAGCCCGCGCACCTCGGGCTTGATCCGGATATTCAGGGTATCGCGCCTGGCCCCTTCCCGCTGAGTATCACGCATGAGAATTCTCCTTCTATAATCAGTATGCCACAGCGTAATGACCTTGTCATTACAAATCTGGCGGCCAGTCCTGACACGGCATCCTTCGCACCGCCTCCGCCGCCAACCGGACGGGGGGATCCACAAGGGGGGCGCGCACCCTTGTGCGCCGGGATCATCCGCACAAACCCCAATCCGCCAAACCCCTGCCACCCCTCACCTTTTCCTCCCACGCCCTTGCGAATCCGTTACCAGCCCGCCCCGAACCGCCTCCTTGCGAATCCGCGACCACGCCGCTTTCGAGCTTTCTGGAAAATTCGTGACTTTTCCTATCACCCGTGCTATGACAACCCGCATGCTCAACCGCGCACTCAGATCCCCGCCCCCTTCCCCGGTCAAGCCGCCGGAGCGGTGCCCGTATTGCGACAGCCCGAAAATCGCCACCAAAGGCCGCCGTCCCAAGAAACTCGAAACCGTTCGCCTCTACCACTGCCACGCGTGCGACCGCCGCTTCACGCCCGGCCCCCGCGCCCTGCGCAAGTTGAAACGCTATATGTGGATATCACAGCCAAAGAATCATATGTCTTTCCACCCATGGGGCCGACACTTTGCTCTCAAACTGCGCGCGGCCTGTACCGGGCTCCTCGTTCTCTTCCTTTTAGACGGAGGAATCGCGGCATCCGCGGCAACCATACAGACGCTTGGAATCGCTGTCACGCCGGCCCACTTCCCTCGCCAATCAGGCAAGGACGTTGAGGATATGTTCCGCCTCGGTAAGCAGGCCGCGGACGCCGGCATCTTCATTTATCAGTGGAGCCAGCCCGACTTCCAGGATGTCGCTTCCAAGGTGGTCGCGGCCGCCAGGAGCGCGAACCTCATAGAGGTGGTGGCATTGAGTCCCACCCGCCTGGACGGGACTCGCGGGGAGTACGACCTCCCCGATGCCGTGCGAAAAAAGGCCGGCCGAAATCCTTCCTTTCGCGACCAGAACGTCAACCAAGCGTTTGTCAGCGATGCCTTACAGCTGGCGCGCCTAAAGGTTCCCTATCTTTGCCTGGCTACGGAAATCAACTTTCTCGCGTTCAAAGACATCAAAGAGTACATTAACTTTGCGGCGGTTTATAAGCAGGTCTAGGCCGAAGTAAAGAAGATCTCTCCCGATACCAAAGTCTTCGTCTCGTTCCAGTGGGACTACTTCGACATCATGGACAAAAGGGAACCTTCGCCCGCGAAAATCAAGGAGCACTCCAAGTTGATCGACATCTTCCGCCCGGAGCTGGACGTGCTGGCCTTCACCTCTTATCCATCCGATCAGTTTTCCAGCCCGGCTGCCATTCCTGCTAACTACTACGAGAGAATCTACGATCACATTAATCGCTCCGACGAGGTGATGTTCATGGAGATCGGTTGGCCGACAACGGGTAAGGGCAATGAAGCCACACAGACGGAGTTCATTCAAAGATTGCCCGCCCTCATGGCCAACGTTAAGCCGAGGATATTGGCTTGGTCGCTGTTGCACGACGTCGGAAGCGGTCCACTGCCGGGAAGTCTGGGCACCACCGGCCTGCTTGACAATTCCGGCAAACCGAAACCCGGCTTTAAGGCATTTCAGGATTTACGCAACAAATAGCTCACGGTTCGCGATGTGCTCGTCGTTCCCCGCTTCTGGAGGACGCCACGCCATCAGCCCGTCCACCATCTCCCGCTGGCTCTCGGCGCATCCCGGCCTCACGACCTACTGCCGAATGCGGGAACGCGGCCGCCGGCTTTTCAGTCCGCCGCAGCTCATACGCATCATCAAGCTGTATCATTCGCAAGTCTATGAATTCGGCTGTCACCGCGCCAAGCTCGCCTTTTTACGCGACGGCACGCTCGATGACCGTCGCAAGGGCGATACAAAGTTCGCCCCGCTCGCCGATTTTCTGGAGGGCATTCCCCGCGCCTGCCCCCATGACCTCTTCAGGCGCGACGACGGCGCCCGCGCCTCGAAACTCCCGCGCGATTTCCTCAGCCTCGACTGCCTCATGGTCATCGAAAAGCAAAACACCGCCACCGACACGGCGGCGCTGATCATTCCGGGCGTCGGCTCCAATCATGACCGGCATCCCAAACTGCAACGCTTCATGCTGGCCAA
>OBLU010005024.1_pt1 | contig 11919 bp, 13 predicted proteins | sample 1518681 | NCBI WGS metagenome assembly OBLU01 (sample SAMEA3539304, study PRJEB22396) | soil metagenome | biome: tundra; feature: field; material: soil | place: USA | collected 2010-05 | depth 0.15 m | reverse complement strand
TGAATGTTTTGAAAGACAATCATTATCTGGATGGAATCTGGCTGGATTCGCAGGGCCTCAATCACGACAAGCTGGACCAGACGGTGCGGGAGACGCTGGCGGCGGCGCACAACTTCAAGGCGGACGACAAGCGGGCGGTTCAGGTTTTCGACGCGCAGAAGCAGCTCTCGCAGTTTGGGATTATTTCATTGGCGCTGAAGATACTGCTGGGGTTTATTGGAGCGCTTACGCTGGGGATCGGCGGTGTGGGACTGATGAACATGATGCTGGTTTCGGTAACGCAGCGCACGCGGGAGATTGGAGTGGAGAAGGCGTTGGGAGCGCGACGGCGGGACATACTGTTTCAATTTCTGGCGGAGGCGATGGCGATTACGGCGGTGGGCGGGGTGTTGGGGATTGCGCTGTCTTATGTGGTGTCGGTATCGGTGGGGCGGGTTACATTTTATAGCGCGATGGCGAAACATGCGGAGGCGGGGGACATCCGGTTGATTGTGTCGCCGATGATTTTATTGGTGGCGACGGGGATATTGGCGGTAGTGGGCGTGGTGAGTGGGATGGTGCCGGCGATGCGCGCGGCGCGACTGGATCCGATTGAGGCGCTGCGGTATGAGTAAAGGCAGTTGCCAGTTGCCAGTGATCAGTTGCCAGTCAAGGAACTTCTTCGCGGGCTATGCATGCGTATAGAACAACAAAACCTCCAACCACAGAAGGGCAGCCTTCGACTGCGCTCAGGGCAGGCAGGGGAGCACGGGGTGGAGCACATTGGGCGATGACATTTTGAGTTTGGCGGCACCGAAGGCTGATTCGCGGGTGGCGTACGGGAGCGATGCGAATCAGTTTGTGGATTTGCGGGTGCCGAAGGAGAAGGGTCCACATGCGCTGGCGATTTGCATTCATGGCGGCTACTGGCGGGCGAAATACGATCTGGGATATTTGGGGCATTTGTGCGCGGCGTTGACGGCGAAGGGAGTGGCGACGGCGAATGTGGAATACCGGCGAGTAGGAAATGCGGGCGGAGGATGGCCGGGGACGTTTGCCGACATTCGGGCGGCATATCAGTTCTTGATGCAGAGTGCGGCGCGGTATGGGTTTGATTTGGGGCGGGTGCTGGTGCTGGGACATTCGGCGGGAGGTCAGCTGGCGCTTTGTTTAGCGGCGCATGAGGCGGGAGTGAAAGCGGCGGTTTCACTGGCGGGCGTAGTGGATTTGCAGCGGGCGTATGAGTTGCACTTGAGTAGCGATGCGGTGGTGGAATTTCTGGGAGGGACGCCGACGGAGGTTGCGGATCATTACCGGGAAGCGGATGTGATGAGGCTGGCGATTCGCGCGCGGCAGTGGGTGGTGCATGGCAGCGCAGATGACATTGTGCCGCCGAGTTTGAGCAAGGATTACGTGAGTGCGAAGGTCAGGGCTAAGGAAGACGCGCGGTTGGTGATGATTCCGGATGCGGGGCACTTCGAGATTGTCGATCCACGGTCGGGGGCTGGGGGGGAAGTAGAGAGGGTGGTGGTCGACTCCGCCGGACCCAAAAAAGCTTGAACACAGCGGACGCGGGGGAGCACAGGGTAATTCCGAAATTTAGGCTACTCTTGGGTTGCGTTTTTTCTTGATGGTTTGTGGGCGGCCAGTGGAGTGTTCGGGACTGCTGCCGGGTTCGGGGAAGTCGGTGTCGGCGTCTTTGAGGATTGGGTCCTGGTCGCGATGACCGAGTTGGTCGGCAAGTCCGGCGTTGCCATCGTGATGGTGTTCTTCGGTTTCGGTTGCGCCTTTGGCGCGGTCGGGATCGTTATCGGAAATTTTGGTCATGAGAATCTTCTTTCCTCATGGGCTAAAGCCCAGTTTTTTTTTGAGCGGTTACGGCACGGCTAAAGCCGTGCCCTTTCAAAGCTAATCATTCGCCGGGACGGGCGTTGGATGCGACTCCCAGCTTGCGCAGGCGCTCGCGGGCCTGCAGAGCTTCCGGAGAGCGCGGATAACGCTGGATTACGTGGCGGAGTTCCACGACTCCATCGTCCTGTTTGCCAAGTTCGATCAGCGAGAAACCTTTTTTCAATTGCGCGGAAGCGATCTTGCTTCCGGTGGGAAAATTCTGCACAACCTGGTCGTAGCTCTGCGCGGCCTGCTGAAAGTTGCCCTGGCGGAATTGAATTTCGCCGAGATAGAAATAGCAATTTCCGGCGAGATCGGTGTTGGGATAGTACTTGATGTAGTCGGAAAATTCCTGGATGGCGAGATCGTTCTTGGCGCCGTTGTAATCGCGAAGGGCATTGTTGTAGAGCACGTCGGGCGGCGGCGCTGTCTCTGCAGCCTTCTGTTGCGCCAGTTGTTGGGCGGTTGTGGCGGCCGCGCTCTGCTGCGACGACTGCATGTCTTCAAGCTGCTTGCTGACTTTGGCGAGGCGGGCCTTCAGTTCGTCCAGAGTGTCGTTGAGGGATTGGATCTGGCCGGAGAGCTGGTCGACGTGGCTGGAAGAATCCCCCTGCTGTTTTTGCAGAGTGGCCTGGAGAGCGTTGACGGCGGCGGCAACTTTATTGACGGCGTCGGTATCGCGTTCGACGAGATTTTTCATGACGCCCATGCGTTCGTCGAAACCGCGCTGCATGGCGGTCATCTGCTCTTGCAGTTGCTGGACCTGGGTCTGCAGCTGGATGGTTTCTTTATTAACGCCCCAAGCCGGCATGGCGGCGAGGCATAGCATCGAGAGCACGGCGAAAACAGCGGAGCGGGATTGTGGTTTCATAAGCGCAAGTTTCCTGCAATCTATTTTAGATGGATTGGGGGCGCCGTGGGTTGTGAAGATTCGGGGATGGAACCTGGAAGGGCATGGGGCGCTCGATCGGGGCGAAAACCCGGTTTATCGCAGCGCTGAAGCGCTGCGCCACCCAAAATCAAGTGCAACATCTAAGAGTCAAATGCAACGCCGAATTTTCCAAGGCGTTGAAGACACGCTCTTTCCAAGCGGCCTCGGGCGAGGCGCTTTTCCGCAGCGGTAGCCGCGAGGTTTGGAGCCGGGGCATCGCGGAGGCGATGCCCCGGTTCCGCTGGGACACTATTTCTGATAGACGAGGTGACCGCGGCGGTTTTGCTGCCAGCAGGACTCGTTTTCTTCCATGCAGAACGGTTTTTCTTTGCCGTAGCTGATGGTTTTGACGCGATTGGCGCTGACTCCGGCCGCAGTCAGTGCACTCTTTACAGCAGAGGCACGCTGATCGCCGAGAGCCAGGTTGAATTCGGTTGAGCCGCGGGAATCGCAGTGTCCTTCAACCGTAAAGTTAATGTTGGAATGCTGGTTGAGGAATTGAGCGTCAGCCTGGATGGCGGCCTGCTGATCGGGGCGAATGTCGGACTTGTCGTACTCAAAATAGATATCTTTGACGCTGTGGCCGAAGAGGTCCTCTTCCGAAGGCGAAGGTGGCGGAGGAGCTACGGCCGAGGGTGGAGGTGTGACGGTGAGGCGCGTCGTGGCATCCTGGGTTCCGCCGGAACCTTTGGCGGTCAGGTGGTAAGTGGTGGAATCGGTGGGCGTGACCTGCTGCGATCCGCTGGGCTGAACCGCGCCGACGCCGTCGATAGAAACATCAGTGGCATTGGAAGTCTGCCAGCTCAGGGTTGAGGATTGCCCCTGCTGAATGGTATCCGGGCTGACAGAAATGGACGCGGTCGGCGACGGCGGCGGTGGCGGGGGTGGTGGCGGCGGGGGGGCTGCCTTCTTCTTGCAAGCGCCGAGCATAAGAATAACGCCCAGTGCAAAGACAGTGGCGACAGACTTCAGAGTTAGCTGCTTCATGGTGACCTTCTTCCTGTTTCTCTTCACGATGATTCTCCTGCGAGCCCGAAAATTGATTTCGAGTTCAGACGAATTGAATTTATTTCCAACTCCAGTTTGGCTGCGAATTACGTCCCGTAAAAGTTAGCTGATGCAGCTTGGTGCCGTCGGCGAGCATTTCCCAGAGCTCTTCCTTGCCGGAGCGGCTGGACTGAAAGACGATGTGGCGGCCGTCGGGCGACCACGAAGGAAAATCGTTCCGGCCGCCGTCATGGGTGAGCTGAACCCATTGTTTGCTGGCGATATCCATCAGATAAATGTCAGAAGAGCCGGGCTCACCGGGGCCATACTTGCGAATCCAGGCCAGACTGAGAAATTGGCCATTGGGCGACCAGTTGGGCGAGACGGCATAACCCTGATCGGTCATGCGCTGCTGGTTGGTGCCATCGGCTTCCATGGTGTAGACCTGAGGCAATCCGGTGCTGCCGCTGACAAAAGCGATCTGGGCTCCGGTTTTGCGGTTCCACATGGGAGAAACGTCAGGGCCTTTTCCTGTGGTCATGGGGTGGAGGTTTCCGCCGGAAGCATCGCAAACATAAATTTCCGATTGGCCGCCGCGTGAGGAAGAGAACGACAGGCGGGCGCCGTCGGGAGACCATGAAGGCGAAAGATTGGTGCCGCCGAAATGAGGGAAAGTGACAAGGCGGTTCAGGTCGGTGGAATACATGAGGATGTCCCAGCCGGACTTAGTCAGGGAACTGAAGGCGAGGCGGGAACCATCGGGAGAAATTCGGGGCGACAGGGAGATGGAGGACTGATGAGTGAGTTGGCGCTGGTTGGAGCCGTCGTAATCCATGACCCAGATTTCTTTGTGGCTGGAGCGATCGCTGACGAAAAAGATTTTGCTTTCGGCGATGCCGGGAATGCCGCCACCCAAACGAAAAATGATTTCGTCCGCGAATTTGTGGGCAATGAAGCGGGCGGCATCGTCGGTAGCGACATCAGTATATTGCTTTCCCAGAACCTCGGGCGATGCGGTGTTCTTTACGTCGTAGAGCCAGCCCTGGACAACGAGTTTGCCGCCGCCGGGGACGCCGAGATTGCCGAAGGCCAGCATGGCGGCGTTGGGCGGGGGAGAGTTCCAGACTCCGAAGGTGACTTCGGGCGGATTGCCCGGAACCTGCAAGGGATAAAAGCTTTTGGAGACCAGTTCGACGACGCCGGAATTGTCGAGGTCGTTCCAGAACGTGTCGTTGAAAGTCTTGAGCAGAGCGGTGTTCTGTGGATCGTTGTTGGAGGGCTTGAAGTCAGGGACGGCGAGGCGGACCCTTTCGACGCCAAGGCCGGAGCCGGTGCGAACCCAATCCTGAGCTGAAGCGAAGAGAGAACAAAACAGGAACAGGGAGCAGGCGGCCACCAGGCGGGCCAAGGGCATGGCAGGGCGCGGAGTTTGTCTGCGGTTATCGTCCATCCGTTTGGAGCTGTTGCGCGGATCAAAGCATACCGCGAACGACAATATCGTATTCCGATATGTTCTCATTGGCAAGTTAGGATCAATCATAGTCGAGAATTGGGCAACCTAAAGAATTAGCAGGTACATGCGTATCGCAATTTATGAACATCGAATTAAGTGCTGTCGTGCGAAAGATAAAATCGTGCGGTCCCTGACGGGACTTGTTTCCGCTTTTGTTTCTACCCGGCACTGCCGTACCGGGCTTTCCCACGCCGCGCTTCGGGCTGCAGCGAGGTAGTTTCGTTCAGCGTCTCTCCCGGAGGTGGAGTTTCTAAACTTACTCCAACTCCTCATAATCTCAGCTATCGGTGCTGGCGCGAGGGACATGTGCAATTTTATTTCTTGCTGTAATCGAACCAATATTCCACTGAGATCTTGTTGCCGCTGTAGTCGGGCGGCAGCGAGCCGAAGGTATCGATACGCTGCAGGGCGCGGGTGGCAGAGACGTCCAGTGACGGGACCCCGCTGGACTGTTCGACCTGCACGTTAAAGGGGTGGCCATCGCGGGCCACGTCGAAAGTGATATAGACGCGCTGGGCGCTGGTGATGCGAGGATCGACCTCGTACCTTAGCCAGTTTTCCGAAACCTTGCGCTGAATGACCTGGACATACCAGCCGAACCTGGTGCCAAAGTCGCCGCCGCCGCCGGTGATGCCGAAACCGCCTTTCGCGCCTCCAGCGGCGAAGCTGCCGTAGGGGCCACTGACCGGGCCGCCTTCGCCGAACGCAACCTGGTTGGTTTCTTCCTCAGGCGCGGGCTGGGGCTTCGCCTTGGTGGGAGTGGAAATTTTCTTCGGTTTGATTTTTGAATTCTTGCCCTGGATCTCGATGGCGTCGGGTTCCTTCTCTTCAATCTTGGGTTGGGATTTTGTCAGTCCCTTGGATTCGTTGGCCAGAACATTCTGATTCTGGTTGGGCGCGACGGATAGAGGAACGGAACTGACGAGGGTCACTCCCATGGCGGAGCCTCCACCGCCAGAACCCCAATCCGACTCGCGGGAGCCTGCGAAAAGAAGAGGGAAGAGCAGGATGATGGCGGTGAGGACAACGTGGAAGCCTGCGGACCAGGCGAGGGCGTGTCCCCAACTATCGTGCTCGAAAAAAATCTCAGCGTTTTGCGCCATTTTGTTCCAAAGGCTGAGTGACGATGCTCACATTGGTGATGCCCGATTGTTTGACCGCGTCCATGACGGTGGCGAAGGCTCCGAAGGGAACGTTCTCATCGGCGCGGATAAAAATAAACTGGTTGCGAGGATCGCGAATTTTTTGCTTGAGCCGGGCGGCGATCTGGTTGATGTTGATGGCGTCATTGCCGAGGAAGACGCGCTGATCCTTGTTGATGGTGATAACAGTGCGTTCCTCGGAGATCTCTTTGACGGTGCGGGTCTTGGGGACGCTGACTTCGATGCCGGACTGCAGAACGGGAGCGGTGACCATAAAAATGATCAGGAGCACGAGGACGACATCGACCAGCGGAGTGATGTTGATATCGGCCAGTGCGGTTTGGGTGCGGCCATTGGGCGACGTGAAAGCCATTAACGCCTCACTTCGGCCGCTTGTGGCTGGATGCTCTCGATGGAGTTGAGCACTTCGAGGGAGAAGTCGTCACCGCGGGCGGCGAAGACGCGAATGGCATTGCCGATCAAGTTGTAAGCGATGACGGCCGGGATGGCGGCGGCGAGGCCGGCAGCGGTGGTGATGAGAGCTTCGGAGATGCCGGGGGCGACGGCGCGCAGGGTGGCGCCTCCGGCGGTTCCAAGGCCGTGGAAAGCGTCGATGATGCCCCAGACGGTGCCGAAGAGTCCGATAAAGGGGGTGACGGCGGCAGTGATCGCGAGCCAGGGGAGGTTGCGCTCAAGACGGGTGATTTCTTCGGAGGCGCCGATCTGCATTCCGCGCTGGACGGCAGTCAGGCTGCGTAGAGTGGCGGCCGGAGTTGTCATCTGCCGCTTGTATTCCTGGAAACCGCCTTCGAAAACTCCGACCAGAGGACTGGGACGAAACTGATCGGCAACGGCGGCGATATCCTGCAGGCGCTGGGCTTTGCGGAAGGCGCGAAGAAAGCGTCCACTCTGAACCCGGGCGCGGCGCAGCAGGCTCCATTTGGTAAGAATGATGGCCCAGGAGATGAGGCTGAAGGCCAGTAGAGTTACAAGGACGAACTTGGCGACCGCACCGGTATTGGAAATCAGGTCAAGAATTTCGCCGCCGACGAAAAAAGCAGAGTATGAGAGCAATTGCATCTTGGTTTGGGAATCCCTGACGCGATTATAGATGATTCGCGGCGGACTCTTGACGGGACGTATCCTAAACATAACGTGGGGCTGTGGATTTGCGGCTTGTGGTTAGTTCCATAAACTTAATTTCGCTGATATACCCCGACATGAGGACTGACATCCAAAAGAGGCAACAACTGGAAAATTTTCCGGGAGGAAACATTTATGGCGAACTACGGAATGCTGCGAAACTATCGCTTCACGGATCAGGCAGAAGACATCCGAGGATCCAAGTTGTACGGTTTGGATGACGAAAAACTGGGCAAGATCGACGATGTGATTTTCGACCACTCCACCGGATTGATTGGCTACGTCGTGGTCGACACGGGCGGGTGGCTGTCAACAAAGATGTTTATTGTTCCGGCGGACCGGCTACGGGCTTCCACCGAACACGATGACGATTTTGCGGCCGATCTGACCAAAGCGCAGGTGGAGAATTTCCCGCCTTATAAAGAGACGGATCTGGAATCCGATGAGCAATGGTCGGATTATGAAGGGAAGTACCGCTCGAAGTGGGAGGCCGATCCGGTGATGCATCGGGCCGGGACAGACCGGAACATTACGCCGACCACGCAGCAGATGCCGGGGAATTCGCCTTCGGCACGGGCCGCAGGCGCGCCGGATGCGGAAAACTTGGGAACAGCGGGAATTATAGAAATTGAGGACACGGAGTTTATCGCGCCCGGATTTGCCGCCGGAACTAGTACGGTGGAGATCTCCAACAGCGCGGTCGGCATTGGCCCCCGATGGGATACGTTCCAGAATCGGTTACGGGAGCGGCGGAAGGAAGTAGTTGGTACGGGAACATCGGGCGAGGACGAGTACCGCAAAGCCAGTTAGTACAAGTTGACTTGTCGTTTATAGAGCCACGGCTGCGGTCGTGGCTTTTTTTGGCGCGGAAAGTAAGAGCGCAAAATCTCCAATACTAGAGAACACAGGGTTACACGGAGGAAACGACCTGAGCCAAGCGGCAATTAATTATGGAGCGTGCTGGAAGGATCTGTCAGGGCAATCAGTTTGCCGACTGGATACTCTTCTCGAGAAAGCGGAGTTGATGGCTCTGGATTGATGATGGTGAGCACTTCACCGCTGTGAACTCCGCGCACCATCAGGCGGTCACTTTCGACGCCAACCACTCGATATTTCTCGTCGAAGATTGACATAGCCGCCTCTACCACTTTAGATGCCAGGGGGAGCGCGCGCGATGCCGGTGAGGGGGGAGATGATTACTCGAGGGGTCCAAAACGGGATAAGCTCCGAAAGCGGCCGTCAGTGTACCGGTGCTGGCTTCGTAACCGGGATCACAGGGACATCCACTGTACCAACCCGTCCTGAGTTATTGTCGCGCAGCAGGACTCGCACCTTGGCGGTGGTCTTGTTCAGCTTTAAGGCTGAAGCCAGCGTAAGCCCGCGGGCGACGGCATTTTCATATTCGCTGGGGGTGAGCTGAAACCCGAAAGTGGAAGTTTTGCGGGTGAGATCGTCGCCTGAAGGCCGCTTCTGGATAAACCAGAGTTGGAGGGCGCCAACTAACTTATCATCCTGGAAAGACAAACGGAGTTCGCTGACCGGGACGTGTAAGGTCAAACTCTGTGTACCAGAATCACTTCCCGGTTTCGCTTCGACGCTGAAACGCAACCCAGGAAAATCCAGAGGACTGGCGGCGATTGCGTCCAGCATCTGCTGCTGGTCCGCAGCTTCGGGTTTTGCTTCGGGTGTGGCGAGGTATCCCGAACGGTAGCGCAGACTTACGCCCGCACGTGCAACCTTAACCTCAATCTTGTGAGGTTTGCCTTGCCAGTCGTCGTGCTGGGGATAATAGCCGAGGGTGTAGACCGTGCTGTTGTCATCGACGGCCCGAAGGACAGCCTTGTCGAGAGCATTGGTGTTTCTGTAGGGAACGCCTCCGGTGCTGCGGGCAATCACGTCGAGAATATCTCCGCGGGTGTCGGCTTGCTCTTCGGCCCACGGTCCCAGCATGTCCTGTTCGTCAATGTCCGCGCCGACTCCATAATCCAGGACCACGCCCCGAGCATCCACTGTGTAAACCGCCACGTTGGCATCGTTGAACTCATCGATTACATTCCGCACTACAGGCCAGTCGTGCGGGGTGACTGACAGCCCGCCACCTATCCATATCAGACTCTTGCGTTCACGCATGCGCGTCAGTTGGCGATGAATGAGATCGAGCGCTCTCATCGTACGGTACAGCCGGTCGCCGGTCTCCTGGTTGAAGGCGCGGACCGCCGTCTTCAAGATCGCATCATTGAATTTCTTGTTCGATGTCTTGGGAGCGGTGATGGCAGGGCCAGATCCTTCTTGCCTGGCGACCGAGGGCTTCTCCAGCAGAGCCGTGAGCGAATTTGTATCGGTCGTGAAGTCGCTGACCACCTTCAGGTCATCTCCCAAAATAAGCAGTGCCACGGGCATCTGCTGTGGGATCCGCTTCAGGGATGCCATTAATGCACTCTTCATCGCGGGCTGGTTGTCCCAGGATGTGTTGAGCAAGTCCATCAGAATCACAACCGGCGCAGAGCTCGAGGGATGACTGTTCGAGAATACCCGGATGGAATTCGAAGCGGATGGCGTCCCTTCGGCCTCTTTACCTGCTTTTTCTTGGTCTTGATCACTCCGGTTTTGTATCGAGAACAGAGTGATCTTTTCGGCGCGGCCATTATCTCTGAGGCTGAAATCCTTCGCTTCAAGACCAGTGACGGGCCGGCCCTTCTTGTCTTTCGCGATGACGTCGACCTCTACCAGACGAATTGTCTTCTTAATACGAACGCCGGATTGTTGGACGTTCGATTGTTGGACGGTAGTCTCCGGGGTAGAAGTTTGGGCATAAACGGAGCAGGACTCAAGAAGCAGGCCCGCAGCGCAGACCGACGCCAATGACAACCATCGCGATCTGTCAGCTTTATTGTTCAAAGGATTAGGACAACAGTCAAACCGCGCGCGATGCAACGATCGGATTTTACCGCAAGGGGGCAATACCGGCTTAGGGCGAACCTCCTGCCAGTTCTTTTTCGGCGCCGCGGAAGAGGGCGCGCAAAGCGTTCAGGACCAGACGGGCCAGCAGGATAATGATGATCAGCAGAGCTAAGGCAACGGATGCGGCGGCGTAGGGATGCCGCGTGGCCAGCCAAGTGAGGCCTACGGCGAGAACATCCTCACCCAAGCTCAACGAAATATTTGAGAATGGTTCCGGCGACGGCGTGACGGCCGCTCGCAGTGCGGTCTTTCCACCGTGCGCGGCGAGAGCGATGAGGGCTCCCAGAAAAGCTGCGAGGAGTTGCTGCGACGGAGTGAGTTGTCTGGTGGCGCCGTAGACGAGTAGCGCAGCGACCGGCACGCGGACGAAAGTGTGAAGGGCGCTCCAGATTAGATCGAAGGCGGGAATTTTGTCGGCAAAGAACTCGATCACAAACAGGGCGAGGCTGGCGGCGATCACGGGCCAGCTTTCAAGGAGTTGTAATCCCGGAGGAAGTGGCAGATGTCCGAAGCGGGCCAATAAACCCAGGACGCCGACGGTTGCGTAGACATTCAGCCCGGCAGCAAATGCGACAGCGGCCAGGACGGCGAACAGTTCGGGAAGCGGGATTTGCAGCCAGTCGAGCATTCCGTTCGGCGCGCACAAAACTAAAGGGCCGCCTTCAGCGACCCTTGGGATTCAGTCTGTAATCCGCGGTTACAGCGTGGACTCGATCTCAAAGCCCCATGCTTCCAAAAGAGGCTCAGGGATGTACTTGGAGTTCTTGTTGCGGCGAGCCCACTCGCGCAAGCGAGTTGACCGCAGATATTGGTCCGGGGTGAGCTTGTATTCGCGCACCACCTGTTCGAACTCCGTGATGGTGGGGACGACCGGCCCAATTGGCTCGGGCTTGCCCCAGTTTGGATTTCCACGTCGCTTTGCCATGAAGAACGCCTTTCGTACAGATGGGGGATCAACTTAACAGCAATAATTGCTCTATCTATAAGATTCTCCTAGCGCTAAAGGGATGCAAGGAAAGAAAACCTGCGCCCCACAAAGTGTGGAAAGTGGGTCCCGAAAAGCTGTTTGGAGACTCAGTATATTAGGGCACCTCTGGGGACAAAGTCAACCACATTTTGTAAGTTGCTCACTTCAATTGTCAGATGTAAGCGGTTGTATTTATTAGCGTTATCTCAATGGGCGGCGAGTGACGAGTGTCTCCCGTTGGGGACCGCGATGAGGTTACAGTCGTAACCCACCGCCACAGAGCTTCATTGATGAGACCAAGGCGGCGGCTTACATTGAATGTGTTGTTCTCCGCGGCAAGATCACAGCACAAGAATTCGCGAGCTGGAGGGATTTAAGGCAGGCTATGAGTTTGAAGTCACTGTTG
>OBLU010005023.1_pt1 | contig 11920 bp, 5 predicted proteins | sample 1518681 | NCBI WGS metagenome assembly OBLU01 (sample SAMEA3539304, study PRJEB22396) | soil metagenome | biome: tundra; feature: field; material: soil | place: USA | collected 2010-05 | depth 0.15 m | reverse complement strand
GTATTAAATAGATACACTTGTTTTAACGTGGCAATCAAAATAGTTGTATCGCTTGCCGGATAAATAGTTTGGATAAATACAGGCTCATTTCTCTTGTTTGACATCGATAAATTGTAATTGTCAAATGTGCCCTTTGCCGGATCATATCTTCTTACTATTCCTGAATCGGTACCAATCCATATGACACCACTTTCATCAATACTTAAGGTTGGGGTTTGTGTTTTTGAAACATTGAAAATGCGAACAGTCTTATTTGAAGTATTATACCTATATACATCGAACCCTGCTACCAGCCAGATATTATTATTCTTATCTTCATCGATCGCCCTAACTTCAACCTGAGGAATGTCTTTAAATGATTTAAAGGTTTCATGTGACGCATCATAAATGTAGACTCCCTTATACGTGCCTACCCAAAGTTGTTGATGGTCATCTTCATGCAAACTCAATATGGAATTACTTCCTAAACTTTGTGAATTGTGAATATTATTCCTGAAAATTTTGAAACTAGTACCATCAAACCTGTTTAAACCATTCCGTGTGCCAAACCACATAAAACCTTTTCTATCCTGGGTTATGCAGGTTATGGTATTGCTTGAAACTCCATTGCTCACCTGGTAATTACGAAAGTAATAAGATTGTGCTTGCAGCAAGCTTCCTGTGCTGCATAAGAAAAGAAATATAAACAGTAATCGTTTATTCAGGACATTCATTATATTCTATCTATATTATCAAAAATATGTAAAGGCTTTTCATTTTAAATCCAAAAGGGAGTAATTATTTTTTCATCATAAAAGATTGGTACGTATTGAAAACAATTTGAGACGCTGAGAACAGCCTTCCAATTAAACTGTCATTACTTTTGAAAAATCATCCGAATACCGAGAGTTTATTTAATGGTCATTTAAAAATGAATTTTTCGGGTTTTCACTCTGTTACAATTAAACGATTGGCTATGAATTTATCAAGACAACATTTATCAAAAACATCCATTTCATTTTTCCTTCTTTTGGTGGCTCCTTTGTTCTTGTTTGCTCAAGGGGCAAAAATTACTGGAACTGTAATATCCAAAGAAGATTATAAACCAATACCAGGAGTATCCGTAGAAGTGAAAGGTAAAAGTTCCGGTACTATAACAAATGCTGAAGGATATTTTAGCAAGCAAGTAAAGTCAGGTGATACCTTAGTTTTTACTCATGTTGGATTTGAAAAAATGGAATTTCCGGTTAATGGAATAGTAAAAGATAATGTATCTATAACATTAATGCCTATCAATGATAGCTTGCAATCTGTTGTAGTTATTGGTTATGGAACTGCCAAGAAAAAAGATCTTACTGGTGCTGTATCTTCAATTGATACGAAAAATTTCAATTCAACCCCGATAGCAGACGCTGGAGCTGCTATGGAAGGGAAGGCTGCGGGGGTCCAGGTAATTGCCTCGGGTTCCCCGGGCACGAATGTTACGTTTCGAATTCGTGGTACCGGAACCATTAATGATGCGGATCCTCTCATTGTAATTGATGGGGTGCCCACAGATGCACCATTAAATAATTTAAATCCTGATGATATTGCGTCAATTGATGTTTTGAAGGATGCTTCTGCGGGTGCAATTTATGGTTCAAGAGGTGCAAATGGAGTGATTTTAATTACTACGAAAAAAGGAACAGGTGGCAAAGGACATATTTCATTCAACTATTTTACAGGATGGCAAACCGCGGCGAAAGTTGTAAAAATGCTTAACGCCCAACAATTTGCTAAGTTGAACAACGAAATGCTTACGAATGGAAATCAAACAGTAAATCCTGCCTTTGCAAACCCTGATACGTTGGGCGCAGGAACAAACTGGCTAAATGCTTTGCTCAGGGCTGCACCTATGCAAAATTATTCTTTGGCTTATTCAGGTGGTTCTGACAAGTACAATTATTACGTTTCTGCCGGGGTATTAGACCAGCAGGGGATTGTAATAAATACCAGCTACAGGCGATATACATTTCAGTATAATAGCCAGGCAAAAGTAATGAGCTGGTTAAGTTTTGGTAATAACCTCACGCTTACCGCTGATGACAAACCGAGTGGCTCCTATGATATACGAAATACAATGGCATCCAACCCGGTGCAGCCAATACACAGTAGCGACGGCACTTATTCAAATGTGCTTGGAAATCCCCTTTGGTATGGGGATATAACTAATCAGATCGGCACATCGAATATCAATAAAAATGATACAAAAGGCTATAATGCTTTAGGATCAATCTATGCAGAATTTTCCTTATTACCTGGCTTAAAGTTTAGATCAACAGCAGGCATTCAGGCACAATTTTATGACAGCAGGAGTTGGGCGCCTGTTTATAATTTTGAACCTAACCCCCAGCCGGTTGCCTATTTATTTGAACAATTTAATAAAAGCCTTACCTATTTATGGGATAATTATTTCACCTATGATAAAATATTAGGTGTTGATCATCACCTTACCTTTCTCGCTGGAACCAGCGCACAAAATAATAGGTACGATTATCTAAATGGCAGCAAAACCAATTTCCCAAGCAATGTAACGCAACAATTAAATAGTGGTACAGGCATCGCAAATGTAGGTGGTGATGCTTCAGAATGGGCATTATTTTCTTACATGGGAAGAATGAATTATTCATTCCGCGATAAATATCTTGTCACAGCTACTATAAGAAGAGATGGCTCTTCCCGTTTTGGTGCAGATAATAAATACGGAACTTTTCCTTCTGCTTCAGTTGCATGGCGTATTTCTAATGAGCCCTTTTTTAGAAAGATAAATTTTATCAATGACTTGAAATTAAGAGCAGGCTATGGTGTTACCGGTAATCAGAATATTGGAAATTATTCTTTCGCTACGGTTCTGAATATAGGCCAAACAAATTTCAATGGAAATACAGTTAGTGCGGTCTATCCTTTAGTATTACCCAATCCTAATATTAAATGGGAGCAGGTAATACAGAGCAACATAGGAATTGATGCGTTAATTCTTAACCGAAGAATAAATCTTTCTGTTGATGCCTATATTAAGAATACCTCAAATATGTTGGTACCCGCAGAAGTGCCTATTACTTCCGGATATTCCAGCACAGTGGTACCTTTTATTAATGCAGGCAGTATGCAAAACAAAGGAATAGAAATAACTGTGGCAACCAAAAATATGGTTGGAAAATTTTTATGGAATACAGACTTTAATATTTCTTTTAACAAAAATGAAATTACAAGCCTTAATAGTTCAACTCCTTTATTTGTGGATAGTTATGGTTTAAACGCAAATTTGGGCATTGACCGGGCCGGCCATCCTGCTAATGAATTTTATGGCTATGTCGCAAATGGAATTTTTCAAACACAGAAAGATGTTATTGGCCATTCGGTACAGCAAGCAGGTACTACTTCCTATAATAGCACTTCCCCTGGGGACATTAGATTTGTCGATTTAAACAATGACGGCGTGATAAATGGGAGCGACCAAACGTACATAGGCAATCCCAGCCCCGAATTTATTTATGGATTAAATAACAATTTTTCCTTCATGGGCTTTGATCTGGGTATTTTTATACAAGGGGTATACGGCAATAAAATTTTTAATGCTAATAATATTTACCAGGAAAGCATGTCAACCGGAGAAAATCAAATAGCTGCAACACTAGGCAGATGGGAGGGGGCTGGATCAAGTAACACTTTGCCTAGGGCAATCTATGGTGATCCTAACCTAAATGAACGTCTATCGACCAGATACATAGAGGATGGTTCCTATTTGAGAATAAAAAGTGTAACAATCGGTTATACATTCCCGAGGCAAGTACTGCAAAGTCTGCGATTCTCATCGCTAAGGCTATTCGCATCTTGCCAAAACCTTTTCACATTTACACATTACACCGGATTTGATCCTGAAGTTGGCGCTAATGGGGTGGATTATAGTTTATACCCTGTAACAAGGACAATCAGTATTGGACTAAATGCAAATCTATAAAAAATTAAATATGAAGATCATTAAATATATATCATTCGCTTTATTATTACTGGCGCTTTCAGGCTGCAAGAAATACCTTGATAAGGCGCCTTTGGATAGTATAAATACTTCCAATTTTTATCAGACTTCTGATGATGCAATTAGCGCTATAAACGCGGCATATCAGCCCCTGCAGCGGCCTAAGTTGTATAACATCCGGATGTGGACTTCGGATATTTATGCGGGAAATAGCATTACAGGTGGAGGTGGCGGAACAGATGGCATTGAAACAATTGAAGAAGCCAACTTTACAACGGATCCCACAAATGCTGGCGTACTCGATCTCTGGAGAGGACCGTGGCCAGGTATCCTTTATTGTAACCTGGTTATTCAAAATGTGCCTAACATTAATATGGATACCACACTACGGAACCGTATTATCGGAGAAGCCAAATTTTTGAGAGCTAATTATTATTTTATATTAGTACGTTTTTTTGGAGATGTGCCATTAATAACAAAACCAACATCCCCATCGGATTTATTTCCTGCCCGAACCCCTGTAGCGCAGGTTTATCAGCAAATTATTAGTGATCTTAAGGATGCAATTAACTTACTGCCGCCAAGAGAAACATATTCAGGATCTGATATTGGCAGGGCATCAAAAGGGGCAGCAGTTGGAACGCTTGCCAAAGTTTACGTTACCTTAGGTGATTACACAGATGCATTACCCTTATGCCAGGAGGTTACATCTCTTGGGTATACGTTGAATGCAAATTATGCAGACAATTTTAACCCGGCTAATAAGAATGGTATTGAAGCTCTTTTTGAAATCCAATACAGTGGAAGCACAACTTATGGCTTTTTTGACGATCAAAACCAGGCCTCGTGGACAAGTCCGTATATGGGGCCTCGAAATACAAGTTTTGTAGGAGGCGCATATGGATGGAACCAACCAACGCAGGAATTTGTGGCTAGTTATGAACCAGGCGATTTAAGAAAAGATATGACCATACTATATCAGGGCTGCCCTGATTTTGATGGTAATGTTTATCAAAGCAGCTATTCTTCTACAGGATATAACGTTAGAAAATTCTTAGTGCCAACTTCAGTTTCACCTCAATATAACACCAGCCCGGAAAATTTTCCTGTCTTAAGGTATGCAGATGTTTTATTAATGCAAGCAGAGTCAATGAATGAATTAGGTCAAACTAGCCTCGCTTTAGCTCCAATAAACCTTGTAAGAGAGCGAGCTGGACTCCCCGATATTCCAGCAGGTACTTCACAAGGCAACCTGAGAACTTTAATCTTGCATGAAAGGCGCATGGAACTAGCATTTGAAGGACAGCGTTGGTTTGATCTTATGAGAATCAATAATGGGCAATATGGAATAGACTTTTTGCATTCAATAGGGAAAACCAACGTAACTGCGAAAAATTTATTGATGCCCATTCCACAAATAGATTTGCAAGCTAATCCTAACCTAACTCAAAATCCTGGCTATTAATTTTTAAAATTAAATCTTATGCATCCTTCATCATATTTTATAAGTACAGCCCACAATTTTCTACAAAAGAAAATCTTCCTTATAGTTTCTATATTTTTGATTTTCTTCATCGGAATCTCCAGCTGCAAGAAAACGGAAAATTTTTCACCTTCGGCGGTAAATGCACCCCTTGCTGTGACTGTTTCAGACTCATCCATGATTTTAAACGAGTCAAATAAATTTAATACAGCGATTACATTTAACTGGACAACCGGTTCCAATTATCGTAGTAATGAACCCATTACCTATGTTTTTGAGATTGATAAAAAGGGGAATAATTTTTCAAGTGCAATAAAAAATAATTTAGGTAAGGCCTTATACACTTTGGGTTATACTACTAATTCATTGAACGGTTTATTATTATCTTCCTTTAAAGCCACTGTTGGCAGCATCTTTTCACTTGAAGCAAGAATATACACCATCATCGGCGACGGCACCATTAAGGGGGATACATCAAATGTAATTCCCCTTTCAATTACTCCCTATCAGCCGGTTTCGTCCTCCCTATACATTATTGGAGATGCTACTGCTACCGGATGGGATTCAACTATAGCAGATTCTTTAACTCCTGATCCTACTGTCCCCGGCCTATTCCATTATCAAGCAACATTAACGCCAGGTCAATTTGAGTTCATAACAAAACTTGGTTCCCTTTTACCATCTTACACGGAAGGGACAGACAGTGCTCACGTTTTTTATAGAACCTTAGCCAGCGAACCAGATAATAAATTCACTATTACTTCAGCCAGTGTTTATGAAATTGATGTTAATATTATTTCATTAACAATCACTATGACTAAGGCAGCGCTACCGCTATACTCCCAGCTCTGGATTGTTGGCGCTGCAACGCCAAACGGATGGAATATTGATAATCCCAACGTAATGAAGGTCGATGCATTTAATCCCTTTATTTTTCATTACAATGAAGTGCTGATGGTAGGCGAATTTAAAATTCCTACCGGTACCGGAAACTGGAACGGCGATTTTTACAGGCCGTTAGTTAACCATCCCCCAATTACTGATACTACAGCTGCATTGGTTTTTGGCAACACAAATCCTCCTGATAATAAATGGCAAATAAATACTGCAGGACCCTATAAAATTTCTTTGAATATTCAATATAATTCAATTCATATAACACCTTTTACGCCTTTTACTACTTTATGGATGGTAGGCGATGCCACACCGGCCGGATGGAATATCAATACACCTACACTTCTGACTCCTGTTACAGGTGATCCCTACACATTTACCTATACAGGCCCCCTTACAGTAGGAGAATTTAAAATTCCAACTTCAACGGGTAATTTTAACTGTGATTATTTCAGGCCAGAAATTAATCACCCGGCAATATCCGATACCAATGCTCTTTTTATACCACATGGAGCAGCCCTAGCAGATGTCAATGATTATAAATGGTATATTTCAATTGCAGGAAATTATAAGATTACATTTAACCAATTATATGAAACTATCTTAATTCAACCACAATAATTTCTTTTAAAATAACAGGTTATAAAATTATGACGTCGATAATTGCAAATTATTTATTTGCGGGGCTGGTTTTTTGCGGATGTAAAAAACCGGCTTCTCAGGGCAATGCCATACCAGTATATCATGCTGATACCACTGTTTCTATAACAACAGATAAAGCTAACTATAGCCCGGGCGACCTCGTATCTTTCTCAATAGATAAACCTTTACCGGCTTCAGCTAAAATAAGATATCGGCAACTGGATAATATTATCGCAGAGATAAATATTCCAGGTACCAGCTGGCAATGGACTGCTCCTTCAAAAGATTTTACAGGCTATATGGTTGACGTGTACAACATAGAGAATGGTGTTGAAAAAATCTATGGCTGCAGAGCCGTTGATGTCTCTTCAGACTGGTCTCATTTTCCCCGATATGGGTTTCTTTCTGCTTATGGCCAATTGAGTAACAACCATATGGATTCTGTGATGAATAACCTCAGTCGTCTACATATAAATGGTATTCAGTTTTATGATTGGGAGTATGACCATCATCAACCACTGGCAGGAACAGTTTCTAATCCTGCAGCTTCCTGGCCTGACATTGCAAATCGAACTAATTATAAATCTACTGTTGATTATTATATTTCTTCTGCGCATACGCATAATATGCAGGCAATGTCTTATAACCTTTGCTACGGTGCGTTAGATGACGCAGCCACTGACGGCGTATCTGATCTATGGTATCTGTACACGGACCAGAACCATCAAACGAAATACGTATTGAATCTGCAGGCACCATTTAAAAGTAAGATTTTCCTTTTAGATCCATCCAATACGTCCTGGCAGCAATACATAGCCGGTAAAACTCAGGACATGTATGATGTATATGCCTTTGATGGATATCATGTTGACCAGGTCGGCGACATCGGAAGCGTTTATGATTTTAATGGCAACAGTGTTAATTTAAGTGTCGGCTTTGGCTCATTTCTAGCTTCTATGAAAACATATGCGCCTTCAAAAAAATTGGTAATGAATGCAGTAAATCAATTCGGGCAACAGGCTAGTATTTCCACGTCCCCTGTTGATTTTTTATATACTGAAGTGTGGTCGCCTAATGAAGCATTTAATGATCTTTCAAATATTATTAAGAACAATGATGCTTGGAGTAATAATACCAAAAAATGTACCCTCGCTGCATACATGGATTATAATGTTGCTAAAGGCAAAGGCTATTTCAATACGTCTGGCGTGTTACTCGCCGATGCGGTAATATTTGCATTTGGGGGATCGCATCTTGAAATGGGGGATCATATGTTATGCAATGAATATTTCCCAAATGCCAATCTGCAAATGAAACCCGGCCTCCAACAAGCTATTATTCCTTATTATGATTTTTTATCAGGATATGAGAATTTACTGAGAGATGGTGGTAGCTTCAATACACCTGATATTATTTCTTCCGATGGAAAAACCATGATCAATAACTGGCCTCCACAAAGTGGAGGCATTTCTGTTATAGGAAAAGATTTGGGCAACCGGGAGGTCATTCATCTGATCAATTTTGCCAATGCATCTTCATTTGACTGGCGCGATACTAACGGTGACCAGGCAATGCCTAAAACATATCAAAATATTTCTTACATAATTACATTAACAAGACCAGTGTCGAAATTATGGATGGCTTCTCCCGATATAAGTGGTGGTGCAATGCAGCAAATTCCATTCACGCAATCAGGAAATTCTATTGCATTTACCCTCCCATCTTTGCAATATTGGGATATGGTAGTGGCAGATTATTAATTGGCTTGATCTTAATAAGGACAATCTATTTATTAATCGGTTGTTATACCGGGCGGCTTATATTTTTTTAGCTTGGGTAAACTTATTTTAAAAATTCGGTTCTTAACTAATTTATATGTATTCATACTTTAATAAAATAGTTTTCATCAGTTTACTCACTTTTTTGGCTTATTCTGGCTATGCTCAAAACCCGGGAATCCCTGTTTATCAATCTAAAAAATTTTCTTTATTTCCGGATAGCGTAGTACAAAATAATTATAGTGCTAGTGCTATTTCTGCAATAGAATTAATTTCTAATTATAAAAGCCCGGATGAAAAAATTCAGGCTGATAAAACAGTTGTACACTGGCAGCTCTCGAAAGTTATTACAGCTTTTCCTCATTATGAATCCTCGTTCCTTTTATCGGATGCTATTTATAACATGTCCCTGGAGGAAATGATTAACGCTATAGAATCAGACAGCACCTTTCGAACAGGTAAATTATGGGGCGGGGTATGGACTCGGGATATAAGTTATAGCATTATTTTATCTATGGCTTACCTGGAGCCGGAGGTAGGAATGAAAAGCCTGTTGCGAAAAGTAAATAAAAATGGCTGCATTATTCAGGATACAGGGACAGGGGGCGCTTATCCTTGTTCAACTGATAGAATGATCTGGGCTGTTGCAGCATGGGAAATATATAAGGCTACCGGAAATAAAGATTGGCTCCATAGGGCATTCCTGATCATAAAAAAATCAGTTGATAATGACAGTGAAGTTGCATATGATAAAGTCACGGGCCTTGTCAGGGGCGAGTCTTCTTTTCTTGATTGGCGAGAGCAAACTTACCCAGCCTGGATGCAACCTGCAGATATATTTGAGAGTGAATGTTTAGGAACTAATGCTGTTCACTATGAAGCGAACAAAGTTTTAGCTGAAATGGCCAAAATCTTAGGTTATGCGCAGGATGTGATAAAATATCAACTGGCCTCAAAAAAAATTAAAAATGGCATCAACAAATATTTATGGATGCCGGACAAAGGATATTATGGGCAGTACATATATGGTAGAAATTATAAATTCATTTCGCCCCGGTCCGAAGCTTTGGGGGAGGCGCTTTGTATAATATGGGATATCGCAGATAAAGCAAAAAGAGAAAAAATTATTTCTAATACTCCTTTGACAGGTTTTGGTATTACTTGTATCTATCCGCAAAATCCGGGAGTACCACCGTATCATAATAATGCCGTGTGGCCATTTGTTGAAACATTTTGGACATGGGCCTGTGTGAAAGCAGGGAATCAGCAGGCTGTATTAGAGGGTATTTCAGATGTATATCGTCCTGCTGCATTGTTCTTAACCAATAAAGAAAATTTTGTCGCTGAAACCGGAGATTTTGCAGGAACACAGATTAATTCAAGTAACATGCTCTGGAGCCTGTCGGGAAATTTAAGTATTGTTAACAAAGTATTGTTTGGTATCTACTTTAATCCAGGTTATTTATCATTTCAGCCTTTTATTCCTGAAGTTTTAAAGAGCAACAGGACACTTGCCAATTTCAAATACAGGAAATCGGTATTAAATATAACAATAGATGGTTTTGGAAACAAAATAAAAAGTTTCTTACTGGATGGTAAGAATTTACCATTTCCGGTAATTCCTTCATCTATCATTGGCACGCATTCAATTCAAATTAAAATGGCTGATAATATTTTGGATTCCGCTAAAGTTAATCAACAGCCCGTTTATTTTTCTTTGCAAACACCTGTTATTTCAGTAGTCGGCAGTGAAATTATATGGAAGTCAGTGGAGGGTGCAATAGCTTATCACATTTTAGAGAACGGGCGAGAGATTGGCGAGACAAAGACGACTAAATTCAACTTTGAAAGAGGAATCCCGGCTGAATACCAGGTAATGGCAGTAGATAAAAATAATAGTACTTCATTTGCCAGCGAACCTGAAATGATTGCAGCAAATCAATATGTTTCTATTTACCAGGCAGAATCATTTTCAAAAAAATCGGATCAGGATTATCAAGGTTTTATCGGAGAAGGTTTTGTTGAAATCAGCACAAAAAAAAATCGGTTCTTCTCAATGCCTATTACAATTGATAAAACTGGATGGCACATTATTGATTTTCGCTACGCAAATGGGAACGGTCCCGTAAATACAGAGAACAAATGTGCAATCAGAACATTAAAAATTGATGGATTACGGGAAGGCACTGTCGTATTTCCTCAAAGAGGTAAAGACGATTGGAACATATGGGGCATGAGTAATACTGTGAAAGTCTATTTGAAAAAGGGAAAACATGTCATTGCGTTAAGCTTTGAAAATTATGATAATAATATGAATTTAGAAACAAACCAGGCAATGATTGATTACATGAGGATTCTGGAATTATAATTACACAATAAATGAGAGCATTTTCTTATTTGAGAATTTAAAAATTGGGAAGTATTATTTGCTTTGATTATTATATGAAATCGTTAATGGATTAAATGCTATATATATTCAAGATTAGCAGGAGAAACAAAAGGCATATTGAATATTAGACTGAGTTTATGCAATCTTTAAATGAATAGAGTTAGTTTTCCAAATGATGGGAATAGAGAATATTATTAGCTATTTCATTACCCCAAGTTCAATTTGTTTTGGTGATTATTAAACCCGTAAAAGCTATAAAGCAGTTAACAAATACAAAAATTGGTTTGGATTTTTTGGTGGATTTTGCTCACATGAAAACTTGATTGAATCTTGGGAATATATGATTTGTATTGCTCCAACTAAATCATTGCCATTTTTTAGACAATTTTTCTCATAATAACCCAGGGGCTGTTTTTACTTTCCCTGCTTTTTTAGAAAAATGACAGATGGAAAATGCCCCGCAACCTCCATGAACTTTATACAACAAACTGTCCGGATATCCGATAGCCTTGATTATCAAATCTAGACAGGATCTTTTATAAATTGTAGCCTCCAAGTTAAATGGAATATGTTTATTTATTCTGCTGTTTTAAACGAGGTAAGGTATTTTGTTATTTCCCTTTTTTGGTCGCTTTCAAAACTACCTAAATAGATCTGAGTAGTTTTTATTGAGGTGTGCCCCAATTGCTCTGAAATCATTTCAATTGGAACTCCCGCACGCTTTAGGATAGTAGAAA
>OBLU010005021.1_pt1 | contig 11921 bp, 12 predicted proteins | sample 1518681 | NCBI WGS metagenome assembly OBLU01 (sample SAMEA3539304, study PRJEB22396) | soil metagenome | biome: tundra; feature: field; material: soil | place: USA | collected 2010-05 | depth 0.15 m | reverse complement strand
CAGCCGACGGCCAGATAACACCTGACCTGGGAAAACGACTTTGCGGGTCACCCTGCCGGATCTGCAAGGAAGTAGATCGCGAACTTGAGGCGGAGTTCGCGGGAGTATTCGCCCAGAAGCGCACCTACAAAAAGGCGGCTTACGCCGGCGCACTCGGGAACCCAGCCGTCCCGGTGAAATCATGCTGGGGCATGGCGGAGGGCGCCGGGAATGAGACTCCCGGGCAGTTCCAGTCCCTGATCGGCGAGAACAAATGGGCGTCGGAAGAAATATGGGATGGCATTGCCGTCACCGCCTACGGGAATCTGGGGAAGAATGCCGGCGGCGATCCGCTGGGATCCGGGATGGTGGTTGACGAGACTGCCGATGAAAAGCGCGGAAAGCATACGGCCGGGGTGAGCCGCCAGTACGCCGGCTGTGCCGGCGGGATAATAAACTGTGTCACGTGGGTCATGATGAGCTTTATCGGCCCTCGGGGGAAAGCCTGGGTATCTGGCCGGACGTTCCTCCCGGAGAAAACATGGTTCACTGGCGAGGGCGCGACCGGGACTGCCCGGCGCGAAAAGGCAGGGATACCCGGTAAAACCGCTTTCGCATCGAAACCGGAACTGGCCAGGCTGCAGTTCGAGCATCTCCGCGAACTCGGCATCCCGTTCTTCTGGGCAGCCGGTGACGAGGTTTACGGCCGGTACCGTAAACTGCTTGATGATCATGAGAAGAATGGCGAGGCCTACGCGTATTTCATACCGCGTAACTATGTCGTGAAAACCTGCAAGGGCGAGAGCAAGCGGGTGGATGAGCTGCTGGATCGCGCCGAAGGCCAGTACGAGCTCCGGTCCGCCGGCCCCGGCGTGACCGGCCCGAGATACTACAGATGGGCCATGCTGTGCCTGGAGCCGGAGAATCATTTCCTGCTGATCAGGAAGCCGGAAATCCAGGAATCCGGCGGGCAGGAGGAAACAGGACGGGAAGATACCGGGAAGGAATATCCCGCGGCAGGCGGGGAAACTCCGCCGGCATCAGCCGGGAATCCCGCGAAAGGGAAATCCGGGGACCAGGTGAGAGACAAGGGTATAACCTTCTGCCTCTGCTGCGTTCCGGAGAAGTCGCCCGTCAGGCCGACTATGGCAAACATGGTCATGATGGCCGGCCGGCGCTGGGGAGTGGAAGAGACAATGGCAGCGGCGAAAGGCCCCATCGGGTGGGATGAGGGCCAGTTCCGGCACTGGGAGAGCATGCAGCACCATACGGCGCTAGCAGGACTCGCGATGCTCAAGGCAAACATCATAAGAGAACGCCTTAGCGAGCTTTTTGTGACATCCGGAACGGCCGGGAGAAACGATGATGGCAGCGATCCGGAAACAAGGGAGATAGCACTTACGGGAAATCAGGAGCCCGGCGGGGAAGCTGATGAACTCGATCTCCAGATACCGCTCGGAGATTCCGTTGTCCCGTATTCGGCTGACCAGAAGCTCCAGGAGGAAATTGGCTACATCAGGCTCTCGGTGAATGAGATCCTCCGCCTGATAGGCATCGTTAACGCAGAAATGAGCGAGGCCAGGATGGCGTTCCATATCGCCTGGTCGCGATGGCGAAGAAAGCATCAGGCCATCGCGCGGTGGTACCGCATGCAGCGCAGGATGAAAGCCGGACAGGGGGCGCTGATCAATCCCGCCTTCGCAGGAGCGGCTACGTTATGTAACCGGAATCGTGGACGCTCTTCTAGTACAGGGTCACGCGTACCGCCGACTAGTGCAACCACTCAACTACGTTCCGTGAAAGCGGAACTGTAGTGCTATACATACCGGAAGGCGCCTACCGATTCCGATTGCGTTCCTTCCCTCTTGTGGAGGACGATGCGATCTATCATGATGCGCCGCAATCGGGTACTCATCCGCGACGTTCCAGCCCTGCTGGTCGCGCTGGACAGGCTCTGGCCTGCCACTTTGGTCGTGGATGTGGAACCTCTGGTTGTCCCCTGGGACAGCGCGCCGACCCTGTTCGCTAACGCTGCCGACAACTTCGTGCAGACGGTGCGAGCAAGTGTCCCTTCTGTCACTAGCGTGGTCTACTCAAGCAATTCACGGTGCCCGCGGGCCGCTGACGGTATGCCGGGCATCCAGATCGTCACCGCTGCTCGCAAGCCGTGGCGAACGAGAGATCTGCATGATGAGCCGGGTCCTGTAGCGGCGGCAGGCGACCAGGTGCTCACCGACGGATTGCTCGCCTGGCGACTAGGTGCCTCTTTCCTCCATTGGCAGGTCGCTGGGTGGATGCCACGACGGCCCCGGCTCCAGCGCTGGATTGGCCGGATCGCGGCACCGTTCCTATTCAAGGATGCCGATGGCTCCTCGACGTAAGCCAACGTCTTCGCTCCCGGCCGCCAAGCTGCACGGCGATGCCGCCGGCGACTCGGCACGTCTGCAAATCCTTCTGGAGGACTACTCTCAAGGCCGGGACGACGAGCGTAACTGGAATACCGTTCTAGCGTCGCTCATCGCCGTCGCATTCACGCTGATTGGCCTGCTTATCGCAGCGGTTACCCAGACGTGCCGATTCAATACATCCAACTCATGCACGCAAGTTCCCGACTATTTGATCGGCGCGACGCCACTGCTGCCCATCACTCTCCTGATGTTCACGCAGCTCCTCGGGACTGTCGCCACCTTCCGGTTCTTTTACTTGCGCGCCGTCGAGACAGAAATCCAGCAATATGCCGGAGCACCGCTCAGATCAATTTCGCCGATTACACCCGCTTCCTATATTGACATGATGACAGAGCTCACGAGCCTACGACGCGGCAGGCTGCAGTATCGTATAGTTACTTTTCTGCTAGTCGGCACTCTAATAGCCATCTTTGGCGGGTTCGCCTGCTATATTGCCTTGCATATGGATCCGACCACGCAAGTCGTGATGACAGTGATCTACGCACCGATAGTACTGCTGATGGTGAGCGAGAATTACACAGCTGGTCCTGGCGGCCGGTCGATGTTCTACAAAATGGCGCGGCGTTACGTGGCACATCGCTACACGACCGGATACGCCCGCCTGGACTTGGCGAGCCAATCGTCTCATCTCAAGCAGGATAAGCGCTCCCTGCCGTCGTATCTACTCATGCCACGAGTCGCAGAATGGGTAAAATGGGTGATCTCGCCTGGCACGTTCGTCGTTACCGCATGGGCCACCGGCGCCTTCCGAAACTGGCATCAGTTCATCCTCGTGTGGCTGATCCTTGAATACCTGATCTACGAAGCGCGCTACCAGTGGAATGATATACGTGGAATTGACGAGGATGCAGATCACCCAGAGAGCGCTGCCCGGCTGCGGCTGCCTGGCGGACCAAACGCGCGCCGTAATATCCTCGCAAGTTGCCTTGTCGGCATCCTCCGCCTCATCCTGGCGGTGTCCATCGCCGCGGTCACCCACCTGCTCGCCCCAGTAACGCTGCTCATCGGACTGGCCTTCGGCGCGGCTATCGTCTATGAGGCGTTGCGCGCAATGCCAGCCAGCTCTAGTCTTTCGCCGCGGCCTAGTGCGCGGTCCGTCGCCATCTGGATCACAGTGGGCCTTGGCTACGCGATCAGGTCAGGCACCGGGATGTGGCTAGGGGGAGTCCGCCTGCTCAGCCTTACTGCCATAAGCGGGATGCTGTACTTCCTTGCCTTGGGGATCATGTTCGTCCTCCTGACGTGGGTACTGGAGGCGGCGAGTTACTGCAGCACGGACCGCAAAGAGTTCCTGTTCCGGGCACCAGGGCTCAAGGTCAAGCCACACATCGCGACATTGCTTCGATGGACCGGCTGGACAGTGCAGTACGGGACGGGCGGCGTACCGGGAGCAGCCGTTCCTGTGCTGAAGGAAAAACAGGGCAAGCGTTACGCACCGTGGAATGTCGCGCTGCTTCTCGGTGCCGGACTTGGCGCTGTTGTCGGTACTGGGCTCGCCAGATCTAATCCTGCGCTAACCGCATACGGGCCTGTCGTTACCGCCAGCCTGCTCGGGGCGCTCTGGCTCATGATATTCAGCAGATTCGCGACACGCCTAGCTGTAACTGCCGCGGTCGCAGTGGCCCTCGTCGGCCTTACTCTCCCTTCGGTACACCACGCCCTGGCTATCATCGCCGCCATACCCTGGATCGCTATCGCCGCTTGCTACGCATTCTTCCGGAACTCCTCGTATCAGGCCCTAATGAACTTCGGCCCCGACCTGCTCTCCGCTCTCAAAACGGCGGTCCTCACACTTGCGTTGCGGACGCTGCGCCTAGTCGTGGGCCGGCAGACCTGGCAGTCAATCGGCTTCGGTCCCGGGACACGCAACCCTGGCTGAAATGGAGGCCTACCGGTTTCGTAGACAGTCATATTATGCCGTTTTGACCATTGTTCTGTCAAATCTAGCCTCGTATTCGGTGGGCGACAGGTACCCGAGCTCCTTCTGAATCCGGGAACGGTTGTAATACGTTTCGATGTACCTGAACGTCGCCTGCGCACATGCCCCGGATCGTTCCACAGGTCAATCCAGTCATCCTGGTTATACCATCCTCTTAGGGTCATCCGGTGACGCGGGGTGCTGTGGTCGGGAGCTGCGGTGATTGGCGTACGTCACGGCACTCGGCGCGTCGTTGCAGTCGATCCTGCGCCTCGTAGCGATGGTAAAGGTCATGAGTTCCCGTGCGGGCTCTAGCTCCTCGTAGTGCCCGGTTCCCAGATTCCCGCAGTTGCTGCTCGCTCTTGAACTGATGCGGGTACGCCCAGTCCTTCCGAGGCCGGCGAACCGCCGAGCCAGGTGCTCAGACCGGGCACCCGGCTCGTAGCCGGGGATGCGCAAACCCGAAAGCGGCCGTGTTGTTGGTGAACGCCGCGAGTTTTCGCGGCGGCCTGAAGGTATAGGTAACCCAACGCGGGCGTTGGAGTGTGGTCGCCCGCCTATTCCCACCTGGCCTGCCGCTGCGGACAAATGATCCACGTTGTCGGCCTCCCGGATCCAGATCATAAGCTGATATATATTTTCGATATAATCTCGTCAAACAACTTCCGAGGCCGACTCTTGAAAGATGCCGGATGCCAGTGACGAACCAAGAGACAACGCACTCCGGCTACGGCAGACGCAGCGCAACGCCCCGAGACACCGAATCTCTGTGACCTGCAGTAATCTGATCCAGCGCGATGCCATCAGACGAAACCGGCATGCATGGTAAGGAGAAGGTCCGCAACACGATTTGATTCCTAATGGCGGATTACTGCGGACTTCCTCGTTCTTCGCTTCCTGCCGCTCAGTTATCCGGCGGCTTACCCTGGATTGCAGGACCTCGGGTTCGGGTTCGTGCGGCCGTGAGAGTGCGGTTACTGGATCCAGGCTGGTCAGGCGGCCGCGAACCACTCGAATAAAGACAGACCGCTTCAGGTTCATCCTGTATGAACGCTTCATCGACAACGGCACCGCCGTATACTTGATGCACGATGTAAGGCTTGCGTCGAGCCCTGAGGTCTGACTTCACCCGACCCGCCGCCACCGCCACAGGAGATAAAACGTTCTAACCCCCGCCCAGAAAAATATCAGCGATGCAATAGCAGCGATATTCTGGACGCCAGGGTTGATGATCCACCGCAACAGAATTCCTGCCACGGAAAGTACCCACAGGCACAAGAGTGCGGACCCAATCAAGATCGTGACTAGGGTTCGCGTTCTGGCAATCCGAGGTTGGAAACGACTCCATGAAGAATAAACTGCTAGAACAAACGATATCACAAGGCCGGCGGAGTATGGGAAGATATTCTCCTCCGCGTAAACCGCACTCTGGCCCGAGCCGACGTCCAGCGTATTCAAGGCCCAGTGCTGAGGATATGGAAAGATGATCAATAGCCCGATCACGATCGCTGCCGCGACCGCGCCCCGCAGCTGCCTGTTCCGACGGTCAGCAGAAGGCACGATCTCGGCTCGGATGGATTCCCGTAGCTCCGGAGAGAGAGCCCCCGGCGTCGGCGCCTCACCCAGTCTCTTGCTAAGAGCATGATACTCGCGGAAATCCTTTTCGATGAACCCTGCGAGCTGGTCCCTCCGGGACTCGATGAGTGCGCGCCTGGCAACGGCGGGAACATCATCACGGACCTGGCGGGTCAGCCTCTCGAAAACCCCCGCTAGCTCCTCAATCTGCTCCTCCGTGTACTTCCCCTTCTTATCCCGTAGCTCCCGCTCGGCCAGCTCCCGCATGACAGGACCCTCGCGGCGGTCCTTACGCCATCCCCGCAGCTCCAACAAGACGGCGCCTACACCGGCAGCCCAGCCGACCCAGCCTGCCGCACCTGCAAGGCCGAGCCACTCATCAAGATGCATAATCGCCGAACATACAGCCGGAGGCCGGCACGGCAATAAGGATAAGAAACGACGAGACCATCCCGTAACCAGCTGTGCCCGCTATGCTGCGGAATGCCCCGCGCCCGCCGTGAGAGTGGTTCAGCCGCACTCAGCCGGAGGTCTTCGATCTGTCGATCGCCATCACCGCTAGGGAGTTGAACGAGTTGCCATTGACGGCATCACCGCTGCCTGGTTCCATGTCGCCGACGCCGACCGGATCCTTAGGCAGTCCGCGCCTCTTAACAGGGCAACGCTGGGCTTGATCGCTGATTGTCGTTACGATAAGCGGAGGAGCGGTGCCGGTACCAAGTTCATGCCGTGCCTTAGTTCGTCGGGACGATGATCATGCGTGTCGAAGTGAGGAGGCCGAGGTCCGAGCCAGTGACAAATCAAGTGACAACGCACCCGAACCACGGCAGACGCAGCCAGACGCAGTCAGACGAGGCCGCTGCTCTGACGTCCCGTAATACGACCTAGCGGGACACCGTCAGACGAAACCGCCAGGCATGGCATGCAAGAGGTCTCGTCAGACAGCAACCCCGAGCTCCGATTACTCAGCGTTACTGATGTCGGGCGACTTGCTGCATCGCGAGGACACGCAGAATAGGGCTCGCTGCCATGCGGTAGCTGGTCGAAGCCGACGTGAACGACCTGCGCTTGTCACAAGACTGGCCGGACGCGGACTCACCGGTCGGACTGAGGCGGGCTACTTCCCGAGCAGTCGGTCAGCAAGCCACGGTTCGATACCTCGGACGGCGGCGCCATGGCGGTCGGGAAGGAGGTGAAGCCGTGGGGGGACTCGGGGGTAGGCCCGAACGTCCACTTCGCCGCCTGCCGATGACAGCAGGGCCGCCATCGCCAGGTTGTCCTCGAGCAGGATGTCCAAGGTGCCCACGACGAGCGCGATCGGCGGCAAGCCACGGAGGTCGCCGTAGGGGGGAGGCGTCGGCGTTGGTCCGGTCGGCGATAGGACCCACGTAGGCCTCTATGAAGAAATTCGTCCGCGAACAGCCGGCCGCTGGGGGATCGCCCGCTCAGGTCGTAGGCGCCAGACTGCAGGGCGGCACCGACGAAGGGCTCGACCAGGCCTTGGTCCCGGAGCCGGAGCAGCGAAGTCATGGACAGGGCGGCTCCTGCCGATGCTTCGCTGATCGCCAGCCGGGCCGTCCCAAATAGGGTCTCGGCCTGCTCCAAGAGCCTAACGGCGGCCGTCTCGCAGTCGTCGGGAGCCGCTGGCCACGGGTGCTTGGGGTCAGCCGGTAGTCGACGCTCACCACGGCCACCCCGAGGGCGTCGGCCAGGTGAGCGTTGCGGGCATCACCCCTAGCCGCCGAGCCAAGGTAGAAGCCTCCGCCGTGGATGTCCGGGTAGACGGCTCGGATCTCGCCCCGCTGAGGGGCAATGATTCTCACCGGGACCTGTCGGCTGTCGGCCTTGGCCAGGCGCTCGACCGCCGACCGCCCCAGGCTGGGCCAAGGATCTGGTCAGCCTGTCCCGGGCCTCCTGCAGCCCCTCCGGGCTAGCCAGGTCCGGCTGTGGCTGGCCGCCGGTGGCCGCCTCTGAGGCGGCGTTGAAAGCCCGGTTCTCCTCGACGTAAGCCAAGCGCTCCTCGTCGATCAGCCGCTTCAGCCTGACCTTCATGACCCCCCTTGGTGAGGGGCCGCCGCCACGCCTGCCGCCGACGTCACGCACATACTTACATGTCTGCGCTGAGCCAGCGTCCGATCCCGGTAAGCCAATGAGCGCAGATTAGGCGGGTCTGGTTCGGCCGTCCGTCAGCGATAACTATCATAAGTAGCAGGCCTGGATCCGCGGGACAGTCCCAAACGAATCTGTTGGAGAGGACATGACCAGGCCGCGTGGAGTTCTGCGGTCGTAACCCACTGGTCGGGCGACGACGTGCCATCGCGGTTCCGATCCTGGACTGCCTACGCCGCTGGAGGGCGTCGCGGAGGGCACGTTCGTATGGCACCTCGCGCGGCGTCCCGTCGTAAGCGGCTAGCAGTGGTGAGAGCGAAAAACTGTCGCTAAGGTCTAACTTATGCAACTCGGGATCACTCATCGTTAGGATTAGTGTCGGCTATTTCTGCTTGCCGACATGTGAGGCACTGGCGGTGACATGAATCTGAACGAGATCGGACAGGCCCAGGGGTTTCTGGGCCTTCTCACCGACGTTGAGCGTGCCGTCCTTGCTGATCTCGGGCGGCTCAGCGTCTTCCCGCCCGGCGCAACGATGTGTGTCGAGGGTGATCCGAGCACGCACGTCTTCATCTTGGTGGATGGCTGGGTCAAAATCCTCTCGGTGACCAGTGACGGTCATGAGATGGTGCTCGCGCTACGGGGAGAAGGTGACATTGTCGGGGAGGTAGCCGGCGGGACCGCGGGATACAGGACAGCAACCGTGCAGGCAGTCGGTACGGTACGCACGCTGATCGTCGGGTACGAGAGGTTTAATTCGTTCCTCGACTCCCATCCCGGGGCCAGCCATGCCTACCGGCGGATTCTTACGCGCCGCTGGAACGATACGGAGTCGATGCTGCGTACCCGTTCGGTGACCAGCGGCGCGCAGCGGCTGGCCGGCCTCCTGCTCGACCTGGCAAACCGGCACGGCACCAGGACGGGTAGAGGGGTCCGCATAGCGATGCCGTTGTCCCAGGAGGAACTAGCCAGCCTGACTGGTGCGTCGCGTGCCACGGTAACGCGCGTTCTGAGTAACTGGCGCAACCGCGGTGTCATCCGCACCGGCCAGCGGGAAATCACGATCACTGACCTGACAGCCCTGAAGAGGATCGCCAGTCCGGGGGCTTACTCTGCTTGATAGGCAGGTATCAGACAGTGCAGCTGATTTCACTCACACATCGGGATGTCCCCGAGCCTTCTCATTCAGCACCCGTTTGCAAGGTCATGTCACTTTAACGAGCGCACCAGGTTAAGTACTGCCATATTGGCTTGATTCTGGGAACTTCCGATGGTTGATGGGATGGTTTTACTCGATCGTGTTTACGCCGCGGCGAGCGGCTGCGAGAGCGTTCCTAGATGCTAGGGTACTGGGATGATCGGAGCCAAGTAGCTGCTCGTAGGCGGTCATGGTGTGCTCATAGAGCGGGATCGCGTCAGCGTAACGACCCGCCTCCTGGTATGCAGCGGCGAGGTTGTTCCGCGAGATCAAGGTGACTGGATGGTCAGGGCCTAGCACTTGTTCCCGGTCGGCTAGGGTTTGCTCATGGAGCGAGATCGCCTCACTGGCCCGGCCGGCCTCCTGGTAAGCAAGTGCAAGGTTATCTCGCGAGACCAGGGTGACGGGATGTTTGAGGCCCATCTGCCGTTCGCATGCGGCCAGATTTTTCTCGTAGAGCGAAATTGCCTTCGAGGCCTGGGCTGCTTCCCGGTAGGCTTCAGCAAGATTGTTCCTGGAATTGAGGGTGTCAGGGTGATCAGGGCCTAGCATGCGCTCGAAGTCTGCTGTCAGCTCCTTGCCGATGGCAATGGCCTGCCGCGGGCTGTCACCTAGTTCATTCAAAAAGTAAAGAACCCACAACCGGAGCCCGAGCAACGACCTCACTAGCTCGCCATCGCTCTCGCATGAAGGATCCTTCGCGCTGTCCCGCAGCGCCATCACCTGGTCGAAGATATCCCTGATGGCTAGATCATCCAGTGATCCTGCGAGCGCTCCTGCCTGCGCGTCAAGCACCAAGGCGACGGTCCGGCAGACTGGTGCCAAGCGCCCCTGCCTGACCAGCCCGTCGCGGACTACCCGCATCACAAGCCGGTGCACGATGACGCCCTCGTTGGCCCGGCTGAAAGCAATCAGCGACCGCTCCGCCAACTGTGCCAGCGCTTCATCGACAACGGTCGCGGGCAGCACCGAACCATCTCTCGAGAGGGTGCCTGCCTGCCCGGCGCCGTACAGCAGGTCCCGGTACACTCCGGCCGACGACAGCACCGCCATGGCCTCCATTACCGCGGTGCATACATCTCCCCCCTCACAGGCATGGACCGCGTTCAGGGACAGCAGCACGGCCTCGGCCACGCCGCGGGGATACGGCTGCCCTTTTTCCCGGATCAGGTATTCGTGCACTGGCAGTGCTCGTAGCCGTTCGAGGTACGTCCTGTACGCTAGGCGCTGCCCGGCAATTACTGCTGCTGCCTGGCTCAGCGCCAACGGCAGATACCCCAGCTCCGCGGCCACAGCGGCGGCGCTCGCTTGGTCTGGCAGGCCCGTTAGTACGGTCAGGAACGCGACAGCCTCGGCGAGGGTGAACACTTCGACACCGACACTGGCGCCCAGGTTGGCCATCGATTGCCGGTTACTGGTGATCAGCACCCTCGCCGCGCCGCCCGCCGGAATCAACGCCCGCAACATATCGGCGTCTGTCGCATTATCAAACACAAGCAGGCATCGGTCCCCGTGAGCCTCAAGCCAGTGCCGCACTATGGGGCCGAAATTCTCGCTTGGCCCCTGATTCGCCTCGTCGTCAACCAAGCCGAGGGCATCAGCTACCGCAGTCAGTCCAGCTAGCGTGCTCGCCGGATCCTCGGCGTTAATCCAGGCCACAAGCCGCCAGCGTTCGGCCAGCCGGGCGCGGGCGTACGCGGCTGCCAGGTGCGTCTTGCCCACTCCGCGCATCCCGGTCACCGCGTGCACCACAATGACGCGCGACCCAGCCCCGGGCGCATCTAGTATCTCCAGCAGATCGGCCCTGGGCTGGAAGCCGAGCGGCTCCTGGGGGATCTCCCCAACCACGACCGGCGCATCCCCGCCAATACTGGCGGGCAAGGCCCCATCCTGGGTCCCGCTAGGAACCTCGGTGACCTTCTTACGTCCGTGCAGCAACGGAATGAGCCCGAACACAATCGCCGCGGCGGCTGCCACAACACCGGCCACTGAACCGACCACACCCCAGGCGAACGCATCCACGCTGTGACAATACGCACACCACACCGAGAAGACCCTACTATCTGCGAATCACGTCTGCTTAACTGGGCATGATCAGTCAGAGCTAAGATGACGCAAATACGACAGCTGACAGTCTACGTGGGCGACCAGCGGCGCCTTGACACAGTTATGCGCAAGCTGCTGAGTCGGGCCCGGTCAGGTTTGCAGGTGGAAGGCTAGGTAATCGACCATCTAGATCGTCGGCCTAAATATCGCGTTTCACGGGATGGCAGAATACTGGGGTTCGCGCGATCTACCGCTGTAACGATTCCCGCTGTTGGGCCCAAAGCACCGAATCTTCCCCCGCGCCGGACGCGGATCCCGCCACATCTCCAGGCCTGAATTTCTGCCCTGTCTGAGATGGCGCGACTAAGGCTATAGCCATCTGCACCGAGACGGCCATAATGATCTTCGGTATCCGAAACTGTCGCCAACACAGTGAACCTATACCACACCGAACGGCGGTTACACGCGCGCTCCCCTCCAGCATCATGCGCTGAGCAGGCTCTGTGTGAACGATACCCCTCGCGAAAGGTGTCACCACAGTGCCGTGATCGTCCTGGTGGCGATCGAAGACCCTGTGGGGTTCCAGAACTCGGCTACCGGTCCTGACCTGGGCTTCTAAGCGGCCCGC
>OBLU010005018.1_pt1 | contig 11924 bp, 1 predicted proteins | sample 1518681 | NCBI WGS metagenome assembly OBLU01 (sample SAMEA3539304, study PRJEB22396) | soil metagenome | biome: tundra; feature: field; material: soil | place: USA | collected 2010-05 | depth 0.15 m | reverse complement strand
GTAAGGTTCGACCTTCTGCAGTAGTTCTATTCCACGGTGATCGGGCGGACGTTCCCCCGGCCACCACTCGAGGCCGTCCGGCGCCGCTACGGTCAAGGCCGCGCTTCGCAACTGCGTTTCGAGGAACCGGAATGCTTCAATGCCCCGCGCCTTCTTCAATTCGTCCCATTCGATCCAGTTCTCTTTGTAGAGATGGCGGCGCCTGCAGGCTTGCCAGACATGGAACGACGCGAAATGACGATCCCACGCCAGCGCGAAATCGCGTGTCGCGGTCCAACCTGGTTCCAAACCCAGACGGGCACGGCGAATAAAGTTCTGGACCGAAGAAATCGCCTCTTCGATCCTGCTGGCCTTCTCGCAGAGACCGGTCTCGACGTCAAGCAGCAGGAGATCGCTGAGATTCCGGGCAACCTGCGCAAATTGACCCTTGGTCCATGGCAAGGCCACGCGATCCATCGCGCACAAGTAACAGATCAATGCGCGGCGGCCGCGGTCTCTCAAACCATCGTTGAGTTTCCGCACTTCGCCGTAGCGTCTCGGCCAGCCATTTTCGAAGCAGCCGTCGCATAGGAAGGCGGAAAGATTCGCGTTCCCGGTTGGCGGTACCCCCGCCACCTGAGCGCTGGGATCGAGCGATGCCCAGAGGTCGGGCCGGGCGCTGGCGGCATCCTTCGCTTTCACGCCTTGTAATAACGCCCGAGTCAGGCGGTCGGCATGCCACACCCGAACAGCCCAGCGGTCGTCCGAGAGGTCACTGCTGGTGACCGAAAACGGCGGGTTGTTCTGATCCTGGTAGTAGCGTAGATCAATCGGCCAGTCGCGCTTTTGTGCGCCCATATGTCGAAGGAGATAGCCGGGATCGGCGGGGTTTTGTTCCACCGCCTCGTCGAAGAGCGCCCAGAGAACGCCGTCGCACGCCGCGCGAACCTCATTTCGCACGTGGGTGTAGTCGAAGATCCGCTCCCACCAGTCGAACATGGCCTGGCTGCGCTGCGCTGAAGGCTTCGTCCGCGAATCCTCGGCGGCCGTGGGCGGATGGTAGTTGTCGTCCAGCGGCAGGAAGTTGTAATCGAAATAGGCGGCGTGTTGGTTGAAGGCGCCCGTGCCGCCAGGCTGGTAAGAGGCAAACCCTGCAAACTTGTCCGGATGCACGAGTAAGAAGCCCAGCTCGGAATGCCCGTCCGCGCGGCGCTTTGCGGAAAGCGCGAATCGATGGGTGAACAACAGGGCCTTGAAGGCTCTCTGATACGTACGGCGGATGTCCCGCAGGGAACTGGTATAGTGGCCGTCCAGCAAACTGTTGGCCCCGGCAGAAAGGCCAGTGATGCCTGCGCCGAGGTCCTGGAACTGGCCTTGATCCTTGTCGTCCCGCGATTCCTTGAGATCTTTCAAAACCCGGAAGAGCCGACTATGCGGAATCTCGACGAGCCTGTCGTCACTGTCGGGCCCTGTGTACTTGACCTGGAAACCAGTTTGTAGCCGGTGTTCATCCGGGGTCGAGAAGGCCGGGGCAAGCTGGCGGAATTCCACCGTGATGTCGTATGCGCCATGCCTGAGATGTGGACAAGGCACCATGCGCCCCGTCTGGCCCGGCCAATTATGGTTGATCAGAACCCATGTCTTCTTGTCTCGGGCCAGTGTGACCCGCCATTGGCGGTGCTCCGCGCCCTTCAGGTCTGGTCTCTCGCCTTCATGCGCAGGCGAGCCAGCGCAAAACTCGTAGGTGCCATCCCCGTCGACCAGCAGCGCACCGGTCCATTTCACCGTGAATCCCTGCCCGCCGCCGAGCCAAGCCCCGCTGAGATTGTCCGCCGCGAGGCCATTCAGGATGGAGACATTTTTCAATTGCGCTGGCGTCAACGTAAGACCCAGGGACGGTAGAACGGTGGGCACGGGACAGTTCCTGCTGTCGCGTTCCCGCCCGAATCCTTCGAGTGGACCGCAGACGTCGCGCCAAATGACGCTCCCCCCGTCTGGCGTGAATTCCCTGAGGAGGCCAGTGCCGGTGAGTCCCAACAAAGCCGCGAACGCGCCGCCGTTGGGCATCGCCCACGTTACCTTGGGCGTCTTGCCGGAGTTGTTTTCCCAACTCGGGGCCCTGTTCTCATCGGCGAACAGTTCGCGCAAAACAATAAACGCGTCGCTCGCGCCATGGGGACATTTCTGATGGGTGGCGAACTCCACGTGGCCGGAAAGGTGCTCCGCGAGGATGTGGCAGCGCGAGCGGCACAAAGCAAATTGCTGCCGGAAATAGTTCCAGCGCTCGTGTTCTTCGCGCTCCTGAATCAGACGCTCCTGCGCTTCGGCGAAGTCCGCGAAGAGGAAGGCAAACGCAGCCAGGTTGGCGCGCGGCTGGAAGTAGAGGTCCTGCACGGCATCTTGTTCTTTCGCCTTCAACTGCTGAACCCGCTCGAGTTGCTCGAACACTTCTGCGTCGGCCAGCGGCAGTTGAAACGACAGGGTCCCTGCCGTAGCATCATACTTAAATGGCGAGTCTGGCGGCGTGCTCCACATTCCGGGGGTCGTATCGCCAGGGATCAGGTTAGTGGAGTAGCGTCTCTGCTGAGCGTCCACAGCGTATCCGGAGGATTGGAGCGTGGCCGGGAAGAAGTGCCGGCCGAACACCAGCAAGTCCGCCGCGGTATAGCCGAATTCCTCCCGCAAAGAAGCCTCTATGCGGTTCCACGACCATTCGCGGACATCCTCTTCGGATACATGTGCCTCGATCAGCTTGTGCCGCAATTTCCAAAGCGAGTGCGGGTGCTCGTCGTCCGGCAGGCTTAGGGGCGATTCGATCACATCTCCCTCCTCCTGCGGGGGAAAGAGGTAGGCGTCTTCCGACTGCGCGCCGACGGTGAAAAGGTAGAAAATCTCATCGATGCCGAATTGTGAGGCATAGATCTTCGAGAGCACTTCCGCGAAGCGTAGGGTATGGGTCGGAAGAGCCTGCCACTTGTTGCGCGTCGTCGACTTGGGGTCAAATCCAGCAAGAAGCGATAGCTCATCCAGGTTCGATCCAAACGCCCTGGTGAACTCAGGCGCCCGGTGATCGCATTTGTTCCGGCACTTCGCATGACGCTCGATTCCCTCGATCAGTTGCCTGACGGCCCAGGGCCATTCGGCAGCGCTCTCCCCAGCCCACAGCGAAAGAATCTGGGTACGGTTGGCATCGACTGCGTCCGCCGCCAGCCTGGCCGCCGGATTGGTAAGCTTCAACTGGAACTGATCGCGCAGTATCTGAAACGCGGCGAGCTGACGGATGAAATCGCCATTCAGGGCGCTGGCGGTAAACAATTGCAGGACATCGCAGATATCCCGGAGTTGGGCGAAACTATATCCCGCGTTGCAAACATCCTTGAGTTTGCGCCAGAGGCGGATAATTACCGCCAACTGGGCGAGCGATTGCTCCTGCGTTCCTTGCGTTGTGACAGTTTGACCCGAGCCAGCCTCCGTCCCGATGACTTTGATATCGGCCGGAGCGGCCTCACCCGCGCCCGGCGTTCCCGGAGCGGGCTTGCTCGGATCGTCCTCAACCAGAACTGGTGTTCCCACCACGGGCTGAGCCGGCGCTGGCTGCCCCGAAACGGGCGCAGGCGAATCAGCCCGATCGGGGAACTGCAGCCAGTGGTTCTCCAGACAGCACGGCTCGCAATCAGGAAAGTTCCCGTCCTTCTCGCCACCATCGTTGAAGACCACGATTTGTGACTTCCAGAGTTCCAGGAACTCGCAATAAGTCAGGCATGTGAGGCGTAGGAATTCCGGTAGCTGAACCACGCCTTGCCTCCAGGACTGACTCGTTTCGTCCTTCATCGTGTACCCGTATAACTGCGACGGCTGAAGTCTGACGGGGTCCGCTGTGCGAGTGTCCTTTTGTTGTCCGCAGGGCTTTGGCCACGCGCCCTGAAAAAGTATCTGGTATTCCTCAGGCGTAATGCCCAGGTACTCTATAGCGATATCGATCCGCACCGGGTAGCGCCAAAGATAATCCTCAAATCCAACGGGCTCGTTTGCCGGATCGAGTACGAACTCGGTGATGCACTTGCGGAAGGTGCGCATCACTTCGTAGCGGCACGTCGAAAGATGCCGCAGGTAAGTCCGGCAGACATCCAATGCTTGAGAATAGGGAAGGCAGCACGACGAAAAATCGGCTTTGAGAATGTTGTAGACAGGAGGCTCAACAGCCTGGTTGGACTCGAGCGGATCCGTGGAAACGGCTGGTGTTCCCGGTGTCGAGTACTCCGGCAGCGCGCATAAGAGCGTGGCTGGATCGTGGCAAACGGAAGTCTCGCTTTTTGGCTGACACCCGTCCTTGCACAAAATGTACCCCGCGACTGCGTCGGCCGATGTGTTATAAACTGTCCCGTTTGTCGTATTCGCAACCGAGCCCATGAACTCGAGACACTCGTTTACAATGTCGATTAATGGCAGCGGCGTTTCCAGGTTGGCGCAGCTTGCGGCGAGTGTCCCCAGAGGGCCGCGTCGCAGCGTCATCACGGCGCCCAGGGTGCTTTGTCCCGCGGCAGGAGCAGCCAGGGGATTTTCGCACGTAGCACTGGGAGACACCTGCAGCATTTCATGCAGGTATTCGATGGGACCAAGGGGCGAGCGGCACGGGGCCGGAATACAGTTTGTCAGCGATCCGTCCGGATTAATCGGCTCAAACGTTCCTCCAGAGGATCCCTGCGGCGACGCCGGAGTGATGGTCAACGCAGCAGCGTAAAGGGCTGCGGCGTAGTCGGATGCCACCGTTCCGGTGAGTGCCTGCGGAAACTCCGTGGGGGACAGCTCCGTCACGTCCGCAGCAGAGGTGAATCCACGCGCGTAGAGCGCCTCAACTATCGAGAACTGGAGATTGGCTGAAATACTCAGCGGAGGGGTGACTGCCCCGAGAATCTGGTATAGCGCATCAATGATAACGAGCGCATCCACCAGCCAGTTTTGCGCGTCGAGATCGTTCGGGAAGACCAGCGCGGCTTTCGCCTCCAGGGTCGAGAGAGTGAACCCCGATCCGAAGACGAAACCCGCTTGGTAGGAATTCAGGCACGTGGTCAGCCAATCGGTCGACGGAGTCTGCAGGAGAGGAAGTCCCCCGGGTCCGCCGCCCGTCGATACGTAGTTTGCGGTGAATCGGATATTGGTGCCTGCCGCAACGGTAACGGCTTGGCTCAGCGTGACAGTGGTGGCTGCAAGTGGCCCGATAACGGTGGTCCCGGCAGGAATGCCGGTCCCACTGACCGACATACCCGCGATGATTCCGGTCGTGGACGCAAACGTAAGCGTGCTCGACGTCGTACCTATGGTGGTCACTTCGTTGATTACGTTCGCCGGTCCCGAGGCCGTCGCGCTGAAGAATTTCTGGAAATAGGCGATAAAGTTCGCGATTTTCGCAGCTGTGTTGCCTGTCTGCGCTACAGGTGGGAGCCACGTGGGATTGGTCGTGAAGAAAGTAGTCCACTTTGAGTTGGTAACCGCCGCAAGAGTGGCCACGGTTGCAGGTGTCAGCAACTGCGAAGTGATCTCACTGGCCAGCGAGGCATTGGTTGGTGCGGGGATTTGGAAGTTCTGGGTCAACGCGGCCAGCACCAGCGCCAGGAAAGCCGCTGCCTGGCTGGTTGCCTCATTGGGCCAGAACTGGGTGACATCGTCGGTCGGCTGATAGCTCTCACTGCTGGGCGAAGGGAAGGCAGCGCCGCTGCCAAATGCCAGCCAGTCCGTCACCAGCGGCTGTAGCGTTGGATTGAGCGCCAGAGTTGTCAACGTCGATCCCGAGGGTATCCCGAGCGCCCCGAGCCGGCGCGCAGCCTGCGCGGCATTGATCGCGGCCAGTCCTCCCGAAGTTACGAACGCCTCTGAATCGGTGACGATGTTTGCATTAAGTGCCGAGGTCAGCGTTGCTAGCATCTGCGGCAGACTGCCGCCGACCGCCAGGTTATATCGCTGCGTCGCCGTCATGCTGGGGGGCAGGGTAGCGCCGAGGGCGTAAAAATACGCAGCCGGTACCCCGAACCTCGCCGCCGGCCCCCCCAAACCCGTCAGAATCACCTCGGCTTCAGCGCTATTGGCGACGGCCGGGTTAACCGGGAACTCCAGCAAAGCCTTTGTGGCGGCTAGGCTTTGCTCCTCGCAGTTAACCGCGGCAGCAACGGAGAACACAAAACTCGTCAAGCGATCAGCGCTGGCGTTGGCGATCGCGTAGTAGCCAGTCAACTTGGCTTCGAACTGCTCGCGATCGCCTTCCAGCTTGTTCGGGCTCGAACCGTTAAACAATGCTCCGCTGTTGGTTGGGCTAGTATACAAACTCTCGATCGGGTCCGGCGGCGATGGCATCGGTGGCTGTTGGCTCCACACGATTTCGTAGGCGATATTCTGGCATTGCGCCTGGGTGAGCTTGCCGAGATCGGGCAGGGCCCCGCCCGGATCGACGCCCAGAACGTTCGTTATTGCGGTTTTCAGGGAATCGAACGTAGGCGGCGTACCATTGGACGGCAGGGAGAAGGACGTGCCGCCCGCATTTGCCGGCGCCGGCAGGGACAAGTATAGACTCGGCGTCAGCGTTGCCCACGTGTTGGGGTCCGGGGTCGGGCCGGGCACCTGCGCCACGTCATAGTACTCTTGGGTGATCGGAATCGCCTGCGCGCCAGGGCCGGAGCCCCACTGGGCGACCAGACGGAGATTCTCGAAGGTCGTGGGAGCAGCCACCTCGATCACCGCGGTGGCGACGGACTCCGCCTCGTAATAGGGGTAGTCAATCCCGTCGGCGATGACGTCAAACTGCTGAACGATGCCGTTGGTGGTACCTGCCGGGTAACCAGGTGGTGTTTCGACGGGGGGCGGTGAAAGCAGCGAAATTTGGGAAGTTGGAGTCGGAGTCCCCGCCGCCGGCGCGATGTATGTTGCCGTCCCCAGACTCGTGCCGCTGGTCGGGCTGTTGAACGACAGATCGAAGGCGGTGATCTGGAGCCCGCCATTGTTGCTCACATAGCCGGTAAAGTTTCCTGCGTCAACCGGCGCTTGTGGAACAATTCGAATCACGATCAAGTTAGACACTTGTATCTCTCCTCAACGTCGTCTGCGAATCGGACCAGGAAAACTATTGGCTTTTGTGTTCGCCTCTTCATGCATTCGCCCCGTTCACCCTGGCTGTCGTCCTATGCCTTTGCCTGGCTCGTGAGTCTTTTCAGCAACCACTCGAACGGCGGGTTTTCACTGGCACTCCGTCTTCGAAAATCCTTTAACATGCCCACAAAGCGATCAAGCTCTCTCCACAGGGACACATGCGCGAGATGAAACTGACGGTAGTTAAACTCATATAGCGGATCGAGCGGGTCAGACGTCAAATAGCCAAGTGAAAGATAGTCGTCCGGGTTGTCGATTCGGTTTCCACAGACAACGCACAGCCGTCTTCCAGGAGCGCCTTCGACGAGCGCCTTCGCTGACGTGGTGACCGCCATTTGGCCGAGAGGGTCTCGGCTCACGCACGCAGCATGAAACGCGCCGTCACTGAAACGCCAGAGTGGGTCCGCACTGTTGCTTACAAAACTCGGAAACAGGACGCGCTGTTCGCCCTCCTCAATCGGCAGACCGCATAATGGGCATTTCATTCCTGGAATAAAGATCGCCATACTGTTACTTTCCGAATCTAGTCAATTCTCCATGTTCAAGCAAATAAGAGCTCCTTTGGCCCAGCCATTCCAGAGCGGCGCGGTCCGCGTCTGAAGGTCCTGTGGCTCCAAGCTGATACGGATGGGAGTGTCCAAAAAGACGTGAAATCTGTCCTTCGCCTTTAGCAAACTCTATGCCGGTAGGTCCACCCGAGACAATCGCTTGCTCTCCCGTCGCAAGCTTAACTACGGCGTGCTCATTTCCAGTTTCAAATGTAAGAGCCTTGACCTCGTCTATGATGTCGGCCACTTTCTCGCCCTTCTGTATTGTCCTGACGATGGTCATTGGGGCAGAACCTGTGCCCGCCCCAGTCGCCACCTCGAAGGTCGCGGCAGCTCGCGTTGCGGAAGTCGCCGCACCCAGCCCGGCAGTGATCAGAGTCGTCGCAAGTTGAATATTGGCCTCATGCAGAAATGTCGCGACAGCATTGTAATGTTGAAGATCGATCGCAGCGTTTGCCTCCGCCAACGTTGAGTAGTTCTTTACGATATGGCAGTAGGCGCAACCGTGCCCTGCCTCCGCGATCTCCGCTAGGTTGAGGTAGCCACTCGAAGCTAGGTCAGAAGCTACGAAGCTCGAATAGTGCTCTCGAGGCACGTCTGCTACCAACCTGACCCCAGACTCGCCTATCGGATCCGGCTGGGTAGGGGGGGCAGGCGGGGGCGCAGGTGCGGCCTCAGCGGGAGGAGCAGCTGGCGGAGCAGCGTCAGGTGCAGGTGCCGGTGCGGCCTCCGGGGGCGGAGCAGCGTCAGGTGGCGGAGCAGCGTCAGGTGGCGGAGCCTGTTGAGGCGGTGCCCCGCCGGGGGGAAGGTTTCCTCCATATTCATCATTCTGGGTGACGAAGTCGTTGCCCGGCGCTCCTGCGTCACCGGCCGTTGCGTCTGGCGCACCAGCGTCAGAGGGGTCGACCGTTCCCTCGTCCGGGCCGCTATCCGTGCCATTGGGATCGAGTAGGTTGACCGGATTATTGCGAGAGTAGCTGTAAACATTCGCGCCGTCGACCAGCCCTTTTGGATCCGGCGAAGTCCACCGACCAAGCCACGGCGCATAGTATCGCGCCCCGCAATAATAAAGCCCGGTTTCCTCGTCTCGCTCCTGCCCCGTGTAACGATACCGTTTCGGGCTGATCTCTAAGTCCCTCCGTACTTCCTCGTAAGACGTGCTGCCATAGGGATAATATTCCTCGTACGAGATGATCGCCGCATCATCATCCAATTCAAGGCATGACGAATCCAAGTGATTTGTGAACTGGTAGCGAACAAGCACCGTGAGGGCAGTGCCGGGTTGGGCGCTGCGGTCGATGGTTTTGGTTTCCACCAACGCGATGCGCCGCTTCTCGTCCATCACATGCAGAGTCTCCCTTTCCAGCGCAACCGTATTGCCGCTGTACTCCCGATAGACCTCAAGCCCGCCCAAGTAGACCCTTTCACGCGCCCTCGATCCATCCGCCCGTTCGGTGACCTTACGGACCCGCTGCCCGGCAGCATCGTATACGTAGAAGGTCCTCTCGCCATCGCCCCGATTCACCACCTGCTCCCGACTGATGTGCAGTTGGTTCTTAAAGTTCCAACTCATCAGCGGCAAGTGCGGCATGCGGATCATGTTGCCGTTCGCGTCATAGCTGTAGCGCTCTTCGACTTCTCCGGTCCGGGTGCGATCCAGTCGATTGTTCGATGTTGGATAGTCATAATGGCGTCTCCACCCCTGGCTGGCGGCGTGGTGAACGACTTCCAGAATGTTCCCTACTACGTCGTATTCGTAGGCTTCCTTGTATCTGCGCATCGCCTGGCCATCGCCGGGGAGCGGCTGATTCATGCGTGGCAAGTCGTCCCAGGCCCTTTCAGGATTGCCGAGAAGACCCATGAGTTCTCGTCCTTGCGCACCAATCAGGCGATAGATCGCATCATAGACATAATCGTTGCTCGCGGAAACCGCCTGATTATCGAAATACACCGTTTGCCACGCGCGATCGGCGATGGAAATGATGTTGCCGATCGGGTCGTAGGTGTAATTCAGATCCTGCAGAATCCCATCGTCGCTCGCGCGCCTGGTTTCCAGGTGAGTTAGCCGGAATGTGAAGGGGTCATACGAGTAACTGGTCCGAGCCCGATTGCCGCACTTGATTAACTCGCGCTGGCCCTTGGCGTTATATTCGATATTCGTCACAAACGGCGTGGCCGCCTCGGCGCCACGTAAGTTGACAATCACCTGGTACAGCAGACTCGCTTCGTTGTATTCCGGCCGGATCAAGCTGCCGTCGAGAGCGGTAATGGTGACAGGGCGATTGAGCGCATCATAAATCGTGCTGCTTGTAAAAACTCGGGCCTCAAACTCCGGCGAATACGACCAATCGACGTCCTCACGGTAGTCGCGCAGCAATTGGCGAGAACCGTTCAGCAAGTTGCCCTTGAAGTCAAATTCATTGTTGGTTGCTATACCCGCGCCATCCAGGCCCTTGAAGACCTTACCTCGCAGGTTCAGCGTGAGATCATTGGGCTGACCCTCGCCGTAGATGATTTTCTCCGCCAGCTTCTCATGGTCATGTCCCGTCCTAACGAAGAAATCGGTCTGCCTCCGCAAGACATCGTATTCGTAGCGGAACCGGTGGTCGCGGCTGTCCCACGTGCGTAGCGGCTGCTGCGTTACCTCATTGATCGCCCAGCGATCTCCGGCATCGGCGCTGGACTGGTGGATGCGGTTTCCGACCATATCGTAGTCGTACGACATGATCCTGCGACCGAGCGCGTCGGTCACCGAGAGCTGCTGGCCCTCGATGTCCAACTCGATGCTGGCGGCGATGCGCTGCTCAATTGCGCGATCGTCGCGCTCGAACCGGTTGATGTCAACGGTCAGGAACGTTCGTCCCAGCGTGTCGAAATGCGCGGTCCTGGGAGTGCGGGCGTGTATGGCGGCCTTCTCCGCAGCCTCTTTTGCCTTCGGTCCTCGGGCTCCGTTTCTCCGTTGCTCGTACCAGGTCGGCAGATAATCGTCCTCCGGAAGACGGCGGAAGAAACCACCCACATCCCGGTCGCCGGCAGGGTCGCTTTCGAGCACTGTGTCGTTGACGTCCCATGTCACCTGTTGCCAGGGATCAAAAACGACTTTTTCGTAAGTATGCTCCGGACGGAGCGTAACGATTAGGCGTCCCACGGGATCGTAGAACAGCGTGGGGCTGACACCCACGATGGCAGCGAACTCGAACTCCTGGGTCGCACTGAAAAACGGTTCGTATCGGCGTACGGCCTTTCCCTTGTTGTTGAAAATGGTCCAGCCAGTCCCGACCCAGCGTGGGTCTACCTCCGCGCCCGAGGTTACGACAGGCCCAGGTGCAGCTTGCCCCTTCTTCTGCGCTATCCGGCCAAAGCCATCCGAGTAAGAGAACGAATGCTGCATCTTCGTCTGCTCGCCCGGAGCGAGGTCGGACTCGTGGGTCTCGCGGGCCAGCGTATAACTAACGGCAGGCAGCGGCTGTGGATCGCGTCGTGTGCGTGCAAACGCAAAGAGGTCGTAGACCAACCGAGTCGTTGCGCGGCAGAGAATCTCCTGCGGATCGTTCAGCGGATCGTGAATATGCGCGAGAAGCGTGGACTCCCTCAAGTCGGGCATGAACCCTTCGAGGGAATCGCCTTGGCCCTCGCCCTCCTTGCCCATTACTGCGGTGCCGGCCAGCATCCCCAACGCGTCAAACGAAGCCGCTGTCCGGTTCCGGTTGGCATCGGTCACCAAATTTGGGGCGAGCACGCGATAATCGGTACGAGACTTGGTGATGTTACCAGCCGCATCCCGCGTCTCGACCAGCACCAAGTCGTGAATATCGTACTTCACGGCGGTTATGTTCCCGAATGCGTCGCGATAGCAGAGCGGTAAAAAGAAATGTCTTCGGGTGAATGCCAGTTCCGCAGCGGCGTCATCGTTTGTATCGGGTGAGTAGAATAACCGGCCGGACGGAATCCACCAGTGCCCATCGCCATCCAGATCCACATAGCCGCCTTCATCGCCGAGCACGGCCTTCGGATCGGGTATCAGGTCTTCCAGCGGCCGATCCGGCAGCTTGCGCCGATAGATGTCCCTGATGATTCCGGGCGTGAACGCAAGCTGATGGATCTCGCCGGGGAGCGCCAGCGCCTCCAGACGACCCGGCGGAAGCAGCCGATCCAGGTTGTCGCTCCGATACAACGTCCTGGTTCGTTGGAAAAGACGGCGATACGGACCACTGCCCGTCGCTCTCGCGCCGCTCATGTCCTCATAACCAAGATCGTGGC